>JAABUL010000076.1_pt1 | contig 180950 bp, 211 predicted proteins | sample 5559151 | NCBI WGS metagenome assembly JAABUL01 (sample SAMN10711876, study PRJNA513368) | rock metagenome | isolation source: Antarctica rocks | place: Antarctica: Victoria Land, Pudding Butte sud | reverse complement strand
TAGAGAGTAAGCGTAGTAGACAATAGTAAAGAAGGGGACTTTAAGTTCCCTAAGATATATAATATTATTTACTATATTATACTAATTATACTATATAGTAACGCGCTAGACCTAGAGACTAGCTACTTCGAGTATAAATACGTAGACTTCGTAAAGAACCTATTTAAGTAGACGAATAAGAAGAAGGACTAGGAGGATAGAGTAATAGTCTACTACGCGTAGAAGCTAAATATATAGGCGTAGTTCGATATTAGACTATTCGCTTAACCTCTAACTAATATAGAAAGAAGGGAGGACGTTATTCGGCTAAACGTACCTATTAGTATAGTAGACCTACCTACGTTCTTTAGCTAGTAGCGGCGGTAAGGACTTAATAGCTAAGCGAAATACGAGGATTACTAGCGAACTATAGCTAAGGTAGAGAAGTTACTTAGTAGTAAGTTAGAGGAATACTTCTAGTAGGCTATCGCCGTATTCGTACGAGGTAAGAGGGGATATAATAGAGTAGATCCTAACGCTATAGAGCGAGACGACGACTAGGTACTATAGCTCCGTATCGCCTTCTATTCTATACTAAGGACGTAGAAAGTTAGTAAAGGAGATAAGACTAATAAAGATACGCTAGAGTAAGATATTATCTACTATACGCCGAATTAGTAGGGCGAAGAAGGTAACGGGCAATACGATTAGCTATAGGTAAAGGAATACTAGGAAACTAGATAGACTACTAGCGGTAAGACTAAACTAGTAGTATTTAAAGGAAAACTACCTACGTAACTAAGGTTTATAGTTATAGTCGAGGATAACCCTTTCGTTAGACCTTAAAAGGCTAATAGAGTAGTCTTATATAGACCTCTAGCGCGGTATATAGGTACCTTCGTTTAATTATATAACCCTAAAGACTAGGTAGGACTTACTAATAATAGATATAGTATAACGGTAATTAAGCCTATACTACTATTACTATAGCGAGGTACGCTAAGAGGAAGAAGGGTATATAGTCTAGTATAGGTATACTATAGGCTTTACGTAGTTCCCGTAGACGAGTACTATACGAAGGAGTTAGGGGAGATATATATTAATAATACGGTAGATCTAGTAATATATAATATATTATAGAACGACGACTAGGAGGAGGCTATAATAAAGGATATATATACTTAGAAGGATATCCGAATAGCGGCGTTAAAGAGGCGAGTAAGGGAGTCCGTAAGGTAGGCGCGAGGTAGTAGTAGAGCGCTAGCGTCTATAGTAGTATATAGGGCCCTTACTAACTAACGGAGGTAAGGTATAAATAGAGGTCTACTCGACCGTCGGCCGAGTATTTAGGATAAGGGGGAGGGAACGGTAGTATAGGTAGTAAAAGAAGTATATAATCTAGAAAATACGTAATATAATATTAGCTAATAATACTAGTCGAGCTAATAGTTCGCTAGATAGGTTATATAATAATTCGAGCTCTAACCTTAAAATAGCTAGCTACCTTACTAGGTTTACGGAATAACTAATACCGCCGTTTCAACCTTACAACGAGTAGCCTCTAGGGTAACTTTACTAGCTACGAATACTACTAATATACTATATATATCTACGTATACGTACGCTAAACTATAGAATTACTAACGAATACTATTAGACCTATAAGGATATTAGGCGGTTTCTAACTACCTCCGCTTAACGAGATAACCGACCTACCCTCTACCCTTATAAATAACAATAGGCGGCGATATTAGTAGTATAGATAGTACGTAGGTTAGCTAGTATAGTAAAAGTATAGTTGATTTAACTAGTTACTTTTTAGTAGTAGAGTAGCGATTAGGTAGCGATTAGGTAGCGATAGAGGAGTAATTAGTAGTCGAGTTAACTAACTAGTCGAGCCGACTATACTATAACGGTAGAGTAGCGATTAAATAGAGGTAAAGGTACGATTAGCTATTAGCTTAACTAATAGGTTGCCTCGACGTATTACTAGCGATATAGTACTAATTAAGTAGTAGTCTATTCGCGATTACTACGTATATATACTAGTAGGGCGATTAGGCGATTCTATCGGTACTAATTACTACCTAATCGTCTAAATCGGTAATTACGACTTCTAGAATTTCGTAACGATAGACGCGTTATTAAAGATAGTATTCTTATTAAAAGAGGTAGATATAAAGATAAAGTAGAGATCTAATCTTATCTTATTAGCTAAGGTTTTGCTAGCTAATTAGAGGCCTTTAAATTTACTATTCCCTCTATAATTCTATAGCTACGATATAGAATTAGAGCCTTATATTACTAAAAACTACTAAAATATATAACTACTATATATATAAATATATAGTGTATAGCCAATTTGTATATATATAGTATATAAGCTCGGATACGCTATATATGTAGCCTATACACTACAAAAAACCATAAGGAATCCCCGCACTGCACATCGCTACATCAGCGTACGGCATGTATCCTCTGGCAGTAGAGTGCAGATGCTGATAGGGTACCGTCTGGTAGATTGCGTCCGCTAGCTGTGTGCACCGTTCGTGAAACTCCTTGGGCGTTTGCCGATGCAGTCCACGCAACCGCAGTCCGATATCATCTGGTAGGAGCGCAATAGCGTCATCCATCGCCCGCTCTAATTCCACCAGAGCGTTCCAGCACCATGGGAGCTCGAACGCATCCGTTGGATTGTCGAACGCAAAGGGTGGCGCAAAAGGGAAGGCGACTGGCAAGTGAGGTAAGGATTGGTCGAAGTCTGGAAAAGCATTCTCTCCGTATGACGCAACGATATGTGCCAAGAGCCATGTCCATCCTGGCTTCCAGCTTCGTCTTGATGTCGAGAATATCATCGACCAAATGTTCGATGCACTGAACGGATGCCCGACCAGATTGACTGCGCAACAAATCTACCTTGTTGAGAACCGCAGGAAGTGTACCAGTCGACATAACAGCCTGGGTCATGGGTGCAGTGCAGTGAGCGAGTATCGCTGCCTGCCACTCAGGCTCACCCATGAAAAGTGGCTGTCTTGTGTCGAGCGCTTTTATCAACATAACCGGAACAAAATTGAAAAAGACATTCCTTGCAAAGTCTGATGTTAGAACAAGAGGGCCACGAGCTTTGAACACACTCTCGAGTCCCTTCGCATGCATTGTCCTGGAAACAATAGGTGAAAGGTTAGCAGTGTCTAAGACATGTTTCAACTGACTTGACTTGCCAGTACTCGTCGTCTGGCGCCAGTTCGTGAAATTGGGCGGCTATCGCTAAGGATTCAATGGTGCCAAGGACGTTGTCAGTGTTGTCACGCTGGTCTGCGCCGGGTGTTCGCATCTCACGGGACAGCTGCCGGATAGCTGAAGCATGATATCGCTCCATCTCGGACCTGCGCAGATCTCCACTAATGCGTGAAAGGTAGAGAAGTAGAACACAATTTACGGCGGATTTCATAGCTGGCCCTCGAGGCTCGAACCACTCAGCATATACTGCGGACAGTTTCTGGCGTAAAAGGGTCCCTGGTGGAAACTCGGCGTCGAGAAATAGCATCTTCACCTGTTGGCGGTACGCCTCGGGACTTTTGAGGTCGGTGTCGATTGGTCCATTGTGAGGCCGCCTCGATCGAGGACGGATGGAGCGGGGAGAAGACGATACCAGGTAATCCGGTGAAGAGAGCTCGTCGCCACCATACCAAAATAACAACTTCTGATACGGATCGCAAAGACTGGTGGCTGAATCTAAATTGCGAAAAATCACCCTTTCGGGACAAGCGCCATGCAAGATACAACCACAAACGTGGCGCTCTTCAGCCCTATGCCCTAGCAACATGCTTCGTTACATCCTCACCAAAGATTGATTCGTCTATCAGCGTCGTCGGTTGGCGACAGCTCCCATTGGGATTTGCACGACCTGTCTTACTTGCCGCTCTTTTCATAGACAGAACGTTGACTCATCGTCTCCGTAAGTTTCAGAGACGCTTGTTCATCCATCTCGTCATGGCATCGACATCTCTCTACTGTGTCCTCTTCGTCCTGCTCGTCGTTCAAACCATACGAGGCGTACAGACCTATCTCACGCTTCGACAATTCAGTGGCCATTGCTCCTTTGGCGGGTCGAGGTTATGGCTACTGAAAACCCAGCGTAGCGGTCAGATGAACAGAAGATTCACCGAGTTCAACAAGAGATTCGGCAAGTTCACATCCTTTATGTATCGGGTAGTTTACAATCTGCTCCTTCTCACTACAGCCTTTCTCATGCTAACTTTCACGATCGAGGGAACGTTGTTTCCGTCACAAACGAGCGCACGCATGCCGATGTCCGCAAGCGAATGACCCCTGCTTACCAGGGCAAGAATTTCCGCATCTCGAGGAAGATGTTGATGAGGGCTTGAGTTGTTGATCAGGACCAAGTATCTGACCAAATATACGGCTTTCAAAGTGCTCGAACTAAGCCGGATCTCTTCGTTTCTCACGCTTGGGATCATCTCCAAAGTCGCACTCGGTCAAGCATTTGGGTTTTTGGTTTCAGATGAGGATCGCTTTCAATACCTGGAGGACCCGGAGCCCTTGTTGGCGGTGCTGGTGCCATGCTCGATGCCGAGGCTTTACCTGGAGCGTTCGAGAAGTGTTGAGAGTAGCTGTACAGGAGCTCAGCGCAGCATATTACCTGAGCCGTTTATGCCTGGCTTTCAGTCGACACATTCAACCCCGAACAATGGTATGCTGCTGATCAGTCATAAGGATGAGTGAGGACCCTCAGCAGGGACGCAGCTCGAGAATCCTGCTGGAGAAAGAGCCTGGCCTCGGCGTCAGCATTAGTATATCGCGATATCAGCCACTGAGAAAGACCCATCACCATCACCTAGGTAATGCCACAAGAAGTTTCGTTTGACTAATGGCTGAATTCGGACTGTAGTAATTGTTTATGTCAGATCAGCTCGCCTTCACGCACAAGACACTTCCGATTTGCCTTGATTCTATCTGAACGAAACTTGGGTAGAGACTTTACGGCCCCGAATACTCGTGTATTTCTCCAACATGTTCCGTTGACATGGTAAGCTGACCGAGGAAGTCTTCCGTAGTCTCCGCTGCCGTCAGAGCTGAGACTGCGATGATACCGGCAGTCAGATGATGGAGACCAGGCCCCTCACGAGGAGTCAGAAGAATGTGATGTGATGATGAAGGTAGGTACTGCAACCTGAGCGAGACGAAGCCATGCAGCTCCGGTGCATAAATAGTGACGGAAGCCTCGTGTTTGACTATCCATCAAGCTACTCTCTTCAGTATCATGTCTTCCACCTTGTATACCCAGAAACGGTTGACCGAACGCTTCATCGAAGTCGAAGAAGCGTGGGATTACGAAGAAAATTTCAAGCTGCGGACAGAAGACTGCACACAGCACCTCGTGCCGACCACTCTTGGTAAGCACTGATGGGTTGTACTCATCGTCATGTCTGCCACATTGCTGACCGATTATTGACTCTTTGTGTTCTGCAGGCCATCCGCCTCGCAATAATGCCGAGTTCAAAGAGTTCAACGCTCAGCTGAAGCCACTCTGGACGAACTATAAGGTCGGCACCCATACTTCCTTCCTTCGTGGCGGTGGCCGACAGTCGATCAGATCAAAGTGCTGCATACCACGCATGATCCAGAAACTCACAGGGCGGTGCTGAACATTCAAAACTATGCCGATACACCAGCTGGAAAATTTGAGTTGGAGTCGATCTTCGTCCTTTGGTTCACTGAAGACGGCATGAAGCTCCAAAAGGTGGAAGAGTTTGTCGATTCGGCGTACTTGAACACATTTTTCGCCAAAGTAGCTGATGTGCAAAGCAAAGATGATTAGCTGAGTATGTACGAAACACCTATAGCTATGGTTGGTAGCCTTGCAAGTTCAGTTGGCTGGCACACCTCTCTCGCTGCACCAGCGATCGACCTCCTTCTGGAGCTTGTTTCGCTGATCCTCAACGTTCGCCATCATCTCCAATACGAACCGGGGCACATCCTGCTTGTCCTCATCCGCTATGTTGTCCCACACTTTGCGCATCAAATCGAGGCAAGCGAAGAGCTGGTTCGGAAGCCAAGTGACGATCGGGGTCCCCCCAGTTGCAGTGGGATGGCTCGTTCTTCGAATGATGTACTCTCGTGCGAACAGCCAGTGCCGCCATCTGAAGCTGCGGACATGCTCCAGCAGTCTCAAGTAGAGCACTGCTGTCTCAACATCGCCGCAGCAGTAGTCTCGCAGGGCTAGCTCGTCCGCACGACGTCGAACGTAGGCCAAGAACTCCCTAAAGTGTCGGACGTAAGGATCAGCATGTTTCCCGACGCTTTCCTTGGGCTTTAGAGGGTCTCAGAGCTCGGGTGGTTGCTCGACCGTGTCTCACCGGACCCGTTTACCCACCAGTCTGACTTACCGATGCGGTCTGGGGCGGTAGCTCCTGAACTCCTTGAGGATATCCGTCAGTGGGTTCTGCGGCATCGGGATCTCAAGCAAGCTGTCTAGCAGAGGGATGATGCTATCGTTGGCGCCTACGAAAGAAGGGATAGAAGTCGTCAGCACATGTCTCAATGTCCACAATGTTCAAGAGCGGAGGGGATATGAGCCCGAGCAACTTGCCAGATTCACCTCGGAAGCACAATGGCTCATTGTCATTCTCTCCTTCGTAGTTTACTCCCACCGGGAACATCGGCTGGCTTGAAATACCGAAGATGAAGGTACGGTAGGTGTTGTAATCCTTCGGCTTGGAGTTCGCCCACATTGTCTGCAGACAAGGACAGTGAAAGAATCAGCAGGTCTCTCTGCCAGACGTTTGCATAGAGTACTAGAGGTTTCGGAGAGCCAGACGAACTGCCATTGTGTTTCGAATGACCCTTAACCCATCGGGGCTTACCTCCATCGACTTTTCAATGCTTTCCATGGTCTCCAGCATAGTTCTGAACCCTTCAACGACGTACGAGCGGTCGTTGCCAGCTTCAATAGCACTGAGAATGTCTGCTGTGCCTTTGATGAGGCCTCCAGAATGTTTCACCTGCACAGAGAAATGGTAAAAGAGTCAGCAATGTCTTGAACGCAAGGTCTGGTTCTTACCATGTCAAGGTGCGTCAAAATGAAGCCAGCCTCGCTTGAAGAAGGGTCAAGACCCTGCTCAAACGCCCGGATCAGACGCAGGTTGTCGTATTTCGAGGTACCAACGGCAGGATCGGCAAAGCGGTAGTTGAAGAGACAATATGCAGCTGCGTACGACATGAAGGGATGGATGTCGAGCCTACGAGCCGTCAGTAGGGACATTCTATCGTTGCGTATCGGTGCGTACATCTTCGCAGTCTTCACCAGCGGTCCGGCAATACATCGAGGTAAGACCTGCCTCCCCAAACCGAAGCCCTCAAGACCTGTGTTCTGGCGCTCCCAGCAGGGCTCAAGAAGGTAGGCCGATGCGATAAAAGCATACTCTCGGAAGACAGCAGTAACGGCGGCCAGATCGGGCATGCCATCATCGGCAATCAATTTGTCGATCTCATCAACCAAGTTGGGCAGAGCATGGTGTTTGTCGATGGTAGGGCCAACCTGATAGCTAGCAAGAAGGCCTGGAGAACTGTCGAGCTTTACGACAGGGATTTCGTCGGCCAGCTTGGTGAGGGCTATGAACGATAATGGTAATTCTACCTGAGGTGGCCGTAGCGGCATGAAACCCGTCGCCGTTGTGATCGTGAACGGGTCCAGCGACAACGGCAGCGCGGTTGGATCAGCATCAATGTGAGGGAAGGTGTCTTGAAGCTTGTCGTTTTGTGCCCCATGAGACACATTGGAGTTGTCTTCAATATATGGACTCATGATGAAAGAAAGTCTTGGCAATATCACGTGCAGGTGGCCGATGAGGTTCGGACGACGCAAACTCTCGCGAAGGTGAGGAAGCGGAAGATGATTTGTACTGGGGAAGCATTGTTCTTTTATTCAAGAAGGCCGGAAAGGTGCGTAGTTGAAGTTATGATGTGGAAAGCCGTATCGCGCTGCAATTGGCCTGGCCGGAATTTGAACCGGCCAGTTTCCTCGTGATGAGAATCCATCTCAATTCGAGCGGTTTTCGATGATCCAGCCAACGTACGGGATGCACAGGCAAGGTGCTTACTCACAGAGGAACTCGGAAACGCGGTGTGGGACCACACAAAGAAGGAAAGCTCCTCGACAAGTCGGCTCGAGAGCGGCGGCACAACATTTTTGTATGGCCGACTACTATTGCGCTGGTCTCAATAATCCGCAAATGTGTTTCTCCAGGTTGAGATCCGAAATCCGACACAAATTCGTCCCCGGTGCAATCGAGAGAGGGCAATCAACCAGTGAGACCTGGCGCGGTGTGTAGTAAAAGTAGTCCTGCGAGCACTCGCATCTCTCGACCTTCCAAGGATCGTACCCGCTGGTCTGTTGAAGGTGACTCGTGAACACTCAATCGTCCTATTTCGAGGTCGCCTTTAGGAGTTTAAACAGACAACAGCCTGTTTTGTCGACGCTCGATTTGCGGATTCAACGTTCTCGTCAGCATCCCGTGGAAGGGCCAATGCACTCTCGTCGAGCAAGTAGCTTCTTTCGATGCGAGTTCGGCATTGTAACATAGATGCATCGCCTGTTGGTGCTCCTCATGTTCGAGTTGTCCGGAGACGTGTACGCCTATACGCCAGCTCGCGGTGACGTAGGTCGCAGCGGCTGAAAGTCAAACGTTGGCCTCGGCTCAGTCAGACTTGCTCTTGAGGACCTCAGGACCTGTGCCGAAAACCGGACAGCAAGAAATCATCCATTGCTTTTGTTTCACATTCGTCGAACATGTCCAAAGCACCACAAGAGAAGGTTACCAAGACCTCGTCCTGTAATTGCGGGCAGGTGGAAGTCGTAGTGACCGGTGTAGACAAAGGCACTGTTCTCTGTCAGTGAGTATTGGAGCAGATCACCACCCTCTAAGGCATCTAAAACACTAGCTGACAGGTCCTCTTCGTGACCAACAGCTGTGACAACTGTAAACGAGCCAGTGGTAGTGAGCGAGATGTCCTTCCATTATGTTGCAAGCGGAAGACGTACTTTGACTGACATCCTTACCATTAAGGTGCCTTCGCGCACAACCACCGCTTCACCAAGGCAGATCTCAAGTTCCAGAAAGGCGAGAACGTCGTAAAGCAGTATGCGGACGGTAACACTAAGAGCGGTATGGAAGCCCCTGTATTACCTTCACAAGACCTTCGCTGACCCGTTTGCTTTCCTGTCGTAGGCGCAACGGTCTATCGCAATTTCTGCTCGAACTGCGTACGTCTCGCACCATCCTGATGGGCTGTGGTTGGCCTGCAAGATACTGACGGCTTCCAGGGATGCCCACTGTTTCTGTCGACCTCTGCGATCAAGGGCTTCTACGTCCTGCATGGCGGCTGTATAGCAGGACGGGCGCCGCAGCCATCGACCGAGTTCTTCACCGACGACAAGTATGCGTGGCTGGGCGGAGTCACCGAGAAGTCGAAGATGTAGAAGTGTATCGAACGTAGCATGAGATACTTCTCAAATCCGTAGCCAGCTTCCAAGAATTGTATTGTCTGATTCTGCTTCCTTTCTGAGCGTGAGGCGGAAGTTTCGAGCCGCGCAAGCAGTTCCACGAGTGAAATCAGTTCAAATTACCAAGCGTTCAGCCGGCGACAACATCTCTGACGGTCTGCAGTCTCAGCTGTCCCTTGCGACCCCAGCCCTTCTGTCCTGGCGGAATCGAAGGTCTGAAATCCTCATAGAAGCCAAAAGCCTGTTTCTGGAGCTCGTCTTCCCTTCCTTTCCAGGTCTTCAGCGCATCTTGGAAGGCAGCCCTCGCTTTATCGTATTGCTCAGCTCCACCATACTTCTTTCGCAGCGCTTCTTCATTGGGCTTCTTGGGCGAGAGGTATGATATTGATCCGTGAAACCCTATCTTGTTTAAGACGTTCGCTAACCCCTTTGCCCGTAGGTTCATCGATACGACGTCGCACGAGATGAGGGTAAGTCCATTGGGCCATGACACCATCCGCTGAGACACCACGGGGTGTTCGTCTAAGATGTAGACTAATCTACCCATTCAGAATCCTCTTTCGGCCATCACTCAACTCGCGGATGCTATCGCCAACAGTCTACAAGCCGATGTAGAGGATAACGAAGTTTCACGGCGCCAGGTCGCTGAAACAAGCGCGGCCGCTGCTAGCACCATCCTTGCCTGCGCTGCCCACCAAAAACGAATCATAGGTAAGAACTGATGGGCAAAGGGTACCCGTTGACAGTTGTCTGCGGGACTCTTTATTTGGAAACATCGCTGACCCTTTCTAGACGACATTCTGATACTCTCCCGGCTTGAGTCAGAGATGCTTTCCATCGCCCCGGTCGTTGGATCGCCGAGCACTGTTCTCGCGGACGCCATCAAGATGTTTGACGGAGCTGATATGAAAGGCGCAGAAATTTTGGCTGAGAGAGATGAAAAGCACAGTCCTTGGAACACGGAGTTCATGTTGATGGACAACTCGCGCGTGTGAGTACGCTTACGAACAGAATCACCTCACTGACACATCTGAAACATCTGCTGACCGGTTCCTCTGACGAACAAAAGCACGCAGATACTGATAAATTTAATTGGGAACGCCGTCAAATTTACGGCTTCACAGGACACGCGAAGAATCTCTGTTAGGTACGGTCAGCTTGCACGGCCACCTTACCACCTCGAAACGGACTTTGGCTTGCTCGAATGGATCCCAACAAAAGACCCAAAGCATTCCAACGCTGCATTACCTAATGTCGTAGATGGCGAAGAGAGACTGTATCTCTACTTCTGTGTGCAAGATACAGTAAGTCAAAGCAATGAAGACAAGATCGTGCGGTACCCGGTACCTGGAACGTTTTCGGGTCGGGTAACATTTAGGGAAATTTCCTAACTCGAATCTCAGGGTCCTGGTTTGACAACGGATCAAATCGGTAGGCTTTATCAGCGATTCTCTCAAGCGTCTTCAAAGACGCACATTGACTACGGTGAATTCTGCGGAATCCTCCTCACTGAGACACTCGCTGACCCTTTTACCCTTCTTCTGCAGGTGGTAGCGGACTAGGTCTTTATATCTGCCGCGAGCTTGCGGAAAAGCAAGGTGGTGGAGTCGGCGTCGCATCACATCCGGGGGTCGGATCCGCATTTGCGTTCTATATCGAGACAAGAGCTGCAGCAGCACCATCCGACCAGGCACCAGCAGCGCAGCACATACGAGTCTCCAAGTCACCAGCAACGAAGAGCAGAAGCGCAACTCCGTGCCCTCCAAGGACTGCGGTCGATCATGAGACCGCTCCAGCGGCGGACATCCATACTTTGCCACAAGCAAATACCGCGCAAGATGACCGCCTGCACATCCTACTAGTCGAGGACAACTTAGTCAATCAACGCATCCTCGCAAAGCAGCTGCGCACGGCAAAGTACAACGTCACAGTTGCGAACCACGGCGTCGAGGCCCTCAGTGTTCTGCAGAAGACGAATCCTCGGCCAAATAATGTCTGCTGTACTGAGCATCCCGAAGATCAAGCCGACCAGCAACGAGTAGACGTGGTGCTCATGGACATCGAAATGCCTGTGATGGGTGGACTACTGTGTACCCGAAAGATTCGGCAGCTTGAAGACGAGGTCGGATTCGCAGCTCGTCTGCCCATCATCGCGGTACCAAACCCATGGGCAAAATCGTATCGTGTCCAAGACATTCGCTAATCCTTGTTCCCTTCTGTCTACAGGTCACTGCCAATGTCAGGCAAGAGCAGATAGATATAGCTCTCTCTGCTGGTGTGGACAGCGTGCTTTCGAAGCCTTTCACTGTTCAGGACGTGTTGGCGAGGATCAAGGAGCATATGGTGTAAGATGCGGGAAGAATTGACGAGTTAATGTACACAGGTAATGGTCTACGAGTCGCACAGTCATATCATCCCTCGTATCAGTAGCATACCCATCGCCTTGATCTGTCTGCTCGTCTTGTTGAAGTGTGCACGCAACACCATAGTCACTTTTAGCGTTGGCTAGCTTCGAGCTAACTTAGTATTGAGCTAGCGTGATGTATCCTACAACGCCCTTAGACACACCATCGCGAGCATACCAGCCACTCGTGCGAACTCTACAGGGATATTGACGGCGGTATCTGTCGTATCTGGGCTTTCGAAGGTGATACCTCGCCAAATCGTCGCTCGAAGGCAATCTCTACTGATCTGGGAAAGCAGATCATCGCGGTGTGGCTGCGCAAGGATAAAACTGTCTCGAAATTCTCGATACGACTTCCATCAAGCTCCTGTATGAAGGAGACACTCGTGCCAAAGGTCCGTCGGTAAAGGACAACCGAGAACTCCGTGCTCGGATCACAAAGCTCTTCCGTTCCAGAGGTCTGACAGATGAGGGAACCATCCGCATTCCAAGACGCGAGGCTTCACTATTGGCCATTGGAAGCTGCCCGGCTGTGCACGGTACGGACTTTGTGTGTCCAAAGCACGACGAATGGAACATCGGTAAGCCTTGTCTGAGCGGAGTAGTTGTGAATTTTTGTCTCTGCTAATGCCCACGCCGTCAGAATGCTTAGCGCTGTGGCAGCTGTCTGACCCATGCTATTGAGCACATACAACTGTGCATGGCCCGTCAGATCGCTATACCATCTCGGACCATCGTGCGTCTCAATTTTCTTTCTGGCCTTTTAGACTCGAGCCATCAGCCTACGGTCCTGCCAGAGGCGCGAAGAAGCTATCAAGGCTGCTCCCACAAGCAATGTCGCACCCGTCCACGCGGCGAGAGCAATATAGCCGTGCTTGACCAGCTCGCCACTGATCGGTGGACCAAATAGTCCGCTGTTATTGATTAGTGGGAGTAACAGACTCGAACTCGGGATGTACTCACGCCAGCGAGACGCTGCCCATCGCAGCTCCGATCGCGGCGCCCGAGGCGTGCTCGCTCACGAGTGAGGTGCCACATGCTAACTGGAGGCTCATTATTGCCTACGTCATGAAGTCAGCTTCGTCGTTCTGCTCAGAAGGGGCACACGACTAACGCCAGATGAGAAACCGTAGGCCAACGACCAGATAATCAGACCTGCTTGGCTGGTTGCTGATGTCCAGCAGAACGCAACGATGCCACCGGTGAAAGCGGACAAGATGAGCAAGTTGAAGCGGCCGTAACGATCCGCTAAGAAACCGGGAAGGACTCGTCCGAATGTAGAGGCTGCGTTGATGGCCGCGACCAGATAAAAGGCCAGACTCCGTGACATTTGGAGGGAGGAAGCATATACGGAGACGAAGAAGAATGGACTGCGGTATAATCAGTCTACGTCCTGGAGGGTGGGCTGTACTATGCGGACTCACGTAAAAAACCCGAGGTAGGCCACGAACAAGCCGCAGCACAGTAGAATGAACGGAGATTTTCCGATCTCCTTCCTGCAGAACACAAGGGTAAACAGGTCAGCAAGTGTTTCAGTCCCTAACGAAGAGTCTCCACGGTTTCAGGGCGCAACATGGGGGTCAATCTTGTGCTTACCTGAGTTCCTTTCGATCAGGCTTAGGCTTTTCTGGCTCGCCAGCCTTCTGGACCGCGACTACCGGCGGCCGTACGGTGATAATCACGACGATGAGTAGCGGTATCATGATGAAGCCGAAGATACGCATGGTCCAAGCGAAGCTTACTCCATCTTTGTGCAGAAGTTGATCGCAAGCGACTGGCCAGAGGACGCCTCCGATTGAAGAACCAGCCACCGAGATGCCCATAGCCTACAACAGATGGGCAAAATGGTCAGCGAATCTCTTTCACAGGACAAGATTCTGCCCGGGAGTGCCTTACCACTGCGCGGTTGCGCTTGAAGTAGCGCGGACAGATGCCAGATGCAGGTATGGCAATGAACGACATCCCAATGCCTAGAAGCAGTCCTTGAGCTGAACGCCTAGAGGTTAACGTCAAGCTTCTGGATCTTGGAATCGAACAACGCACCCAGAAAGAATTGGTAGTATTCCTGCAGGGCAAGAGTAAAAGGGTCAGCAATGTCTCAGAAAAGCGAGACCCGCTAGACAACCACTACTTGCCTTGCACAGCGAGATTATGAACACGGCCAGAAGCTGCAACATCGACCCAAAGATCATAGGCCGCTGCGAACGACGCCAGTCAGCAAATGTTGTTCGGTACCCTTTGGCCTCTAGTCTTACTGTTGGACCCCACTTGTCCGCCGCTATGCCAGCAAATGGAGCAAAGAAGAAGATGCTGAACGTCGCGAAAGAGCCTGTAGGATAGTACGGCGAAGGGGTCAGCAATGCTTCAGACGTCAAGGACCTGCAGACGTCGGGTGCGCTTACCAAGCCAAGATATCTGGAAGTTCGACAAATCGTTCAGCAAGACGGTGGAGTAGTATTCTGTGCCGGGGTGAAGAGGTCAGCAATATGGTCCAGACAAGAACCCACAGACATTACCTTGGAAGACGCCGAAGGCATTGAGGAACCCGACGGTGACGAAGTATGCAAGCGCGGCGCCGGCGAGAGCGAGACCAGACCTGAGTCTGCCGGATCGTCAGTATCGATTGACCGAGGTCCAATGGTACGATACGAACGTGAGTTCTGGCTCTTCTTGAGTCTTACCTTGTCCTTCCTCGTCCACCACCTCCTTCGACATGCTTGCAGTATCCGACATTGCTGGCATTGTTGGCGGACAAGTTTACAACAATTCAGGAATCGATGAGATGATCAGGTATCCGGAGTCCCGAACGACAGAAAGACAGAAAGACAGAAAGAGGGATTTGTTTTATGCCCTTGCAACCTTCAAGCACCGGACCTTCCATGGTCGCTCTTTCCTCCAGATGAGCTGGGCCATTTGTGGCTTAGCGTACATTACCAAGCATATCTGGGGCTTCCGCGGACGTCGCTGGTCAGCTCAAAGCTACTATCTTGTCCTATGTTTCGATATGTGCTTGACATGACCCTGAATGCTATCAGCTCCGTGGAGACTCCTACTAGAATGACATCGAAGCCTCGTCAAGATCCAGTATCGTGCTCGCTCTGTCGCAAGAAGAAGCTAAAGTGCAGCCGGAAGCAGCCCTGCTCGAATTGTGTTGCGCGAGGCGTTGAGGATTCGTGCGATTATGCACCTGGTGCGAAGCCTCTCGTAGCGCCCATCGCAAGTGATGCTCTTACAGAGGTGGATCTTGTATCAAGTCTGCGTTCGGAAAATGTAGCAATCAAACAGAGGCTTGAGTGGCTCGAGCAGGCTGTCTACGGAACGAGCTCTACCTTCACACCCAACGTTGGCGATCCGAGAGACGAAAAGGGACCCGTTAAGACGAGACGACTCAATGAGGTCCAAATAACAGACGTTTCTCGAATTCCATCGCCATCGACCACTGTTCCGAACACTCCCGATACAGAGGCGACAAGGAGCTATAGGGACGATGTCCTGTGCCTGGAAGGTGTTGGTAAGTCTCTCCGGTTTGGCGAGCACGACTGATGTGCATGATCTACTCCATATGACCACCACAGCTTGTTTGCTTGTCGGAGAGGGAAGCATTTATTCGGGAGGACAATGGTCGTGTTCTTCGCCATCGATCCCGATTGCACATCACCGATGCAAGGGTGACACAACCACTCCGTCTGCCGGAGTACCCTTCTCAGGCTCTCCAAGGCTTCCTCGTTTGCACAACTTCCACTGCACGAGCACTACGATCAATGCAATCCTGGAGACAACGTTTCGACTGCCTACCATGAACGTCGCTCAGGCTAACATGTCCTTCCTGCTACAGGTTCACAAGAGAACACTCTATTACCACAGCTGTCTCTTCCAATAAGCACGCGGATCGCTTCTCTCGATGAAATAATAAAATACGCATCGTCGGCGTCGGAGAACCAGCAAGCCCGTATCGTTCTCTTGCCACCGTATACCGAGACGAAGCTCTTTGTGGAACGGTATATTGAGTAAGACTGACATGTGGCAAGCTTCCATATACGGGATATTGCTAATTATGGTTCTCTCCGGCTCTGAAGACAGCTGGACCCTGCGCAGCATGTGATACACTGTCCTACATTCAGGCGCGACCTCGAGACTCTGTACCGCCGGCTTCACCAAGGCCAGACGGTGGAGCCCGTTAGCACTGTTCTCTTGCTTGCCATACTTGCGAGTATGGGCTCGTACTGGGGACTAGGAGAGTCGGAAGTCCAGTGGTTCGCGAGCGGGTTTGTGGCCGCGAAAGTCGGCGTATTGTGGTAGCCGGAAACATCTTCCCTTGCTGAAACAAGTACTGACGGTTTCTAACTCTGTACTCATAGGTTGCGTACAACTATGGATGTACTAGAGCATGCACGACGTACTGCTTCAGCGAGTCTCGAGTGCATTCAAGCGAATATTCTCTTGGTATGCTTCGGAATAACCGTGGTTGTATCTCCGACACTGCTGATACCGAGACCTCTTCCACAAAGCTATTCTTAATCTACCACATCGAAGGCTTCTCGCCAAAAGTCAGGGTAGGTCCACGCAGAAGGTGAAAGGGTTCTCCGAGACAGCATCAATGACCACGCAGCGCTCAAAGACCTTTTCGGCTCAATCGCAGACCAGAGACACTTGCTGATCCTCTACTAACAGGTACTACTATTTGCGGCACTATCTATGGCCAAGGACTTGGGCTTGCATAGAACGGACGACCGATCGCTACGTGCTTCGACTGCAGACGTCTCGAGCTCGCAAATCGTCGAGCGGGAGATGCGTCGGAGAGTGTGGTGGCACCTGGCCTCTACGGACTGGTAAGGCTGACTACACAAGGTGGTCTCATAAGACTGATCGCTTGCCAGGAGCTTAGCAGTCGCCGGCGGACCGCACGAAGGTACCTATAACGTGAATCCCAAGCACATGAGAGTCAAGCTGCCTCGAAATATCTCTGATGAGGAGCTGGAAACCATGCCCGAGGACTTCAACCGTCCACTCTCTGAGTACGCTGTTGCGCAGAACCACGCTCTAAGACATCTGAGACATTTGCTGACGGATTCTCTTCAAAAAGACCGACGATCATGGCATACTACCTTCAAAGGATTCGCATCGGCTCAATAAGTCGCGAGATGGCCGATTTGAGTTGGGCATGGGAGACCGAAGACGTTGTCGTCGACGACATTCATCGCATAGACGCAAGCTTTGACGACTACTTCCGTCAGCTACCAGACTTTCTCCGTATTGACAAAGCCTTCGGTCAGCATCGTGAGTCCATGGCCCAGCAAGGCCCGCATATCCGTCTGCAAAGCTACGTCGTCAACCTCATTGCGAACGCGAAGAGATGCAAATTCCATCTTGTAACGCCGTCCCGAGCGCTTCTGAGACGCTTGTGAACTAACCTGAACCAGCCCTTCCTGCTTCGGGCATCGGTTGACAACACCTACATCTTCTCCCGCGAGGCTTGCCTCCGCGCAGCGCGGGCGCTGATATCCATACGAGATGTAAGCACTGATGCGCATTAAGGGTACCTCATGCCCAAGACATGGCTGACTGTTATGCTGTTCTTTCTGCAGGATCTCGTCACGGCGTCATCAGAGATGTGGGTGTCAAACATTCGCCTCTGTGGGCTTGTGCACATAAGCTTTTATGGTACGATACTAACGGGCATAACCCTACCTTGTCTAAGACATTTGCTAACCTCTATTTCCTTCTGTCTGCAGGCACTATCGTCCTCGTAATGGACCTTATTTGTAACCGAAACCTCGAAAGTGAAGCGGCCCGGAAAGCAGAGATATCGAATGCGTGTCGAGCTTTGGAATCGGCCAAACAACAGACACCAGCCGCGGCAATGTTCTTAGATTCGCTGTCGGCAATCCTTCGGAAACATCGAATCAAGCTACAAAGTCGAGAGCAAACAGACCAGCTCGCTGAGCCGTCGACCGCTCCTGGATATGGCGCAGGATGCTTAGACAACAGTTCTGGTGCCCTTCCCAATAGCAGCATTGGCTTGGAGAACCTCGAGTTCGATGAGCTTTGGCAAAGCTACATCGACATCGATGCGACAATCGATCCTTTGAACTGGGATGCATTGATGAACGATATCGAGACATGGCAGCCGAATCACCAAATGCTTGAAATGCCTGAGTTCTAGATTAAAACCCTCGGATCTATGTACTGTGTACGATATTTGCAGGCTGATTAACACCATCCGTACATCATGCCTTATTACCACAGCTTGGACTCAGAGAAGGCGCCAACACCAGTTGGGGTACCACTGCCCGGGCATCACAGCTCGATGCAGGTCCGACGACAAGTAAGCCTCATATGAGCGTGCATAGTCATAGTTCCCCGAAGTGCAAGCGTGTTGTTCATAGCTTGAGGTACCTCGTTGACAATATATCAGAACGTCTCTGTCGAGGAAAGAGGGAGGAGGAGGAGCGACGTACGGAGGATGTCAGTTCTTAACGTTCATATCTGGCCCAAAGTGGTTAGATGCAGAAGGCAACCCTGCCGAGAGCCCAACCTCCCCATTGGCGGTGAGTCCAGTTCTCGAACTGCCCGCATTATTGGCTGGACCACCCATTGTATACCTACAATATCTGCACCTCTATACACGATCGCAGTAGGTGGAAGGCGAACGTGCGACCGCACCTACCATCCTAAACACGACATCCGGTCTGCATACAATTGGGTTTCTTCCGAAGTAGCACAACCACCGCCCTTCAGACAAAGAGCCTACCGCCAACAATGGGCATCCTCGACGGCGGCCGCTCCTACTCCTCCTCCGACCTCCACGCCCGCAACTCCAAGGGCTACCGCGCCCACTCCCCCGCCCGCTCAACCCGCTCCACCCACTCCAGCGCCTCGAAATCCGGAAACTACTTCGTGCGCCCTTCCGCTGGCTCCCGCACTCACAGCTCCTCACATAACAACCATTCCTCCTCGCGCGGGATCTTCGATACCGGCAGATCGTCTGGTTCTTCGAGAGGAATCTTCGGCTTCGGGGGCGGCGGCGGCAGCGGGTCAAGTTATTATAAGAGGAGTCCACGACAAGGATATGTCTCGTATCTGTATAACAAGTTGAGACGCATGTTGAAGGAACTATGGTACTACGCGCGCCGGCACCCGATGAAAGCGTTTTTTGCGGTTATTGTGCCGTTGTTGAGTGCCGGGGGAGCGATTGGGGGGTTGATGAGGCAGTTTGGAGTTAAGATTCCTGGTGGGATGGGTGGAGGGGATCGGAGGGGTGGAGGGGGGTATTATGGGAGTGCTGGGTACGACCGCAGGGGCGGCGGGTTTGGGGAGAGTGGTGGAGGTGGGATTGGAGGGGGGATCGGGTCGATGCTTGGAGGTGGGGGAGGGGGAGGGTTGATGCAGAATGCGGGGGGGTTGATGAGCATTGCTAAGGCGTTCATGTAGGTGGAGGTGGAGCGATGTGGGTGGAAAGATTTATGTGGACATGAGATTTACCATTGTTATATACCCTTCAGCGAGTGGAGGACGAGATTGTGTCAGATGTAGCGAGTGTACGGCTACAGGAGTACCATATGCATATCTCGCCGTTCTGAGTACGCTCTGCTGCTACCACACCAGCTGTTAAGCTACCGACCGCCCCCTTTCGAAGTCGGAGAACACTACTGACTCCCCTTATTAATCTGCACCTGCTTATCCTCACCACCACTCACAATCCCCACATCCTTATCCCAACACACCCCAAACACCTTCACGCCATCGCCCGCTTCTGGTCGCTTCCGCCCCTTCGCACTGTCGCGTTCAATCACATACACACTCTCGCCAGTCTTCTCAGCATTTCCCTGCTTCACGGAGCGGAGATCCCATACTCGACAGGTGCCGTCGTGGCTGCCGGATACGATCTGATGGTTTGAGTTAGGGTCTTGAGCCAGCGAGACAACTGCATTGGTGTGCCCGCGGAGTGTCATGGCCGATATAACCGTCGCAGAGGCTCGCGGATCGATGAGGCTGATATGCCGTGCTGATGTGCCGGTGGCGAGGAGTCCGGTCTCGGGGAGGTGGAGGATACTGAATAGACTCTGCGCTGTAGTGCGGGTATCGACACAAGCGCTGGTGGTGAGATCCCAGGTCTTGACGGTGTGGTCCCAAGAGGTAGAGTAGGCGACTGTAGCGTCCTTCTCGTCAAAGCAGACGTCCGAGACTTGACTTTGGTGGCCTGAAAGGAGGCTGAGAGGTCCTCTTTGAGGGCGCTGGGTGGTATTTGAGAGCTTGCGCCGTTTGTTGGCTATCGGTAGAAGTGACTCTGGTGCGGCGGGAGCGTCGTTCTTGCGTGTGCTCCATACCCCAACTGTGTGATCTGACGAGGCGGAGAGTATGCGTGAGGATGGCGAGTGGACTGCTATATTGTCGATCGAGGATTTGTGTCCGTAGAGTTCGAGAGTGGCCGTCAAGGTGCTAGCACTCCCTACAGCAGCATCGTCGTACTTCCATAATCGGAGAGTGCGGTCGATGCCGGCTGATACCACTTGGGTAGGTGATAAGAATTTTGCTGCCTTTATAGCCGCAGTGTGCGCGGCGCCTGTAGCCACGACTTCTGAGCTCATGTTCCATATCCGGATTGTACCATCGTATGAGCCAGAGCTTGAAACAAACAGAGGTTAGTGGATGTTGGCGACGGTGTCAAGACGGGACGAAAGCTTACAGTATCCTCTCCGGAATCAAATCGTCCGATCTGCTCGTTTGCGCCGCTCTAGCAGAATTCGAGAGCACGTCCACCGCGGAGACCCAGTCGTCGTGCTCATAAGATGCGACGTGCAGAGGCGGTATCAACGCCTTTACGTACTCGACATTGAGCGTAGTCTCCGCGCTAATGCCATTCTGAGTAAGATATTCGTCCAGAGATGTCCTTAAGAACTGGCCATTGACGAGGAATTCGAGCGGAACGGGTTGTACTGTCTCCAAAAGGGTGTTGACCAGAGTGGACAGTTGGTATCGACGCAGCTCTATTCAACGATTAGTGTCTATCATATCGTGTCATCTTGCGGCCTGCGGGGCAGAACGAGCGGCAGTATGACAGCACAGAAGAGTTTAGGATCGTGGAGAACTTCTTCGGATCTCGGCCACAGCAAGCTCGGTTCTCGTGACAACGACAAGGTGGTAAATACGTTTTGCAGCAGTACAGCAGCCTCGAAGTTTCTCAGGATCGCCGAGATTTCTGACTGCCACTCGTTCTGCTCGGTGGCCCAGATAGCACACTATGGTATGGCTTACCTGTAGGAACAAGAATCGGTCCAGTCTCCACGGGCAACTGGATATCTTCGCTGCGAGTCGTCAGATGTATCTTCACCTTCGCTGTCGTCGTTGAGGTCTCCATAGCTGGTCGATGAACTACGTGGTATTTCAATCTTCACATGCAAACTGATCGAACTTTTTTATGCGCGAATGCGGAGAACCCCTGCTTAGCGCGAGCACACCGGCTCGTGCCTCCCTTCCGCAGTCTGTGGCTTGGTCGGCTGCTCGGTTTCACGTGAAAGCTGCTTCGCATTGTTCACGATCGTCAGCTCGTGTGACGAAGTGTAAGCATGTGATTGCCGCCGACTCCACTCTTACCACCTCCCAACTCTCACCCCAACACTTTCCTCCATCATACCACTTCATGTTCCCATATTGCATTTCCTTCCCGTCACTAGCCAACGTCTCCGGCTAAGCGAAGAAACAGCCTCGCGTGACCGTGCCAAAACCTTGTTTCTACCGCTTCAATATGAGCCATCCCATCGTCCACGATGACCAAGACAGCGACCACAATATAGTCCTCAAACCTAAGCCGCGCCGACCGTTCGAGCTGTCTTCGCCTCCACCGTCCGCTCCTTCGACACCGCCCGCTGAACAGACAAGTTTCCCACCATCGTATTTACAGCCTTCGACACAGAGAAACATGGCTCATGCAACGGACGGCGCCGAAACTCCAAGCCGAACAAAAAGCTTTCTCAATCTGACGAGCTCGACGCTTTTCGGCATATATCAGCCTACGGGCTATTCGACCGAACGAGACGAGAGAAGCGCACCATACGGCGAAACCACACCGTGGACAGGCAATACACCCTGGGGTACCGGCGCCCAGACACCTGCCGAGCAGAGTCCAAGCGGCAGAGAAGGGCCAATAGACTGGTCGCGCGCCAGGCTTCCTGAAGCTGCTTTTCAGAACGGGATAAATGGAAACAAGTTGAGACGGAAAAGCGCGGCACCTCCACAGCAGCGGCCACGCCGAGGCTTTCGAGCTACTATACTACCAGTGGCGGCTCGGACTTTGATCATGTTCACAATCGGAGTCGGCTACGCCCTAATGATCACCCACCTCCACGACCACCGCGGCATAGCACCCGTACAAGTCAACCTCAACCGCGGCAGCTGGACATACCTAGCCATGTGGGGCTGCGCAGGCGTTTTACTAGGCGAAGCTCTACCATGGGCTGATCGCTTCTGGGAGTCTGATGGCTCCGAGCACACCACATCTTCCATCAATACACCGCAAAGAAAAGACCGCGGTCTAGACGGCTGGATGGACGTCGTGCGCGCCATCGGCGCCTTCGTCGGCATCGCCTTCGCCATCCGCAAACTCCCCTGGCAGTCTTCTCTGCAACTATCCCTCACCCTTGCGCTCGCCAACCCGGCGTTGTGGTATTTGATCGACCGCTCGCCACCTGGGTTTATCTTGTCGAGCTTCTTCGCGCTGGTGGGGACGGCGGTGCTGTTGGGTATTAATCCTGCTTTGGTGCCTGAGCCGTCGCCGGCGCAGGTGTTGCGGAGGCTGGTGGCGAGAAATGGAGGAGGGAATGGGACTGCGATGGTAAGGGAAGAGGATCTGATGCTTGGGGTGTTCAGTCCGGAGAGTGTGGGGGTGGCGACGTGGATTGCGAGTGTGCTGTTTGTGAGTTCGGTTTGTTTTGGGAATATTGGGAGGAGGTTGGTGGGGAGGAAGGGTTGACATAGCGGTGAGGCTGGTTTGAAATACCTGTGTAAAACTGAGAAGTACTACTCTTGCACAGACGAACGTTTCTATCTTGACGAAGCTTACAACGATGACTACAGAGTGACAGGTGGGTGGTGCACAATCATCGTCTTGCTTGAGACTGCCGCAGACCAGGGCCATCGACACCCAACTGAACGGCTTGCTGTGATCTACTACATATCGAAGGTGAAAATCCGATCAAAAGTTTGTGGATTATGGTGGATCACGAGGCTATCACAACATTCTCCGAGCTCCGCCAGATACACACCACGATCCAGCCACATCCATGAAGGATATTCCGAACCATGGAACGCTCCACACAGCCCACAGTGTTCCCCACCGCATCCGTACCGACCAACGCCATGATCACAACACCATATCACATCATACAACACTTCCACCCCTTCCCTCTAGCGCTCCTCCCCTCCTCCTTCGTATGGCCTGGATTACGCGACGCCGTGTCCTCCCGATGCATCTCAAAGGCTCCATTCGCCTCATTCGCATCTTGCAGCATCGCCACCGGCAAAATCGCCAACACATCCTCCGGCATGGTCTCCAGGGATTCCGGGTCTTCGAACCGCGTGCTCCACTTCTGGCGCCATTCCGCCGTATTCCAGAGTTCGATTTTGCATCCCTCACAGAAATCGTCGATGGAGTCGTAGTCGATTGCGGAGTCTTGGAGGTGAGTGTGCAGTTCGGAGAGAGTGCTGACTAGGACGTGCTTTGATGAGGTTTGTTGGAGGTGGGTGGCTGATGGGATTTGGATGGTCTTTTCGTTCTTGAGCTTGTGGATGAGGTAGGTGAGGCTTGGGATGGCGGCGCGCTTTTCGGCGGCTTGCGCTTCGGCGGCCTGCTTGTCGGTGAGTTGCTCTTCGTTGGCCATCTTGTTGATGTCGGCTGATGTGAAATTGATGGTGGTAAGATAGGTCGGGCATGGTTGCTTATATCTGGTACAGGACAAAAAGAGGCTCGCGAAGGCTCTGTGTCTTGCTGGAAGCATGAAGCATCCTGGTTTGCTTGGAGGGGGCACTTATGATAAGATGAAGATGAGACATGTCGGGAAATAACTTCCACTATCATGCAAGGTGTTGTCTGTCTGTTGTGTCAGGCTGCTGTACGATGAACGCATATCGATCGAAACAACAAGGAAGGTCGATTGCTTTGGGGCAAACTATCTGGCCCGCACAGGCAGTCCTCCATCTCCACCACTCTCCTCACCACTAGCTCGAGACGTTGTTCCCTCCTGAGCCAGAGCCGTGGAAGCTATCGTCTCCAATCTCACCCGGTGCAACTCATTCGCATCCTTCAACGTCTCGACCACCAGGATCGCCAACGCTTGCTTCGGTGTGTTGTTCAGGCACTGGTGATTATCATGGACGAAGCTGCACTTGCGGAGCCAGTCGTTGGAAAGCCAGGCACCTCGCCCTTCACACAGTTTCGTACAGATTTGAATCAGACAGTTGATCAGGTCGACTTGGGTTGAGTGTTCCTGGAGAGATTGGATGGTAGGAATGGAGATGATGCTGTGGGAAGCGACTTGCCATGTGAGGACGGCAATTGAGAGGGGAGGGTATGCATCTGAGGGCAGTGGAGACTGCGACTTGGTGTCGGGCATTGTGTTGGTCCTGTCTGATGGGAGGTTGATGGTGGCATCACGGGTTAGGTCAAGCAGAGCTACTTGTACATCTGATTTTGGACAAGGACAGGATTTCGAACGCTGTATGCTTGCTTGAGACACTATGGCCCGCTCGATGCAAGCATACGTTGACAATGATTTCCTTCTTCCCTAGTAACGTTGTGTGGCACAAGGGGATGTTTCTTGGAAGACAACGAACGCCGCTCCATGGGCTGGTATGCTTGTCAGAGGCAAGTGCTGGCCGAAAAGGTGGACTACAGAGGTTTTCAAACGATTGCGGACACAGTGGTCTGAATATCAGGGTCCTAAGAGCTGGATTTGTTTGCAGAGATGTCAGGGGTACCTGTTGGATGTGCCCAAGAAAAGCATCATGGTAGATACTGTGTGTTGCAGCAGAAGGTCACAGTGGACGACGCTGTCAATTCCACACTGCCCTCCGGCAAACGAGACCTTCGTGCTCTTCCGCTACGTCCTCACGAGTGCAGAAGCCTGACCATCGCCACACCCACAGCCACTCCCAGTATGCACGATCCAAGGATCGCACCCAGGACACAAAGCGTGTCGTGGAGGGACGCCTCCAAACACACACGTACCAACGACCACGAGGTTGCCTCCTTCGCACGCTGAGCCCGGTTGGCATCACGAAGCATCTCTGCCACCATGATTCCCAACACGTAACCCGTCATGCCTTCCAGAACCTCACACCCTTTGCTCACCATCCTCCACTTCTGACGCCATTCCGCAGTGTCCTGAGAACATACATTAGCGACGTCTTGGACATGGGCAGGGATGTACTGATCAGTGCCTTACCCAGACCTTCACGCGCTTGTTATCTTCAGGGGCGGCATCGTAGGCGTCCGCCGTGCTCTGAAGGTAGATGTAGATCTCGATGAGAGCGTCGACCTGTTCGTCTTTGCACTCGAGTTGTTGAAGATGTAGGATGCCGGGAAGTACGACGACCTTGTTGTTCTTGATATCGCGGACCAGGTGGGAAAGGCTTGATGTAGCAGCTTGCTTTTCGTTGAATAGGACAGCCATCTTGTTCGATTCTGGTCACTGAATTGACTGTGCTGGTTTGCTTCAGTGCGAGCTCAGGGATTGAAGTGAAGAGTCTGTCAGAGCTCCTTATATGGAGTATGCTGAACAAAGCTAGGTCTGCACACGACCTGTGTCTCGCCTATATTCTGTATACTCGTCAAAGCCGGGCCTGCAAACAACCTATGATTCGCTAAAGTATCCTTTTGGCTTGCTTTGGACGGACGTGCAGAAATCGAGACGTGGCATTCTTTCATGTCGATTAGTGGTCGGGTGTCGAACGGGACGGTGTCTCAGACTCACACGCACTCACAAATGACATTAGACGCCGTTGGGTCGTTTGCTGCTGTTGTCTGTTCCCTGTTGTCTCGGATATCGATGCAAAAGCAGGCAACCAGCACGCAACGAATGACACAATTGCTTTGGAAGAGTGCATAGAGACAGTGAGCATCAGCTGCAACTGCATCATTCAATGGCTAAGCTTGCTGTCTTAATGTGCGATGTGGGTCATGCGAGATGTCTGGATCTACTCAATACTGCCGCAGGTCTAGACTAGTGCAGGCAGTCAGCCGTTTTGACCAGGCTAATAAAGACACCATCTGGACTGACCAGCTCGAGTCAATGATCGTCATTGCGTAGCTATTGACAAGCCTAGCGACAAAGTGAGCTTACGCTTCTGAACAACTGTAGTCCACAGGAGTTGACAGCATTGATCTCCCGCACCGGCCTGCGACGAATCGGATCCGTCTCTTCACACGGTATGCCCATACTGAGATCAGCTTCCCTTGACCAAGAGCTCACTCGCACAACACTTCCATCCTCTATCAAGACGCCGGCGTCGATGTCGACTCCTCTCTCCGTTCGAGCATCTTGTTCGCATCGCCCAACGCCGCCTCAAACATGATCGCCAGTGGCTGCCTGCGAGCCCACGCGAAATCGCCGGCGCGGGGGAAATGCATGAGCCATTCCCACTTCCACCCCACATCTTCGGCTGCCTGGGACTTCTCCCCGAGGTAGTGCCTGTGCCCGCATATGAATTCTACCAGCTTGATCAAAGCGTCTAGTAGCTCTTGCTTCGACGATCCACGCTGCAGTTGGGCGTTGGTGGGGATTTCGACGGTCTGGTTGTTCTCAGTGCGGCGAACTAGGTCTGGTACGCTCAAGGTCGCCGACGTGGGAGTGGTGTTTTGTTGCTGCGAGTCTGACATCGCGATGGCTTCCGGGGTAGGCTGCGGTTATGGGAGTGGCATGGTGGAGAGGCAACCAATTTTATCATGGATCAAAGACAAACACTGGCTTTTGAGGCATAGATTGCTCGAACAAGCTTATCTTTGAGCATCTAGATTGCTCCTGAATGGTGGTGGAGGGGCGCCGTTGCAGCTCCAATGGTCCACCATGAGGTCTAGAAGTGTAGATCCATCCGCAGGATTCTGTCTCTGCGCACACAGTTTCCTGGTGGAGTGCTTGAACTGAGGAGCATAACGTTCGGAGATTCCGAGGAAAGTGGCAGATACTGGTCCGAACCTCCATTTCTCTCCATCGAAGTTCGCAGAAGACCACTCCAGCTTGTTGAGTATCGGCAACTTCAGCTGGGCAGATTCACATCTGCAAGAACATCCAGTCCTGTGGCCTGAGAGACGTCCAGTAACGTCCAGGGTCGATCCATCCTGTAGCTAGCACAATAACGATCTGTCCGCTGACGGCAGTCTCACAGTTCGATCTCAATCTCTCTAGTCGCCGGATAACTATGGCATATAAATATCCCACCCGGATAATCCCCCTCCGGACCATACACCTGCCCCTTCACTAACTTGACCTCGCAACTCCCACACATCGCACTCCGACATCCGAACTTGGGCTTGAGGCCAGCCTTCTCCGCCAGTTGGAGAATTGAGAGTTGCGGCTCGTCTGTGCCCGACCAGGTGGCGGTGACGTTGGATTTGGTGAAGCAAACTGACGCTTCCTCGATGTCGGAGATGGGGGGCATAGTCGGAGTATGGATGGATCGGATTCCAGGGGATTGGAGACGGGATTTATATCGGACGGTTGTGGGTTTGTACAACGGGAGGAAGTGTAGTTGGGGAAGACTAGGAGCTAGCGATCGATTGTAAGGCATCAACTTTCATTCGTAAGGCACAGGATCTTAAAAATGGGTGTACGCCAGCTAGCGCCAGGATTGCTGTAGCCAGTTAGATACCTTGCAGAACTCCATTTTGTTATGCTATTAGGTTGGATTGGGTTGGGTGACAACACAATAGGACATCCAGACGAGCCTCTTATGTTTTCTGCTCTTGCATCTCGACAACCGGTACACCTTGTGGAAAGGAAAAGAGGAGCCTAGGAGAAGGGACGAATGAATGAACATATCGTAGAAACCGAAAGCGAGACTCGATATTGCTCAGATATCCACACGCAAAAACACAAATCTACCTCCTTTCCCCCCTCCGTTTCCTAGCCTCATTCCCAATCCCACTCCCCCCAGCCGGCAGCGGCGGCGGAGCAGCATGCGACGCAGCATGCGACGCACCGTGTGGCAGAGCAGCATGCCGACTAATACTATACCCGCCCCCCTCATCGGCCAGAATATCCACCTGCACGCCCTGATCATCACTACTCCCCCCACCACTGCTACTCTCACTACTCTCGTCCCTGACCTGCTGCCGCAACCCGCTGTTCGTGCGGCCGCCGCCGGTGATGGCGGGGTCGGAGTAGCTCGCATAACCCGGCGCTGGTCGGGGGGCAAGCGGTGAGCTGCCGGCGGGGGTGCGGCGGAGGGAGGCGTAGCCCGGCGACTGTGCAGGCGGGTATCCTGGCGGGTACCCCGGCGTGTACGCAGGACCCGAAACGTTGCGGCGCGGACTACCTTGCACAGCTTGCGCAGCAGGCAAGCTGGGTTGGACGTCCTGATCTGGATGCGGGTAAGGGACGGGATGGGCGTTAGACGCGGAGCGAGTGCGTGGAGCGCTGGGTGGGTACCAGTCTAGATCGTCCGGCAACGACCTATTTGAGCTCGAGGACGGAGGACGCATACTTGGGGGTGGGTAGTAGCGCATCGGATACTGGCCGTAGGGGTCCGTACGTTCTGGAGGTGTGGACTCTCGGCGACTGTGTTTCGAGCCGGAGCGGGAGCCTGGCTGTGAACCGCCGGAGTTCGTGCGGCGGTATGCAGGGCTTGGGGGTGGGTAAGGCAACGCGGCGTAGACGGGGATGCCGTCGGGGCCTGGGATCATGACGCCTGGTGCTGCCATGGGGTATGGGAGTGCCTGCGGCACTTGCTGCTCTGAGGATGACTTGCGGTTCACTTTTGCCTTGGAGTTGGACTTCGCGGGTGAGGAGGATGAGCCATTCCCGAACAGTCCCGTGCTACCTCGTTTGCGGGTCTTCTGGCCAGCCAAATTCGTCGAGCTGTTCGATCGACTATTAGTCTTGCTCGAAGACTTCGGAATCTTCGCCGGCGTAGGAGGCGGCGAGGCCAGAGCAGGTGGCGGCTCCGGCTGCGGGTGATTCCTGCGCTGTAAAGCCTCCATCTCCTCCTCGGACAAATTCACATTCGTCTTGCCCTTCGCCCTCGCCCTCGCAATCCTGCCCAAAGCCGACTGGATCAACGCCTCCTCCTTCCCCCTCACCTGCGCCTGATACGCCAAACCCCTCTGATCCCTATGCTCCACCTCATGCATCATATCATCCCTCCGTCCCTGATCATACATCTGACGCCGTGGATGCCTATCCTGCCCAACATCATACCCATCAAAATACAATTCGTCCCCCCGAAACGCCCTCGCGCGCGCAGCATCCCGAGCCGCATACGAGTGCGGATCCACCAAAACGCCTTGCCCATCCTCCTCGTCGCTCATCTCCAGCTCTTCAAACCTCTCGTCACGAAGCTCCCAGTCCTGCATGTACCGCCTCCGCACACCGGGCGCTCCGGGCGGTCTTCCCGTGTCATAGGGCGAGGAAGGCGCGGCAGACCGCCTATACCTGGAAACAATAGGTACAAGATTAGCAGTGTCTTAGACATGTTGCACCCAAAGTTACTTGCCGCCTCCTCGGAGAAAGACGCGGCGACGTCTTTCTCCATGAAACTCGCGTGGCCGAGGATCGAGACGCCGCTGGCGCCGATCAGCCATAGAAATGTTGTGATGGGGGAGGCCCAGATCCCGAGGGGGACCGCGATGACTAAAAGACCGGTGTATAATTGTGATGTTGTTGCGCGGGCGAAGCCGACGTCGAGGTCGCGGCCGCCGAGCTTGCCGATGCCGTACATGCCGCCGACTACGAGGAGGATTACGAAGAGCAGGACGAGGTTGGTGAGGAGGCTGTAGATGCTGAGCATGAGGAAGACGACGGCGTAGTTGCTGCTGAAGTAGGAGAGGTTGTAGTTGACGCGGTTTTGCACGTCGCCGAAGTCTTTGGGTTTGGAGAGGCGCTTGAGGTCGAAGAACTCGGAGATGGGCTTGAGGTTGGCGAAGCGGTTCGTTATGGATTGAGATCGGACGGAATCGAAGCGGCCGGAGAGGTTCAGTCGGCTCGCGAGCGCCTCGAGGGGGATGTTGATTCGTGCCATGGTCGCGGGGGTGAGTGTGGTAAAAAGCGTAGTGTGAGTGGAACCAAGAAGTGTAGCAGAGGCTGAATAGGAGTTAGCCGATTTTCACGTGCAATTGCTGCTGACTTGCAGCTGCCTCAGCAGAAGAAGCTGTTCGAACCGCTTGGAAGCAGCCATATCGTCTTACATTAGCAAGTGATTAAACGAGCGACTGGAAGTGAAGTGGTGGTGATCGTGGTCGAGGTGAGGTGTAGTTTGCTGCGAATGGCTCGTCCTTCGGAATTCCAGAGCGTTGACCAGGGGGGAGGTCCCGCGCCATGCCGCTTTCAGTCAGCCCCGTGCTGCCATCTCCTGAGCACGTGAAAATCTCGAATCGTACAAAAGTGCAGCCTTCCACACGGCCAGCAACAAGAACAATAAAAGAAAACTGCTGTACGAGGGAAGTGACAGGTGTCGTGTACCTATAACCCCAAGCTCTCCATCCGCCCACCGCCCTCTGGCCGCCCCACCACAGCACGCAAGAAATATCCTCGCTGGAGCCAGCGTCACACACGCTAGCAAACGCATGCACAAAGCCTAACCCAGCACAACTCCCGTACCTGCTTTCTTCCCGTCCTGCACCACACCACGCCCTCGCTTCCGTCAGGCACCATGATTCCCCATCGGGCAGCACTATTGCTGCTTCTCACGTGCTTAGTCACACTCGGTCTCTGCTGGTCGAAAGAAGACCACGAAATATTCCGCCTGCGCGACGAAGTCCAAGCCAGCGAAGGCTCCAACGCCACCTTCTACACCTTCCTCGGCCTGAAAACCGGCGCCAACCAGGAGGAGATCAACAAAGCGTACCGGAAACTCTCCCGCAGTCTGCATCCCGACAAGGCGAGGAGTAATTGGTTGGCAGCCTACAACGTGCCCAAAAAACCCACCACGAAAGCTGGAGCGAAGCCGACGGTGCATGTGCAGAAGAACAAGCAACCCAGCCAGAGCGAGCAGAACAAGTTCAATAAAGAAGCTACGGCCCGGTTCGAGCGGTTGAGCTTGGTGACCAATGTACTGCGTGGGGAGGGGAGGTCGCGGTATGATTATTTCTTGAGCAATGGGTTCCCGGCGTGGAGGGGGACGGGGTATTATTACGAGCGGTTCCGACCGGGGCTGGGGACGGTGCTGGTGGGGTTGTGTGTGTTCTTCGGGGGCGGGGTGCATTATGCTGCGCTGTATCTTGGATGGAAAAGGCAGAGGGAGTTTGTGGAGCGGTATATTAAGCATGCGCGGAAGATGGCTTGGGGGGATGAGGGAGGGTTGGGCGCGATTCCGGGGTTGAGTGGGACGAGCACGCCTACGGGGCAGGGGTTGCAGGGGGAGGATGAGAGTATGCAGTGGAATCGCAAGCAGAAGCGGGCGATGGAGAGGGATAAGAAGAAGGAGTCCAAAGCTCCGGTGAAGAATGCGAGGGTGGCGGAGAAGGCGAAGACCGATGGTATCAGTACTCCGCAAGAGGCTGAGCTCATCTCCGGCCCCGTCGGAGCGAAGAAACGAACGGTCGCGGAAAACGGCAAAGTCCTCATCGTCGATAGTGTCGGCAACGTCTTCCTGGAAGGCGAGACGGAGGAAGGCCAAAGACAAGAATTCCTCCTTGACGTAAGCCCACCCCTATATATACCTACCTACCTACCACACCCCGGGCTAACTTTCATGTTAATTTCCAGCCCGACGAAGTCCCCTCCCCCAAAATCACAGACACCTTCCTCATCCGCGGGCCCGTCTACCTCTACAACATCACCGCCGGCAGACTGCTGAACAAGCAAACGCCCGAATTCATTTACTCCGAACTCACCTCCAGCGATGCGCCGCAGGACGACGACGATGCGCTGCTTACGTCGGCGCTGTCGGCGAATGCGAATGCGGAGACGAGGAAGAGGAGATCGAAGGCTAGATCGTAGTTGGAGACGGCACGCACGTACGATGCCTGTACTTCTAGATCGGGAGGTTGTGTCCAGCTGGGAAGCAGCGGAAGCAACGCTGGAGATCGGTGGGCTTAAATATACTGCAATGCGTACAAGCGCCATAAACTCTCGTCTCTTCTTTGACTGCCATTCCTCCAAACTCCTCGTACGCCGTTGAGATGCCCACTCGCTGTCGCTTGCTCCAACCCCGTCCCATCCCATTCTTCCACTCCGTGTCGTGAGAGTTGCTCATGAGAACGCCCCAAACACTATCCGCAGCAACTCGAATATCAGACCGCCGCAGACCACGAATAGCAACATATCTGCATCCCCCCATTAGCCTTGCCCTCACCCTTCCCCTCTAGCCCTCTTGTCCCGTGTTGTTATCTGGAACGAGCTGTGACTTACAAATCCAAATCTTGCTAATCGGCGCCTTCTGCGGCTTCTCGACCTTCTTGACGGCGCTCGGGGGCTTGCCCATCTTTTGCTCTTGCGCGCGGGCGTAGGCGAGGTTCGCTTTGCGTTGTTGGGGGGTTTGTGCCTGTGAAACACATGTTAGCGAATGAGCTAGGGGTTCGGAAAGGCTTGGGGGGAGGGGGAGGGAGGAGGGAGTGGGAAAGAGGGTACTGACCATGGTGTCGTCTGGTGTCGTTCGTTGACGGGGGGAGCGGTTGTTCTTGTGGTGGTTGCGCTTGTGGTTGTTGCAGTCGACGGAGAAGGTCGACGAGGTTGGGAGAGATTCCTGTGTATGTATCCTCAGAAAGGTCCAGATATGACTGCGGTGGTTCGCGAATGGACAGGTATCAATTAACTCCCTTGTCATCTATATTTCTCCACGCGAACGAGACCCTGGTCGGCTTTGATGTGGCTGACGCGGACCTGAAACCGAGCTGTGGCGTATGAGGCAAACTTCTTCGACTTCAGGCGCACATGAATTCGTTTGTCAACCATCCATAATTCGATCTGACCACTGATCCAAGCACATCAGAGAGTCGTATACTGAAATTGGAGTATAAATGCTATCTGGATGAAAGAATTATGACATCTCCTCTGCCAAATCCTGCAATATCTCACCATGGCCCGATACCCGACCTTCGAAGAATACCAGAAATCCGGAAATTACGATGATGGCCTCAAGCGTGCGAACGAACTGCTGAAGAAGGCTCCGAAAGATCCTGAACTCATGATTCTTAAAGCACAACTCGCTGTGGCTAAAGATGATGACCCATTACCCACCATCGACGAAATACTGTCCCTTCAACCACCTCTTCAAGATCTCAGTCAGCTAGTCGCTATCGAACAAGTCTTCATCGACGTCCAACGAAATGAGTTTCCCGCCCACAGATCTACCGGACCCAAGATGGCGAAGCTATGGGAGAACGCGCTCAAATCTCCCGGCACAACGACGAATTATAAACTCGATCTTCTATCTCTCCGTTTCTCGCAAGGCATCGCGAACAATCGCCTAGAAGATGCACAACAAGCGCTCATCCAGCTCAAAGCCATGCAGCCGCGGAACCGGGTCCTGTATATGGCGCACGCGGCTGTGACACAGCTTTTGTCGACGTCGAAGGACGATCTGCAGGCACGGCTGGCGCTTATGTTGGCTAAGAAGGCTGTTAAGGAGAGGTTTGATGACGACAAGGATCTGGATTGTAGGGTGGCGGGGCAGATCCTTGCGGTCAGCGGGACGAAGCAGGATTTGGAGGGGATTAAGGAGAGGCCGAGGTTGGGGGAGAGCAAGCAGGTTTATGACGCAGTGAGGAGGGCGAAGGAGGTGGAGAGAAATGGGGATGTGAAGGACGGCGTGGCGAAGAGTGCAAGTTTGGGTGGTGCAGCGGACGCGTATGAGGTGGAGGTGGCGAGGGAGAAAGAGCGGTTTGCGGCGCTGATCACGTCGGATGCGAAGACCGACGAGGTGATTGCATTTGTCTCAGACGCTGTCCGACTCTACCACCAGGGCTGGAACTCGACCGTCGGCGATCGACGAAGATTAAAGGTCGATGCTTGCTTCCTCGCGATCTCTGGACTAGTGAGAGCCTACGAACTCACGGTCGATTCGGCCTACCTTATGAACGCCGCGCACATTGCCGAAACTCTCCTCAAGCAGAACGAACATATCCATGAAGCGCGGCTCATCTTGGTCTACCTCTACATGCGGTTGGGCCTGGGCAGCTTAGCTCTTAAGATGTTTGAGTCCCTCAGCGTCAAGGAGATCCAACACGATACAGTCGGACACGCACTCTTCACTCGGCTCTCGCTCATTCATCCCTTTCCGACCGAACCGACGAAGAAAGAATTGATTGCACCGCTGAAGAAGACAGGCCATGCTCTCCAAGTCTACGTCAGATGCGAGGACAAGCTCGCGGAGACCGAGGCTGGAGCGCTCGCTCACTGTCAGACAGGCATGATCTTCGATCTGCATGAGCTGAGAGATAGTCTAAGGACCAGTTTGACTCGGAGGATCACTTTCTTAGAGCAGAGACGGATCGATCGTTTGCTCTTCAACGAAACTGGTCGCAGCGTGGTGGAGCTTGGCCCACAGGTGGTGGCGAACTGGATACAAGCGACTGACAACAGGGACTTCGCTGCTACGTTCAATTTCGGCTACAAAGTCGAAAAGGTCTTGCACAGCTACAACGGCAGTATCCCAGGGACCGAATGGATGCTCTATGCTCTGGTCGCTGATGCGGCGTGGTGCTTAGCGCTAGGCAAGCCACCACCTGTCACTGATCTCCATGTACTGCTGGAGAAGACGGAGCAGGCTCTGCCCGATACAGAAAATCTCCAGATCAGCGTCAATAGAGGCCTGGGATCTAGCATGTACAGCACAGAGTACCGAGCAGGCCACTTAGCATGCCGAGTCCTGAAGCTGCTACTCCATCTACACGACAGCGACGCCGATCTCACCAACGACATCGCCGCCATCTCCGCTGCCGTTGAAGCACTGGACCCCAATGGCGACCTCTTTGATATAGCGTTCACCACGACAGAAGGCCTGCTCGACTGCTACGCCTACATCGACGTCCTAAGAATCGCGGACAAAGCTATTAGCTTCGCACGGAGCAAGAGCACCACTCAAGATGAGGCTCTAGTGAAGCTGCAGAAGGTAGTGCGGAACGAGTTCTCGTCGTACGGATCGCTTGCGAAGAAGAGGTTGGCACGGCTCAAGAATCCGAGTATCAAGGAGGCGATGGTGATAGACAGCAAGATCGCGGAAGCAGAGGCGCTTTTCGGGTCTCAGAACCTGGATTTGTTTTGCAAGGCTGTCGCGGACTCGGCGAAGGAGGGTTGGGAGGGGGTTGGGAAGGTTAGACTTGCTTGAGTCTCTGGCTATACAGCTACGGATCGGCTTAGCAACACTGTGATGCTACACTCCATTCCGAGACACTTTGCTCATCCTCATCGAAGACCTTGAGCTCGACATCCCTAGGCACCTTATCCGGCGTGTAACGATCTCGAAGAGCCACGCCCGTAAGGGCCGCCAGTGCGATGAAGAGAGGTAACAGCAACCATCGTCCCGCTCTCTGCATGGTTCATCGTCAGCACATATTCTTGCGGCAGCAAGCTACAATTTGCTTACAGCCGAGTCGCACATCGTGCCCCAATGGCGATCAGCGTCCGATGGAAACTGCAGCCTCATCTGACAGGTCCAAGTCTCTCGCGTGAAGAGTTGCGAGGACGAGTCTGTGTCGGAATCTTGCAATTTGGAACTTTTGTACGCAGCGACGAAGGCGTAGATGAGGCTAACGAGCGTGAGCAGGCCACAGACGCTTGTGATGCCGATGCAGAAGGGGTTCCACCGGCGGATACGTTCTCGCTGGAGCACATAGTCAGTGGTTGCTCATGATGTAATTACGGACGGACATACCTGAGCAACCACCTCATCCTCTTCATTCCACCAGCTTTTGACGACCAAAACCCAACGAATGAGCCCGATGGACCCGGTGGCGATGGCGAAAGCTCCGCTTACTATCTCTAGACCTTCGGGCGCAGTGTTCAAATTGATACGGAGCGGGAGGTCGTATTTGAGCTGCGCGGTACCGGTGCTGGAGGCTGGCCATTGGTTGAAGTCGTGTGCAAGAGTGCGGACAAGGACGACCTCGGCGATACCCAGAGCTAGGATGACGAGGGAAAGGTGGAGGAAGGGGATGTCGATGGCGCGGACGTTGATCATAGTGTCTGGGTTTGTGCGAAGAAAAGAGATGACTTGGGAAATGTGCACTTACGCAGAAGCTGTATGGTGAGGACAAGCATACTCGAGCTGCTTTATCTTGTCTTCCGACATGCGGCACAGTCGTTGCTGAAGCGCCCAACATATGCTTCGCCTCTACAAGACGAAACTCGTTCCAGGCGCTTACGGAATTCGTAGGTTGAAGCTGTCCAGAATTTTGCGTGTTGGCCAGCAGCAACTCAATGCGTGTCAGGACGAGCTGGTATATATCCGATCGCCATGCTGTACATCACTCTGCTGCTGATGTGACTGTTGAATGACGCAGTGGTCACATGAGGCTTAGCGGCCTAACTTCCACCAGTGTGTGCTGCATACCGATACTGGGATGGTCCACGATCCTGTTGACAGTTGTAGCATGGAGTAGAAGGGGATGGAAGAATGCACAGCACGCAGAAGCGCGTTTTGTCCCGCACGCTTCAGCCGAACCCGGCTTAGCTCGCTCCACAAAAAGTGAAACGCCTGGACTCCACGCGCTAGCATCAACATTACCGCAGCTTCACAGAATGCGGTCCTTCCATTGCTGAAGCCTTCATGCTGAAGCTTCAAGGTACATGTAGAATCGTCTCGTTACGAGCGGGTAAGTCATGGCATCTTTCCTTAGAAGGATATTCACGGTAGGTCAGCCAGAGCTTTCTCCAATACGATACCCAACCAGCGGCTTCGAACTCTTGAGTGCTGCAGCAAAGATCGAGGAAAAACGCTTTGAGGATGGTAAGAGCAAGAGGTACTACCCTGTGCGCTTGGGAGAGTGTCTCGCGACCAAATACCAGGTTCTGGGCAAGCTTGGTTTCGGCTCAACATCAACAGTATGGCATGCGCGCGATATGCAGTACGTCCAGGAGATATCCTACTGAACAAAACCAGCACTAATCTAGTCAGGACGCACAACCATGTTGCATTGAAGATATTCGCCCGCGACCATGACAACAATGATGAGTTCAACATGTACCAATATCTGAGCACATGTCCCAAAGCACATCCGGGCTCTCAGCTCATCAGAACAGCGCTGGATACTTTCACCATATCAGCAAATGGAGGCCGCCACAGGTGCATCGTCCAGAAGCCATTATGGGAGAGCTACCGAGAACTACTGCTTCGTAATCCAAAACGCAGATTCTCCGAAGACTTGCTGAAGCAAGGTCTGCGCCGTGCTTTACTGGCGCTGGACTATCTTCATACGGTCTGTCATGTGGTACATACAGGTGAGTACACACAGATGTGCTGCTGCCGATGTCCAAAGCTTACTAGAAGACGTAGACATCAAAGCAGACAACATCATACTCGACATAGCAGACGCGAAGTTGTTTGATGATTATGTGGCGAACGAATTAGAATATCCCACCCCCCGCAAATTTGTCGATGGCAATCCGATCTACATGTCTAGACGGTTCGGCCTGCCTCGTGAGTTCGGACAGCCCATCCTTTCTGACTTCGGTTCTGCTGTCCGTGGTGACATCGAGCACGACGAAGATGTTCAGCCGAACATATACCGAGCACCAGAAGTGATGCTGGAAGTACCGTGGAGCTATCCCATCGATATCTGGAACCTTGGATGCATGGTATGACCATACCGCACAGCTATACCGTGGTAGCTGGGCTGACTCTTTACAGATATGGGACCTATTCGAGGGCAAGCATTTGTTCCACGGCATCGACGACAAGATCCCTGCAGAGTCAAACCCGAACGATGGAGGCTACACCACGCGTGCCCATCTGGCGGAAGTCGTTGGCTTGCTCGGACTGCCGCCTGCCGACCTTCTCAGCAGAGGTTCGAGAAGCAAGGAGTTCTTCACACGTGATGGTATATCTCTCACATAGCTCTGAAAAGAAGTGTTGACTGACTTGCTGCCAGGACAATGGTGCGCAGACTTCGACATACCACACGATACCAGTCTCGAAGCATCGGAGGAAAAATTCAATGATGAAGACAAAGCTGAGTTTCTAAGGCTTGTGCGTTCGATGCTGCGATGGATGCCGGAGGACAGGAAGACCGCAAAAGATTTGCTGGACGATGCTTGGCTCAACAGCGATTCTGTGTAAGTATGTGTCCTCTTACTTCAGGGAGTTTATGTCGCATGGCACGAGTAGGTAACAGCTTGAGGAATCAGTGAATAGCAACTGGCAGGCATGGATGCTGTTCGGTTCTGGCGAGACTTCTATCATCGAACGGTCCGAATACATGCTAGCATTCGTTCTGTCACACGTGTTCTTGGCGATGGAAGTCCAGCGCTGTGGTCGTGGTATGATGGTCAAGGCTTCTTATCAGAGTTCGGAATGTTAAAGGGTTCCCCTGGTATCTGCAGCAGCCGAAATCTCCGAAGTCGTTCATGAATCATTAAAGATTGTGCTACTGTTCTCGTGGCCCGGACCGTGCAAACGACCACAAGGTCCGTCCTCTTCCATCCCACATTTTGGACAGCCGCGATACTATATCGGATTCGCAACCATGTCTCACTTTCTCCAGGCGTCCTAACTCCAGGCTTCCATACGGCAGCAGTCCAGACCAAGCACGTAATATTTCGATAAAGCAATCACTTCACCCGTTGGAATATCGTCCACGAGACCTGTGTAGCTTAAAAAAGACCCGGTGGCTTGTGAATGGTAAGACACTTCTAGGTACGTCGGCGCCTCAGCCGAACGTGGGACGAAGAGGGGAACGACTGAAGAACTTTGGTACTTCACGCCTACGGTTGTATGGTATGCGGGATGTTGCTGTCGACTTCTGTTCTGCATATGCATACCGGAGATTGGGAGCCGTTCTAGCTGAAGGTAATTCATTGATGCAGATGAATGACAGAGTGGCATGCACTTTCCCAAGACGAAATAGGCAGATCGCCCTCACTCGGTGACAGCCGAGAGTGCGATTGGGTTTAGACTTGACAGGGGCCTGTGATTGATCTACGCGAATGAAACCTGATCGGCATAAGTTTCATGTGTGCCTGCTGCGGCTCTTCTACGGGAAGCTGGAGTTGGTGTGGTCGTGTTCGTGGTCAGGAGGTGTGATACCGATTCCCCACAGTTCGAGCGAAGGCGTCGGGCTTGACGGAGTCAGGGAGGTGGTTCGCCATGACCACGTGGTGGAGTACATATCGAGTTGTGCAAAGCGGGAGTGGCGCTGGTGGTCCCATCAGTTCGCTGGGTCTGCCCGTGTGCTTGACATTTGGCGTGGTGTATTCGAAGATGCAGGAACGCGGTACCTCGCGGATGTTATGAGCTTACTGGATTGGAGCATGACTGTATGGAGTCTGACCGCCATCATCCTCACCACCAGACTCCACGGCCTATAACCCACGGCCAACGGCATAAGAACTAGTTCTGTCACAGACTTGCATCCGTAGCCGCCCGCCGTTCGCGAATGATAATTCATCTTAAGCCTGCGCTAGTCTCAATCCCTGCTTGCACATTGCAATCACTCAACCTGCGAAGCCATCTCGCTGGTGCTTCATGTTTCTTACACTAATGCCAAAGCGGTGATGTCGTCGCGGTGGGACGGCGACATGAGTGGCCACCGAAGCGATGTACGCAGACCGCCGCCGCCGCCCTCGTCGAGCTCGTCACCCTTGCTGCAACCATCTCATGCCCGGGGCTTGTCTGGCGCACCATCTGCAGCTGCAGGCACAGCTGCACCACCCTATTCTTTGCCAGTCGACCGTGTGCGCGCTCCCAATCCGGCCAAGCGAGTGCCGGGCAACCCTGCCTTGGACGAGATCCGAAGCGCTGTGACGAGGGATGCCATGAGAGAGGAGGCTCACAAAGCGGCCACACGACTCCAAGCCAGTGCGCTGCGCAACGAGTCCACACCCGCCGCTACAGCGTCTGCCTCGCCCAATATGAACCCGTCGTCTTCGAGACCGACGCCGGTTGCTCGCGCCGAATCGCACCCTATAATGCCGCGCAATCCTTCCATCGACTCGACGGTGTCAACTGTTTCGAACGCGTCGGTCGCCCAGAAGGCCAATGGCCAGACTGCGTATCGAATATCTCCGGAACCCAGCGGACCGCAGGATGTGGCCGCCTTGATAGCTGCGGCAGGCTCACCCGAAGCTGCGGTGAAGAAGCTTATCAACGAGAAGAATCAGGCGGCATCGCAGAATGAGCAGCTATGGAGGTTGGTCGAGAAGCAGAGGTCTATGGTCCTTGGCCTGAACAAGGATCTGGAGAAGTCACTGAAGGAGAAGGAACGGTATAGGAGGAAGCTTAAAGACCATATGGTGCAGTCTGAATCTGCGCCCGCGTTGACTGCAGCTACTCAGCAGCTGGAAGAAATGGTCGGGAGGGAGAGCAGTCAGTCACCAGCAGTAGCTGAACAGGCGTTGGCTGCACCGCAGCCAGCTAGCATGCGTGACATCAGCCTTGACAGCCGCAAGGTCAGCGACACCTCAGACGTCGCATCCCTAGGACAAAGTCGCTCAGAGACGCCACAGGATGCCTCTAACGCCCCCTCCTTCGTGCTACCAGCGACACCTCAGTCTGCCGGCAGTGTCAATCCGAACACTCGAGATTTTGAGCGCGCTGACAACGCCTCCGGACCAAGTACCGCCATGCGAACCAAGGCGCCCGCACCAATTAATATCGAGCGCCTCGCTGTCCAGACTCCTCCGATGTCACCTCGACTAGAAGAGCTGCAGCGGGACCAGATGAGTAACCTCAGACCTGACGCTGGACACTCCAAGAACCCGTCCACTTCTTCAGCTGGCACCCATTCGCCATCAGCGCCCTCGTTCTCGAGTCCAAAGTCGCAGGCTTCGAGGAAGGCTCCTCCAGCACCACTCAACCTAGGATCACAGAAAGCCTTCGAAGTGGTCAACGTTACAAACAACATCATGGATGCGTCAGACTCGGAGTACGAAGAAGACCCTGGCAGTGCACGCGCCGAGCAGATGGCACGTGGCAGGCGGAAAACACGTGAGGAAGATGATCGAGAGCGCGAAGAGCTGGCACGGCAGCAGGAGTTCGAGGAGATTCAGCATCGCAGTCGATCGAAGAAGGACAACAAGAGTAAAAGCAAAAGCAAGCCGCCTGCGGACCAGCGAACACCCGAGGGTACATCAACTTCAAGCTCAGCAGAACACCTACCGACCGATGTTGCAGCTGCGCCTAGGCCTCAGATGGCCACTTACCCTTCGCATGACGATCCAGCATCCATCGTACGACAACGAGCGCTGACTGACACGACCGGAGTATTGCCAAAGAGTCTAACAGCACCGGCACTCATGAGTCCTGGACTGCCCATGAGCCCGCGACCAGGTGACCGACCTCTGAACTCACCCATGCCACGTGCACCGAACAAGCTTCTAAACTCCATACCAATGTCGCCAAAATCCGGTGTCATGGGTCTTCCGCTCTCACCACGTGCACCGAGACAGCCCATCCCGATGCCGCCACGGACACCGCTCTCCTTTGCGTCGCCACACCTCGCCCGAGCAGAGGGATATCAGCAGCAGATGATGCAGTCGAGTACGCCGGCTCATCAGATGAAGTCGTCTGTCAACAGCAGTCCGGACACAGAACGACCGTCTACGTCCAGCGAGCAGGCCGCAATGACCCCTGGTGAGATATACAGAGGGTTAGTCACCGACCACTATCCCGATCTTTTACTGCCACCCAACGCACTGCCGTCCATCTATGTCAAGACCTCCTCGTCAAGGATGAAGCCATCGCGACTCAGCTACATTGCACCAAGGGCAGAAGATAACCCGGTGTTCACGCTTGCGGTCCACCAGCGATCCGACAACAAGCAGTTGTGGCGCGTGGAGAAGACCTTTGCAGCGCTGGCACAGCTCGACGAGCAGATTAAGATAATTTCTGCCTTCAGAGATCGACTACCAGAACGGACGATGTTCAGCGGCCACGCACCCGCCAAGATCGACGCGCGCAGATTCGCTCTTGATAGCTACTTTGAACGAATGCTGGACGCGATCAAGGATGAGAGACCTGCAGTCGTGGTGTGCAGATACCTGAGCACGGACGCCATTGCCGCCACGGAAGCAAGCGACTACTTTGGTGCAGCCACGGGATCGGTGGACATTAGACCTGACACACCGCAGACTAAGGCCAGACCGCATCGTGCGGGCTATCTAACCAAGCGCGGCAAGAACTTTGGTGGCTGGAAGGCTCGATTTTTCGTCCTCGATGGCCCAACATTCCGATACTTTGACAGTCAGGGCGGGGCACAGCTTGGGTCTATCAAACTGCCGAACGCGCAGATTGGGAAGCAGTCGAACACCAGCCAGAACGCGCAGGATGACGAAGACAACCAGTTTAGACATGCTTTCTTGATCCTTGAGCCCAAGAAGAAGGATTCTTCTGCGCTTGTCAGGCATGTGTTGTGCGCTGAGAGCGACGAGGAGCGCGATATCTGGGTTGAAGCTCTGTTGCAATATGTCGACTATCGCGATGACGAGGATGAGGTGTCTTCGAGAGCCGCACTACCGCCGAGGCAAGACATTGGTGGTGCTCGTAGCCCGCGGATGAAGCACTCATTTGGCGATCTACGTCCATCATCACGCGGCCAAGAAAGCACGAGCACCAAGGCTGACTCACTTCGCACTGTTGGTTATGGCGACACTGTGGCTGGCGATGCGCCTGTCATGGGACCTGGACCTGGCAATGGACGCAAGGCCGACACGCCGTCTCCACCTCATGATGGCAACTTCGGGCCTGCAGTCGAGCACTCCGCACCACACCATCCGAACATATCCGGCCCCACCAACCTCCAAGTCATCTCGAACACCAGCGACTGGGGTATGAAGCCACCGCCAACGCCTCAAGGCAAGGACAACGGCAGCAAGAAGCGCAGTATCTTCTCCGGCTTCCGAGGCCGCTCGTCATCCGACCTGGGTCCCAATGAGAAAGTCACGACGCCTGGTTCACCACAAGACCATTATGCGACCGGCACCGTGGGTGGTCGAGCAGTCTTCGGTGTGCCACTTGGCGAAGCAGTCGAAATCGCTCGGCCCATGGACGTTGACACAGAGCTGCCCGCTGTCGTGTACCGCTGCATCGAGTACTTGCTCGCGAAGAATGCCATTGCTGAGGAAGGCATATTCCGACTGTCAGGCTCCAATACCGTCATCAAAGGTCTCAAGGACCGCTTCAACAATGAAGGCGATGTGGATCTCACCGCGGACGGCAAGTACCATGACGTCCATGCCGTTGCGAGCTTGCTAAAGCTATATCTACGAGAGCTGCCATCGAGCATACTGACACGAGAACTTCATCTGGAGTTTCTGCATTGTCTGGAGTCGCATGGGCGCGAGAAGGTTGTGTCATTGAACTACCTTGTGAATAGGCTGCCGCCGGCTAACAGAGCGCTGCTGGATGCACTGTCGTCGTTCCTACTCATGATTGTGAGCAATGCCGACAAGAACAAGATGAATGTTCGCAATGGTAAGCACCACAAATATCTAAGACCTTGCGATCTTGACTAACAGCTTGACAGTCGGCATCGTCTTCGCACCTACGCTCAACGTACCAGCACCCTTGATTTCATCCTTCGTGGAGGATCAAGCAGCGATCTTCGGCCCACCCATGGACAACACACCCAACGCTCCACCACCACAGGAAGTCAACATGAACGGCGCAGCTCCAACAGACCTGCGATCGCCACGAAAGCAAATGTTCTCGGATCTTCCCACGCCAGCTTACAACCAAACGACCTTTCAGTCCATGGGCGCTCCTCCTGGTCACGGAAACGACGACACTGGCATGATCCCGATGCATCCTACATACGCCAACTATCAGATGGCGCCGCAGGGAGATGGAGGCTACGGCAGCCTCAACGATGCGCTGCGCTCACCCACTGTGTACAAAACCGCGGCCAACGGCGTCCCAAGCTCACGAGATACCCGAGACGCCAAAGCGAAGCGACGAGAAAGCGGCATGCTCGGCTGGAACATGGCTGCTGCCATTCCGAAGAAGTCGAGCATGTCGAGGTTGCGCGAAGACGAGGGCGCAAGCTTCTAGAGGATACATCGACTTTGCATTCCGACCGCAATGCGAGGATGTGTGGCAAGCGCTCTACTTGTGTGGCGAAGGCTTCTTTCGTCCTTTTTGGTTTCCGCACTGCATCATACCCCGCAATTCGTTCTTGTGTTCTTGTATTATTGCACTTCAGCGTTCGAGCGAGCACTTCACCTTCCCTCTCCTTTGTGGATGAGCAGTCACGGAGAGGCACATGTTGTATGAGTACACTGAACTATAACACTCTTCACAATACAGAAGACAGAATCTACCATTTACATTCACACTGCACCAGCCTCCGGCTTCTTGCCGTCTTTCGGTTTTCCAAAGTGAGTCTTCGGCCTTTCCAGTTTCACCCCATCCAGCTCAATGTCAACCCTTTCGTTGTACGGACACACCAACCCTTCGACCTTACTACTCTCAACCGTTGGCCGGGTGTAATACCAGAACAGATCTTCGTGCAGTTTGCCGTCTATCTCGACAGAATAGTATTCCGCTTCTCCCTTATACGGACATTTCGTCCGGGTGGTACTTGGCCGCAACACCGTCGGGTCAATCGAGGTTAGCGGGATGTAGAACCTTGCCGGCAGGCCCGTTTCGTAAAGATGGATCGCCGTCTCCGTATAAGCGATCTGCTTTCCGGAAACGGAGACTTTGATGGTGCGGGTGGAGGCGAGGATGTCGATCCGTTTGAACGGGTCCTTGGGGTGGACGTGGATGGGCGTGTCTTCTTCGAACCATTGGGTCATGCTGTCGAAGTTGATCTTGACCAGACCTTGCAACTCCTCGGCTTTGCCGGATAGGTTGGAGGAGAAGACGATGATTTGGTCCGTGGATTTATCGCCGACTTTGATGGTGTATTGGGTGGCGATAGCGTTGCCGTTGTCGGATTTGATTTCTGAGCCTGCTTTGAAGGAGAAGTCTTGGGCTTTGCTGGATTCTTCGAGCTCGGATTCGGGGACGTAGAGTTGGGGGTAGAACCTTTTGGTCCACGGTGAAAGCCTGTTAGCGGGTGTCTCGTGCATTTTTGACGGAGTTTTGTTTGGGAACGTACGGGTGTTCCCAGACATAAGAGGCATTGATTGTTCTGATGATGTAGACGCCATTGAAGAGGATCTGGATCTTGCGAGGAGTTGGGAGCGTTTTGACGGGGCCGTCTGTGCCTAGTTTGAGGGCGATCTTCTTGATGCTGGAGGACGTATTAGCATCATGGTCATGACGTTGATGGATGGGAGAGAGGGTGGAGTTACTCTGACATCTTGCTGTTGCTGGGTTGTGGGACTTCTCGTGAACAGTGTTGACTCCGCGAGCTATTAGTCGATGATGCGAGGAACTGCTGTTATCGATGAGAAGATGGGAAATGGCTTGGGAAACATTAAGAGACGTAGGAAAGAGCGAGTACATCAAAGCGTAAGCAGTTCCCAAGAATAAGTGGGGTTCGCAGATAGCTCTGCGAATGGACATGTTGTTGAACAAGGTGTGTCAGTTCTGCGAGAACAACACGAGAGCACCGACTGATAGACCTAGAGGTCTCACAACAAGATGAACAATACGATCTTTATCTCTCAGGCTTCGTGGACAGCCGGCTGCCTTCAATGCGTGGACATGTCCCTTAGACTACAGCATCGTAACCCTCAATCCAGCACTATCGAACGGCGCAAAAGGCGCGAAGAAATCGTGCGCCCAACTCACATCCCTTGCCGTAGTCTCGAACAGCTCCATCTCAAACCTGCGGAACAAATTCCCAGCCGTAAGCAATAACTCCATCCTCGCCGACTCCATTCCCAGACACGCCCGACTGCCCTTCCCGAACGGGACGAAGAACTGCTGCATCCGCGCCTTCTGTTCCCACGTACCTTCAAGCCATCGTTCAGGTTTGAACGCATGAGGGTCCGGGAAGATGGAGGAGTTGAAGTGCAGGTCTGGCATACTCATGCTCATTACTGTGCCGGGTGGGAAGGTGTAGGTTATGCCGGAAGGTGTTGTGTAGGATGTTGGCGCTCGTGGGTTGATCCGGGGAAGGCGGCCTGTCACTGGGTTGGTCAAGCGGAGGGCCTCGCTGATTACGGCGTTGAGGTAAGGGAGTCTTTCGAGGGTACGGAAGTCGAGGAGCTGGTTGCTAGAAGCCACAGCGGTGTCATTGAGCTCCGATTTCAGTTTAACGAGGCAAGCTGGGTTGGAGAGCAGGTGATAGGTCAGGACGGAAAGAGTAGACGCCGTCGTTTCAGTGCCGGCTCCAACGGTGTTGCGAGCTTCTTCCACGATGCGGTTTCTCAGCTTGTCGCGGTCCTTCAGCTCAGTCGAAGTTGCTAGAGTGTCTAGAATTGATATCGGTTGACCTTCGGGGAGTTTACCCTTACGATCGATTGCGAGCTGCGTCTGCTTTTCGTAGGATCGCTGAAAGTCCACCATCTGCAACGAGGCTCCGGTGGAGTCCATGCGGACTGTTAACCAGTCGGGAATTGCGGATAGCAGCGGGAAGACGATCTTTAGATGCCGCTGGAAGGTGATGAGCTTCGCGAAGTCACGGATGAGCCGGTTGAAATCCTTGCCGAAGTCCGGGTAATCAAGCATCGTCTTAGGTTCTGGCAAGGCAAAGGATGTGACGACGTCTGTCGCAAGGCAGCGATAGGCATTGCCGAGGTCGACAACTTCATCGTTAGCTTTGCACGTCTTCAGTCGCTGGAAGAGCTTTGAGATTTGCTGCAGCACCATGGGTTCGTATCGGCGGATATTGGTCATCGAGAAATAATTGGCCATCGCGCCTCTCCTCGCCCGGTGGAGGTCCGCAGGTCCGGTCGAGACGGCGGAGTAGCCTGCGCCAAAGCCGTCATAGTAGAAGCTGTCCTTGTCCAGCTTGTTCGAGTTGGAGTAAAGGATGTCCCAGAAGGCTGGATCAACTCGGCCGTCGATGTGGACCTCCCGAGGGTTGATGCGAACGACTGGGCCTGCCAGCATTCAGTATACTTGCGCAGCCACTGCTTGTCACAAAAAAGAAAGACTTAGACACACCGTACCGCTTATGCATCTCCTGGATCTTGAATGCATGCTGGCCGCCATTGCCTTTGACACAGTCGTAGTAGAACTCGTGCCATGAGGTCGACGCAGCAAGCTTTCGACCCGGTACTTTTGCAAGAGGATGGAGGAAGAGTCTGTATATGAGGAGGTATGCGAGATAAGACAGGAGGATCAACAGGATAGTGGAGGAGATGTTCATCGTGAACTGCCTATCTCGAGCATAGAATCTGGACTTGAATGGTTCGACAAGACTGATGTACTTAGCTTTGAGGAGGAAGAGCTGCCGTGAGGTCTTCCACGATGTACTGTATGCTCAAGCATGGATAACGCATTAGCGCGGTTGTCGAGATGGAGGTGTGCATGTCAAGTAGTCCCTTCGTCGGTGCCATTCGGTCGTGCTGCTGTCATCTTAGATCTCAGCTTGATCTGTTGAAGTTGATGGGGGAGATGTATCTGGTCAAGACTGTAGAGTGGCATACACCTTCACCTGCCAAATTCACAGGAAGGAAAGAAGATGAATCCACAAGCGAGATGATGTCGTCCGAGCTCGTCGTCGATTGGCTCGGGGTCCGCCAGCGGAGCCGCATCACTAGCGCTTCCAGCTTCGATAACACTTCGCAACTTTTCCAGACCTTTCCTTCCTCTGCTCAGACTTTTATCATCCGTCGTCCGCAGCTTCATCGCTCGGGCCTGGAGAGGAAGCAGTAACACCTTATTCATCGCATGTACGAAGACGACGCGTGAGCATAACGTGTCTATTTGCGCACCATGCTCACTGCTGCTGCTGCCGTTGCCGCCGCTTGATTGAGGATGGCGACGTGCCATCACGGCCTCACGAAGGCATAGACTACGTGTCCTTCTCACCGTGAGGCGCGTTGATGTTGTCTCAAAAGGCTGCAAGCTCTGCTGGGCGCGTAGCGAAGGTAGGATTCGAATACACGAGCATGCTGAGGGCCCTCCTGCACACCAGACGCAGCAGACGAGGGCTCAACTTGACTACATGAAACCACCCAGACTCCTTCAGCCATCGGACGAGAGAAAGGCCGTGGGTTGTACGGTGTCAGGCCCGAGCGAGATGTAAATGTCGTTGATGGAGGTGTAGTTCCTTCACACTTATCTACTGCAGCTACGGTATCTCTGACCTGCACCGCATACGGAAGTGCTTGCATTAGCTTCATATCCACCATCCCACCTTGAGCTTTCAACTCGGTGTTGATACTACAACCACATTGTATCCCACCCCAACATTCGCTCGACTCTCCTGCGGAACGCACTTCACTCGCTCAATACCATCCTTAGCCTGAGCGAATCGAGGATGGACCTCACTTCATCTCTCCAAGCCAGCGCGCATCCCGGCACCCTCCATTTCGTCCCACCAAACCTCTCCCTCTTCGAACCCACCAAGCCTCTCGTGCGCTCGCTCAACATCAACACCCTAGTCTGGATCGGCGGCATGTACGACACACCTCTCCAAGTCGCATACCCCATCTCCATCGCACAAGCTCTTGGCCCGACCTGGAGCGTAGTCACCGCCCTACTAGCTTCAAGCGGACAGAGCTGGGGCGTGAGCAGCATCGCGCGCGACGCCGAGGACATGGCCAAGATCATCACATACCTCAAGTCGCGGTACCCAGGCGGCAAGACCGTCATCATGGGCCACTCGACTGGGTGTCAGGATTGTATGGAGTACATCGTCGGCGCGAACGCGGACAAGAGACCAGCGGTGGATGGCATCATTCTCCAAGCACCGGTCTCTGACCGCGAGGCGCTGGCGCAGGATCTTCCGGAGTCCTTTATGAACGAGGCGAACCAGACGGCATTGAAGATGTGTCGCGAGGGGAAGGACAAGGACGCGCTACCGAACCGCTTGACCAAGCCATGCTTCGGCCGCATCGCCATCACCGCTCGCCGCTGGTGCGACGTCGCATCTCCAGCTCCCAACCACGACGGCGCGGACGACTACTTCAGCAGCGACCTGTCAGACGATCGTCTGCGCAACACATTCGGCAAACTCCCCGCGAGCACGCCTCTTCTCATCCTCTACGGCGGCGCGGACGAGAGCGTACCAGACTTCGTCGACAAGCGCAGGCTCGTGCAGAAGTGGATGCACATCACCGAGAGCGGCGGCGGGAGCGTGGACGGCCTGAACGGCGGGATCGTGGAGGGCGCGAGCCACAACCTCAACGCGCAGTCGCCGGAGATCGTGCAGGACCTCGTGACGCGCGTGACTGGCTTCGTCGGACGGTTGGATAGAGGCGAGATTGGCGCTGCGGCTGGCGGTTCACGGTTCTAGGAGACCGGAGACCAGCTGGCGGGTGCTGATACGCTTGACTTCCCGTTCACGCCTGAGAGTGCGGCGAACGACACTCACGCAAGCTCGTTTGACGGTGCGCAGTCCACTACGGCAACGACCTCCGACACGGAGGAGTCTGAGGACGGAGCGTACATCATCCACCAAGGCGCCGCCATCGACCCAGAGCCGTTTCTCAGTCTCGACAGCCATCGCTCCTGCGACTGCACCATCCTCGCCGACGAGATCGGTCCGGAGGGCATCATGAAGCTTGCGTACGCGCAGTACGAGCACAAGCGGATGATGGCCGAAGGTGGGGTGAAGGATCATGAGGACTGGGGCACGATGCTGAACTCCATCACCGAAGGGGAGCACGAGACTACGCCTGACGACATCATGTGGAACTTCGAGATGGGAGGGAGCGGTGGAGAGACGCCCTTCCGGCCGGATGACGTGGAGAGCTCGTTTGGCAGTGAGTCTACGTACTATGAGTGGTAGAGTGATCTGCCTGCGGTGGTCTACAGACGGTACCGATAGGTACTGTTCGCTGTAATGTGCTGAGACGATACGGCTGCTTGGGACGATCGGGCTGGTGTACGCTCTACAAACTTCAGCGCATCGCCCTGGAATCAGGAAGTCCTGACCTAGGTGGTCGTGTAGAACATCAAAAGTTCAATAGCTCATAACGCTCTAAAAAAAAAACCGTCTACACCTTCTCCCAAAGCTCCCCAAACCCCTCCCCAGCCTCCTCCATAACATCAACCCCATAAACCACCCTCTGCACCTCAGCATCCGCCCACCGATCCGGCACCTTCCCCCCCTTCTCTCCCCCCCTCAACGCAGCAAACTGCCTATCCCGCTCCTCCTTATCCGCCCCCTCCCCCAAATGCATCGCCCGCCCCGTGGCGGCTGCCATCTCTACTAGTGCGTACGCGCGATCCCGTCTCAACTTTTCATAAACTCTTAACCCTTTCCCCACCGCCTCCGGGGAAGCGTCCGGGAGGCGAGAGAGCACGACGCCAAGAACGCCACCATCTTCGATCGCCTGCGCGGCTCCCTGCGCCATATGCGGTAAAGTAGGGTGCGCCGCGTCGCCTATGAGGGCTGTTTGGTGAAGCGTCCACGACGGCAGGGGTTCGTGCACGCGGAGTTTCCACTCGCAGAGCTCGCCATCCGGCACGAGGTTCAGCATCCGCTGCACCATGGGGCAGAAATCTGAGAAAACGGATAGCATCTGCGGCTTACTCCCATTCGTCGTGTACGTCGACGACGGCGCGTCCGCGAAGTTGAGGTCTGGCTGCGCGGTGCTAAGGTTGTAGATTGTTTTTGAGGCGACGGGGTAGGCTATTATGTGACGTTTTTCACCTGATGGAGGGTTAGCAGATGGGCTAAAGAAGACAGGGATTTGAGCTCACCTATCCAACGGGTTGCACGTTCGCGGTCCAGTAACTCCAATAGCTCTGGATCGTTGGACATTTGCTCCCGCGTAAGCATGATGCGGTAGGCTGCTTGGCCGGAGTCGATGATTTTAGCATCGACGTTATTCTTCTTGAGCATCTGATCCCGGATCACGGATTTCACGCCGTCGGCTGCTAGAAGGACGTCGCAGGTTACGGGGTAGGGTTCGCCTCCCTTTCGGGGTGTTGCGGTGAAAGAGGGGTGCGCACCCCAGGATTCTACGGAGGCGATTGCGGTGGACATGAAGATGTTTACCGCCTTTTCGCGTTTGCAGCCGTCTAGTAAAGCGTTGGCGAGCGAGGAGCGGTGGCCGACCATGTGGGGGTAGCCGTATGTTTCTCGCACGTAGCGGAGATCTACGTTTGCGAGCTCTTCGTCGGTGGAGCCTTCTGTTGGTTTGTTAGCTGGCGAGCTTCACAAGCATAGCAAGCGTGGAAGGAGAGGTAGGGAGATGCAAGACGAACGCCGTATACTAGTATCCTTCAAATCAACAGCTTCCTTCTCGATCTCCTGCCATACGCCTAAACGGTCGAGGATGCGGGCCATGTTGGGTGCGAGTTGGATTCCTGCGCCTACGAAGCCGAGGTTTGAGGCGGATTCGTAGATGTCGATGTGGTTGAAGCCTTGTTTGGCGAGGGAGAGGGCGGTGGCGAGGCCGCCCATGCCTGGAGGATGGGTTAGTGTTGAACGGATGGTGGGAAAGGAGGGCGTAGGGCGTACCGGCACCGATGATGCATATGTGTAGATCGAGGACTTCTTTGGGCGCCATGGTTGGCGGTTTCGTTTGGTGTTTCTTGATCTCCCTGATTATAATGGGAAGCTATTCAATGGTGTTTCGATTCGATCAATGAGCACTGCAATGGAAACTGTGTTGCTTGCTCGGACGGCCGAAGTACGAAAAGAAAAGCCTGGAAAGTACTGTCTCTTAGCTCTATATGAAGGTATGAGAGATGTGATATACAAATAGAAAGGAAATGGTATACAGCTGCCGAACGTCAAGACCGCAATCGTACCGCAGTCGACGGTACATTTGTTCGGCCTTCTTTTGCTCTGCGGAGCTGCAGCCGATGTCGCCCCGGGACGACTTCAGCTCAATTAAACTCACATTCACGTCGTTGAAATGGCTCATGAGGCGGCATAGTGTTCCAGGCTGTAAGGCCACGATCGCTCTGTCTGCCTTGCTCTATCGAAGCATTTCCTTGAGGCTCCTGAGGTGGAAGGTGACCGACTTTGCCGTCAGGTGTTGTCTTCCAATACTCGGCTGGCGTTGGAAGGTTGCGGGCTGCCACTGCTGTAGGTATCAAGCTCCGGTCTCTAAGGTATGCCTTCAAGCCGAAACCTTCAACTCCAATGCTGAACATGTCGCTGTCTAATAAGGTAGAGAACAGGGTGCCTTGGTGTAACAGACCAGCAATGACCGAGGCCCTTCCTGCCTCGGCATCCCCAGATCTCGACCACCCCAGATCTATGAACTCTAACCACCCCGCAAACAAATCGTCTGTACACTCTTTGTACAAGTCTTTAAAGTCGTCGACGCCATTACTACGGAGCGTTGCTATTTCATATCACTCACAAACTCCTACCGAGCCATCCTTAATCCTCATCTCAACTGGAACACCTCAAACGCCCCTTTGGACCACCACAACCCTCGAACCCTCTAACCCTCTCTAACCGCCCATATACACACCACAACCATGCCTCGTCCCACCCTCCGCACGCCCCTTTGCGACATCCTAGGCATCGAATACCCCATCCTCCTCGCCGGGATGGCCCGCACATCCTCCGGCCCCCTCGCCGCCGCCGTCTCCAACGCTGGCGGTTTGGGCACAATCGGTGGCCTGGGCTACACCCCCAAACAAATGCGCGAAATCATCCACGAACTCAAAGAGAACCTCTCCTCCCCGGACCTACCCTTCGGCGTCGACCTCGCCCTCCCACAAGTTGGCGGGAGCGCTAGAAAGACGAATCACGACTACACGCACGGCCAACTAGACGACCTGATCAGCGTGGTGATAGAGGAGAAGGCGAAGCTCTTCATCTCCGCCGTAGGTGTCCCACCAGAGCACGTAATAAAACGCCTACACGATGCAGGGATCTTAGTAATGAATATGGTCGGGCACCCGAAGCACGCGCACAAAGCGCTGAAAGCGGGCGTGGATATCGTGTGCGCGCAAGGCGGGGAGGGAGGGGGGCATACTGGGGATATTGCGACGTCTATCCTTATACCAGCGGTTGTGGACGTGGCGAGGCAGTACAAGAGCCCGACGACGGGGGGTCCGGCGATGGTTGTTGCGGCGGGGGGCGTGTCGAATGGGAGGTCCCTAGCGGCGAGTTTGAGCTATGGAGCAGTAGGCGTGTGGGTAGGCACACGGTTCGTAGCGGCCGAGGAGGCAGGGTGTAGTCAGATGCACAAGGAGGCTGTCGTCTCCGCTCGATTCGAGGACACGATCCGAACTCTGGTGGTTTCGGGCCGGCCGCTCAGGGTTCGGATGAACGATTATATCCGGAGCTGGGAGGTCGATCGGCCGGAGGAGGTGAAGAGGCTGTGCGATAGTGGGGTGGTGCCGATGGCGAAGGATATGGAGGACGAGAAGGATGAGGTGGATATGCCGTTTTTGATGGGGCAGGTTGCGGGGGTGATTGAGAAGATTCAGCCGGCGAGGGAGATTGTGGAGGAGATGGTTGAGGAGTGTGTGGGTATGTTGAAGATGCAGCAGGGTTACTTAGGGGTTGGGAGGACTAGTAAGCTGTAGTGTTGCTTGAATAGAAATGGTTTACCTTCTGGTGTTCATGTTGAAGCTATTCGCGTCCAAGGGGTGAGGTAAAATGCGCGTACGTTTGGTGTGGACTGTATGTTGTCTCTAGTCATATTGGCTACCTGTTGCATCGTGATTCTGCGTTCGACATTTCCTCTCGTTGTAAATCGAAAACGAAGTGAGGTCTGAAACGATCGACATTCACATGGAACCTAAGCTTTCTCAGTGGTCCGAGCGTGCCGAGCTTCCACGCGACTGCTCGACTTCCGTTTCAATACCTACCACTTCAACACTGATCAACCCAACATTGAGCAACACTTCTAGGCCATGGCGTCGCTCATATGTCCCAGGGCGAGCCAACTGAGCATACCCATCGCCAGGACCGCTCTCCCCACGACATACCAACCCACACGCTCCTTCTTCTCCACCGACGCAAGACCATTGGGCTCGCAGACACCACCATCATCACGACCAACACGACAACTACAGTACAATTCATTCTTGCCTAGCCTGGTCTTGGTCCGCCACGCCTCGACAGACCCAACCTCCGCTCCCTCCACCACCACCTCCGAAGAGATCCTAACCTGGAACCGCTTCTTCGACCTCCGCCGCAAACGCCGCTACCTCAACCTCGCCTCCTCCCTCGTCACCGCCGGCGCCACCATCGGCGTCGCCGGCCCCATAATCGCCCAGCAAGACATCGACGGCTGGGCCGCACAGATCTCCGGCCTGGACCCCATAATCGTACTCGGAGCGACGACGTTTGCGGCTGCTGCAGGTGGATGGCTGTGCGGGCCGAGCTTTGGGACGGCGGTGTTTAAGATCTGGGCGGGGAGGAAAGGGTGGAACATCCCCATCGCAGAGGTAGGTGGCTGGTCTATCTGATTTGGAGAGCGGGGTGCTAATGTTTGTGCAGAAGGAGAAGAGCTTCTACGCGAGGATAAGGCGGTTCAGGGCTGATCCGTCGAGTTCGAGTCCGCAGAACCCGCTTCCGGATTACTATGGGGAGAAGATTGCAAGTGTGAAGGATTATCGGCGGTGGTTGAAGGATCAGCGGGCGTTCAATTTGAAGAAAAATAAGAATATGATTTGAGCGAGGCTGGAAAGGAGGCACCACCAGGTTCCGGCATTGCGAGGGCGTTGAAAGGCATCGGAGAGGCGTTCCAGTAAGCAGCATCAGAGGCTAAGTCGATGTCGAGCATGCATATATGTACAACAGCTACACGAACCCAACCCTCCTCCCCCAGCCCTCCCCTCCATCTAACATCCTGATTTGCTCTAGTACTTCGCCCCAATCTTCTTCTCATCCTCAACCTGCTGCTCATCAATCACAATCGCCGCCTTCCCCTTGATCTTCCCACTATGCACCATCTTCACCAAATCCTCAATCTTATCCAACCCGTAAAACGGATTACTCGTCACAGTAATCCCATGCTTCGCAATCGTCTCCAACATCCTTACGCTCTCTTCCGCAGAACAAATCAAGGAGCCGTGGATCTTGATGTCCCGGAATATTATCTCCATAAATGGAATCTTGATCTCGTCTGGCTGCGCGATCTGGACAGCAACGCCGTGCATTTTTGTGCAGCCACAGGCGATGGAGGTCGCGTCTTCGTGGTCGGAGAGGACGATGGAGCTGTCTGCGCCTTCGCCGCCTGTCACGTCTTGGACTTCTTTTACGACGGCTTCTTTGCCTTTGCGGGCGTCGACTACGACGTCTGCGCCGTAGTGTTTGGAGAGTTCGAGGCCTTCGTCGCGGGCGTCGACGCCGATGACTTTTAGGCCGAGCGCCTTGGCGAATTGGTTGCCTAGATGTCTGTCCCGTTGTCAGCACTCGCCGCAGGCAATACCCACTCCTGCCGCAGGCAATCGACCTCTACTCACCCCAGTCCGCCTCCACTGCCAACAATACACACCCACTCCCCCGCCTTCAACTCCGTCTGCAGCACCGCCCTCCACACCGTCCGTCCCGCACACGCCAGCGGCGCCGCGCTCATGAACGTAACCTCATTCGGCAAAGGCGTGGAGGAGGCTGAATCCGCGATCACGTACTCCGCAAAACATCCATCGGTCGTAACACCAATATGGCCCTTAATATTCATGCAATACTGGCGATGAGACTCCGGCCCCTTACAGTCGTGGCATTTGCCGCATGGATGCAAAGGGATGCCACACATCACCCGCATGCCTTCCTTAAACCCTCGCTCCTTGGCCAGCGAGCCGAGGGCGACGACAGTGCCGGAGCCTTCGTGGGAGGCGATTTGGGGGAGGGCGGATTTCATTACGCCCTGCTGGACCATGCCGTCGGTGTGGCAGTTGGAGGCTACGGCGACTTTGATGAGGAGGTCGGTGGGTTGGAGTTTGGTGGGGACGTCGACTTCGTTGATTTGGTAGGGTTGCTTGAACTCGACGACCTGGATGGCCTTCATTTTTTTGGGGAGGTCTTCGATGCCCATGTTGCCGGTTGTCCTGGGTGAGGATATGGGAAAGGTGGAATGTGAGTTGTAGTTGAGATGGACAGAAAGGTAAGCGGCGGTATGAAAGGGAGTGAAGTCGATGTAGGAGAAGAATTGAAGGGTAACTTTTTCTTACCTTTTCCACCTACGAAGCCATTTAGTACTTCTGACGTCTGGTTCTTTCGAAATCGCTGGACCTAACTCCGTCAACGGACCTCGAACATAGGAGGGGCTAATGTTTTGGTGGGGTTGACTGTCCGTCTGATGTCATGTTCGAGGTGGGAGTAGGCTATATGGAGATCATTGCCCGAGAATGCTAAATGTAGTTGAAGTTTTCGAGGATTCGAGGAAGGAAGAAGGAACAAGAAGAGCTGGACGATGAAGTGAAGTATCGAGGAAGTCGCGTTATGGCAATCATGCTAACCCATCTAAGGTATATTGTTGTAGCTCGTACCTTGATGGCACTTGCTTCAATAAGGGTTTTCAGCAGAACCAATAACAGGGAAAGTCAGCCTGAAAGTCAGCCTGACCGCGTTTCTGCTCTGCGTACTTCCTATGTCTATAAAAGAATCAACAATAACCGGGACATTGTTGTGTTCAACTTATGCTGTAATCCTACTTATTTGGAGACCAGCCTCAACATGGAATTCAAATTGTACAAACTAGTTTTACTATCAATTCTTGCAACACAAGCATATGCGGTCACCCAAGCAACGAGAGTTGCAGCGAAGCATGATAAAATTTTGGTCTTTATCGAATGTCTCGAGGCGACAGGGCAAGGTTACAAGTGGTATGCAGATGCGAATGGAGACATGATTGTTGCACCGGAACAAGGAGACTTTGAACCCAAGGGGAAAGACGAAGGGTTACTGTTATGCATCGAGAGATATGGCAAGGATGTCCCGATCGCAGTACAGCATATAACAAACGCTGAAGGTGCTGGCAAATGGCAAGATGTTAGTTCCGAGCATGCAGCAAAGGTGGTAGAAGAAGGTGTTACGGGACTTGAGCACGTGGAAACTGTCAGCAAGAAACGTGCAGCAGCCAACGACGTAGCATACGACATGTTCCTCAACCAGTTGACTGGAGACAACCCGCCGAGCAAATGCAAGGATGAGGAACACAAAATATGTGCATACAACCACTGTTGCAGCTATGCATCACAGTGGAAGCAATTTCAAGTGGAAAACACTTCAAGCAGCAACATCATTGTAACGACCTCACCACACCATGATTGTAGGAAGAAAAGTATAGGCGATACCAGCGGCGGAGATGACAGAACAAACTATGTAGCGTTCTTCAATGCCATAACGACGCCATGATAAGGTCGTCCAAGACGTCGTCTTCGTCGCGAACCTCTGAAGATCCCCGTGCGACAAGGCGTGACAGTGCATTGGGCACAACGTGCTCTCGACCAGGCACGTATATAATCTTCAGATTTCCGAAATCGTGACAGGTATTAAGTCGCTCGTATCAACCCTTGGTTCAGTTTGTCAATGTATGTAGAGCTGAGGGCCGTTCGCTGTGCTATGCCGCTAGTTGCAGCGTGATGCGTAAGTACATGGACGGTCTGATCGGATGCTTCAATCATTCAACGCACGCGTTTGATTTTCCATACAAAGGCATGCCACTTCGAGTTCTGTAGGCCAACACCGTCTCTCGGCGGACGACAATGTCTTCGACAGAAATAACACAGGTTCCAGCTTGGTGCGGACAGGTACTCCTGATGTTGGATCGCCTTTCACGAGTGCCACGCACACGCTATCAATCGTTTTGTCGGACAAGGAAGGACAGTGTTTCTTGTACAGATCCGATAGAGCATTGTTGAATGCACAGGTAGGAAGTTGGACTGGCCATAAACTGTCGTTGCAGCCTCATAACACTTGAAGAAGAGGCAAGTTTGGGATTGGCTGCGCAGCATTGAGCAAACGAATTAATTCGCGGATGGGTATATACGGCAATCGCTAAAGCGCAGAAGATGTAACGCTCGCTAAAATCTCAATCAACATCCTGCTCATCACCTGTTCTAATACGCCGCCATCGTCATCGTCCGGACGGCAGGCACGTTCTGCGCAAATTGATCGATTCCTCTAGATCGCTGTCGTCCTCTTGACTCCGTTTCTTCGATATCAGCAGCCTGATTGCTCGTTTCTGGGTAGTTCGAGCTTGCATTCGACGTGATCGTGTCACCACTCAGCGCTCGATTATGATGCGCAAATCTCGATACTGGCGGCGCGATCAGGCCGGTCGGGGTGTAGCAGCCGGCATTCACACTCCAGCACATGGCAGTGAGGCCAAGGTTTTGCTTGCTGGGCCGATAGCATAATTGTTGCTTGGACATGGTCTCAGCTGGAAGCTTGAAGATGGCGATGAGAGAGTCCGAATCGCTGGCAGCGCTGTGTCGAGAGACATCGCCGTCCACGGACGAAGCATCAGTGTCCGACGAGTCATCATCGTTGAGGTACGACGAACGATTCGAGTCGATAATGACGCTCTCGCACGGGCTGCTGGCTTCGGGACGTGGAGTCTCAAGGCCCATGTTCTGAACTTCTAGCTGGCTGTCGTCTAGGACTAGCTCGCTGTTCGGAACACTGAAGCCGAAGTCGAATTCGAACTGGGGGAGCGCATCAGCAGGCGGGGTGATGGGTTCGTCGGCATTGAACGCTGTTTGCGGTCTCGAATCGTCCTTCGCTTCTTTTTCGCGAACGAACGTCCCATTGCCATAGTCTTCTACCACAATCTCACAGTACGATGGTATCCTCCTAGGTGCCAGAGGCAGACTAGCCCTTCGACTGCTCCTTTTGTTCAAGCTGCCCACAAGCGATCGTACGGAGACTTGCATGCTGTTCCTGAACGAGTCCGTTCTTGATAGTGGCGGAGGAGGTCGCGATTGCAATCCAAGCTGGTTAAGGCTGACCGACGAGTCTGATCGCGACACCGTGTTGGATGCAAAGTAATCCTCAGCGCTGTCTGCCTCACAGTCGGGATGTATCGAGATCCGAGACGGTGGACGTCCTTCGCGAGCATCGAAGGCATCCGGAACCAACACCCGCTTGGGCGTAGATAGTAGTGAGTTTGACACGATATCTTCAAGCTTGTCATTGATGTCCTCAAATGCTGGACAGCCGGTCGTCAGGACACAGACAGGGTACGATGTAGCATCCGCGTCCTTGACCTCCTTCGGGCCTTTCATGATGCTACTGAGCATTTGTAGGACGGCGTAGACTAACAGCCACCGGACTTTGCGAGCCTCAATAATGTCGAGCTTTGGTTCTAGTCTCACGCATTCGAAGCCTTTGTATTGCTGTACTAGCGGACGCCGAATGTGGTGATCGTCGAGACTGTTTGTTGCTATCGTCAGAGCTTGATACGGCGTGAGGTTGGCTTCAGGGACCGAAGGCATCTTGCCTAATGTGAAATTCCTAAGCGCCGTTTGTGAACCGATACTGCGTCGTCCTGTCGATGTGGGTGCATGGGGTAGTAAGGCCAAGGGATGCGGTAGCGATTCGTACCCGTGGCGTTCGTCGAACGCCTGCACGTTCTGCAGCATACAGATGCCGCCTGTCGCCCCTCGATTGCTTGTCCAGTCCCGTGAAGACTCACGATCAACCAGGTATTCATATAGAGCCTGGAAGTCCTCGTACATCTCTTGCCAAGGACGCTTGTCCCATGTATTGCGGTGCGGCGGTGGGAACCAGCCGAGACTATCCACGTAATGAGAGTGTAAGAAACTCCGGAAGTGGTCCAGATGATCTCGCGCTGGCTTCGAAAGTCCGAGATGCTCAGACCCGAGCTCTGCTTCCAAGAATCCACCAAGTGCTTTGACTACACGATTGATGTGCAGATCCATTTCTAGTGAGGCTCGAGTTATACGTGCAGCAGTAGTCCTACTGAGTCCACCAAACTCCGGACTCAAATCCAGACGTGCATGCATGCCAGCACAATGTGCAAAGGCATCAACCCATATTTCTCGAAACCCTGCCTCTTCTGCGAATTTCAGGCAAGCCAAGGCATGCTCAGCATTCTCTCCGAAAGCCAGGTAGCCTTGCTCTCTCAAATATGCCTGGAACTCGCATCGAAGTGCTCTTCCTGGAAGCCACGCCTGCAAGCGCTTCCACAAAGCGATCAGCGCGAGGCTCAGCTTCTCTCCAACGACAGGCTTTCCGACCGCGTATGCAAACACATTCCGAGTAGTGAGGTGGTATGCGAATGCCTCATCTCTCGATATGTTCGCTGGCGTGGTGATGTAGAGGTTGTGATTGTGATAGTGGTCGTCTTCCGATATTGTGGACAGAGATGATGAGTATCCGCTATCTCGACTGTCGTCGCTCGGCGAGGGAGCAGCAGCAGCACTGTTGTCTTGAAAACAGTTGTCGGTAAGGTAGGCACAGCCCAGCTTTTGGACAGCCGCGTAAGGTACCTTTAAGCTTGGTCCTCTCTGAGAAGTACCCTGAGCATAGAGATGTACCTGTACGAGAGAATTGGCACCGTCCGACCACAGTTGGGTATCCTGCTTCGTGTCAGTAATGGATACCGCGGATCTTAGACAGTTGCTTCCTTACCTTCCTCAGGCCATCCCAATCTGCTGTCCTTCGCGAACGGCCGTCGAATCGTCGTATCATCGTGGAGCCGCCACGAGCAGGTAGACGAGGTGCCTTGTCCAATACGGACATACCAGATGTAGGTCGAATGTCGTTCATTGCAATAGTTTTGCGGAATTCGACGCGGCCAGCGCTCATTCGGAACCAGAGGGGCTCGAGGTAGTAGCTCTGATATAGTGCTGGGTCCGATCACAAGCAAAGCAAGTGGACTCGAGTGTTGCAAGTACTCATTCAAGGTCGTTCATACAGGCATTGTCCGGAATGCAGCTGAGATTTCTGCAAGTCCTACAGGGTAGAAGGTGGAGAGTATCGAGTGATGTCTATGCGGGTACAGAGTATGCAACTGGCGGACTAGAAAGGAAGTCGCGAAAGCCACAGATGATGATATGGGGAGAGCACGCTGTTGATCCTCACAAGGCTAATGAGATCGTCATCCGAGCGTTTAACTTCCGCCTATCACGGACGGGACGAGTCGAGGATGTTCGAACGTGGCTGGCGTGAGCAGGGAGCGGATAGCAGGCGATGTTGCGCACTGGCGATAAGGTGCTCCACGACAGCACGCATTGCCGAGATGCTCGTCAATTGACGAGATATCTCCTCACTCACCGTGACCCTCGCCAGCGAGTGGAAAAAGCTGGTATCGGCACGAGCTCTGCATGATGTTGGCATGCCCGAGCTCTGAAACAGGTTGTAGTGGAGAGCCGAATGCATTCTACTAGCGCGACCACGGCAAACTCAAAGCACGCGTCAACACTTTTCCCTTGCTGCAGGTCGAGGCTGTATAACAATGCCATTGGAGCGCAGTTAAATCCCCGATCTCTTGTGTTGCTTGTGTTCAAGCTGTGGCGGGGAGCTGGACAGGGCTCCGCGCAGCTTACGACGCTTGCAGCGACTCACGTTGCATGCATACCTCATATAGCGAGAGATTTTCGCAATGCCTTGCAGCTGCCAGATACAGGATGTGCCGAGGGTCTTCTTGACACCGTCGAGGTTGAAGTAGCAGAGTGCCTGGTAACAAGAATAACCGCACAGTGCTCAGCATATAGAACGTGTCATCGAACGTTGATTGCTGCAGAGCCTGAGAGCACTATTTGTTCACCTGAACGAGAAGTGTTGACAAATCGTGGTCGTCATGACCCGGTATAGCGGGGAACTTGTCCGTGGACCAGTTTGCCGGAGCAGCTCCCGTCCCATCTCGATAATGGATCGACAGTAGCACGATAAGAGGTGAACTTGTACATGCCGTCTTATGAGAGCTTTGGATCCACATTTGCCCTGCCTCCGGAAGGCGTAACGCCCCCAGCGCTGATCCGGAACTTCTGGGCCGGGACATGCACAGGAAAGCCATTTCAATCCCTGGTGAACGTGCAATACTAATATAACTCGAATGGCTTCGTGGGATATATGAGTAATGGACGTCTTGCGTATTTATCCTCCCAAGTGGAAAGAAGATGTATCGTTGTGAAGGGGATACTTATATCTATCGCGAAACCCTTACGGCGAACTTGAGCCACAGCGGCGAGAAGTGCTCCGACGGTGCATGGGCGTGGGTCCATCATCAATCCACAACAGCTCCGTCTTCCCTGGTTGGAAAGACGACTCAGCGAACTCTCCAAGCTTCTGTGGACTTCATCTCAATCGACTCAGCGAACTCTCCGAGCTTCTGTGGACTTCATCTCAATCAACTCCAGAGCCAAGATACTCTGCAATGTCAGCATTTGTTCGAATATGTGCTTGCACCACCGGGCACTTGCGTTGATGCATCCACTCCACTGCAGGTGTACTGTAGATTGCCTTGCGGCTCAACCAAGATGCTGTACAATCTCCGACAAGGTAACCCTGGCCGGCTGTTGAGCGAGATCTTAGTTGCGTTCCGGCGTGCAATCACCATTCCGATCGGGTACGTCATGCAACTACTTCATCCGGGATGTGCATGGTGGATCAAGACTTCATAGACTCGCCAATACCGCTTGTCTTGGTGCCTGACCATGCCTACCTACCGTTCTATGGCTGCCAGCTGTTCTTGAAGCACTGCAGGGTACAAGATCAGAGTGTGAATCCACAGAAAGATTGATCAACGTGTGCTGCACCTCCAACCCACCCACAAAGTGACCTAAACTTTGTCAAGAGGCCTTACCAATGTGCCATCCCTGATAGCCATTCTCTAGCGACTTCGCCAGTGCGTCGAGATATGCTGGCATCCCACCAGCCCTGTTTCAACATCGTTAGTCCCAGATCCACAAAAAAGGTAAGACAGCGAACAAGAGAACGAAGCCAGGCATACCAGTTCAAAGGTTCAACCTTCTTCCCGGGGATGTTGTTCCCTGCCGCGACATCAGCATACGCCTCACGAGATGCACTCGGTGCAGCAGAGGCGATCAGTACCTTGGTACCAGGACTTGGCTTTCGGGAAGAGCGAAATGTCCCATGCGTGCTGCATCCTCTTCTTCCAGTCCTCCTCCGTTTCGAGCGTCGTTTCGATCCTGTCGATGCTTTCCTTTCGCGCCTTCACTAGGAAATCGACCAGCCACTGGGCCTGGTGCTGCGTACACGAAGGTCCATTCGCAAAAGCAGTCGGAGCCTGAGGTCTGCTCTGAGGTCAGCGAACGACAGTCCCGCGAAATAGCAAGACTTGCCCATAAAGATAGAACATGTTAGGATACCCATGGATGGCTATGCCTAGACCAGTGCGGACTCCATCTTTCCAGTGGACCGCAATTGGGTTGCCGTCGGTCCCTCGGATATCAATTTGAGACAGCGAGCCAGAAACAGAGTCAAAGCCGGTTGCGAGAATTATGACATCCACATCGACAACGCCCTCGTCCTTGGTGCGGACACCGTTCTCCTCGACACCTTCGATTGGTGAGGTGTTGACGTCGATGAAATCGATATGCGGCTGATCGATTACTTCATAGAACCTCTGCTCGAGCGACGGCCGCTTGGTACCCCACGGATGCGGTGGGTGTTCGGGGGCAAGGAGCTCTCGCTTCTTTGGATCCTTGATGCGCTTTCGAACGCTCTCTCGCCAGAATTTATATGCTTCCTGGGGCAAGAGGTCGAGTCAGAAGCCATGATTGTAGGCATAAGCTTTATCCACTTACATCATTGGCTTCCTGTACAAAGAGCATGTCCTGGTACGTATTCAGCCAGAAGTGGAAGCCACCTTCCTCGTGCATCAGACGGTGGTAAGTTTTCTCTCGCTCTTCGGCAGTATCGTCAAAAGTATTCTTCCCCATGAAATCGTAAGCAAAGCCAGCAAATGTGTTCTTGGTCTGCTTCATCATCTCCTCATACTCGCCACTATCCTTCTTCTTCTGCTCCTCCTTGGGGTCAAGCTTGACCTGCTTCATTGGAAGGCAGAGATTGGGGGTGCGCTGATAGATGGTCAAGTGCTTCGCATCGTCGCCAATCTCCTGGATGACCTGAATACCCGACGCACCAGTCCCGATCTGAGCTATTCGTTTCCTGCGAAGATTCACTCCGTACTGCGGCCATACTCCAGTGTGGTAGACCTCGCCCTTGAAGTTGCTGAGGCCAGGCATCGGTGGGGTATACTTCTTCGCGGCGAAGCCGATGCATGGTAAGAACCACTTGCACCATGTTTGACTGCCTACCAGCTCGTAAGCCATGACAAAGATTCAACGAGTGCGGAGGCTGTACCGTCTGAGCATTCGACGAGCCACTTCTTCTGCTCCTCGTCGAAGATCGCTGACTCAACGTTCTTGTTCCATTCTGAGCCACAGGTCAGCGCTCTCCAAACGTGCTATAAACCATGAACCGACCAAAGTACTGCGAGACCTGCCACTTCTGGTCTACATGAGCAAAGTACCGCCTGAGCTCTTGCCACCCGGCATATCGCTCCCGGAAGGTGAAATCTTCCCAAAGCTCCTTGTCGAATAGTTGATATATGGGAGTATCAGTATCTACTCGTGCGCCAGGGTAGCAGTTCCAGCTGAAGAGCAGCGGGGTAGTAGGGTCAGCGGTGTCCCGGCCATGAGCAGCCCTCAAGCATGAGGAGTCCCGATGTCCCTCGGTACTTACTGCCAGATACCACCGAATCCTGATCCCTTCTCGTAGACTCTAGCGTCGAAACCTTCTTTGAGAAGTCGATGAAGAAGGGTTATCGCACCGAAGCCGGCTCCAATGATGAGACACTCGACCTCCTTGATTTCAAGTCCCGCGGAGCCCATATTGGAAAGATATTGTTGAAGGACTGGCACTAGTTGGAGCGGTCTCCAAAGACATTGCAGGCTACATATACAAGTATTTGGTCAAGCCGAGTATTTCGTGCTTTTTGAGGGGTACGAATATGCAACACCCTACCTTTGCAAGACCGATGGATCTCGGCTCATATCCCTTCGTCCGTTTGGACACCTAATTGGCGCTGACGTTCCTGGGGCGCTGAAAGGTTATGTAGGAACGGACGGCTACTAGATACTTCGATGCGCCAACGAAGCTCGAGAGCTGCGATTCCCGAGGATAAACTCATGATGTGCATAAGCTACCCCACGAGTGGTACGGACCAGCGTATAGGCGTCGCGGACCGACACACTGGATCTTCAGATCGTGGACGCAAATCTACGGTCTGCTGGTGTAGCAAGATCGATTCGGTGTATTTCGAGGGAGGGAAGTGAGCAGCAGTCTCTCTTCCCCTGCCCGGGAGTGCGTCCAGTCTGTCGGAGTGAAGTGCGGTGCCAAGCGTCGTGATGCATATGGGTCAGGCTGGCAGCTTGCAGCTTGCAGCTGTGGCCAACGGTCACTGTTTACTCCTCTGGATCTAGATCTCTATCGAGGCCACAGAACAGGAATGGGAGACAGATTAGAGCTGGTGTGCTGGACGCAGCGGTAACTGGATGGCACCCTGTATCTTGATCTCACAGGTGGACGTATCGCTGGCATTATGTTGCTGATTGCCCCGTGGTGCTCGCTGGTGGTCCGCTGGGTTCTGCAATATCCTGCGTCTGACAGATCTTCGTGTGAGAGTCTCTGGTCTCTGTGATGCGCTTTTGTGTATGTTGTGATCGAAAAGCGAGACAGGCGAGCCCTCGGAGGTGAAGTGGTAATGTACTTTTGACTTCACCTCGAGCCTCCATGGCACAAGTCGAGGCTTACACCAGCTCATAGCTAATTTATCCGATCGCGAATTCATCTTTGCGACCAAATCGATGGCGACACACCTACCTCGATCATCCGTGGACAGGACATTATGACCGGCCCAGGAAAGACGTCTGCGTTCGGGAAGGCATATAAGAGAGAGCGACATCAGGCAAGATGTTCGAGAAGGATATCGCACAGCTGATCCGCGGGCTGCGAGCGCATAAAGGCAATGAACGGGAATACATACAGGAGGCCTTGAAAGAATGCAGAAAGGAAGTCAAGGGACAGGATATGGACCAGAAGGCTGCGGCCTTGCTGAAGTTGGTATATCTCGAGATGTTCGGGCACGATATGTCTTGGGCATCTTTCAACGTCCTGGAAGTTATGTCTTCGCAGAAGTACTTGCAGAAGAGGGTTGGCTATCTCGCTGCGGTACAGAGTTTTCGGCCGGATACAGAGGTGTTGATGTTGGCCGAGAATCTGTTGAAGAAGGATCTCAAGTCTGCGGACAAGGCAACCATGACGCTTCCACTTACTACCATACCACATGTCATTAATCCTTCTATGGCCAACTCACTACTTATCGACCTTCTTCCCAGGCTCGCTCACTCCGATCCGAGGATTCGGAAGAAGACTATCGTAACTTTATACCGCCTGGCCTTGGTCTACCCGGAAACGCTGCGGCCTGCTTGGCCCAAGATCAAGGACAGGTTACTCGACGATAACGAAGACCCGAGCGTTACGGCAGCGATCATCAATGTCATCTGCGAGCTTGGATGGCGACGACCACAGGACTTTCTGCCTCTCGCGCCTCGACTGTTTGAGCTTCTCACGATTGGCGGCAATAACTGGATGGCCATCAAGATTATCAAGCTCTTCTCGATTCTCATACCCCTTGAACCTAGACTGGTAAAGAAGCTGGTGCCACCCCTGACCACTCTCATCAAGACGACGCCCGCAATGAGCCTGTTGTACGAATGTATCAACGGCATCATCCAAGGAGGTATCATGGAAACCGCGGAGGGTAGTTCAGAAAGCGATGATATCGCAAGGCTGTGCGTCAAGAAACTAAGGGCGATGCTTGTCGTGGAAGGCGACCCAAACTTACGCTACGTGGCACTTTTGGCATTCGCTAAAATCACCACATCTCATGCCGACCTCGTGTCCCAGCATCAAGATGTCATCCTTGAATGCATCGATGATGCAGACATCTCTATAAGGACCCGAGCGCTAGATCTCGTCGTCGGCATGGTCAATGCAAACAATATACAGACAGTTGTCGAGCGGCTACTGAGACAGCTGCGCACTTCCGGCAAAGCAACGGCCTCAGATGAACCAGTCAACGATCGAGGCATACATGATGGCATCATCCCCATGGCGGACGAAGATGAACACGAAGCCATGACCACGATAAGACCCAAGGAGCCAAAGTCGACACAAGCGCCACCATTGCCGGACGACTATCGTGTGTCTGTCATCGAACGAATCCTTGATATGTGCTCGAAAGATACGTATGCGAGCATGAACGACTTCGAGTGGTACATTGGCGTACTACTCGAGCTCGTCAAGCAGTGTCCAACCATAATGAGCACCAGCAACCCTGGAAGTAAGCACAACAATGTCGCAGATGCCATAGGTCTGGAGCTGCTGAACGTTGCGGTCCGCGTGAAAGCGGTACGGCTAGAAGCAACAACTGCTGCTCAGTCGTTGCTTATGCTCGACTCTCGATTGCAGCTTTTCCCAGCTTCCACAAGTGGTGGCCATGGCGTCCTAGCTTCGGCGGCGTTCATTGCTGGAGAATATGCGGATATGCTTACGGACCCGGACGCGATCTTGACCTCGTTGTTGCATTCCTCGAGCTCAGCTCTGCCACCTGATGTCCTTGCAAGCTATCTTCAAACAATTCCGAAGATCTTCGTCAGGTTGGCAGGTGACCAGCTTGCTACATGGGACAGTTCAAGACAGTCATATGTCATTCTACTCACAGCTCGCATTGTTCACTTCCTCGAGCCTTTGACCTTGCACCCGAATCTGGAGGTCCAAGAACGTGCTGTGGAGTATCTGGATCTGATGCGCTTGGCATCCGAAGCTGCCTCAAACCACCAGACCGGCACGGAGAGCGACGTGCCATTGTTACTCAGCCAAGCTATACCAACATTGTTCTCTGGATCAGAACTCAATCCTGTCGCTCAGGCGGCCATACGGAAAGTACCTCAGCCCGAAGAGCTCGATATCGACACACCGATCAACGGTGACTTGAACATGATCCTGTCACAAGCAGACTACGACACAGACTACGCAGATGACGACAACGAAGTGTACCGCATGTACCACGAGAAGCCGACTGCCGCTTTGGCCAAATCTCAACGAACTGCCGCGGAGCTACTCGAGCCTCGCGACAACAGTCGTGCATCGTCATATCAGGATGCTAGTTCTGGCGAGCTCGACTTGGAAGCTGTCGAAAGAAAGAAGATAGAACGCCGAGAGCGTTACAAGGATGATCCATACTATATCGACTCGGACCGGCTATCAGGGACTTCGACGCCTATGCACAACATACTTCGTAGCGCGAATGGCGAAGAACTCGACGTGGACGCAATACCAGTGATGGAGCTGAATTTGGACAGCAGAGACACTGCTTCAGACCCAGAACGTGCCAGAATTGCGAAACCTGCTCGCAAACCAAAGCGACAGTTCGAGATCGCCGCGGACGAGACACTTGGTGCAGATGAGCCACCAGCATCACTTCCGAATCAAGCTTCGAAGCTGTCGCTTGCGCGTGGTAAGAAGTCTTTGCTTGAAGTCGATAGCAGTGGTCTTTCCGCTCTATCGCTTGCTGAAAGCACAGACTCTCGAAACGGCGGGACGGCGCTCGACTATGAGCGGCGCCGGGCAGAGGAGGAGGAGATGGCCAAGGCGATGAAGGAGGTCGAACGACTTCGGTTGGAGATGCAACGGGCGCAAGAACGCATTCAGCCTCAAGATGCTGACGAAGACGGCACTGTTGTCCGACGAAAGAAGAAGAAGAAGGCAAGAGTGGAGGCTCTCAGTGACCAGCCCCCGCCAGATGACACCGTTGCTGCTGATGAAGCTACGGTCAAAAAGAAGAAGAAGAAAAAGCGGCAGGAAGACGAGAGCCAGCCCAAGGAGGAGCAGAGCCAAGATGTGATTGAGGACATTGCACCCATCAAGACGAAGCGGAAAAAGAAACGCCAGGTCGTCTTTGACGAGGACGATGCAGCTGAATAGATATCACAGCGAATCAGATCTGCTTCACTTCCATCAAATACGTCTACCCCAGACTGGGGTGTTTAGCAAGAATCGTCCGATCAACTCTCATCCAATACACGCCTTGTCAATGCTCATCAATGCTCGTAAACGCGTCAACGCCCATGCTCAAGCCTTCGCTTTCTCGCCCTTGAGGTACCTCATAGTGTCCTGCGTGCCGAAGGTAAAGGGGCTTCGGGTCGTCTCGGCCGGACTTCTGGGGCTCATGGGTAGAGCGAATAGGTCGTCTTCTTTGTCGTCAACCGCTGCCGACGGTGTTGGACCGTTGTCACCCTTGGCAAATGCATCGAGAGATGCCATGCCGCCTGCTTGCTGTCGTTGATTAGAGCCTCGCGCCGCACCTTTGCGCTGTTGAGACTGAGCGACCTGGGGCTGCCTAGAAGCGAGCGGAGACGAGCTTGGTGGTGCTCCTTTGATAGCTGCGAAGCTGCCGAATGACCCGATCGCAACATCAGAGGTTTCTGGGCTGAGCGGGTTGTGGTAGTTGTCTGCTTGACTCGCTGATGTGCCTGCTGGCCGACTTGAGAGATCTTGCTGTGTCGTCCCGACCTTTAGACCCTTAAGCTTATCCATAAGTCTACCTCCACCCGGGCTGCGCGGTGAAGATGGGCTGCTGTCGAAGTTGACAGAGGCCAGAGCAGGCTGGACCGGCTGGGCGACGCTTCCTGATCTTGCCGCAACGCCGAAATTCTGCTGTATCCACTCCTTCTCCGCAACAGCCATTTCCAATCCTATCCCCTCGATATTCTCCTTCGACTCATTCTCAATTTCCTGCTGGAGAACTTGCAACCGCTTCTTCGCCCATATCGTGTGCAGTACTCCTCGCTTCCCAGCCTGCGTAGCCGTAGCACCAAGCTCTGGCGAGAAGATAGCCGGTAATGGATTCGTTCTCCATGCTACGCTCCCTTTCTGCAGCTTCACCGTCGGCGGAACAGCCACTCCTGGGCCAAGAAAGAAGTAGAGCCTGTTGACAGGTATCTCATCACCATCGGCAGTCTCTCGAGCAGGGAGAACAGTCCGCTTCCCTTCCCAACTAACCTCCCAATCTCCTCGTATTTTCTGTGTCGTAGCATCGTCTTCCCACTCCACCATCAACACCTTCGTCCCCTCCTTACTCTTCCCCGGCTCAAACTCGAATCGGGCCAGCGCATTACTGCTCGACAACGACGGCGACTCCACATCATCCCGCCCAGTCACATCGGTAGGGTCAAATGCCGTATCAACCGGATCGAATATCGGTCTCCCGAACGGCGCCGTAGAAGCGCTCATCGTCCTTTCGCTCGTCGCACGCTCTCCCGCTCGTGCCGCAGGGAAGCCCTTGTGTCGCCTTGTTGTCTTACGCTGGTGGAACTGCCCCACGTTCCGTGTAGCCGACTTGTATCTCCGCCGAGAGGTTGTAGAAGCAGGTATTCACGTAACGTTCTCCAGTATCAGGAGAAGAAGAAAAAGCTTATGTCACCCATGCTTAAAACATAGTCTCTCTTCGCCGTCGGAGAACCCAGCTCCCAGCTCCAGAACCTGGGATCGACAAATTAGGGCCCCTTGGATGCGTCTGACGAGCGGGAGGTATTTATAGAGTCGCTCACGCTCCTGCCGATTGCGGTGTTAGCGTCGCAAAAGCGGAGGTTCGGGAGTCCGATATATGGTTGACGGGCTCGCTTGAGTGCTATAGAATGGTTTGTACGACTTCAGTGCATTCCGCGTGGGAGCCGGTGGCAGCCTTGTAGCTGTCGTTTCACGACATACGACGCTGGGAACCCATCAACGCGGTATACTCGGACGTTCGGCAAATCATCAGACGGAAATAACAACACCTACAGACATTTTACCCAGAACTGAACAGTGGAGATCGCTCACCTTCTGCAGTTGGATACTGATATACATCGGATGTCAATGCAGAGCTATATCTGTTCAACAGCCGCAACAAGCCGCTCAACACTCTCCGACCCTCCGTCTACGGCCAGTTCGCCGATGATCTTCGACAGATGATTGAGCCTCCTCCTACTCTCCTCCTCCTCCATCTGCTTACTCCGCCTGCTCGCCTCCTCAAGCAAGCTCTTAGGCAAGCCAGCCAATTTAGCAACGTTGAGACCGTAGCTACGATGAGCAACCCCCTCCCCAACCTCGTACAAGAAGGTAACATCCTTCTCCCCGGTCTGCGTCTCCTGCTCGGTAAACCGCATATGCACGTTCTTCAGCTCGCCGTCAAACTTCTCCGCAATACGAGCAAGCGACTGGTAATGCGTGATGAACAGCGTCAGACTCTTGAGCTTGGCGACCACGTGGTGTAACACCGCCTGTGCGATAGCCACGCCATCGTGGGTCGACGTACCACGGCCAAGTTCGTCTAGGATGATGAGGCTGCGTGGGGTGGCTTGCTTCAGGATATCGCTGGTTTCGGATAGCTCGACCATGAACGTGCTTTCGCCTTTCATCATGTTGTCAAACGCGCCCATTCGGGTGAACACCGCGTCCAAGAGACCGAGCTTCGCTGAGGTAGCTGGAACGTAGGAGCCGATCTGCGCCATGATAGCGATCAGAGCCACGGATCGGACGTACGAGCTCTTGCCGCCCATGTTTGGTCCTGTGATCAATAGAGCTTGAGTCTGCTCGAAGGACAGATGGACATCGTTCGGCACGAAGGCGTCGAGAAGGAGCTGCTCAACCATGGGATGTCGACCGCCTTCGATATCGATGCCAATCTCCTCCGTGAACTCGGGCTTGCAGTACCCGGGCTGGGATGCGACATCGGCGAGCGATAGCAGACAATCGAGCAACGCCAGAGATTGGATGCAATCGCGGAAAGCCTGATACTTCGAGCCAATCTCGGTCAGAAGGTCGGTGAAGGCCGCATCACAAGCATTCGCAAGAGCCTCTTTATGCTGATCGCGTTCCCTGATCAACTTCACCACTTCCGGAGCATGATACCGCGACACTTTCTTCGTCCCGGAGATCTTGGCCCACGAGGCAGGAACATTCTTCAGCTGCGTATTCTCAACCTCGATCAAGTAGTCGATGCCAGCGACAGTGACATAGTCGACTTTCATCTTCGTCTTCAGCTTGTCGGCGGCCACCATTTTGAAGCCGTTGAGGTCATGCTCTACGGCCACGATGCCAACCTTATGATTCGTGATGTCGTCTGTCTCGTGTTCGCCTCGGAGAAAACCGTACTTGTCATCGGTCTTTGCGGCTTGCGCATTGATGCGTTCGAGGAACTGGACAACATCGTCTGCGATCTTAGGCAGAGATGCAATTGCCTTGTTGAGCATCTCGGACTGGAAACCCGCATCCGCTGTCGAAGTCACATGAGCATACTCCTGCGCGATCATCTGAAGAGTCTGCAGCACGCCGAGAAGTTCCGGTCGCGTGCATTTGCGGTAGTAGATCCTGATGAGCGACTTTTCGAGGTCGGCTCTGACCTTGCCTAGCAAGTGCTTGGTGCGATCAACAGCTACAGTCTGATGGCTCTCCTTGATCTCCTCGACGGCGGCCACACGTTCGTTCAGCCTCTGTCTGTCAAGCAACGGCCTGCCGACCCACTTCCGCAGTAGGCGTTGACCCATGCGAGTCTGCGTCCGATCCATAGTCCAGAAGAGGCTTCCATGCTCGGAGTAGTCTGTCTGGTTGCGATAGATCTCCAAGCTGGTCAGAGTGTTGCCATTGAGGAGCATGTGCGATCTCGCCGAGAACGACTGGAAGTACTTCGTAAGGTCGAAGACATGCTCAAGTCCGTAGTCGGTGAGATGCGTGATCATGGCCGACAGACATATCGTTGCATTCTCGGACAGCTTGTGAACCTTATCCAGAAGCGTCCCCGTTTCCTGCGACGACTGAACTTGCGAACCAAGTGGTTCATCAGAGGAAGCCATCTTGTCAGCATAGAATTTCGTGATGTGGCTGTAGGCCTGAGCGGCCATTGTCTTAGGCTTTTCGACACGTTCAACCCGTGCTTTATCGCCGAAGACGTTCGTCTTGCTTCCAGACAGATGCTGAACAAGCTTTTCGGTGGCTTTCGAGACGTCGCCAACGATCAAGAACTCGCAAGGCGCGATGTGCAGTAGTCTTGTCTCCAGCTCACTGCGCATCCAGCCATCTTCGAAGTCGTCATAGACGATATCGCCTGTTGCAGGTTGTACAGCAACCAGGCCAATTTGCACCTTCTCATCTGTACCCCAGCCCTTAGCGTTGGTCTCTGTGAGACATAGGAGGTGGCCAGTCGCGGGTGCACCACCTTCGGGAGCCGCTACCGGAGCGTCCAGACCTTCTTGATCGTCAATGTATGTGCCTTTGGTATACAGATTTGTCAAGCCGCGTTCAAAAGCTTTGTTACGGTTGTCTCCAGCAGCCTTGAGAGCAGCAGTTTCGAGCTGCCGCACCACGCCGACTTTGTGGCCAGCAGATACCAGCCGCTTGACGTGAACATGCAGCCGATGCACTGGTATGCTCGCAGAAGCGAAGCGATCGATATGTGCTTCTGAAGAATGTTCATCGAATCGAAATTTGCCAGGTATGCAAACGATGTTCAGTTCCTTCGCGGCAATACGAGCGTCTTCGCCGAAGAAGCGGAACTTGTACCCAACCTCAACCACGAGAAGAGTGTCCATGTGCTTCCGCTTGATATCGATGACTTGTCGTTCCATGGGAGTCAGCTTGTCTTTGGCTCTCTTCGGAGCAGCTGCCTTTCTGCCTTTGCTTTTCGATGCTGCTGGCTCCGGTGTTTCTTCAGCTTCCGCGTCTCCACCTGCGTCTTCATCATCCTGCGTCTCTTCTGTGATGAAGTGATTACGCCGCTTAATATCCGCAATACTATCTGGCTTCCCAAGCTTCTTCACAAACTTCTGATGAAGGCGCTCTTTATGCCTGCGTGATTCTTCATCGTCCTCTTCGTCGTCGTTTTCGTCCTGAGGCAGTGGCGAGCTCGAGAACATGTACTTTGATGTCCTGCCTGTAACTTTCGGCTTCTTGGCTCGCGGTACATTGCTTGATACAGACTGCAGCGACACCCTTTGATCTAGAAGCCGGCTAGGCTGCGAGTCTTGCTCGCCATCTTCTCCATTCGTTCTCGCCCGTTTCAACGGAGGTGTGCTGTCATCGTCGTCTTCGTCCAGAGTACGCTTGGGTGTCCGTGACTTCTTTCGGGCACCGTCATTTGGCCCTTCATCATCACTGACGAACAGATCATTGCCTTCGACGGCATCGTTGTGTTCGTGAGTGTGTGCTTCGAAAGCTGGCGGACCAGGCTTGCTCGGTGTCGGCGTTGGCGTTGGTTTCGTTGAGAAGAAGCTTGATATTGACTGTTGCTTCTTTTGAGACGCTGTTTGCGATGACGATTGCTGCGACACCATGGTTTCCCGCCATACAACCTCGAGATGGTGTCGTAAATGTTCTGGAAGAGACGAAGTCACGAAGTACGCGACCCGCGTAGCCAATGGCGTCGCTCGATCCCGAATAGGAAGGAGCCCTTCCGATGTCGTCCTGACTCTCGACATCACCTCCTCACCTCTCCCCGGTTTCAATACCATGCCAATGATCTATTGGCTGGCCTAAGCCATTACGAACGCAGCGTATCGCGGAGTTGCTTAGATCTGAACTTCTGCCACTCCCCGTGAACAACATCTACGATGACGACCACGATTCCAAGGGCATCATTATTAGGCCTGCCAGCTGAGCTAAGGCTAAAAATCTACGACTTCACCCTACTGGCCGACGTCGACTGTCGGGTCATCGACGATATAGATCATAGCAAAGACTCCAATGGAACTCACGCGACGCTTATCCCAAATCCCAGAGCAGACTTAGCTTTGGCTATACCATGGCTCAATCTACTGTTGACATGTCGAATCATCAGCAGTGAGCTTCGGTCATACCTTCGCGAGTCGGCCTGCTTGAAACACAACGAGAATCGAACATATGTGCTAGACCTGAAAGTTCTTGGCTCGCAAGTGCAAAAGCCACGACGTACGATCATATGGCGCCGCATCCCGTGTGCCCCGAATGAGGCCAATTGTCTCGTCATGAACGTCTCTACTCGCCCGGAGCCTGGACCATGGACGGAGGGAGGACCTGCAAGCCTCGCAAGGGCGCTTCATCAAGTACTGAACCACACCGTGCACCTCGGACCACGTATGGTTCGCGACACATTACTTGAGAAGCACATGGAGCTGCAAGACCTGCTCATCAACGTCGAAATTGGTTCTACGTGCAGTTCGCCTGCTATAGGATGTGACAGCGACCCTAAATTTAATTGGGGCTTGTTCAAAGGAGCCTGGACGAAGGTCTCGAGAACGGGGTTTCTCTTTGGCTACTTCGAGCTGATAAGACTGAAGAACAACGAGAATGAGGAGGTGGAAGTACGTCCTCAGTGGCAGAAGGTGCCGAGTGTACCGGGACATTGGCGAAATTACGGTTACGATTGGGGCATTGAGTCATTACAATGTGCGGGCTACTTCACTCTGTGATATCCATCCTCTCTCAGCAAACTGGGCTACAGTAAAATATCAAGTACACCTACACCCGCACTAGTGTTCCTCCCGACTGTCTCTCCACATGCGGATCGAGCTCTGTGGGTTGAAGAGCTTGATAGTGACGCCACTCCGTGGGACTTTACTCTGAGCTGGCCGGCACGCCGATTCTGGTGCGTCGCCTCGCAGCAAGCCGATACGCCTCATGTCCAGACACCCGCCTGCCACCTAACACAAGCGCCTCATGGTTGACTTCCTCCCCCGCTGCCTTTCCGCCTGAACCTCGTGACCCCAATGTGGGTAATTCCGTGCGCGCTTGGGAGCCATAATAGAGCGGGATGCTGGATCTGCTGGTGCGACCATACCTCCCCGGGCAGTCCAGTCGGGCGTGCGTATGATTCTTGCAAGGGTCGTCTCTCGGCCTTGTGAGGATTGGGCGCAGGTATGCTTCGAATCTCTTAACATTCTGTCCAAACTTCTCTTTGGCTGAATCCAGGCTGACATGCTTCAGAGAATCGGCGTAGCAGTGGACCTCCCGCAATCCAGACAGAATTTTGACCTTGGTCTTGGAGGTCAGGGTGTTGAAGTCTTGGTCGTTTGCGTTGTCCTCACTCGCGCATCTCGGGTGCATGGCGTCAGGCATGATCGCCTCCTGGATGCACCAAGTCAAAGACTTCAGGTTCGGGAGCAGTCTAACATATTCCACCTAGAAGCTAATAGTGTTTGTCGAGAGTGTGGACAGGAAAGCGGGTATGATTCCTGCTTGCCACGGCAATGGGCTGGGGATTTTATAGAGAAGGTATTCGGATGGGTGCTCGAAATCGCCGAACCCCTGGTTGTTCACGTATGCTTTCGCTGCAGCTCGAAAGTACATCTTCGATACCAGGAAGTCATTGGCTTTGCTGCCTGGGAATGGACCGTTACGTTTTCTGTGGCCTTGGAGGTTTTTGTCGTCCCACTTCGATCTGGAGATGGATTTCCAACCTAATACCGTAGGGTATGCGAGGTCGAAGATGACATCCTGTATCTCTTGAGGAAGAGTGAGGAGATGATGACGTGGGTTTCCGCTTGAGACCAGTCGAGCCATGTTGGGCGTCTCTGAGGTTGTGTGTTCTGCCATGATAGTGTTTTCGAGCATGAATAATGAAGATTGAGCTGTCGCTATGAATGAGGTGAGGTCCACACGGTCGCTCCTTCCGCTCGTGGACTGCTTGAAGTTATATGTCGGAATCAACGAATTTTGAGACAACCTCACCATACGAAATAACAATCTGAGACATACAAGACGGATCCAGTGTCAGTGACTGGAATGAGTCGGAGCGTTCACGCATGTCTTGGCTCTGGTGTCTTGCAAGGTAGCTGGGTAGTACTCTTGCGTACTTAAAAAGACGAAATGATAGATGGTTGCCAAGTCGTCTTACCGTATAGACCTTACGTAGGAAGCTATGGTGATTCATTGCATGTACATACTACATGTCTTGTCCAACTTCCCATCAAAGGCATGCGTGATAGGGCGAGCCGCACTGTGTAGTGCCCCTAGCCCGCCTCTTACCCTCTTTCCGCTTTCGAAGTCGTCATGTACAGGAAGCACAGTTCCAGCGCCCAATCCACTTCCTCCCATCTTGTTCCCAGCGGTCACTCCAGCCCTCATTTGCCATGGTTGCGCGCGCGTATTGCCTCGATTCGTTCGTACATATCATGCTGCGACAGCTTACGACGCTTGCGCAGGAGGCCGTGTCTCTTGTGTAGCAGTTTTTGACTTTTACGTAGCTTCCGGCCTCGCGTTGTTGAGGAAGACTTTAGAGCCACGATATAGCGGAGTCTTGCCGCCCTTGGCCACCTTGCACCCTTTCGTAGTTTTCTGACGCTCTGCACGCTTGCTTGGATCCGTGAGGATGGAACGAATAAGGATGCCAAGCTGTTTTACGTTCTGCTCCCAATATGCCTTCTCTACACCCGTGGTTGCATGGGGGCAGTTGCCAGCCTTAGTGTGAAACACGAGTATACCAGAAGCTTCGGCCACCTCGCATGCTCTGACGACTGCGCGAAGCTCTTCGCCGGGGAGATCGACCGCCCAGGCCCACCGCGTCTCGACTGGCTCGAAATCTATCGGAAAGACGACAGTGGTGAGGACTTTCAGATTTGGAAATCGGCCGAGGGTGTATCTGATTGTCTGTAGCCTCAGCTTGATGGAGGTCACGTATTGTGGCACTATGCTGGAAGTCCCTCTGAACAGCAAGTTGAGGGCGGTGGAATTGGTTGCGTCAAATGTCTGGTTGACGATGAACGCCCTCGCCTCAGCCAGAAAGAATGCCTTGGACACAAGCCATTCGCACACCTTAGACTGTGGATATGCTCGTAACGCATACGGAGACCTCCACTGATCCCTTCGTGTCTGCTTCTCACGAACATCCCATTCTGACTTGATAATCGGTATGAAATTTTCGGTTGGAGGATACGCAAGGTCGAAGATCATGTCTCGAATTTCTTGCGGTAGGTTGAACAGAGAGTGACGTGGTCGAAAGAATAGGTGCGCAATCGACTTGCTTAGATCGGAAAGCATGTTATCGATTGGGCGAGGCGGAAACACATATTGGAGCGGTCCTGGTTGCGCATCCTTGATATTGATCGCACTCGACTTCGTGGTATTGCGGGACAGTAGATCTTTGCGCAGAGTGATGCCAGTGGCAGAGGGTTGGTGTGCTGGCCGTGCTGGCCCGGCACGGTGGTCTTCTCCAAGAGGGAGGACCACGACTGAGCTACGTTTCGCAGAGCATCCGCCGAGTGGGTGCGGTGCTGGCCACTCAAGACAACATGCCTGGCAGATGGATCTGCCGCAACACGGAAACCTGATGGCTGATGTGCGCATGCCCCTACAATTGCAACATCGATCACTGCCGAACAGGTATTCCCGCTTGCGCTCCGTAGTGTTTGTCAACGAGGTTTGGACCTTGCCTAGAGGCGCCGTGGTAGTCTCGATGGAGCCGAAAGTCGTAGGCTGGTGAACCAAAGTATGCTGCGAGGCGACGTCTTCTCTAGCCGTGGATATGGCAGCAGAGAACCGCCTCCAGTTTCTCTCCTCGTGTTGGCGCTTCTGCTCGTCTGACTGGAAGGCGACTACGGTCTGGCGCTGATCATGGTGTTCTTTGCGCTTCGCCGATGTTTGCGACGTGCTGTCAGGAGAAGCCATGTTTTCGCAGGCGCGGTGTATGTTCAGGTGGTTTGTCAGAACATCTTCCGAGTAAGGAGTCGATGAGTCTTCGTCAGATGGTAGGGTCCGTGTTTTCGTGTTTTCGCACGTGATGGTGTGTGAGGAAAGAAGTTCGAGAAAAGAATGCAGCCATATATGGAGGTTCTGCGCAGCTTCACATTCACATGTGATGCTCTCGACCAATGATAGGTCCCGAAACTTCACCTCCACCAGGCGCTTCACTCATATTGCATGTTACCAGCTGCGGCACTATCTCGGGTGAGCATTTGTACAAAACGTAGGCCTGAACTCACCAATAGATGCGGCAAAGTCGTTCCTGCACTGAAGCAGCAGGTCGAATTCGACGTAGCGTATGGACCTCTTGGACTCTACTAACACCTGCAGCTTCATCTTGCTCAAGTTGACGTACTTGCAGTCATCCCGCTGTTGGTTCTGCCATACTCAAACATTCTTGACACATGATTCGTCTCTCCACCATGCCCTACTGAAACACCGCCAGTTCAACACCCTCGCCCTCCATCCTCTGCCCCAGAACAATGTTCCTGTCCTCAGCCTCACAATCAGACCGCGCTTCCTTGCATCCTCCTCAGATCCTTCTCTCTAACGTCCTCAGTCGCGCGAGTGTCCTCCGCTTCAAGTGATTGATGGTAACGTCGTACCTCTGGCACTGACTCCTGATCTCCTCCTCCAACTCCTTCACCGCCTTTATTTGCTGATTTTGCTCTGCAGGGCGTGCTATGACGTCTTCGCCCACGACTGACGGAGGTCCTGCTTCTCCGACTTTGGCACCTTGATGCACGCCTGACGGATGTCCTGCTTTGCCACCTTTGGCTACGACCGAGGAAGTAACTTCCGAGGCATCATCGGCTGAGCCTTTCGCAGCGCTGTTCCGTAGCTCGTTGAAAAAGTCAATCATCCGGCGAGAGTCGTGTACAACCATGCTCTCCAGCTCGTCGGCAGTCCGCGGCAGGTCTTGCGTGGTGAGTTTCGCATCAGGAATCAAGAAGTTCGTGTCGAACGGGGAGTCGTGAGGTGGAGCTTCCAAAGGCATCTCAAGCGGATCCCACGGAAAGTCGCCGTGGTGTTCGAAGGAGGCGATACGATCCGTTGGCTTCTGAGCCTCTGAGAGAACCTCGCGAGAGAGTGGTGGTGGTACGTGATTGGTGACATGTCGTGGTGGCTTCTGAGCCTCTGGCAGAACCTCGGGCTCCTTAACCTTCAGATAGTGCACGGGCTCGGCCGCAAAAAGAGATCGCTTCCGGGGCTCCCCAGTCTCGTGTGGTCCCGCCCTTAGAAGTACCCTCGAGCCACGGTACAACGGAATATTGCCGTCCAAATGTTCGCCATCGCTTGGTACGTCCTTTCGAGGTCGGGTGACGAGTGGCCGCAGGAGGTCGCGCAGACGACTGACGTTCGTCTTCCAGATTGCTTGCTGGCTCTCGGATTTTGCATACAATGTCAACTTAGCAGCTGTAGTATGAATCTCGCGTAGCCCAGATATGCCGGTGATGCAAGCGGCGCCGATGACGGCCTGGATCTCCATGTCCGTAAGCTCCACCACCCACGCGAATCGAGGCTCGATCAGCTCGAAGTCCTCCGCGGCTACCTCAACTATTAGTACCTTAAGGTTTGGACATACTTCAGTAAGTCGACCGTTCGAAAACTTGAGGTGGCTCAATCTTGTCGTGAAGGAGGTCAGGTATTGAGCTATGAGGCCCTGTTTGAAGCCAAACAGAGTGCTCAGCGTTGCATTCTCGTCGAACTTCTGATTGCCAAGAAAGGCATTTGACGCAGCCTGGAAGTAATCCTTAGAGACTAGCAGCTCGGAGACTTTCGGCTCGGGGGCAGGTCGCAAGAAATGCTCAATGTTCTCTCTTCGCTCCCGCCTTTCGTCGATTTCCCACTATTTCGTAGTGATAAGCTTGAAATCTTCGATCCGAGGGTAAGCCAAGTCGAAGATCATGTCTTGAAGTTCCTGCGGTAGGCTCATGAGGTTGTGGCGTGGCTTCCGGCTTGAGATGATGCTCGGTGCCTTTGGTGTGAAACTCAGGTGCGCGATGGATGTGGTCAGAGTGGAGAGCATGTCGTCGACTTGATGAGAGGTGCGTTGACTGGGACGAGGTTTCGCCTGGTTCCGAAGAGGCACGCTTTTCTTGGTGCGTGGAGACAAGGAGTCAGCCATTGCAAGGCTGTCACCCGGATCGCCAGGAGTAGTTTTGCTCCGCTTCCGCGCTCCTCCGCCTTCAAGAGTGGCGGCGAGCCAGCGGTTGCAGAAGTTTGGTGTGAGGCCTGTTGTCGGTATGGGTGAAGTTTTGCAGCTCGGGCAGCTGGTCGGTGGTTGCAGAGCGCACGTCTCACATACACATCCGAAGCAGCATGGTAGAACGAACGGGTTGATGGCGAGGTCACTGCAAATGCCGCATCGGAGACTGTCGGGTACGAGGTCGTGCTTTTGCGTGCTTCGCAGAACCCCGGAGGACCTGATCGGAGGTGCCATGATGGCGTCGTGTTCGTGGCGAACCGGTGAAAGGCGTTGCGACTCTCGAAAAGCTGGGTTGTCAAATATCTGCGAAAGTTGTATGTTCATGAGAGAAGGTCGGAGAAATATGCTCAAGTGCGGCGATGTTAGACCCCTACCGTATGCAAGTTCACCTTCACATTCACATGTTCTACACTTTTCGGCCAATGACGAGCCTTGAATGTTTCTCACCTCGCGAGCATCTCAGACCGGTTCAGCCAGGCGCTTCCTGAGGCACATGCTGCATATCGAGAAGGCGGAGCACCGTATGGGATACCAGCCGGTATTACGAGCCCAGCCGATGTGCTAGATTTGCGTGAAGTGGTACTCGTGAATGACGGGGTGTGTATCAGAATGTGAGGAGTCATTCAGGGAAGCCGGAAGAAGAGTTTGCCAAGCATTTGTCAGTCAGCGGCTTAACCTCACATCAAAGACAGCCCACCTTCAAGTGTTCTCCCAGTCCTTCGTAAAGACACAAACTTGATCGAACACAAACATTGACTGTCGCCACCTGACCCGATCGCTATCTCGCACTAGCCTCAATCTCTGCAAGTAGATAGCTGTACTGCAGCTTGAATTTCCAGATCTCACAACAATTTACACGAACGTCACTATCACTAAACGGATCATGGCGACCACAGCTCCAGATGCAGCTGGCGACGGCACCTCGAACCCAGGACGAGGAGGCAACAGAGGCAGAGGCCAAGGCCGAAGGGGCAGAGGGGGGCCACTACCGAACGGCGTATCGGCGATTCCAGGCGAACGATGGCCGCACAACTTCGAGCCTGACTTCACGGGCAATCGCTCGCGCGGTCGAGGTAGCAGAGGCCGTGGAGGCAGAGGCGGCGGAAGAGGCGGCAACAGAGACCGTGCTGCTAGCCAGTCTCAGACAACTGCACTCATCCCCGACCAGGACCCAACAGCAATACAACCACCACCCCAGCCCGGCGGTGGTGGCGTCTTTGGTGGTCGCCTGACCAAAGACGCCGACACAAACAACGTTTCAGGCGAAATAACGGAGGGGGTGGAAGGAGAGGAGGAGGCGGAGGTCTGCTTCATTTGTGCTTCACCAGTGGCGCATCAGAGTGTCGCGCCCTGCAACCACCGGACATGTCATATTTGCGCTCTCAGACTGAGAGCGCTGTACAAGACGAAGGCATGTGCGCATTGTCGGTCGGAAGCGGCGAACGTGATCTTCACAGATGAAGGGGAGAAGAGGTTCGAGGACTTCGAGGAGAAGGACTACTATAGGAAGGACGGCAACCTTGGCATCGCGTACGAGAAGCAGGAGATCTTCGAAGATACGGTATTGTTGTTGCGATACAACTGTCCGGACTCAGACTGCGATGTTGCTTGCTTGGGTTGGCCGGATCTGCATCGACATGTCAAAGCCGTGCATCACAAGACGATGTGTGACTTGTGCATACGTAATAAGAAAGTATTCGCGCACGAACACGAGCTCTTCACCCAGCAAGAGTTAAGAAAGCACGAAAAGTCCGGCGATGACAACCCAGGTGCCATCGACCAAAGTGGTTTCAAAGGGCATCCGGAATGTGCCTTCTGCAGGCAGCGGTTCTACGGCGACGACGAGCTGTATGTGCACTGCAGGGAAAAACACGAGCGATGTCACGTCTGCGATCGAAGGACTGGCGGTCCGAATCCACAGTACTTTATCGACTACAACGATCTGGAGCAGCACTTTGGCAAAGCTCACTTCCCATGTCTAGACAATGAGTGCTTGGAGAAGAAGTTTGTCGTGTTCGACTCTCAGATGGATTTGAAGGCTCATCAGCTGGAGGCGCATCCTAATGGCATGTCGAAGGATGTTAGACGCGACGCAAGGAGGGTGGATCTGTCAAGCTTCGACTACAGGCCACAGTATACAGAGCCGAGGCGCGGTGGAAGGGCGAGAGGTGGCGGACGAGGGCGTGACCCAAATGCCGAGCCCATGCCAGCAGCATCTTCAGGCCATATGACACGTGCAGAGCTAGCACATCAGCGTGAGCGTGAAATACAGAGCGCGCAGTCTGTCTCTACCCGAACATTTGGCGGATCACTTTCCACTCCGGCCGAACCGCAAGCACAGACTGTGCAGCGACCGGCAGCAGCACAGAGCCCACGTCCAGCCAATGCTCGACCCGCAAACCCGGCCCCTCAACTCCCACCCCTCCCTACGTCGGCGGACACCCGCCCCACCGAAGCTCTCACTCCTCAGGAACAAGCTCGTCGCCTCCGGCACAATGCTGTGACCGAACGTGCCTCAAACCTGCTGGGAAACGACCAGACCAAAATCAACGAGTTCCGCAACCGCATTTCTGCCTATCGCAACGACACGGTGACCGCCACCGAGCTCATTGATGCCTTCTTCTCCCTCTTCGACACGTCATCTGCTGAGCTTGGCAAACTGATCAAGGAACTCGCCGACCTCTTCGAGATCGCCGCTAAGCGCGACGGTCTACTCAAAGCATGGAATGACTGGAAAGCGATCAACGAAGACTACCCATCCCTCCCTGGACCTGCCGGCAACTCAAGCACTGCTGCGGGCGTGCTAGGCGCTGGTCTCGGCGGCAACAGAATTCTCAAGCTCAAAAGCTCAACCGCCAAATCCGAACGCGCCGGTCAGCAACGGTCGTGGAACAACACAGCTGCTACACCCGCCGGAAGAGCCTCGAGTGCCTTCCCGTCCTTGCCAGCTACTCGTGGCGCGCCGGCTGCCTCCCAGCCGTCATCAGGTTGGCTCGCCCTTCGTCCCGCCGCTGCTTCATCTTCGAGCTCCGCAGCCAATTCTGCCAGGCCTTCGCCGACACCTAGTCGTGTGCAGTCCTCTGTGCAGCTGGGCAAGGCACGCGATGCGTTCCCAGCGCTACCGGCAGCGAAGAAGCCGACGAGTACGGTGTTTAGTCCTGGCTATACTGGTTCCGGTGTGATTAGGCAGAGTGCTAGCAACGTGCCTGCGTATGCGTGGGGTAGTGGTGCAGGTTCGGCTGATGTATCACGCGCCGATACAGGGACGAATGACGAGGGCGAGGTTGTGGGCAAGGGGAAGGGGAAGAAGGGAAAGAAGCAGGTTGTGTTTCAATGGGGCTAGAAAGAAGTATCTGCCGTTTCTGTACGAAGTTCGGCTGTTTTGACACACTATTGTAGATCGTAGACTGCAATATCGATACAACTTCTAATCTACCGGCAGGGCTGGAACGGCTCGACGCCTGATGCTGCGCCTCCGCCAGGGTATGTCTGCTCTGCCACCTTGCCACGCTCACCTTCGGAATTTTGGGTAAATCTTAGATTCTACAACTATCACGTTCTGGTACGTAAAGAAGGCATCGTGGATGTCTCTGCAACTTTGGACTTCTGATGCTCGCCAGGATGGCTTGAATATATCGTGATCTGCGATCGTTCTTGGATACGACAACCATGGAGTATTCGGCTGATCTACACTGTTACATACCAATTCCGGATGGATCAATCCGTGTCCTACACCTGGAGCCCGGAAGTGAAAATGACTTGATCTGCTGTTCACTGCAGCCCTACAGATTGGGAGATGTGAAGGGTCGTTATGACGCCCTCTCGTATACCTGGGGCTCTGGACATCAACAGCAGCCCATCGTGGTGGATGGCAAAACTCTTTGGGTCCAGGAGAACTTGTGGAGGTTTCTTCACGAATTGCGCTCAGCTGGCGAGCTCGACCTGTGGGCCGATGCCATCTGCATCGACCAGCGCAGTACGGAGGAGAAGAATCAGCAGGTGGAGCAGATGCATCATATCTACAGGCGCAGTCGCACGACTAGACTGTGGTTAAGTTCGCCTGAGGAACAAAGAATCGGATCCCGAACAAAAGTAACACTCGATGACCTACGCACTATCATGACCAATGAGTACTGGAAGCGACTCTGGATACTTCAAGAAGTGATCTTGTCATGAAATATTCGTGTCCACATCGCAGATGACCATCGCGACTGGCCCTGGGCGCAATTCATCGAGCTATGCCTTGTGCAGTCTGGTATAGAGCACCTGACCAATGAGTTCAAACGGAGCAAAACTTATGCTTTAGACCATCTGCGTCGAAACCGCAGCAGGCGGAGCTTACCTTACCTACTTCGCACCTACGCCAGCTCTCTGTGTTCTGACCCCTACGACCGTATATACGGGCTGAGGGGCCTGGTGGAAGACCTGGATCTGGGCCACGACTTAACGGTGGACTACGGCTTGTCGAGCATTCAGCTTTTCGAGCAAGTGACTAGAACATACCCGCCGCAATATGCGCAGGATGTCGGCGGCCCTTTGTGCAATGCACTTGGTCTCGATAACATCCGCAAGTCTTTCGTGTCTGAGCAGCCTGAATACACGACTGCTGTGAGGCTCAAGGCATCTGGTATAATTACGATGGGAGAGGCACCGCTCCCGGACCCTCACACACACATTCTGACACAAAAGTGCATGTGGTCCACGAACGAAACCTTGATGGAAGGCGACAACCTCTGTAGCTTTAGTCCAATGTATTCTGTGCTCGCAGAAGGGTCGCCACAAATACTAGTGGCTGTCAGGCGCGACACAACCAGTATTGCTGCATTTACTGCATCCGCAGACCTCGCGCGGATATTCTACACTGTTATCGAACTGTACATTCTCACCAAGCCTGACGGAAAGGCGCAGCAGCCACGGCACGCGAGCACCAGGACATGGCAGAACGCTGAGGCATACAAAGAGCAGACAGCTGATGGTGATGATCGGATCGTCCTGAAACTTCGCACACAGGACTTCCTCTCCATCAAAGAACACTTCGGCTTCGCGCGGAGCCCTACAAATCGCACCGACCCTGCCGATCGTCATACAATGTGTGATCCCGTCAGCTGGGGCGACCGAGAGGACGATCAATGCACATGGTCATGGGGGGTTGGTCCGTCCGTCACCACTTTGGGAAACATTCGACCAGAAGATACTCGATATTCCGTTGTGTGGAATACACTGGTATGAATAGCGACGTTGGTAACACATCGTCACAACCATCGTTCTACAAGCCCTCTGTCGATATGGCAAACGCCTCGTCCGGATTTTCCATCGTGACCATAATCGTAGCATACTGCTTTGCACGGAATAATGACATGCAGCTTTAACTCCCTCTGCTCACCATGGCTACCTGCTTGAGCCCGAAAATGTAGCTCACACCATATGACTCGGCAACAAAAAATTCGCAATCCCCTCCTTTACCGCGTACTCATGCCCGCAATTCCCACACACCAACTTCCCACTCGCCACGCTCGTCTCCATCAACAGCACGTGCAGATCCTTCAGCACTTGCGAAGCCTCTCCATCCTCCGTCGTAAGCTCCTCCGGTGCTGGTGTCTCAGCTGGTAGAGCTGGAAGACCGAGCTAGAAGAACATCGTAAGCGAACCGTATTTTAGATTCAATAAAGGGAGGTGGAGATTACTTCTTGTGTAAGCGTCTTCATAGCCTCCCACTCAAGCCTCGGAAGCATGTTCTTCACGAACAATGGGTTCATATCAATCTCGATTTGCTCGAGTTCCGCATCTTTGGGGTGGAGCGGGAAAGCTGCGGCGGTGGATTTGCAAGTTTTGCGCGCGCAGGTGAGGAAGTTCAGGGTGAGGAGTTTCATTTTTGTGGGTTATCGTTGTTTCATGTCGTTGTTCGACGATATTGTCAAAGGCAAAGAATTGATGTCGTTCACTTGGAAAAAGTTACTGGCTGCGCTGGCCAATCAGCGTGACCGTTGTGCATATTGCCAAGACAAAACATGTGATGGGGAAGGTGAGCGTGTGAAAAGGGAGGTGTTGGGGCTTGCTTTTGATCGAGATTAAGTATTAACACAGCAAAATATCTAGACCGCCCTTCCACCCTCTCTAGAACGCCCCCTGCGCCATGTCGAAGTAGTGGCGCGAGTCGATCTTCGGCCACCGCGTTGATCAGCTCGCGATGTGCTCTTCACCATCGACATAAGCTCGCATTCTCCTGCCGCTTCCATTTCTTCTTTTGATCCAACACCGCAGTACGCCGCTCCACAAAAGGTACAAATGCCGTCTTGACGGCACACCCAACCCCACCTGTTTTCCCGAATTGTCTATCCAAAAGATGGGCCGCTGATGCAAGTCGTACATTATGAACAGGGTGAAAGCGAAGTAGGTCCATTCCCTCCCGGCCGCGGCTGTCGGCGGGGCATGTCAGACATTACATATTCTTCCCGAGTTTTCCTGATGCTCCAGTCCCCAATGCTTTCATTTCCTCTTCTTCGATGGCGAGCACTGTAGTCGCCAACGACACTCCGACGTCCTGGTTTTAGAACGATGTCCCAAGAGCGATGCGGCTGGTAGAGCTCTGGTAGAGCTCCGCAGTCGGCGACTCACCCTTGTTCTTCTTGCCGAATCCGAACTTTTTCTTCTCTCGCTTCTTCTTCATCTCGGCCCAGCCTTCATCCTCATCTTCATCGGCTTGAGCAGGTTTCGCCATCATGCGTGGCGCACCCTTTGGCTTGTCAAGCATGCGGATGGTGGAGGACTGTCGCTGCTGTGGTGGAGGCTGCGGTGGAAGTGATGGTGCTTGCTGCTGATTGTGGAAAGCGTTGAGAGTGATTGCAGAGCCCATCGTTTGAGATCTGCCCATGCCGTCATTACCGCTTGTAACTGGTCGGTAACGCGTCGGCATCCCAACGTTGCTTCGCTCGCTTGGTGCGATGGACGGTGAATAGCCAGGTCCCGGCCCACCACCATTCATATTCATGCCCGAAGGCGCGTACGTGTTAGGCATATGGCTGTTCGGCCTTTGTGCTCCCGGTCCAAGGTCCCATCGGGTGGGAGGGTGTGTCATGGTCATAGCACGTCCCGACATTGATGGTGCCTGAGTTCGAATAGACGGCGCTCGTTGGCCTTGCCCTTGCTGGCTCATCATAGATTGTCGATTGCCACCCATAGGCACACTGAGGTAGTCCTGAGGTTGCTGGAGCATCGGTGGAGGAGTGTGGCCCATAGACTGCTGCTGCAGAGCCAACATATTCTGCATAACCTGCATCTGCATCTGCATGAACTGCTTCATCTGCTCTTGCTGCGGATCCCCGCCCGTTGGCATCATTGGCATCATAGGCATACCGGGCATCATAGGCATTCCTGGCATTCCTGGCATAGGCGACATCATACCATTAGGTCCCATACCGCTCGGCATGTATGTTTGTGGTGATGGCATATTGCTCATGGTCATTGATCGTCCCATTCCCATCGTGTTCGTCATACCACCACCATTAGTGTTTGCACCAGCACCCGGGAAGGCACCAGTGGCAGGATTAGGGCTCCCTCGTCGTGCGGCCTTGGCTCGTTCTTCGCCAGCGATGATGCCAACGAGACCTCCAGGATGGCCCATCTGTTGCTGTTGCGGTTGCATGGGTGGGTTACCTCCATATACTGAGGCCGCACTGCTCATACCCATCGACTCGCGATGTGCTTGGTTGACAATGCTCGAGCCGAAGTATGGATCCTGTGGCAGCCGCCTTGCAAAAGGAGGCAGCGCGCCTTGACCCGCGCCACCGCCGGCCACTGAAGTCGCTGAAGACATCCTCCTCTGGTGCCCAACGTCGTCCCCTCCTTGACGCGTAGGTGGTCGTAAAGCACTTGGGAAACCGTGTGCTGCTAGTATGCCGAGGGGCACATCCTCGTCATCGTCTTCGGTCTGCCTGCCCCGGACAGCGTCAGCAGGAGGCTGCCCGCCGATACCTCCGAAATGCAAGAGTCCAGGTGCACTTGCGGCCGCCCGGTCCATGCTAGGTCGTGTCGCACCCGGCAGATCTGATGGTCCACCTCCAGTAACTTTCTTCATCTGCTGCCTGTAGACCGCCATGTTCGCCTCTTGCTTCTGCCGCTGTTTGGCCACTCTCTTGGCCCTGTCGGCGTCGTCCTCTGCATCGTACTCGTCTGCTGAAGTATCGTCATTGTCGCTCTGATCGCCACTACTAGGGTCGCCTCGCTGTAAGCGCTCGAACTGTTCCTTGGTCATCTTCTTCGGTGTTCCGCTCTCCGTCCGCATGTGCTGAGGTCGAAGTGCACGACTAGGAGGTCCCACAGGCGACGAATCGAAGCGTGTCTGGCTGTTGTCACGACCGGACATTATCGCCTTGGCTGCTCGAGGCGTGGTGTTGCTCGAATCCCATAATGATCCTCCGCCCTCCGAGCTATCCGGGCTCATCGCGCCAGATCTCGATGCGCCTGCAGTCGCCTGGGAAGGTATGCCGAGCGGCACACGAGTCGCGGGCGATGCAATGGCAGCTCCAGGGATTGGCTTCCTGGTGACCGTTGCCGACCTCGATGATCTCGAGAACAGGCCCTCGTCTTGTGAATCGTGAAGATCTACACCTTTGGTGTGTATTGCTTCATCCTCGCTGGAGGAGTAGTTATCAGCTGGATCTTCGTATCCATTCCCAGCATAATCGCCTTGGCTATCATGAGACATCCGCATGTCCAGTCTGGGAGATGTCCGGTCCGCAACAGGCGCGTATCCTGTCTTTGACTTCCCAAGGAAAGCCGGCGCGAGGTTGGTAAGACCAGACCCATGGGTCGGTACTGGTGGTGCATCCTCCGTCAGCCTAGGTGAGCCCATCGGCGAGGCGCCAGACATCAGACCCTCGTTCGAGCTTTGGCTGTCCAGCGAATACGGCGACCCGGCGGCATCTCGAATGGTTTTCAGCTCCTCTGGCTTGAAAGCTTGTCTGGAATGTGTTCTCGGCGGAAACATGGGTTCAGACTCCTGCATCACGTCAGCACCAGCATGAGTAATCATCACGCGCGTACGTACAGTTCTATGATACGCGAACTTTGGCGGCGGAGGAGGCGGCAGTAGATCGCTCTGACTTTGGTTCTTCGAGCCATCAAACATGCTAGAAAAGTCGCCGCCAAAATCATTTGACCCAAGGTTGAGGTCGAGATTTGGCTTTGAAGGAACCGCAGTGCTGGCATAGCTGCTCGTGGTCAACGCACGCTCCCTTTGCGGAGGGCTATGGCTTCTCTCCGGTACATTAGGCACGGGTGGTATGGGAGGTGCGTTAGTCGCTGCCGAGCCATTCCGGTTGTGCTTTTGGCCCCAGGAGAGAGCCCTTGCTGCGCGAGTCGAGAACGAAGGAGGCGGTGGTAGCGGCGAGTCAGCCTTGTCGGGGTGGTTTTGGTACATAGGCGTGGTTTTGACCTTGCGCGGAAACAGGTCGGCTTCGTCAGGCTCCCGTTCGGCGTCTACCGATGATGGGAGGGTCGATGTTGAGCTGTATCGCGCAGAAGCCGAGGAAGACTCGTCGTATCCGCTCGACCCAGAATTAGTCGTGCCGCCGCTGCCCCTGTAATCGTCACTTAGCACCGTTCCTGCATCATTTGTTCGCTCAACGTCTCCCACACACCTGTTCACACCCGCGCTGAGCTCTTCCGCCGACCGCCCACGCGACTGCACTAGCGGCGAGTTGAAGGGCCGCTGCACCTGCCTTAGCTTGTCCGCCTGGCCGCGATAATCTCCATTGAGGTTGATCTTCTCTGGCCGCTCGAGGACGCGAAAGGAGGAGACGGGTGTTGCCGGCTCGGCGGACACCTCTTCGTCGAGGACGTTGGCGGAGGACTTGCGTCGGGCGAACTTGAGAGGGTTCTTGGGCATGTAGCCGGTGTTGGGGGTGTGTTGTGTTGTGCGGTCTGCTGAGACTCGTCGCCTCAGGCTATTCCGCGGTGACTGTGCGACGGCGAGGTATCGCGATACTCGTTTAAGGCTGCCGCATGGATCAATTCGGGGTGGATATGATGCTAGATATTATGTACACCGGGCGTGTGTCGTGGTGCGCGTGTCACATGAAAAGGGTTGCTTCGCCAGGACTCCGATGGTGCGTAAATAAAGCCGGGAAAACTGCTGCTGTCGAAGCTGCCGGGCTAAGAGGCCACAAGTGAGGTTAGTATCGTGATACACGTGATGTCCAATGGCGGGTGGGGTGGTACAACGACGGAGGAGCGAAGGTGGTGTGGTGGTGATGGTGATGGAAACAGAATGGCAACTGCCTCCCCAGCGCCCATCTTCCTTCCGGCCTAGCGCCTTTGCATCGAGGGAGCGTGGCTTAAAATGGCAGGGGCGATCGGGAGACTCACTCAAATTAGCTCCGCCGCTGATCCACCAAGAGAATCAATTAATCCCCAAGGATGGCATACAACGGCGTGTCGATGGCAGGAGAACGAGAGGAACACTGATGAGAAAGCCCGCCGTCTCTCGCACCTCACCTCACCGTGGCACGCTCCACACAAGGCACAGACTGGTTCGGCGAGTCGGAGTCCGCTGTCATCAGGAGAAGCCACCAGGGATTCTCGCGACCTCTCAAGCTTTCTCCCCGTGAGACATAGGGCTGCTAACCACCTCTGTCATCAATTTGAACGGCGGTGGAGGGCTGCAAAGCGGATTCGAGACGGCAACGGTAACAACACCACCAAGGCGTGTAGACAAGAAACAGCTTGATTCGCCCTGATCTGCGATCTCCCAAATCGACCATGCTCAATTCTCCATCCGTCCAGACGTGGCTTGAGCTGTCGGGTTGTACCCGCATCATGCATGCACGCATGCGCGATCTCTGCATTGCATCCAGCCCGCTCAAAACTTGTATGGATCCTCGTCAACCGGACTCGAGGCAAAGGCGGCGGAGACGGAGCAGATTCAGTCCTCACCTCTTCGTCTCATCAGTCATCTACTGTACAACAATCGCCACACTGTGCCCCTCCCCTGCTGAAGCGCGCGCAAGCCTCGTTCGCTCTTCTCAGCCAAAGGATGTGGACTCACGGCTCACGGCTCACGGCCGGCCCCCCATCCTCGCCTCATCAAATATCACGGGCGGAAACAGTTAAGATCTCACGGCTGTGGCGTAGCGTTTCCTAATTTCCCTTGCTATTCTTATTACTGCAACCGTTGCCCGCAATTGCGCGAACCGCAAAGTTTCTAAGCAAAACATCCCCGTCAATAAAATCTTCTCTGCGTCATCAATTCCCAGGAGCACAAAATCCTTCGTGACACTTCATCCTCGTGCTCGTGCTCCTACAACGATCCCGGAAACCACACCACCGGGCCCAGAGCCACGCGCAGCTCTGTAGCACCCAACACATGCAGGCAACGCGGTCTCTCTGCAACTCTCCGCCGAAGCTTTCGTTGAATTATGGAGTCGCGATCTGAAACGTCCAACCCCACCTTCTTTCACCGCAACCCGCTGTCCAATCCGTTGCTCGCGAACCACATCTCCACCATCTCTGTGCCACTCCTCGCATTAACTCTTTCCGCCATAACTGTTTCATAAGCACGATTTCAAGCTTTCCTCTCCACCCCCACCACCGCGTCCACCGGACATGGCTTCATCCACCGGCATAAGTGAGCGAGCCCAGACTGGCTTTGCCAAGAGCGCTGCATACGACCAGCACCGCCCGGCATACACCTCCACCGTTGTGCAGCTCCTGCTGGAGAATCTGCGCGTCAGTGGAGTGAAGCATGCCAAGCTCTTGGATCTCGCTGCTGGGACGGGCAAGTTCACTATAGCGATTGCGGCGCGTGAGGAGCAGTATGAGATTGCTGCTGTGGAGCCGCATGATGAGATGAGGCAGGTGTTGGAGGAGAAGAAGTTGTCGGGTGTCGCTGTCTTGGCTGGGAAGGCGGACAGTATACCGGTTGAGGATGGGAGTGTAGATGCTGTGATTTGTGCTCAGGTAGGGCTGACCGTACTTCTTTCATGTGTTTCGTCTTGTCTTGCTCCAGTCATGGTGGAGCACGAGCTGAACAGCTCGTAGGCATTCCATTGGTTCGCGAACATGGAGGCTCTCCGTGAAATACATCGTGTCTTGAAGCCTCACGGTGCGCTCGGCATGGTTTGGAACATTGAAGACGTAGGTCGTGTCTCCTTACTCACCCTCTTCTTGGCTCTGATCGATTTCTTCTAAAGTACAATGCACCTCGCGGCCACAAAGCTACAACCGCATGGGAAGGCAAGCTACATGACCTCACTTGGACATTCCAAGACGACGCGCCGCGCTATCGCCACGAGGAATGGCGTAAAGTGTTTGATAAGCAAACTAAATCTACGCCACTGTCACTGATCATACCCTCCGACCAGCTCTTCTCCTTACCCTTAGCTGAGACCCGAGAGGCATTTGAGGTCCGGCTATCGAAGGAGAAGCTGTGGGAGCGGTATAACACGCTTAGCCAGATCGCCATGCTGGAGGGTGAGGAACGTAAAGTGAGTGGACTTGCGGCAGACGTGAATGGGACTGTACTGATGCGTTGCAGAATACGTATAATGCTTTCATGGAGATTTTATCTAGTCCAGACGTGGAAGTGGACGAGAATGGCAACGTGGTAGCGCACGGAGCAACGACGGTTGTGTGGAGTGGGAAGATACCTGAGGATGGGCGTGACGGTTTGGGAGACACGGTTGGGACGCCGTAAAGATGAACCTGAAAGTAGCGTTCGGTTCGCAGGGCCGCAACTATCGAAGACTATTCGAGTGCTTTGGAGACTTCCAGGTTTCTCCTTGAGATCATCATCAGTAGCACCGAAGTCCTCGGCGATGGCATGTCCGTCTGGTAGATGCATAGCAGTCGCTCGCAAGAGCCAGTCGTAAACTTTAGACGGGCAGCTCAATCCTCCATCAAGCAGGTGACATTTCATGCGCCATGATCGCCTGTCATAAAGTCTCGAGGCCGTCGCTTCGCTTCAACGCATGCCTCCCTTTTCATCGCCACTCCGTATTTGGGCTCAGGAGTCTGCCGAGATATACATAACTGCACTTGATTAGCATGATATTGAAGTGGAACCACACTTCACTACTAACCGTTGTTGCCTCTCACAAACGCATCCCCATAGTTTCGCCTCATCTTGCCATCAACGTACTCCTTCGTCTGCTCCAGCGCAATGTTCATGTATCCGTCGACAGACTGAAGCTCTCCTGCTCATCTTGTTAACAGACTGGCAACAAAAAGTGAATATGGGCGTGCTAACCTTTGTAGACCACACCAGAGTTGAGTTTGACGGTGACGGGAGCGCCGATGATCTCGCTCAGAAAGCCAGACGGATCTCTTGCGTCCGCTGCGCCGTTTGAAGCGGCTGCTGGGGCACTCATCTTTGGTCAAGGTGGTGAAGACGTGAAGTTCCTATTTCTGAAGTGAAGTCTGGTTGCACATGACTTTCGCGTTTTAAGGTTCTCACGGACCACCTTGAGATCGAGATCACGCGCTGCGGGCCTCACTTCGACCTGGAATAAAGGAATATACAACAACTCACTTTTGGATCTTTCACGCACAACAATGACTCAACACCCCCAACACCAATAATGTCTTTGTTCAACCGGCCTGCATGGGCAAAGACTCAATCCAATGACAACGACGAACCAGACAGCGCCTCAAACATCTTCAGCCACGCGGACCGCTCATTTCGAGACATTGTAGCGGAACAAGCTCGCAAGAAGAAGGAGAAGGCGGAGCGGAAGAAGGTGAAGGAGGAGCGGCGGAGTTCTGGGAAACGTGAGCATGATGAGGTGAAGCCTGAGCGGGATTTGCATGGGAGCCCAAAGCGACGGCGCATCACTCTGCAAGATGGAGAGAAGCTGCTGAAGAGTGTGGGTCTGTCACCGAGGGCAGCTATGTCTGGAGAGGATGCATGGCAGCCTGTTCTGATTGACGACGAAGAGCCTGTGAGGAGGTCACCGAGGATCAATCGACACTTCAATGCTCAGTCTCCGAGCAAGGCGTTGAGAGGCTCGCAGCTCGTGGACTTGGGTGACGATGATGGAGTACGAGGAGACGAAGTGCGGCACGAGGACGAGATCATCTATGATCCACCTCCAGCTGAGCCAGTGGAGATCGCAGAAGAGTCCGACGATGAGTTCGCAGAACTGGCAAGAAAGGCACGGCAAGCGCGAAAGCAGAAAGAAGTCAACCACAAGAAATCAGAGACACCAGACATCGCCGGACGATCAACGAGTCCGGGTGTGGAACCGCCGGATACGGGGTATTCAAGTCTACCAACGCCTCCACCGGACCCAGCAGTCGAGATCTTGGTCACTTCACCCTTACCAAACACAAAGCCTCTGATCGTGCACCGCAAGCTCTCGCAGTCAGTCCAGGTGATACGAAAGGTATGGTGCAACAAGCAGGGATTTTCGGAAGAGATGACACGGGATGTCTTCCTCATCCACCGCATGCGGAAGATCTACGACGCCACGACCTGCAGAAGTCTTGGCCTGGACGTTGACTCATTCGGCAATATCGTCATGAAGGGCGAGGAGGGTGTAGAGGGTGCCGCGAAAGTCCATCTCTTGGCTGTCACCGAGGAGATATACCAGGAGTTGAAGGACGAGAAGGCGAGAGGTGTCAAGCGTCAAAGCAGCGAGCTGCCTTCTGAGGAAGAGCTCGAAGCTGAGGCTGCGGCGGAGCAGGCTGCTGCACCAGAGGAGCCGAAGGAGCCACAGATTCGCTTGACGCTGAAAGCGAGGGGGAGGAAGGACTTCAAGCTGAAGGTGAAACCGGTACGTACACGAATCTGCACAAGCGTGCGGTTGAACAGATGCTAACACCTTCTTCAGAAAACACAGTTCAGTAGGATCGTCGGCGCATACCGCAGAATGCATGAGCTAGACGACAGCACTGCAGTGGCCCTCGAATTCGACGGCGATCGGCTCACCCCAGACGATGAAGTTCAAAGCACTGACATCTCGGATCTGGACTGCTTGGACGTGCACATTAACTAGACGTCGCGCACAATGGACGCACTCATGACCCTTGGATTGGCTTGGAGCGTTACTCTCTGGCATCACGCTCTTGCACATGACTAAAACCGCAACCACACTTGGCTTTGGCTTTGCTGACGCATATATATTTTTGTGAGATACCCGACACGCTTACTTCAAACAACCCCATGCACAATCGACCTGTTCCATCACGTCTTTCAGGTACCACCGCCTTCCTACTGGTAAGTGAGTCTCTTCAACCAGGCCCATTCCCTACCCGACCGAAATCCAGCTTTCAACTCGGGCAGCAATACCGCATGCACACACCGGCCCGTCCCACGTGGCTCTTTCCCTTGCGGCTCTGCTCCTTGCGTCGCTCTGTTCTCCTCCTCTCACAGAGGAGCTCTCCTCCGGAGTGTGGGTGTAAAATATGTGCACTGCAGCAGCGAAACCGGACCTTAGCGTCTGCTGACCTACGTGTCTCACTCCGTTTCGCCGACCAAACAGTCTCCCCGCATATCTCTCCGCCAATGCCATCGAGCGCCGTAGTTGGGTAGGTCGATACGACCGCAAGGTGTGGTTGCGAGCAAGGTGAGGCGTGATGACTCTTGCTTCTCCCGAGGACGGGCGTTCTCATGAGTTGGGTTGTTTCGAAACAACGATGACTCGTAGCCGGTAGACAGTAATCGAGCCCAACAAGGCGCGATATAAGAGAACACGATCTCTCGCCAAAGACAAGAGAGAAAGTAAGGAAAAAGTTATCATCACATCGTTACCTCGCCAATCCTCTCGTGCCACCCCATCCCAACTTTTTTTCCGCCGAAGGACAGTCGGTTGCACCGCATCCTCGCCAATCGGCCGCACACGCACACCCACATAGTGCTACGATCGATTCCGTCAAATTGGCCACCCCCGCGCAGAGCATTCTTCTCAGACAGATGTCTTCCCAGCATACTACTTTGATTACGAGCATTGATCTAGCACGTTTGCGGAGACCGGACCGCTGAAGCATCGAAGCTGCAGATATTGGACTTGGCAGTCGATACTGGTTGGGTGCTTGCTGTCGTCAGAGTGCGTTGAGCTGCGTCTGCACGATCGGGAGTGTCACTGGAAGAAGTTTCGGGCCTTTCGGCATCGCTCGGGCAACGCTTTTGCGTACAGGAATCGTTTCGACGGCGACGACGGCAACATCGACGATACTGCTTGATCGTGTTGACACGAGCTTTCTTTCTGATCATTGAGAACTGCCTGACGAAGTGGAGACCAAGGTGAGTTGGGCTCTTCGGTTCGTTCTTCTGCCTGCAGGCTGCAGCCGGTTTGGGCCGTGGTCGCTGCATTGCAGATACACTTCTGCGAATTTTAATGATTCTTTCTGTCCTCACCGCATCTCAGAGGTCGATGGAGGTGGTTGCTGACGGCGTTCCAGTGGTATAGGCCCAAGATATCGCAATATCAAGATCCTGGCAAACCCCACGGCTGCTGAGCTATAGCAGTGGTGACTGCAATCGAATCGTGCCTCTTTGCGTCATCGCACCTGCACGCCAGCAAACGCATTGCAAACGCAAGCTCTCGTCTCGTCTCAGCGGAAACTTTGAGTCTTTCCTTCGACACGACGGTCAGAAGCAACATATATCCGGAACATCAAAGGCTGATATATCCCGATCGGGGTTAAACGCTGCACGTTTCACGCGTGTGAGGGGCATTGTCTCATCTCCACTGCGCGCTTGCTGGATCCTGTCAGGTCCTGAGGCCCAACCGTCGACCGCATCACTGCCATTGCCCCCTTGCTGACGTCCAACACCTTTTCGCAACCATTGTCTTCTTCATCAACTCGTGCCGGTGTCGAAGACGAACATTGTACGACTTCAGCCCGGATTGATCGCTGCACCAACGCGAGACACGGGCAGCAATCGATACCGACCGATCGACCCTAGCCCGCGGGAAGACCCATCACCCTGGAGACGGAACCGTGCCACCAAGTCCCACCTTACACACCTCGCCCGCGACCTCTTGTCGCATACCGCAAATCGCAAACAGCTTTTGAGCGCGCATTGCGGTCGACTGATCCATGCCGTAAGTACTGCTATCAGACACGCCTCGTTCGACTCTGCAATCCTCACGGGTCGTGCTCTGCGGCGTGGTTAGCGCGGTGCTTTGGGAAAGCGGGCCCTCGGGCATCAACTCGGCAGCAATGTGCTAACATTTTCTTTCACACCACAGGCCATCACACGTCGACTTCGCATCCGCCCACGCCGCCCCACCCCCTCCTGACGCATCTGTCATCGAGGTATCATTCGATAACCGAGAGCAGCGGTCGCGCACATCATCTGGCCGCAGCGCGTCCGTTCGCTCGTACCCAAACAGCCGCGGTAGCGGTAGTAGTGGACGGCACAGCATCTCTGGGTCGGAGAGGAGCTGGAAAATTGTCAATCACCCGCGTCACGAGTACGACGACGAAATAGATCGGGAGTACGAAGACGACTTGGAACCTTCCGACTCGGCCTCGCGCGCGCGACAGCAACTACCGAAACTCTACACCCACCCCCAAACGCGGCCTGAACCGATCCGACGTTTCTCTTCTCATCACAGAGTACGCGAGCCAGCACCGGACCCACCGCCACAGCCAGAAGTGGAAGAACCGCGACGACACCGATCGTCGCGTAGACATCGTCAGTCGAGTCATATTCGCCGCCACGACTCACACCGCGCTCCTTCGGACGAGTCGTCTTTGGGCACCGTGGCGTCGCACGATGACTATCCCTACAGCCACCATGGCATGCCACCTCCCCGGAACTATCCACCACAGTCCGCGGGTTACAGGCACGTCCCACCGCAAAGCCATGGTGGCTATCCTCCCAGCGTAGCACCAACTGCGCCTGGTTATGCCGATGGCTTTGGAGGCCGACAAGCATTGGTGCATATGCCGCAGCAAGACCCATTCGGCTATCCTATCAACAACAACCCATTCTCGCCACAGGAGTCGCAAGGGAATCCATTCTCGCCAATGAGCGCTGCATCTGGTGCCAGCTACTTCGCCATGGACCCGCACGCGCCACCTATGCCGCAGCAACATCGTCCACAAGGTCCACAACGGCCACAGAGCTATATGGCACCTAGCTCGCACTACGGGTCCGAGATGATGAGTCCTTACGGCCATCCTGCGATGCCACCCTACCCTGGATATCCACCCATGCCTGGGTATCCAATGCATGGCTGGTACCCTCCACCTTCAAACGCGAGCTCTCCTCCACCTGCGGACGAGAGCAAAGAAGACGTAAAAAAGGCGAGCAAAGATCAGCTCGACGCAATCCAGGCTGTTCTGCAGAAGACTGAAGAATCGCGTCAAGCATGGCACAAGGAGATTGTGGCGAAAGCCGAGGCAGACGCTGCTGCTGCCGCCGAGAAAAGAGCCAGAGAGGAAGAAGAAAAAAAGAAGAAGGAAGAAATCGCCGACGCCTCGAAGAAAGCCAAGGAAGCTGCGGAGCAAAAAGCAGCAGACGCAGCCAAGAAAGCGAAAGAAGAGCACGACAAGAAGCTCAAGGAGGCTGAAGCCGCCAAAGAAGAGGCCATCAAGAAGCAAAAGGAACTCGAGGAGGAGACGAAGAAGCTCAAGCCTCCGGACCACTCCGGCAAATCCGTCAAGTTCACAGACGCCATGGGCCGCAAATTCAGCTTCCCCTACCACCTCTGCAAGACCTGGAAGGGCATGGAAAGCCTGATCAAACAGGCCTTCATGCAAATCGACGAGATCGGCGACCACGTTCGCTCCGGCCACTACGACCTCACTGGGCCGGACAACGAGATCATCCTCCCGCAGGTCTGGGAGAACATGATCCAGCCGGACTGGGAGATTGAGATGCACATGTGGCCCATGCCCGAGAAGGAAAGCAAGAAAGACAAGGGCAAGAAGAACCTTGACGACCTCTTCGGCCCCGGCGACCCTTTCGCTGGTCTCGGGCTCGGCCATCTGGGGATCGAGGATCCCGGGATGGGCAAGAAGAGTGGCAAGAAGAATGGTGGGAAGAAGTCCGGTGGCAAGGCGAGGGATGCGAATATTGTTAATGTGCATCCGAGTGGTATCCCGCCCCCGCCGAATTTCCCGCCGGGGATGCAGTTGCCGGATCCGTTGAATATGCCGTTTCCCGGGGAGATGGTGATGAAGGACAAGACGAAGGGGAGGAGTAAGAGTTCGAGTGGGAGGAATGGGGCGCCGACTGGGTTTGCCGCGTGGCTTACGGGGACCAGTGCGCCGAGGAAGAAGCGGTGAGGTGGACGCTAAAGATGTGGTTGCCTTTTGAGGCCATTTGGCACTGCGCGACAAAGCTGGAGTTGACAGAATGGATCGAAGCTAGGACACGACAACTTGGAGCTCTCTCTTATCTGGCGTTTGGTTTCGTACCTTGGGACGATCTTGGGCCTCATGGGAAACTGCTTTTGGGATCTCTCTCGCCTCTCTTACGCGCTTATGATACCACTTCTTTCGAATTTACTGGATTTGAGTTATGGCGATGGAGGCAAGGAGGCATTACTGCTGGCGCTGGGCGTCGGTTGAGTTGGGTTGAGAAGAGAAGAAGAGCTTGCGGACGGTTTGGTGTTAGCTCCATACCCCATCGCAATCTAATTACCTATCTTAGCGTGTGCGAGCGTTCTGCGGGTTACGGTCTACGGTTTGGGAAGAGCTAATAGTGCAAACAATGAAAAGCTTGCTTTGCTTCACTTTACTTCACTGCAATTTGATCCGACTTCTTGAGCGACTCTTTAGTTCGCTGTGCTGTCTGCTGCAAGAGGAGTGAGGACAGCAGTGCAGACTCTACCAGCTGCTCATTCACAGTTCCTGAGGAGCTTCTGAGGTTCGAGCTGCCTGCTCCATCGATTTGCTCATCTGGCCTCGAACGTCTGAGCGTATGCCAGCGTCGACTATCAGTCGAAAGTCGTCGCACATCGATGCTGCTGAGTTGGTCTCGCAGGAGGTAGTGTCGCTCTTGAATTTTGAAGCGTGAACCTCCAGTCATCCGGTGGACGCGAGAAAGGCAGGATGGCATTACCGAACAGGTTTGATGGCCGTTCGAGCAGAAGCCATTCATGGGCCATGGTAATGAGAAAACAAACAATCTGAAAGTCCCTTCATCCACCGTCCTTCTCAGCAGGTTCCAGAAGCGCCAGATCCCCAGTCTCACCCAACGCCTCCCTAGCCGCCTCTTCGATCAAGATCCCCAAGGCCAGAAGCGCGGTCTCATCCATACTTTGAAAACTCCGTTGCCCCCCACCACTTTCCACACTACCATAGAAGTCCGCCGCATACCGATGCAGTGCCTTCAGCAGATCCGAGTCCGGTAGTTTCTGATCAGGCTTCAAGTGGCGATCGGCAAAGTAAACATCGTCTTCTTCATACCGTACTGGCGCGCCATTCTGCCGGAAGAGAACATCTTCTGGTGGCACGGCTGTGCCTGCTGAGGTGGTGATCGTGTCGCGCGTTTTTGATTCCATTGGTTCGGAGAGGAAGCCTGCTGTGCCTGCTCGGCCGGCGACGGCGTCGTAGAGGGTGAGTTTTTCTTGGAATTTGCGGCGCTTTGCCGGTGGGCTGGAGGAGTCGGAGTCGGACATCCTTCTTCGATTGTCCGGTCGTTCAGGAAGTCGAACACTCGTGGTGAGGTCTATATTTCTCTAAACCAATGCTCCATCGCATTGGTCGAGAATGATCGGCCGCTAGCTCATGTACATCCGACACAGCATTTGGCTTAACTTTTCGTCCGTGCGTGGAAGAGACCCGTCACTCATTGGTTCATCAGAACCCGCCGCTAGCGCAGGTGCGCCAAGCCTGACATTTACTGACGCTTTCCTGACTTGACTTCACTTCTCCCCGATTCGGACGACTTCAGACAAAACGGAATCTAAGACATGCTTGTCATGGAAGCAATCACGTAGTCGGTCGCTATAACGTGCTCTTCCGAAAGCAAAAGAAAATGAAGCACCCCAATGAATTCCTTCCTGCTCAATCGGCAACTTGGGTCGATCAGTCACCAGGCACTTGCTACCGCACAGAATGATCGACTACTGAAGTCTCTCCAGGCGGCTCCGGATATTCAGTTCTCTCGTGAGCGACCTACTTCTATTGAGGATGGTGCACAGCAAGATGCTAGGACAGTGCCAGCCAAGCCACACGCCGCTGGCGTGAGCAGTATTGCTATTGATCGGTTCGAGGGACGATAGTACGACTCCCTTATCCCCCGCAACGTAATCATCGATGTACTGACGACGTGAGCAGTCTTCTGTCCGCAGGTGCTGACTCCTCAGTAGCCATTTGGGACCTTGAATCCGCAGAACCTCAAGATGGGAAAGTGCTTCATACGCCACTGGCTCACGTACCAAGGTAACGTGACACTCTACACACTCTTGAGAGCCGTCAAATCTAACTCATCACCCCTGCAGAACATCAACTTCAGAATCCCTAGGTATAACCCACATCTCCTACTACCCCTTCGACTCCCTCGCCTTCCTCACCTCCGGCTACGACCGCACCCTCAAGCTCTTCTCCTCCGAAACCCTGCGCCCCTCCGCCTCCTTCGACCTAGACTCCATTGTCTACTCGCACGCCACTTCGCCCATCGCCTCACACCTCCTCGTCGCCTGCGCTTCCCAGCATCCTGCGGTCCGGCTGGTAGATCTCCGCTCCGGCTCGAGCACGCACTCCCTCGCTGGCCACTCTGGCACCGTTCTCGCAGTCGCCTGGCATCCGCGCGATGAGAACGTCCTAGTCTCTGGTGCCACGGACGGCTGTGTGCGGGTCTGGGACGTGCGAAGGAGTGCAAGTAGTCTCGGAGTTCTGGATATGGACGATAGTATCGGAATCGCTGGCTACGACGGCATGGGGACTGGTGCGCGGCGGCGAGAGCGTGGTCGAGCGCATAACGGCGCTGTCAACGGTCTGACGTGGAGCGAGGATGGACGGTACCTCGTCTCCGCTGGCCACGATGCACGGATGCGGGTGTGGGATATGGTTACTGGCGCCAATACGCTTGCGAACTTTGGACCTGGACTAAAGAACGGACAAACCACGCCGCTGTTCCCACTGCTGGCGCCTGGTCATCTCACACCTCCTGGGAGGGAAGTGGTGTTCTTCCCAAACCCAAAGGAGATTCTCACCTTCGACCTCCACGCCGGTAAACTGCTGAGTCGTCTTCGCGTTACCACGCCCCAGCATACGACATCCGATACCACCGGATCGAGAAATCTTATCCCTCGAACGACGAGTCTGGCGTGGCGAGCGCATCATGTGGAGATGTACTCGGCGCATGCCGATGGAGTGATCCGGTGTTGGCAGCCGCGGACCTCTGACGATCGGATGGCGGAGGAGGAGGAGAAGGAGAAGAGTGGGGAGGGTGAGGCGGAGAATGAGCGCCAGCGCGAGCGCAAGAGGAAGAGGGAGGAGTTGGAGCAGATAGTAAGGGATTTGAGTGGGAAGAGGGTTACTTATTCTTAATCGTTGATTTAGCCAGTTCAACAGTCATGATCCAGCCAAGGACTCATATTGACTGGGCGGAGCAGACCTCCTCGCTCAGGTATCGTGACAATGGGCGTTGGATGATCGATCGAACACTCAATGCATTCGTGTAGTTGCCTGACCTCTGCCCGTGAGCTGCTCCGAACGCCTCGCCATGCAAGCAAAGCTGATGCAACATCTAGTCACCCCTTTTCATGTAGCCTCATCCTTCCCACTAGTCCTGCCTCCCCTTCAACAGCCTCTTCGTCACCTTGTCCTTCTCGATGATGTACACATGCGCGCCCCAACCCGACAACGCATCGCGATCCACCGCATTCAGCAACGCCTGCGAAATCGTCTCGAAAAGATCCTCGGGCCCGAGATCCGGCTCCCATAGCCCCTCGCACGTGCCGAAGAGTTGGTCGGACGCGGTGCCGGAGACGATGAAGTCCTTTGCGAAGTCGATGCAGCCGATGCTGTCGAAGCTATCATCCAAACACATTAACCCACACTCTCTCCCACCCCCACCCCTCCAGTTTTGGGTATGTATTACTCACCCACAAATAAACGGCTTCCCATCCGTGGCATTGATCCCCGCCACCACCGGACTCACGAACCACGGCCCAAACCGCCGCTCATACAAACTACTGCTCACCAGATTCGCAAACGTCTGCGGAGAGATATCGCGCTCCTCCCTGAGCCGGTACATGTTGACTTTGTAGCGGAAGAGCTCGCTCACGGAGGAGACGTCTGTGGCCAGACCCGTGAGGCCTAGGTGGACTTGGGAGCCGTAGGGGAAGATTTTGGGGAAGTTGTTGGAGACGGTGAGGGCTTGGAGGCCGAGGCGCAGGTCGCAGGCGATGGCGACGCAGTCTTTGCCGACCATGGCTACGCAGGCGCCGCCGTCTGGGAAGTATGTTAGTGGGTACTATAGGAACAGTTCGAGAGCGCAAGGCGTACTGATGGCGAAAGGTGAAGACATGGTGGTGGTTGCTGTGTTGGTGTGATTTGTGAGGGTTGTCTTGGTCGTTGTATAGTCGAAGGTGCCGGACTACCTCCACCAGTCCTGATGAGAAGTGCAAGATGTAAGTAAGGCAGATGTGCAAACAGAGGTTTGGTGAAGGTGTAGCTCGACTTCAGGCACGAGAGCTTCGCGTCACAATAGGGTCCCCAAACCCTAGTCTAAACACCCCCGAACTCGCCGCACATATCCCAAAGCATTGCAACGACTACTCCATCTCTACTGTTGGAACAACCGACAATGGCAGCAGCAATGGAATCGTCCATCACCCTCGCCCGAACCCTCGACCCCCGCCTCCTCCGCTTCTTCACCCGCTTCCCTCCGCCGGCCCTCCGCGGCATCTCCCAATCATCACCCACCCCATTTCCGGAAACAGTCCAAATCGCAGAAAACACCACCTCCACGGACTCCAACGCCCCCACCACCACAACCGAGATCTCCACCTCACCACCCGACTCCGCGCCGACCAACAACGACGGACGAAAACACAATCCTTTCCTCCCCTTCCGCAATCCCTCCACCGGAAACTGGCACTCTCCCCATTACTCCCTCCGCCGGCAGGCTGTGCTGTTCAAGCTAGCGCAGCAGCATAATGTACTCCCGCTTATGCCATTATCGCCCAAGCATCCGGAGGTCAAGGCGAAGAAGATCCTGGAGCAAGGTTCGCGGGTGAAGGGGACGGGTGTGGGGCAGAAGGTCAAGGGAAAGCTTTGGGAAAGGACGTTGGGAGGACGGTTAGAGACGAGGCGGAAGGCGATGGAGGGGATGCCGGAGATGATTAGGCAGTGGAAGGAGCGGGGGCATGGGAGGGGATGGAAGAAGTGGCCGAGGTGATGGGGGATTACATTGATGTTTGGTGTGTTATTAGCGAGGAGTTTGAAAGGATTGTATACATACGTCGCTGTCTATACCGACTGTACAGCATACATTCCAAATTGCCTCTGGGGCCATTCATCTCCAATGTCAAATCGAGCAGACATACCCGGTCGCACGCAGAGCGCGAAGGTATAACAGCGGCACCCCGGGAACACTGGAGCTACGCGACCATACTCGCACAACTACCAGCTAGGTGCGAAGATATGCTATAGCACAACTAGTGACACCACTAGACGGGATCTACAAATCACACCATCAACGCACTTCTGGTGTGAAGCAACACTACAGCGAGCTGGTGACACGGCTTGAGAAGCACGCAAATCGTCCTCTGGGCGGCCGCCTTCAGCCTTACGAGCCAGGTTGTTTCAGCGCAAAACAGCCTTGCGGTAGGAGTCACGTCTTTCCTCCACAGTCTCCATCCCTTCTTGCGCCTTCGTCGGACGCCTTTGTACCTTCCAGCGTATCGTCCATTTCCACTTTTCTACCACGAGCAATGACCCCATCCCACCCTCCGCCCCCTGCCCAACCAACCTCCTCTTCCTCACAACCCAAGACCCTGCCACAATCAAAGCAGAATGGCCTTACCACAAGAACTGGACTCTTCCCCAACAGATGCGCGAGCGAGGCGGATGTGTGTTTTCGCAACTGGCGCGCCGAAGGTGATAACGCACTCCCGACCTCTGAACGCGCCACTTTCGATCGGATTACGTTTTTGTGGTGCAATGATTACCACGTCCACGGACAGGAGTTGAGACGGTTCCTGAAGGAACGGATGCAAGCCTTTGCGAGAAATGGCGCCAGCGACTGTGGGTGGTCAATAGTACGGAGTTGGTGCTGTGGAACATGGACAAATCCGTTTGTCTTTTTGATCTCGAGCGGGCTGGATTTCTGGTTCCGAAGACGAGATATCTGGATGTTAAGTAGTACGCCTCCGCTTCTCGGCTCGCGGCCTCGATATCTGTTATGGCGATGGATGAGACGGTGGTCCTAAAACCTTCGATATCTGGAAGATGTTGTGCGATGACGGCGATCTACGCACAGATCGTAAAGCACGGTCGAGATGCCGGCACGTCAGCAACTCAGAAACGATCAGATTGTGAGAAGCTCTATTTGGGTAAGGTATTGATTGCCTCTTGTGAAGTCCGAAGTTCGACGGCTGATCAATGTAAGGAACCGGACGATTAAAGAGTCGTTCGAACTTATGGCCCACCCGAGGGCTTACCAAATCCTGCGTTTGACATCCGGGACAACACTCTTCCAGAGACGTTGGTGATGATTAAACATCTCGGCCCCCATCCCCAATCCCTTTAGTGTTGGAGATCAAGACCATGTAGCGTGCGGTGATCAGAATGGCTACGTTTACGATCAGGATCGATGTTGCTAAGCAACACCTGTCACACCTGAAAGGATCTTCGAACCAGGAGAGTAAGTAGGTATAAAAGCATTCCCTTGCCCACGAAGGAAGAAACCCAAGAAGTAGCTCCTCACATCCTCAATCTCCCGCAATGGCGAACCAAGCATGGCAAATCACTGCCCCAGGCACCCTCACCCTCAACTCCGTCGGCGAGATCCCCCGGCCAGGCCCAAAGCAAGTCCTCCTCCGCGTCCACGCCATCTCCCTCAACTTCCGCGACATTCTCGTCGTCGACCACAGTCCCGCATACCCCACCACCGCTATCCCTAATCTGATCCCTGGCAGCGACGGCGCCGGGGTCATCGAGTCAGTCGGAGCCGACTCGCGGTGGAAAGCTGGTGATCGCGTGATCGTGCACCCGAATTCTTGGTACACTGGCTTTGACAACAAGAAATTCGATATTAATACCGTATACGGTGGCGGCGACGTACAGGGCACCATGCGTGGGTGGATGATCCTTGGCGACGAGCAGATGGTGAAGGCGCCGAAGGGACTTTCGATGGAGGAGGCGAGTACGATGTTTACGGCAGGTGCCACGGCGTTCCGGGCGCTGTTTCATGGTGGTGTGGAGGTTGGGCCGGGGACGACGGTGCTGACGCAAGGGACGGGTGGGGTGTCCTGTTATGCTATTTTGGTGAGTCACTTCATCCGCTGGGTCTGTGAATTGGTGCTGAAAGTGGTGATAGCTGGCTGCTGCGGCGGGTGCGACGGTCATCGCGACTTCGTCTTCTGATGAAAAGCTCGAGACTGCGAGGAAGCTCGGAGCGGCACATCTGATCAACTATCGCACAACTCCTGACTGGGAGAACGAAGTTCTCAAGGTCACTGGTGGCAAAGGCGTGGAGCTTGTCGTGGACGTCGTGGGAGCGGAGTCGATCGAACAAAGCCTGAAAGCCACTGGCTACGGGGGCACAATTGTTGTTGTGGGATTGTTGTCGAAGGATCCGTTCAAGCCGGTCAACATTATGACGGATGTATTGTACGGTGTGAAAACCGGTAAGCGACGCTGCGATTGTCAGTGATGGGCAAGACTGACATTCGAGCAGTGACAGGACACTTGGGCGCGGGAAGTCGGGAGGTATCGGAGGAGATGTCGGCGTTCATGGAGAAGCACGATCTTCACCCGCAAGTTGCTGAAGTGTACGAGTTCGAGAAGGCACAGGAGGCGCTGAAGGCGTTGACTAATCTCACGGCACCAGGAAAGATAGTCGTACGTTGTTAGATTCATCTGTAGCTGCGTCACCGAAACTTCCTCGACACCCCATTCTGTACATGTGGAGCGTGGCCATTCTGCACACATGCAGCTTTGCCTGCCAAGTGCTTTTTGTAGCCGTCGCAGCTTCGCCGCATGCCTTCAGCCAGATCAACTTCGGGTACATAGCCAAGTATTCTGATCGCTTTGTCGTTGTTCGAGTAATGAGTACGCATGCCGTCTTTTACACTGCCTCTGTCTATGGTCGCGGAGCCTCCAGTGAACCAAGTCAACATCTCCAAGATGAAAGCGACGAACCATGCTATCGATGTCGGTATGTGGATCCGGTATTTGGGGACATGTCCGAATTGCGCCCATATGTACCTGAGATCATGATTAGCAAGTGTCTCAGACTTGTGATCGATCTGGAAATATCCCAGAGCGCCGCATAGTACTCGACCGTGTCGCGGAGAACGTTGCAAGTCATAAATGTGACTTACAGAAAGGCATCCCAAAAGTACACAGGTTCCTGGTTAGATATGAACATCGCATGCCCAGCAGCCGTCTTGGTCGTAAGGAGATTCTCCACGGCTAGGACGTGCGCCTGCACAGCATTATCGATATACATCCAGTCGTAAAAGTTGTCGCCATTGCCAACGACGAAGTTCGTTTCGCCTTTACCGATCAAATCGTGGATCAGACTCATCACCGCCGTGTCCTCCGGCCCGATGATTGTCGCAGGACGTAACGCGCAAGCGATCAAACCATTCTCTGCATGCTTCGGGGACAAGACGTACGCCTCTGCCATCCCTTTCGACTTGCCGTAGTGCAGGAATGCCTTGCCCAGCGGAAAACTTTCATCCTGCAGAACGGAAGCGTAAAAGGGTCAGCAGGTGTCTCAGCTTCATTGAGCAGTCCCAAAGGTCTCAGAGCGCGACATAGAGTCCGATCGTGTCTCGGAGAAGCCTTTTACCCATGAGCGCTTACCATATTGAAGTAGTCGTGGTCAAGGTCGTCAATCAGAACAGTACAACTGGAAGTATAGACCAGCCGTCGGCATCCTGATGCCATGGCCGCATCAAGAACGTTTCGCGTCCCATCGTAGTTGATGCCTTTGACCTTCTCCCATTGCTTCGGGCAGGTGCTGTAGCGATCTCTCCGAGCTGGGACGATGCCGGCGGTGTGAACGACCAGATCTGGGCTATACTCCACGAAGGCGTTGTTTACTGATTCGGCTGATGATATATCGGCTGGTATGAATTGCGAAATACACTTTCTTAGATGCGGTGGTGGCGGATGCAAGTCAAGAACTGAAATGTGCCATTCCGGATGCTTCTCGGCAAGGCGTCGGACGATCCCGCGTCCTAGGAACCCGGAACCACCGGTCACGAGGATTTCTGTTCTTTTTTGGCCCGGCATATTGATCTATAGTCGAAGAGAATGAGAAAGTCAACGGTCAATGGATGTTGCTGACGAGAAGACAACAAAGGTGTTGCCACGGCGGTCCCGGGTCTGACTCCGCCTGGGCGGGTTTTGATGCTGATAAATCCGAGCAGGGGCTGAACTCCTTCGACGTGGACTCGTTGAGATTCGTTTAGGTGATTGCGGAGAACTGTGATCGCGACATCGATGGTTGGTGGATGGGTGAGTGGTTGTTGAAGACGTTGAAGACGGTGGCAGGTTTGGGCAGCGACCAAAACCCGGCAACACTTCCATCGTGCCTACCGCACCTGATATACACGCCATGAGGCTAAATGAACATCTCAGTAAGACTGCAAACGCCAATGATATTACATTGGACTTGCGGTGCCAATATGCACACGATGGATCACCACCCTATCATCTTTTCTACCACTGTACTGACGTTCACTTCCCAGCCCTCTCCACCAACAAGCTCCTCCTACTCCCCTACAGCGCCCACCATGTGCCCACCTACCACACCTGGATCCAAGATCCGGCCCTCCAAGCCGCCACAGCTTCAGAACCTCTTCCATTGGACCAGGAGTACGCTATGCAGCGCAGCTGGCGAACCGATCACGACAAATTAACCTTCATCATCTGTCGCCCTCTACCCGAAGACCATGATCCATCGAAAACCCTCCAAGCAGGCCAGCACGACTCCGCCGAGAAGATGGTAGGCGACATCAACCTCTTCCTCTTCGAACAGGACTCCGAGGCCGAAGAAGGCCACCCCGGCCCTGCGAAGCTAGTGGGTGAGATCGAACTAATGATCGCCCTTCCCCTATTCCAACGGCAGGGCTACGGACGCGCCGCCCTCGTCACATTCATCAACTACGTCCTCTCCAATTGGCCTGCGATCGCGAAAGAGTACCTTGCAGGATCAAAGTCGGTCGATGCAGGTTTGCCACAGCTCGACCACCTCCGCGCCCGCATCAACCAAACGAACTTACGCTCGATCGCGCTATTCGAGAACGTAGGCTTCAAGAAGACAGGCGAGAAGGCGAATTACTTTGGCGAAGTGGAGTTGAGATGGAGTGGCCCTGTCGAGGAGGCGAGGGGGTTCAGGGGGTGGGAGGAGCCGAAGGTGTTGTGGTATCGGGACTGAGGATGAACGAAATCGACTTGTGCGAGTTGGAGATACTAAGGTATGCTCAAACTTTCTCATCATGTTCGAGGGTCTTTGAAAGCTATGTCTGGTGAATCGTTCGCTCAATCTGCAGCAGCTAAAATGCCCAGTCGTAATGCAGCATCCTCTGCCGCTTTTATTCGTTGAGCCATCATGGGTAGCGAGACGCTGTCTCCACTCCTCTCATCCCCCTGCTGATGCCGTCGCTTGGAACAACTGCTTACATAGTCACAGCAGTGTGGAACTTGGTGCCAGCGTAGACAGCGTTGCTGCCGAGCTCCTCCTCGATGCGCAGAATCTGGTTGAGCTTCGCGAGACGCTCCGATCGCGCAGGCGCACCAGTCTTGATTTGACCGCTGCGAAGACCGACGGCGATATCTGCGATGGTGACATCCTCAGTCTCGCCGGAGCGATGAGAGACCATGACACCCCAGTCCGCGGCGTACGCATCCTTGGCTGCCTGGATGGCCTCGGTGATGGTGCCGATCTGGTTGACCTTGAGCAGGAGAGCGTCGCAAGCCTTGGTGTCGATGGCCTTCTTGATAAAGGCTGGGTTGGTGACCGTGAGGTCGTCGCCGACGATCTGGCATGGCTTGTCCTTGAAGAAGTAGCTCCACGCCTCCCAGTCGTCCTCGGCGAACGGGTCCTCGATGGAGACGATCGGGTACTTCTTCGCGAGGTCGCGGTACTGGTCTGCAAGTTCCTCGTACGTGACCCACTTCTCCGGATCGCTGTCGGGGTTCTTGAAGTCGAGGTCGTACTTCTTGGCGTCGGTCTTGTAGAACTCGGAAGATGCGACGTCCATGGCGATGTTCATCTTGCCTGTGTAGCCAGCTTGCTCGATGGCGTTGGTGATGAGAGTCAGAGCTTCTTCTGCGGTCTGGATATCAGGAGCAACACCGCCCTCGTCACCGACGTTGCCGGCAGATTGTCCGTACTCTTTCTTCGCGAGGGACTTCAGCTTCTGGTAGACTTCGGATCCCTGGCGCATGGCCTCGCTGAAGGTTTCCGCTTGGCTACACGACGAACAGAGTCAGCTAGTTCGAATGGTTGCTTCACACGGCAGATAGACATACCTTGGCACAACCATGAACTCCTGGAAAGCAAGACGACCACCAGCGTGCGAGCCACCGTTCAGCACGTTCATGAATGGGACTGGCAAGACGTATGGCTTCTTTGTGCCAGCGAGGTCGCTGATGTGGGCGTAGAGTGGCACACGCTTCTCAGCAGCTGCGGCCTTGGCTACGGCCATCGACACACCGAGGATAGCATTGGCTCCGAGTTTGGTCTTGTTCTCGGTGCCATCGAGCTTGTTGAGGAAGTTGTCGACTGCAGACTGGTCCTTGACATCGATGTTCTCCTTGATCAGCGCTGGTGCAATGATGTCGTTGACGTTGCTGACGGCCTTGGTGACACCTATACAACCAAGAATCAGAGATGTGTCTCCATGGCTGGTGGATACGCGTTATTTGAGCTCACCTTTGCCACCCCACTTGCTCTTGTCGCCGTCACGGAGCTCGCATGCCTCGTGTGAGCCAGTGGACGCGCCAGATGGAACGATTGCGCGGTGCAGACCGCTCTCTGTAATCACATCGACCTCGACCGTTGGGTTGCCGCGAGAATCGTAGACCTGGCGTGCGTGGATCTTGGTGATACCCATCGCCGCTGATTTGTTCTGTACGACCTTGTCAATGGCGTTCACTCGAATCGCGTAGTATAATGTGCAGTATGGAACAGGATGTGATCGGTCCGATAGCTTCCAGACTTGTGAAGACTCGTAGCTGCTCGCACGAGGGCAATGGTAAGATGGAAGAAGCGGGACTAACCTTGATATACGTTTGTGGTCGGTGATGTTGGTTCGTCTCTTCGATTGCTTGGATAAGAGTGGTGTAAGCGTTGGGAGTAGCTGAGTTGGAAACAAAAATTCAAGCTTGTGACGTTGAGAGTGAAGGCGCCTCGACCGCGGGGCCTGGAGGGGCAGGATCGACTCAGCAAGGTTAAGGTGAGCGGCGCGAGCCGAGTGGGCTAGCCTATCTTAGCAAGCTGCCGCGAGCTTAATCGACTTGCGCATGTGCGATCTGCCTTGGAGCTTCAGACATCGCCGTCAACTTTCAGTTCTCCCCCTACGCCATCTCCAGAACACATCGAAGTGCACCATAGCATCGTCACCTCCTTCGTTCCGGCTACTAAACTTCCTAGAGAATAGGAATTTGTTCGTCGCATTCAAGATAGCAGTAGCGAAGGCGGACATGGCGGCCGTGGCAGACGCAGAGCGAGACCATGCGCTTGAGGAATACAAGAACAAGCTGCTGGACTCGCGAGAATGGGAGGCCAAGTTGAAGGCGCTGCGGTTAGAGATCAAGGATCTGCAACGGGAGTTTGATGTGTCGGAGGACAACATCAAGGCGCTGCAGAGCGTTGGCCAGATCATCGGAGAGGTCCTCAAACAGCTGGATGAGGAGAGATGTGAGCTGCTATCAGGATGTCCGATGAGAGGTGTATGCTGATCTACTTTCTGCAGTCATCGTCAAAGCCTCTTCCGGTCCTCGCTATGTCGTCGGCTGCCGGTCAAAAGTCGACAAGGCCAAGTTGAAGCAAGGCACGCGTGTCGCCCTCGACATGACCACCCTCACCATCATGCGCATGCTACCCCGCGAAGTCGATCCTCTGGTTTACAACATGTCGCTCGAAGATCCAGGACAAGTGTCTTTCTCGGGCATCGGAGGATTGAATGACCAGATAAGAGAGCTGCGCGAAGTCATCGAGCTACCGCTAAAGAATCCTGAGCTGTTCCTACGAGTGGGCATCAAGCCTCCGAAGGGTGTGCTTCTCTACGGACCACCAGGCACGGGCAAGACACTTCTGGCGAGAGCGGTGGCAAGCGGACTAGAGACGAACTTCCTCAAGGGTATGCAACGCATCCTCCATTGAACTCACGTATGCTAACACATTCCAGTCGTCTCCTCCGCCATCGTAGACAAATACATCGGCGAATCCGCCCGCCTCATCCGCGAAATGTTCGGCTACGCCAAAGAACACGAACCTTGCATCATCTTCATGGACGAGATCGACGCCATCGGCGGCCGACGCTTCTCAGAGGGCACTAGTGCTGACCGCGAGATCCAGCGCACGCTGATGGAACTGTTGAATCAGCTCGACGGCTTCGACTACCTGGGCAAGACGAAGATCATCATGGCCACCAATCGACCCGACACACTGGACCCTGCTCTGTTGCGTGCCGGACGACTGGACCGGAAGATCGAGATCCCGTTGCCGAATGAGGCGGGGAGGTTGGAGGTGTTGAAGATCCACGCTGCGTCTGTGCAGAAGGAAGGGGAGATTGATTTCGAGAGTGTGGTTAAGATGAGTGATGGCTTGAATGGGGCCGATTTGAGGAATGTGGTTACGGAGGCTGGGCTATTCGCGATCAAGGATTATCGGGATGCGGTGAATCAGGACGACTTCAACAAGGCGGTCAGGAAGGTGGCGGAGAGCAAGAAGCTCGAGGGTGAGTTTCCAAACATCTTGCTCTGATATGGACTTTGGCTAACCAATCGCAGGCAAATTGGAGTACCAGAAGTTGTGAGCATAGTGGTCGTGACGGATATATTCGAAATGCTGCATTGTCCTCTAGCATAGAGACGGCGCGGGTGGGGCAAGCATGGAGTTTCGCGGGCAGGCAATATCACCAAGCATTGCGAGCGTGCAATATATGCTAGATAACATCGAAACCACGGCGGTTGAAGGTACCTTCATCGTGCCCCGGGAGCTAAGAATTGAATTCGCTGTCAACGTTGTGCGTATCCGTGAGAACTCTGTGTTCCTTTGAGCACATTCGCGTCTACGGTTTCCCTCTCGCGTCTTGATGTTGTTGCTCCTGTTGTACCGTATATCTGATTTTCTTTGCACAATCTGTTCGTTCGTTTCCAAGCTCCTCACGCACCCGCGCAAGGATCATCAAAATCTAGAGGTCAACAGCGCTTCCTGCAAGCATTGCTGGTGAGGCCTGATACTTGATCTTGGACCACTTTGCTCCGCCCCTGTACAGCGATGCTTCTCTTCTCTTCCTTATGAACACTTGAGCATTCTAGTGGAGGCGGCGATCTGATGGATTTGGACATTTCGATGTGATGTTGTTCTCGCGCTTCCTTCTCTGGCCTCGCGTTTCATTTGCGACTTTTGATGGACCATTGAAACGGCATACATTGTTTCGGCCACATGAGTCCGTAGTACCTCGCAGAGAGTTCCATCCATCTTCCTCGCTTGCAACACCGAAAGCCAAAGAGAGCTCCAAGCCCAGACCTCGTTTCACGGCCGAGGAGGACCGAACGATCACAGAGCTGCGCAAGCAAAGGATCAAGTGGCCAGGCATACAACGCGCCCTGCCACACCGTTCGATAGGGAGCATCCAGGGAAGATGGCGGACGCATCTTTGTCCTCCAGAGGAACGGTTTCAGCACACGCCACAGCAGAGCTACGCTAAGTTCACAGAAGCCGAGGACCGCCTGATCACGAAACTCCGCTCCAATAATCTGGGATGGGTTGAGGTCCAGCTTGAACTGCCACATCGGACCAGAGGCGCCCTCTACACAAGGTGGTCCGACTATATACGTCCCCGACTGGGAAGTGCGGCTTCACCCTCTCGTCTTTCGAACGGGCGCACAGTCAAGAACTTCTCGTCTGCAGAAGACGCAAAAATACTTAGTCTGAAAGCGAAAGGTGGCAAATGGCGTGAAATTGCCGAAGGGTTCCCGGATCGGCATGCCGATAATTTGAAGGTGCACCACTACCACATGAAGCTCAAAGAAGCCTACCATGACTCGACCCGTGACACGGGAAAGTTCGAACCAGCCTGGAGCGACGAGGAGGAGAGCTTACTGCTCCGCCTAAGGGGCGAAGAAGGGAGGAAATGGGCCGATGTCGTGAGCCACTTCCCGACGCGACGTTGGTACAATGTTCGGAACCACTATCGCAAGATTGGACAGTGGGATCTGAAAGGGAAGGTGGACTATACTCCTGCCGAAACTGAGACGTTGTTCCGCTTGAAGGCTGCGAATCAGAGTTGGGCGCAGATAGCCAACGTTCTTCCCGGTCGGTCGATAGCTAGCGTGAGCCAGCGCTACAAATACTGTCTAGATACTGGGAAAGTTCAAGCTGAGCGTCAAGGCGCTCAAGAAGGTACGCCCGACGGTGCAGAGCTGCAGGAGGGCCAGGCGATGCCTTTTGCTGTAGATCCATAGAAGGAGTACTCAAAGCTACAGAACTTGGGCCTTTGAACCCTGTGGAAGGCTATGTATACAATAGTAGTCATCGTAGTACTATCGTTTCAACGTAGGACTCGAGGAGCACGTGAATCTGTGAGTAGCCTGAGGCATCACGGCATGACGCGGCTAGCCGAAACCTTATTTCACAGCTCGAATCTCAAAGCTTCAAGCTCCAACCTCCACGAAACTTTTCGACACAACGTCAGCCACCTTGCCAGCGATCGCTCGACGACTACAATCGTTGACGGACATGACTGATACAACAACATAGTTGAGGGTAACCTGAACACACCCTACTCCTCACACGCATCCCGCCAACATGTCCGACTTCAGCTTCAGTGACGACCAGGAGCTGCTGAGGCTCAATGCGCAAGTGGTGAGTCGCGCCATGTTCACTTCCACCCCAGGCTACTTGCTGACGATCACGACTCAGCTCTCTGACCCCGAAGTATTCGAGAACTGGGACCAGCTTGTACGAGCCGCCGAGGCGCAAGAAGGAGGCCTACATCGCAACTCGAGTCCTGGCGCGATCGCATCGACCCGCGATGTCTACGACAAGCTCCTCGCACGCTTCCCGCTCTTTTTCGGCTACTGGAAGAAATATGCCGACCTCGAGTTCAACATCGGCGGCACCGAAGCGGCAGAGATGGTAAGATACAAAAGACTCGAGGACGTTATGGTGCAATACGTTGACATCTGTGCAGGTCTACGAGCGTGGTGTTGCCTGTGTCGGCACGTCTGTTGATCTCTGGGCCAACTACTGCGGCTTCAAGGTCGACACGTGCCACGATACCGACGTGATCAGGGAGTAAGTCCATTAATGTCTCCCCATTTTCACCACCTATAACCATCATCAGCACACCACGATGAGATCCACTTTTTTTTTCATTGGAGTCAGGACTCATCATATATGTGGTGAGAGCTCCAACCCACCCAGCTGGTCATCTCAGAGTCTCACGTCTACTTTTCAGACATGCTCCTGGGGACCGTTGACTTCGGCAGCGGTCGCGGGGCTCGATCGCTTGGGATTTCTTTCACATACTCACCTTTGTGGTGTGTTTGGTCATGTTTTTCACGAAGAGCTCATGAGCTCTGCATCAGAGATGTTTGCCTCCATATCTGCTTTTGCCTTCTTATCTATCCTTGAGAGGCGTCTTCTGACTCGTCATCGCAGGTTGTTCGAACGTGGAGCCGACAGCGTGGGGCTTGACTTTCTCGCTCATCCTTTCTGGGACAAGTACCTCGAGTTTGAGGAGCGTGTCGAATCTCATGATCGCCTCTTCGCAGTGCTCGCTCGCATCATTCCGATCCCAATGCACCAGTACGCCCGTTACTTCGAGCGCTACCGAACGATGGCAGCCGGTCGGCCACTCACAGAGATAGCACCGCAAGAAGTCCGAGTGCGCTTCGAGCAGGAAATGTCGCAGAGCGGGTCTAGCGGTCAGACTGTGAAGGATCTCGAACAACAAATGCGCTCTCGTATTGACGGCTGGCACCTGGAGATCTTCAACCATACTCAGGAAGAGACTACGAAGCGCTGGACCTACGAATCAGAGATCAAGCGTCCCTACTACCACCTCACGGAGCTGGACGAACCGCAACTCCTGAACTGGATGAAGTATCTCGACTTCGAGGAGGAAGAGGGCGACTATGCACGCATTAAGTTCCTCTACGAGCGATGCCTGGTGACCACGGCCAACTACGAGGATTTCTGGCTGCGGTATGCGAGGTGGATGTTTGCTCAGCCGAACAAGCAGGAGGAAGTCAGAAGCATCCTGGCGCGCGCAAGCTGCACGTACGTCCCTATCGTCAAGACGGAGATCCGATTGTTCTACGCCCAGTTCGAAGAAGCCGCAGGCCGCCCGGAAGTCGCAGCAGCCATTCACGAGGCGATTCTTGACAAGATGCCGAACCACATTGATGCCATCATCTCGCTCGCTAACCTCGAGCGGCGCCAACACGGTGTCGAGTCCGCCATCTTTGTGCTACAGAAATACAAGACTGACAACATCGCTGGTGCTATGACCAGTGAATGGGCACGTCTGGTGTGCAACGTCAACGGCGACGTTGCTGGCGCGCGGACCATCTACGAGAGCAACGAGCATCATCATGTCGACAGCATCAACTTCTACTCCAGCTGGCTCAACTTTGAGTTACGACAAGCGCCAGTAGAGCTCGGCAGCCCTTATCGCAACCAGCGCGTGAAGGCGGTTTTCGACGCTATCCGCAAGTCGAGTCTTACGGCAGACGAAGTCAAGGACTTGGCTATCCTCTACTTCCAATACCTCAAATCAAGTGCGGGCGCAGATGCGATGCAAGAATATCTGCAGCTTGACGCGGAGATCAACGGTTCCATCAGCGTCGCCAAGAACATGAAGGAGAAGGCGCGGGAGCAGGCCAGGCAGAAGGCCGCGGAGCAGGGGCAGAAGCTCAAGGGGCAGAACGGTCAGCCGATTGGCGTGGTCGACGAGGATGGCGCAGACCACCCATACTTCCAGCCGCACTAGGCACAGGAAGTGATACCATCGGCGTCGGCGAACGGCGAACGAGTGCACTATCAGAGTTGGGGCGGTGGACAGGATACCCTCTTCTGGAGATGTGTTTATAGCTGTAAGATAGGCACGCGGGGGAGACGCTTGACATGCTGCGCACTCTGCGCTTACCGTCTATGACGGACGTCAGGCACTTTTGTTGTCACCCTGAAGCGGCCAGAGATCTGCAGAAACAAAGGACGAAATGCATCGTCTTGTTCAAAACCATGATTTACCCTCTGCTCGTTTCTGTTTTTGCATCTCCTCCATCTGTGCTGTGCGTTAGTGATCATTACCACCCAAGGAAGGAGTTCGGATGTCTCGTACCCATGACTTCTTACACGCTCTGTACGCGCTACGAAAGTGTTAGTCCGACGTCTTTACCAATTCGCAAGGTGGCGATCGCACATACTCAAAGTAATCCTGACACATCGCCCTATCGCCGCCGTTCCTTCTCAGACATTTCAGACTCCTATCCGCAACCTCCTGGCAGGGATCGAAGTACTCGCTGTAGCGTTTACTGCGGTGGCGTTAGTAGGATGCACATGGTTCGAGAGGCGAAGGGGTTTACCTTGTGAATTTGGCTTCGCCTTTCTTCCAAGTGGAAGTGTCGTCTTCGCCCTTCGCCGAGTCGGACATGGGAGGTCCTGACAGCAAGTAATGAGATGAGTTGAAGTGAAGATGAAGCACACGACCGACACGAAGGTCGATATGCCAAGCCAATACTTAGAGTTCAGCCTTGTGGGCAGATAAGGTTTAGCGTCTGCACACGCTGGCTATCACTTTCACCTTGATCAAACGCCCTCTTCGAAACAACAACCTTCATTCGTCCACTACAACACGTATTGATGTGAACAGATACACTTCACCTCGATAAGTTGATTGTAGGTGGACAGGTCTTCGATCTACACATTTGTTGTGAATCCGCGTTCCACCAGGCGGCAATTCACTTCCAGCCTTATCAACAGCCTGATATACCAACACGAACATGGCGAGCCACGAGGGCTCACGAAAGCGACTTAAGATGTCACGGGATGAAGTAGAAGCAGGGGGACAAGATGTCATCGCGGTCGCGTCCAAATCGACCTCAGGACAGCTCACCACACTGGCCTCGTCATGCCAGACCGGGCCTTGCGAGCACGAACACGGCCTGAAGACGCTCAACACTGACGTCGACGCCATGCGGCAGCTCGTTACCTGCAAAGTCTGCGACCGCTTGCTCTACGAACCTTACGCCCTGGCATGCGGCCACACCTACTGCTACCAATGTCTCCGACAGTGGTTCGAGAACAACAAATCGAAGAAGACGTGTCCAGACTGCCGGATGAAAGTTACTCAAATCCCGACGCCTTCATACGTCCTTCGAGAGCTGGTCTTGATCTTCGTGAGTCGGAACGAGTTACTGCCTGACGGAGAGACGACGGACGAGCACAAGAAGTGGTCCAAAGAGGAGGCAGATCTGGTTGCCGCGGACCGGGCGAGTACAGATGTGAAGACAGGCGGCTTGTTCAAGGGCATGTTCAACGGACGTCGTGCTTGGGGACCTATGCGTGACGCAGCCGACGGCGTGGACAGGTGTCCGGAGTGTCACTGGGAGCTTGAAGACGGCGAGTGCAATCAGTGTGGTTTGCGGGTGGATGAAGAGGGATTTAGCGACTACGACGACGACAGCGATCTCACGGACGACGAGTTGGATCACGAGATTGACGAACAAGACGCGGCGGCGTTCTTCGGTGCGGACGGTGCGGATGATTATATGGGACCGCCCATTTACCTGTCTGACTCCGAGGACTCCAGCGAGCGGGGTCCGAGCGTTATGAATTCGGATCCAGATCGAGATATCAGAGAGGCCATGGATCTCCTCAACCGGGCGAACGCGTCGGAACGGAGGAGAGAACAACGAGCACGGATCACAGTCGACTTGCGCTCGGCTGATGATGAGGACGATGAATCTGACGACGAAGGAGAACACAGAGAGATGGACGGCTTTATCGCCAACGATGATGAAGACCCAGCGTCTAGTGGGAGCGAATCAAGCGAGGACACCGATATCCCAGCGAGCACGAGACGTCGGAGGCTGGCCCGTCGAGGCCCTCCTGTCGTCATCTCGGATGATGAAGGTGAAACTGCCGCCTCCGCTGGCGCTCCAGTGACCGACGACGACTCGGAGGACGAAGGACCAATCATGCGTGGGAGTCAGAGGAACAAGCGTGGTGGACGGGTGACGCTGAGAGGAGTGCCGCTTCCGCGAGTGATCGATACTTCGAGTCCGGAAAACAGCGACGCCGAAGATGACGAGAGTAGGACTGCCCACACAGCGCACGCAGCTCCTTTCGGGGGCTTCTCACCTCTCGAACAGGGCTCGGGTAGCGAAAGTCGCGAGAGCGACGACGAGTCTGAGGCAGTGAGCTCGGTACATCCGATGTATGCAAGCGACGATGATGTGGAGTTGGACGCGGATGACTTTGATGAGCACGGCGTCGATGAGCAAGACGAGGATGATGGGTGGGGTTCGCTTTCTCCTTCACATTGTGTAGCCGAATCAGACTAATGAGATGTACAGGTATTGAGACTCAGACGCCTCGCCACTCGAGACCCGCAGCGACATCAGCGTCCCACCGCCTACACACCAGCGGCCAGCACAGTGATCGCCACTCTTCGGGTTTTGGCGGGCGCCTCGACCAAACACGAACATCACCATCTGGTCGTCGGTTTGCGGAGCGCAACGCCGCACAGCCACACCACACCCGCCTACCATCCCACTCGGAAAGCTCTCGGCGTGAGGACCCCTCCCGCCTTTCTGCATATGCTGCTCGACTCTCCCGCAACACCAATCCAGCTGTCAGAGCTCCAAGCCACCCCTTCCAGCTCGACAATACTCTGGCGAGCGTGAACGGCGCATACAACCAGCGTGCACACGGAAGTCGAGCAGAAGAAGATATCTACTGCGACCCAGAATCGTCGGGTTCGAGTGGCAGCAGCAGGACTGTCGGACGCGGGGACGATGGACGCCGTAAGAGGGCGCTTAGCATTGATTCCGAAGAGTTCGTGACTCCCTACGACCTCAGCTATGACTCGGACTGAGGAACGAGGGTTGTGCCTGGGACGGGGATGATTTCACGCATGCAATGATGAACCTGGTTGTGGCTACGAGAAGAGATGAGCCATGCACGAGTTCCATTCTCAAGGAAGGGGTTCAGGGACTATGGTGAACCGTCTAGGGCTTGCAAGCAGTCGGCATGAGCCATGGCTGGACTACCGCATCGAAGAGTTCTTGGTTGATGCTATCAACTGAGCGAATTGGCTTTGCATTGGAGGCAATGATCATAGATAGTTAGCAGCTCATACTCAGGCCATTGCAGCAACCTCAACAGTGTCCATATCTACTCCCGACCCAACAACTTAAATTCAATCTCTTGTCACCTACCACATATGCCTAAAATGTGAGCCACGATTCAGCGGCCTCGCTTCCGTCCTCCTGCAGGCTGTACCTGCAGCATTGAGCGATATATGAGTGGTGCGGTTGTCACATGCCAAGCTGTGCGATCGACTTTTTTTGGCTGCGTAAAAAATACCCCAAGGAATGAAACTCTGCCCGCTTGAACGCGCACGCACTTGATATCTCCATGTTTCCTAGTCGACAAGACTTCTCCTCGGTTTACAGTAGCATCACAAGAGCTTGCAAAGAGCGATATAGAAAGGTGAGTGATATTGATCCAAGGCATGTGATCTTGGGAAACTCGACGACATCGCATAAAATCGCGGCAATTTCTTCACCGTTTCTACCTCTTCATCCTACCACCTCTGCGAGACATTTTCTAACCTTCCTCATACAGCCTACAAGTACTGAGTCTTGCCTTTGAGTCACGTCAAAGGCTTCCTACCATTCCCCAACTACAGCTACAAGCCGAATTGCAACTACACGAGCCCATCGCCACCTCCCCAACGACACACCACCTACCACCACTGACATCCTCATCCGACCTTGAGCGTGTCTTGTTCGACTTAGAACACCAAGCCCTCGAATCGCCAACCTCTCAGCTGCCGCATAAGAGCCACCTTGGAGTTCTTCCCTTTGCAGGGGAAGACTCTGACGGGTCTCGTTACCTAAGTCTCGTACGCTTGGGTTTCGCGCCCTTCAAACCGCCCTAACATCACCTACCGAACAAACGCATACTACCTTTTACATACTTGAAACATTGTGCCTGCCTCTTGCAAGGGAATGGCAGCTTTTGTCCACAACACCCACACCCACGAAAATGAACAACAGTATTTGTCATTGAAGACGAATTACGATCTACTCGACAATGTCTCCAATTGTGAGAGTGGGCCGGAAGACTGCGACAACAATGGAGCGAAGGCCGCGAAAGAGATGATCGGTGCGGCGTTGCAGAAGCACATCCGAAGTGTCAACCCGCATGAGTGTGAGGACGGGGCGGAGGATGCGTTCTTCGTTGCTGATCTGGGAGAGGTCTACCGCCAGCATGTGCGTTGGGTCAAGCATTTGAAGCGTGTTACGCCTCACTATGCTGTCAAGTGCAACCCGGACCCGACCATTATCCGGCTTCTGGCCGCGCTCGGAACAGGGTTCGACTGTGCGAGCAAGACGGAGATCGAGCAGGTGTTGAAGCTCGGTGTGGATCCGGCGCGCATCATCTACGCGCAGCCGTGCAAGACGAAGAGCTATTTGCGGTACACGGCGAAGCAAGGAGTGAAGCAGATGACCTTCGACAACACGGATGAGCTGTACAAGATCAAGCAGATTGCTCCTGAGGCTGAACTATATTTGAGAATCTTGACAGACGACTCGGCGAGTTTGTGCAGGCTCAGCCAAAAGTTCGGCGCGAGCATGGACAACACTATGGAGCTGCTGTCACTCGCAAAGGAGCTGGAACTCAACGTCGCAGGCGTGGCTTTCCACGTTGGCTCTGGTGCGTCCGACCCCAACGCCTTCATCAGAGCTGTCCAAGATGCTCGCGAGGTGTTCGACCAGGCTGCTTCTCTCGGCTTCGACCTCCACACGCTCGACGTGGGTGGCGGCTTCTCACCCGACACCTTCGAAGAGATGGCCAGCGTGCTCGCCAAAGCTCTGGACGACTACTTCCCACCCTCCATCCGCATCATCGCCGAGCCAGGCCGCTACTACACCAGCTCCGCCTTCACCATCGCCTGCAACGTCATCGCTCGCCGCACCGTCGAAGACAAGGATCTCGGCATCAAGAGCTACATGCTTTACCTCAACGACGGCGTCTATGGCAACTTCAGCAGCATCATGTTCGACCACCAGCACCCGGTGCCACGAGTTCTATCCACTATGCGCAGACCAGATGGTTCCAACTACAGCACCGACTCGCTGACGGACTCTGGCTACACCTCTGCTGAAGACTGCAGCCCTGGGCCACGTAACGGCAGGCTCATCGACTACTCGATCTGGGGCCCGACGTGCGATGGTATCGACTGTATTGCTGAGAAGTGGACTTCGACGGATACGGTGGACGTGGGCGATTGGCTCTACTTCGAGGACATGGGCGCTTATACGAAGTGCTCTGCTACAAGGTTCAACGGGTTCACGGATAAGCATCTGACGATCTATGTGAGCAGCGAGGCTGCTGTGGCTGGGCTGATTGGGTTTTGATGAATAGAGGAGGGAGGAAGTTTGTGGTTGGGGCATGGGGATAGGAAGGGGCTGGCTAGAACAGGTTCGTCGGAAGTGTTCTCTTTGGTATGCAACATGGGTATAGACTTGGTAATGGCATATGGATTTTCTACCTACACCTTACGGTAATACCACTAACTGCATCCTCGCTTTCGATTTCACAAATTTCATTCACTTGGCTGAAAAGGCGCAAGTGCAGCCGAGTCGGGCAGGTGCGACTTGAGCTCGCGCCTTCCTTACTCCCATGCATGAGAGCTCCCTATATCTACACCGTCTCTTCTCTTTCGTATCCCTCTCCTTTACATCAACACCAACCCTCTCTCCTTCTACTACTTCTTCATCCATCCTCGGCTTTGAACATCTGTACTACTATCAAGGCTTCGGTGTGCGCGCCTACCACGGTCGCCATCTGTGGTGCGATACATACGGTGGATCTGCTGTGTTGTCGCATACACTACATATCATCTCTGGTCTCACATACGCCGTCCACCATCTCGACAGTCACACTTCATCGATCTTGTTGAATTACATCGTCCACGGTCTCTACATTCAGATCTCACATCCAGTCTTCAACATGGTAAGGACCCTGCCCATGGCCACCTCATCACTGTGCCAACTTCTTCCAGGCGCCCAAGATCAACTGCAACCCGGTCAAGCTCACCAATGTCGTCGCGTACTTCCGCAGGTCTCGCGTCGCGCATACCTTCAAAGATCTGGAGAAGTCTCTGCCATCGGTGGCGGCCATCAACGGCATGCAAGTCAAAGGTTCGTCTTTCCTCACTCTTCCATCTCACACTCATACTGATCTTCCTCCAGACTACCTCCAACATCTCCAAGATGAGAACAAGATCAGTGTTGAGAAGATCGGTTCCGGCAACTGGTACTGGTGCTTCGCCTCCGAGGAAAAGAAGACCCGCGAGCGAGCTCTAGCGGAGGCCACGTCTGCTCACGACAAAGCTGCCTCCGTGGTCGACGATCTAAAGCAGAAGCTCGCCGCGGTCAACGCCCAGCACGAAGACGAAGCGGAGATGCTCGACAACGGCGGTGACAGCCGCGAGGAGCTGGTGGCGAGCAAAGCTACGTTAGAGGAGGATGTCAAGAAGCTGCAGAAGGCTCTTGCGACGTACAGCGACATGGATCCGACTGAACTCGAGCGCAAGAAGGCTGAGACGAAGCGCTTCCAGCAGGAAGCTGAGCAGTTTACTGACGAGATCTACTTCATGGAAGGCTGGCTTAAGGACCATGGGGTCGACGGTGAGAACCTGACCAATCTCCGGATTCAGTTCTACGGCGAGGAGTTCGATCAGGAGGAGGGTATGCTGAAGGAGCTCGCATGAGGAAGAGAAAGCTCGCTTGAGTGGTGATGTTCAAGGTTGCTATCTACGGACGCTGACGATCTAAGGTTCGTTCTGCTTGCGATGTGCTTTAGTATTTGCTGTTATTGCTTGCGTTCAGCTCCCTCCACGACACGACATGAAGGGTAAAGCTAACATCGCTCTCCTTTTGTCTCCAGTTTCTTGATCTCTTTAACACTGTCCTGCCCAGCTGCCTCAGGCCTTGTTGCTGTGGAAGACGGGAGATTGCCATGACGTCGATTCGACCGCGTTCCTTCCTATTCAGGAAATTGGGAAGGCTGCATGGTCACGCCACGCGCCCATAAGGCAAAGAAAAACAAACTTCCAACCTCCAACCTCACCACGACACGCTTCCCGTGGAGCGGAACTCATACTCGGCAGCACTTCAGCGCCACATTACATTCTTTCCGAATAGGAGAATCATACTCATTGCATCACGCTTCTTCTGGATAGGATCGCATACCGAGCAGCACCCCAGCATCACAACAGGCCTTTCCGAAATTGGAGAATCAAACACACAACAGCAGGCCTCTCCTACGCAGGATCACACACTCGCCAGCACTTCAGCACCATATCAGGCTCTCTCGAAACCGGAGAATTCAACCTCACTACAACAAGCCTCTCCTGGATCGGATCGCATACAGGCCAGCACTTCAGCACCACATCACGCTTTTCTCGGTAACGAAGAATCAAGCATACCACAACAGGCCTCTCTCAGATCGGATCGCATACCGGCTAGCACTTCAGCACCACATCAACCACCTTGGATCTCGGAGAGTCCGCCACCCGTCACCAGAAGCCAGAAGCCAGCAGCCAGCCATTGCCAACCGCCACCAGTCGCTAACATGTCGTCTCCGCAAGAGCAATCAGCTAACATGAGCGAAGATTAGGCACTGCAGTCGCAGGGAATGGGTGCGGGAGAGGACGATGTTCCCGCCGAAGGGATGGAGGGTGGAGGATCTCGGTGCGCTGTACGGGGGTGCCGGCACTACAGTGCGTGAGAAAGGCCGCCGCAGGTCGTCGAGCGCCGGAGACAAGATCGTGGTGTACGGCCTGGTGAAGGATCTGTCGGGGCCGTGCCCGCCGCCTGGAAAGTTGTTGGTGGAGACGAACCGCGGGGTGGAGGCAATGGAGATCAAGAAGCTTGTGGAGTTGGGGTTATTGTGAACTAAGTTGGATGATATCGGAATGAAAATCTTCTCCCTACCACACCCATAGGCTTCGTGACCAGATCAGTCACTGTAGTGGCCTCAACCCTATTCGTATGTTGGGAGAGGCGGCGATATAGCCATGGTGTGGCACTTGAGAATATTCTATGCTCTCCTACATCGTGTGGCCGGCGATATGGCCACATCAGTAGCTGTAGTGGCCTCGCCCCCATTAGTGTCTTAGAGAGGCAGCAGCTCCGCCATGCCGTGGCGCTTGAGATAGCTCTGTGCTTTCCACTATCGTGAAGCCGGCGATATAGCCAGATCAGTAGCTGTAGAGGCCTCACCCCTATTGGGGTCTCGGAGAGGCAGCAGGTCTGCCATGCTATAGCGTTCAGGGCAGCTCTGTGCTCTCCAATATCTAGGCGCCGATATGGTGCCCATATCAGTGACTGTAGTGGCCCAGGGCGTATTCGTACTTTGGAGAAGCGGCAGGATGGCCTGGTTGTCGAGCTGGACGCAATTCTTGTTCTCCCATATCGTGAGACCGACCTTATGCCCAGATCAGTTACTGTAGTGGCCTCGTGGGCTATTCGTAGGTCGGAGAAGAGGCGACATCGCCTCTGGCTGTAGCCTTCGTTCTCCTATGTCGCGATGCTGGCGATATGGCCAGATCAGTGACTGCAGTGGCCTCACGACTACTGCTATGTTGGAGAAGGGGCACCATCACCGCACGGCTGAGGTGGCTGCGCTTTCATGTTCTCCAGTATCGTATGGCACGTGTCTGACCAGATCAGCTATTGTAGTGGCCTCATCGGCCGTTTATGCCTTGGAGAGAGTACACAATCGTCAGGCTGTTGAGCGTAACGTACTTTATTCTCTCCTGTATCGCAAGGCCACTTAGCTGCCCAGATCGGCCACTATACGACCACGGAACTCACGTTGTGATGCTGAGATTTTGTATTGTAACCATGCATACTCCTACGTACTCATACATTTGTTCATCATTCGCTGATCTGCCTCAAGATCTTATGGTATCGTCCATGTACACTGTCCGGCAAGAGCACCAGCACAGCCTTCGCTCTGTCCGTCTGGTACGGCAAGTTCTCGTCGCGGACCACATCCAGCACGTAATTCGCCACAGTTATGATACTTAAAGGTGGGTTTCGAAGCAATGTAGCGACTTGACTGCAACTGAGGCTTTGTTGATGCCAGAGATGGTACGCTCGGAGCTTCGAGTGGCTGGCTCTCAGGTTGTACTCTGGTGGGAGTGAGGCCTTCCAGGTAGTAGCCCACTGCTCTGCATGCGAGATTTCGGCTGAGGGTGGTGGCTGCCGGCTGTTGGGAGGTCTGGCTGATCCAGTGGGCCTCGACCGACTACCTGTGCTGACGATGGCAGGTTCAGCGTCATCAACAGATTCCGCAGGCGGTAGAGTGGGATAGACAACGCTGATGCCAGATAGAGGCAAGCCCGCACTATGTGAGGAGCCGATCTGTGGATCATCAAATTCTTCCACGGCATCGAAGTACTCCTCATCATCGTCGTCGTCTTCAGCTTCCTCGACTGCCTTCTCGACCGGCATTCTCGCTTTGCGTTTCCCAGAGTAGGCACTTGCGAAAACCTTTTGTCCATTCCCGAGTACCAATGGCATATCATCCTCCCACATTGCAGGTACTGGCGGCATAGGAGTCATGTTCTTCCGCTTCGCATTTAGCGCTTGATAAAGCTGAAAGCCAGAATAGGCGTCAGAAGCTGCATAATCGAGTTGATCCAGCTTCAACCTTCTTGACCACGCGCTAGTTCGAACTTGACCTTTGTACATCGGGAGAAGTAGAACGTCCTGCACTTGTGTTGCAAGCTTTACCAACTTACGGTTGACCTCTGGCAGATTCGTTTCGGAATACATGACAATCCTGTAGAGGTGGCTGAGCTCGAAGTAGCCAGCGATGTTTACATCCAGACATTGTTGGAGGCGCCTTGCATCTCCAGCGACGTTGACACCAGCTTTCGCAATGTTCTTCGATTCGAGCAAGGTGCGCAGTGATGGTGGCAGCAGCTGCTCTGGTGTCTCTCCCTTGAACAAGCTCAAATGGAAGAGGCCGATCTTGTCTTCTGAAGCGATCTGTATGAGAGACACGGAGTTCTGGATGCTTGACTTCCCAGGTGATGATCCCACCTCCCACTCAAGGTCGAAGCCGACTATAGGTTCCTCAAGGAAGTGCTTCGCTTGCGTTTCGGCCTGTTCGAACGTGGTGCAATAACGGATCGTCGGTGTCTGGCCCTTGCGGTTCTTATAGAGCTTGTACGACCAGAAAGCGGCACTCGTGTTCTGGGAAGCTATGACGGCTTTGCGGTAGTCTTCGGGAGACACGCGATAGGTGAGCCCGTCATTGTTACTGCCAATGAGGCTGGCGGCGGGAGACTCGTCGGCTATGCTTAGCGGCGACATGTCGGGCACCGTGGCGGAGTGAGATTCGTCTTCTTCGGAAGGCTGATAGGCAGAGCTGGTATCGGCCTCGCTCAGTGTTGCCTGACTGGAGGAAGGCATCGGCGGATCAGATGTGAAATCTGGGTTGAAGTCGCTCGCACGAGTCGAAGTATCGTGTGACGGTACGCGCTCACGCTCTGACGAGGCATGTGATACCACGTTGTCGGGCTCACCGGGCGTCAAGCCTTCCGCCAAAGTCGCAAGATCAAGCACGCCTTGCGTGGGTGTAGCGCTCCAACTGTCGTTGTGAGCAGTCTGAGCCATGAAGACATGTATGGCTTGTCGTCGCGGTGTGGGCTGGAGGTTGAAAATGTTATGTTGGTTCCCTCCACCATGATACAGTCGCACTAAAGGTCGCTCTTCCTGCGATTCGTCATTTTCACGATTTCCCTCCGCCGATGGCTTTGAGTTTGAAAAGTCTCTTGTGACCATTCTTATGAGTCTTCGCTCCCTGTGCGTCTTCGCAGAACGTGGAGTCGTGAAAGGTGTCTTTATGTTGTCTAGCGTTGTCTCTGTGACATGTGCCGGCTGCTCTGATGGCTGCTGGCTGGTTGTCTCAACATCTTTCGCATCGCGATCTCGCGACTTCGGCTTGGCTGTGACAGCTTCTCCCGACGATTTTGCAATCGCCATGGTGAGTCGGCTGGCTTCGCGATTGAGACGCCGTAGCTGCTCTGGGCTCACTGTTCGAGATCGTTTTTGCTTCAGGACTTCCAGTCGGTCTGTTTGAAATGTGAGCTTGACCTGAGCCTGTTCTTGTTGTAGCTCTTTTTTAGTTTCCGAGTCGTGAGGCTCCGCGGCAATCAAGGGTTTAAGTTCAGCCAAACGAGCTTCAAGAGGTCTCAGCATACCTTGTGCCAGGGGCGAGGTGGAGGCGGGCGATGGAGCATCACTTGCAGCCCGTATCTGATCGCCTGGCGTCGCATCTGCTAGGTCGCCTTCTTTCAACTCCTCAAGCGCAGCCCTTTCCTTTGACAAGCTGTCTACCCTCATTCCAATACCGCGGATTTCAAACTCGATTTGTGCAGCGCGTATGGGCTGGACTCGAGGTCGTTTCCACTCCAGAGTGTCAAGGTGCAGTTTTTGGTATGCGAGCAGGGCTTGAATGTGTTGGTACCTGAGTTCAATCCCTTCCTTAGTATCGGGCGACACCGCTTTTCGCTTCACCCTCAACTCTGCTAATCGAAATTCGATCTCCTTTTTCTCACCTCTTATCGTCCGCGAAGTCGATATGGTCACGTTCCGCTCCCGTTCTTCCTCCCTCTTTTCACGACGTGCGCGCGCAGCGGACTTGACGAGCTCTCGTTCCTCCGCCATCCTATCACGACGTGTACGTGCTGCGGACTTGGCTAGGGTCCCTCTCCACCCCACAGCAGCACGAAGCTGCGTGGCCGCACGCTCAGACTCAATTCCGATCTTAGCGTCGATCAAACGATCGAGCGAAGCCTCGTCAATACTAGTCTGGCCAAGATCCGCTTCGAGAAGGAGTTTCTTCCGCAACGACGACTCGACGTTTCTGAACTCCACTTTGAGGGAGTTGTTACGCAATACGAATGCCGCAATATTATCTGCATTCAATCTGCGGATGGTAGCACTTTCGCGTTGGAGCCGGGCGAGGCCATTGATGGCGGTGTCGATGGATATTTGTATTGCTCGGAGTGGCTCCAGGTCGAAGAATAGTGCCTTTTCGACGGGCGAGTCACTCTTCAGTGCCTTCAGTGCCACTGAGCGATTCTTGTGGACAAGATATACCATCCAATTTGTCGCGGATAGTCTTTCGTCCTCCAATCGAGCCATCTCCGTTCGCATACTTTCTTTCTCACTTGAGCTCGTCGTTATTTCAAGGCGTTCGGCGAGCATCTTCATTTCCATCTTCTTCTCAGCCAGCAGAGACTCTAAGTGCCTGTTTTGGTATTGCTCGTGCGACAACATGGTATCGTAGTCGCTTGGCGCATCCAAGAACCTGTGATACAAAGCAAGCTTGCGGTGGACATGACTGCTTCGGAACATGACGTTGCTTGATTGCTGGACACGCTCGAGTATCTCGTCGAGCGAGCGGCTAGCCTGCAGCGCTGCGCTCTGCTTAGAACTGAGATATTCCTCGTAGCTCTTGGCAATAGCAGGGTAACCCTTGCGCAGCAGCACAAGGATCTTGGTGGTGGTTCCGTCGTGGGTAGACTTCCATAATGTGCTCATCAACCTCAACTTTGCTGAGGTATTCCTGGTCTCCAAGCCCTTGATCGATTTCCGGAGCTTGTCCCAGAGCTGATGATAACTGTCGTAGTCTGAACGGTGTCGTTTTTCTCGCGCTAAAGCATCTTCCAGAGCTCTGTGGTACTCCTTGAGATACACTTGCTCAGCGGTTTGAACGATATTACTGAACAGCTCTTCGGATCTTTTGTTGATTTCGGTCTGCATTTCCTGCATTGTGATTTCCTGGTCGCGCCACTGATTTTGGCTACGCACCACCTGTTGTTGAGCAACTTCCAATTCATGCTTGGCCGCTTTCCTGATGACTTCCACGTCTTTGTTCGCATTGACCATGGCGTCCTTGAGTCCCTTGTCAATTGTGGATTGGACCTTGTTCCTCTGTTCCTCGAGCTTTGACTGATCGCGCGCAATTTGTGAAGTACGCGACTCCAGTTCTGCCTGCTTGGCCTTCAAATTGCTTTCCATCTTTTGAAGACCAGCAAGCTGATGCTGTTTCTGCTGGATCACCTCATGCGCCTTGGCTAGCTCCAGAGCGTGCGCCTGATCTTTCTTGACGATATCCTCACGGTGTGCTCGATCTTGCTGCTTATTCTTCTCCTTGAGCTCGCTGACTTCCAGAGACACCTTCTCCTTGCCCCGGAAAGCGTCCGCGTTCATAGACATACCACCAGGATCCACCGAGTAACGCGTTGGTTGGGGCGGCCGAGTCTTCGGCTTAAGGACCAAGTTTGGTCGTGCAGCGTAGCCGCGTCTTGTGGCTGGTACTTCAGAGAAGCAGCTAGGTTTGTCGATAGACCATCGGAAGGCACGAATAATGCTGCGCTGCCGCCCAAACACGATTCCTCTTGACCGACCCCAACGTCGATCCAGCGGTCGCATCGATGGTTGTCGTGTTTGTGAAGTCGTACTCGTGCTCGTGCTATCGACAGCAGCCAGTGACGGAGATCTGCAGTACCGCCAGGGAATGGTGGCTACCTCTGACAGGTGGTCGTGGCTCTTTTGAAGAACAGCGGATGCTGCTACGGCGTCCAAACATATAGGACGCAGTGCTAGGCTTCCCATCGCCCGCCATGTTGTTGCCTACTCCAATGACATAGAAGATCGTTTCGATACAGTGAATCTAGACCAGCAGTATCCAATGGAGTTGAGCGGATCTATCCGCCGCTAGACGCCAGAGCACGTGAACGCAAATTGTTCGAGCCCCATATCCTATCAACATGACATCAAACTGCTAGCACCCATCAACGACAATGGCGTCTCAGCTCCTCCCTCTGGAGCTCATCGACCGTTGCGTCGGCTCACGGATCTGGGTTATCATGAAGGGTGACAAGGGTATGCACCACGCACATATGCTTGAGCAAACGTCCATTGACCTCATCGCAGAATTCAGTGGTACACTACTCGGCTTCGACGATTTCGTCAGTAAGTGGGATCGAAAGTACGTGATGGGTAGACACTGATACCAGACAGATATGGTACTTGAAGACGTGACCGAACAGTATGTGCACACGGGTGATCTTGAACCAAGCACAGCTCTAACCGTACCTGTAGCGACTACTCTGGCGCTCAGACAAAGCTTCCCAAGATCTTGCTGAACGGCAACAACATCTGCATGGTATGCTAGACTGCTCGTCAATGGATTGGGCCCGGGCTGACACGAATCAGCTTATACCAGGCGGTATGCCTGACGGTGACGAATGATCGGGAACGCCAGTTTCCCTTCGTGACAATTCAAGAGTACAGGCATCTGCTGGTAGACCGTCGACATGGACTTCGTAATGCAAATCCTTTCAGAGGCATAGAGGCTCCGGATGACTGGAAACTTGATCGCTCCGAGGACGGGCCGAGTGGCCTAAGTCCATAGTGTCAAGCGGCAGGAACCACAGCAATATAGCTGCAGATGCATCTGACCAACTATGTGCTCGCGTACCACTGCAAAATCTGCGCCAGCTTAGTCCGGGATCAATCTCGACTTCGTGAATAGAATACGCCTCGCTAACGAATGCATGTATCTGCTTGACTACAAGTCCCAATCCTTGCAGCATCGCCCTCGAGAATGGCATATACGCATTGGTTGAACCCGTCTCTTTCCGTTGCTGGAATATCGAAGCACTGGAGTCGTTCGCCACCCTACTCCCATCCATCCGCGCATTTTATCCATCACCTACAAATCAGGAACCGCAATGCCGCTGTACCCTGCTCATTTCCATACCGCGACTCCACAATCTATTGACATTTTGCGAACCTCATACTAAACCACATGTTGCTTAGCCTGAAACCGGTTGTACAGCTTCACCCACGATCTCAGGCACCAGCTAATAAAACCGCCGCCTCCCAAAATCCACCACGAGACTTCATCTTCTCCAACAAAATATCTGCCGATGCGGCTCAAAGGAAGCCCCACACCCTGATCGAGCCACATGGCTCCTAGTTCTGGGGAAATTGAGGATCATGCAACGAACGCCTCGCTAATCTAAATCATTGACACTGACTACGAAGCTTGGTGTGGTCGACCGACATCCAGCAAGCCTGGACTCCTATTCCAATCGCCTGGGTAAATGCTCTTGCAGTATATACAGTCCAGCACGGCATGTAGGTACAGGTGAGGTTTTCTGATCGCTCTCCAGCTACACATTCGTTCTTTTGCATCCTTTCGCGGTCAGCTGTTCAGTATGTTCTCCTTCTTGGTAGCAGCGACGGCGCTGGTGGCAACCCATGCGTCTGCTCAGTCTACTCAAGCTGTCAAGGCCAGCAATGCCGGCACTTCCTTGACCTTCATCTACCAAAACAACCTCAACGCTACCGACGATGTCAACCATCGCGGTGCCATCCTGCTGGATCCGATAACCGCAGCGGAAGGCAAGGCCGCATGTGCTGCGCTCGGCGAGACACTCTTGCCAGCGAGCACGATCAACAGTCATAAGGCGGACTTTGTGAACTCGCTTGCGTACCTCGAGTTCGCGGATCTGGCGAAGGACGGCCAGCAATTTTACATTCTAAACGGCGTGGTGACGGTAACAGAAAGCCCGGCCGCTCTCAAGGTGTCTAAGAACAACCAGGGGACGGGCGGCCTTCCGGTGCTGTGCTCGCAGTCGAGCAACCAGAACGGTGCCAGCAATGCCCAGGCTAGCTCAGCAAACCAGATTACGATCAAGTCGACCGGTGGTACCTACGTGGGCTTCAGGAACCAGAAGTCTTTCCGCTTCGTCGGGATCCCGTATGCCAACTAGCCCGGGAGATTCGAGTACTCCACTGTATACGACAAGACTGGGCAGGTCATTACGGCCACCACCTACGGCTCGAACTGCGCTCAGCAGTACGATGGCACTAGCGCCGAGAGCTGCTTGTTCATGAACATTCAGACGCCATTCATCCCGAAGGCTGGTAGCAAGAAGAACCTGCGACCTGTGTTGATGAGCATCTACAGCGGTGGATTCACGGGTGGCAACAGCGGACCGAACAGTGGGCTTGACACTGGTAACTTGGCTTCGAGGGAGGATATTGTGGGCGTGCATTTCAATTACCGCCTCTCCACGCTCGGTTTCTTGGCGATCCCGGGCACGAAGTACAAGGGCAACTACGGTATTAGCGATCAAGTTACTGCTCTCAGATGGGTGCAGAAGAACATTGCGCAGTTCGGAGGTGACCCGAATCAGATTACCATCATTGGCGAGAGCGCTGGTGCTGGCTCCGTACGTGCACTGCTCGGTTCACCGCCAGTCATCTCAGAAGGCCTCATCGATGGTGCAGTCGCTCAGAGCAACCTCGGTGGCGGCGTGACTCTTGGGCTCGACGGCGACTACGGCACCACATACAGCTCGTACCTCACACTCCAGCAGTCCTACGCTCAAGCCGGCCAGCAAATCTTCGAAGGTGTCGGCTGCAACCAGACCTCCCTACAAGCCCAGATCCGCTGCTTGAAGAAAGCGCCTTGGCAAGACATCCAAAGCCTGCCCACCGTGGCCCGTTATGTAGTCCAGGACGGCTACTACGTCAACACCGAACAGCTCGACGTAGTCAACACCAACGGCAGCACCGCAGACATCCCAGTCATCTTCGGCACAACCGCAGACGACGGCGCCAGCTTCTCCAACTTCCCACCCGCGACCATCAAGAACGAAGCCCAAGGCATCGCCGCCTCTCTCGGCATCTCCCAGGAGTACGCCCGCCTGATCATCAAGAGCGGCCTCTTCCCTTACTACGACACCGGCAACCTCACCCTCGATACCTTCAACGTCTCCCAACGTGTGGCGACCGATAAGACATTCCGCTGCATCGACGAAGCCACCGTCTACGCCGGTGCAACAAGCGGCGCCTTCGAGAAGGCGTACTACTACACCGTCACCCGCACATACGAAGGCTACGATCCCAACGGCCTAGGCGCCACCGGCCTCTCACAAGGCCCCATCTCGCCCGCCTACCCCAACGGCAACCCCAAGGAGCCGTACTTCCGCCTGCACGGCGCGGATCTAGGGTTCACCTACGGCAACCAGAACCCGCTGCGCGATGCCAACGACTTGAAGGCCAGCCAGCTGATTTCGGGATACTTTGCGCAGTTCGCGAAGACTGGTGATCCGAACCCTTCGCTGGAGTGCCTGCAGGTTAGAGGATACACGAACACTACGCAGGGCGTGAAGGTCAGTGGGCCGTGGAGTGAAGTCTCGAGTAAGACTGGGTCGACGAAGAATTTGGACTGGCCGGCGCCGACGGTGGAGTTTCCTGATCTGCCACAGTGTGCTTTCTTGAACTATTCTATTGGTTATTATCTTGATAGCAACAGGGGTTGAACGAGGCGGATGAGGAGAATCTTGCGATGTGTACAATATTGTAGTTGTTGTACATGAAAAGTCTCGAATGCTACATTATTGCCCTTCCTCCTACATGCCTGATACACGTGCAGCCTGCAATGTTGATCTGCCGAAGCTGGACATGAACGCGCCTCGCAATTTTGCTTGCCCTAACAGACCACAACTGGGATATGCTGTAGTAGTGGTGAAGGCTCGGCAAGCATCGCACGTATTCAGAATTGTGACACGGCCGATCTGCGGAGATCACTACGGAAACATCTCCGTTCATGCATGATGCGCTACTGATGCCGCTTCGAACCTTGGCCAGATGCAGCTGCAGGTCCGGAAGGTCAAGAGATATCCCAAACATAGTTCAGCCCAGACCAGATCAGTCGCATTTGGCATCGCGGACGACATCCAATCTTCAGCACCGTTCCGGCCTGCTCTCTCCTCGCCGGTCCTCGTTTTCATCGAGGAGTCTGGAAAGTGAATGCCAAGCAACGTTGAGCGAGCCTCCAGCGTCCACGCGCGAGGCGAAGAGGTTCATCCTCGTAGAAACTGTTCGCGCACGTGAAACCTGCAGTTTCGAGATCAGAGATCGACTCTGCAAATGCCGATTCAGGCGGTTAGGCCTGTATATTCGCTCGAGACTCGGATCTCAAACCCAGCTGAGAGTGACGTCGTGTGTCTCTCTTTCACCAGCCATTTCGCTGCTCGGCAGCATCGCCGCCGCCGCGCTAGTATTCAAGAGAAGACGAAGTCATCAAGCCACAGCGAACCAAGACTGTTATATGATGGAGTAGCGTGGCGCTGACGTGAAGCGTGAACTCTCAATGGTGAGACGCCACTTGAATGGAGTCGGGTAGCCACTTTATGCCAGATGATACACGATGGCTGTACGTAATTGATCGTGGGTCCTCGTTTCAGAAGCCGGCAGGAGGTCGTGGTCGATGGACGACGTCCCCGAGCTTCAGTGATATGTTTGCATAGGGGATGACGTGCACCAGATCGATCTAGAATTCGAGATTAGATGAAAGTATTGTATGAAAATAGTGCGACATTCAAACCCAAGCTTTGGCTTTGGGGCAAGTCAGAGTTGAGGCGGGCAAGCTAGGCCAAATCCACGACCGTCGGGAAGGGCTCCGGCTCCGCTGGAGAAAGTGACGATTGCACACAGCACAGCCTCGAACTCACCCACGTCTGATCTCTGCCGGGAAAGCAGGTCACACCTCCACGCCAGCGTTACGGATCTCCAACCAAGCTCTTTGTGTTCGTCAACGCTCCCGAACGGACGAAGACAGTGTGGCCTGCATTGAGCGATACACGCCACCACATTTCGCGCCCACTACAGCAATCGATCTGGTCAGCCGCATAGAGCCGCCTCCGCGCGCCAGCCACACTACGAGAGTTGTCAGAACCGCAGTCTCCTCCCTCCTGGACAGCCTCATAGCCCTCGCCTGGCCCGAACCGCCGGTGAATGTCCATAATCGCCACGCGACCAGCGACCTCGTTGCGGAATTCCGAAGCAGTGCGCACCGCCGTGCGCCTGGCGATGCGACAGGACGATCGGTGCAGGAAATAGGGACGGGGGAACATACACGCAAGGAGAATTCACGCCCCGGACACATCGCATTCGAACAGACCATAGTCACATGCAAGCCTGAAATGGCGACCACAACTCGTGCGGCGACACCCCAGACCGAACCGTTCCCGCCACTCGAGTCGCAACCTCGAACACCTACATCGCTTCCTTCGATACCGAACGAAACCATAGCCGGCGCGGGACCGGAGAACCCGCATTTATTGAAGGCGAATCCTTCAGAACGGGGTATCAACAGCTTCTCACCGAAGTCTGACAGGCGCGCACTGTCACCACTGCCTCTCACTGGAGCGGCGGCGTTGCAAGAATTGAAAAGGAAGACACAGCAGCAACAAAGTACAGGCAGCCCGCGCGAGACGAGTCCAAACCCAGCGCTTCAAGCTATGCAGAAATTGATGGGTAGCGGTGGCATCAGTAGGCCGTCCGATGCGCCAGGGCCAGACAAACTCAGTGAACCCATGCAGTTGGCCGCTCAGAAGATGAACGTCGACAATGTTACATCAGAGTCCATGCAGACAAGTCCCATCAGTTTGTCGAGCTTCGGCACGTTGGAGAGCACTGGAGCGGGAGCGGCGATGACAGCCACAACGAACGGGCATGCTGCCTCAGGCCAACAGTTTGTGGCTGAGCCTGCGCAGATGCTGGAGCCAGAACCGATCTCATACGTGAATGGCAATCGCAACCTCAGTGTCATGAACGAACAAGAAGGACCAAAGGCATTTTCATATCCCGGACCGCCTCCGCAGGAGCAAGGCCAAGAAGGCGGACCATCTAGAGGTATGAGTCTACCCGGATACGGACAAGGCAGCCCCAAGTCTCCTGCATCAAACAAACGACACAAATGCCCATACTGCTCAACGGATTTCACGCGACATCACAATCTGAAAAGTCATCTGCTGACTCACAGTCAAGAAAAGCCGTATGTGTGTCAAACCTGCCAATCAAGGTTCCGGCGCCTTCATGACCTGAAACGACACACCAAGCTACATACTGGCGAGCGACCGCATACTTGCGACAGGTGCGGACGTAAGTTTGCGCGTGGCGACGCGCTCGCAAGACACAATAAAGGCCCAGGAGGTTGTGCTGGCAGGCGATCCAGTTTCGGTGGCGACGACGAGTTCGGTGACGGCGGCATGGACGGCGTGGAGTACGACGGCGAAGATGGCAGCAGCCCGGACAACGGTCGGCGCGGTTCCGAACCGAGCCGGAAACGTGCACATCTTGAAACACCACACGACCCGAACCGCCAAGTGTATCGGCAACACTCCAGCACATATCCGCCACCTCTACAACAGACGCGTCCGCATGCATCCAGTGCCGGCAGCATGGGGCCCCCTAATATCGTGCTACCTGGTGCGCACGCTGCGACTTCACCACGCGATATGGGTCAGCACAGTCCGACTGCTGGCTCCTCGATGAGCTCGGTCTATTATGGTGGGGCTGCACAGATGTTCCCACATCAGAGTGGCATGATCGAGTCACCAAAACCTCTCTCACCTGGTCAGCCTCAACAAGACCAACACCGTCTTAGTGTTGGTGACGCATCACACTCCAGCCAGATGCTCCGGAACAGGTCACCAAGCTTGACGACCCAGTTCCAACAGCAGCACTTCGGACGCGGTAGTGGTGGCAGAACGCCGCCACAGCCTCCCGGGCCGTTCGCAACGAGCCATCACGGAGCTGCTCCAGCCCCCGTTCTACCACCTCTCGGGCACCAGCCGCAATCCCGCAGCGCCGCCGCCGCCCCGATGCAAACCGGACCTGGCCCAAGCATGCTTCACCACCAGCAAGTACCTCCACCCAACCCACCACCCGGCTCGAACCCAGGCAGCCACTCCAGCCACGGCCGCTCCTCAGGCAGCAGCATGCGCGACGTTGTCGGCCAGGATCCGAACGATATGTGGAGCTACATTCGGAACCTCGAGGCACGCTTCAATCGCATGCAAGACGAATACGAGTTGCGCATCAGTCGATTGCAGGAGGAGGTGATCTCGCTGCGGGGCCAGATGTCGGCCAACCCCAGCTACAGCAGCGACATGGGCCAACCGCGGTATTAGTGCTACCCCGGCGCTGCCCATGCGCATCAGCCGAACCCGCTGGAGCAGATGCCACCACTTGGCCCTGATGATTATCCTTCCGCACCTGCTCAAGCAACATATATGGAGCAGGCGGAAGGACGTTGGGTATGAGCAACGGACTCGCAAGACTAAAAGAGGGGATGAAGAAAAGTTCGTGTTACTTGATATGATAGACTGGACTGGCACGGAAGTTCTGTTCGAGTTGTATGAGTAAATCGGGGCAAATTTGCGCGGCGTTGGCTGTTGATGGCCGGTTCACAGATTCCCCAAGGAGTTGTCGGTTCTGTGGCAGCTCGGCGCGATTGTCGTTCGCTCCGCATCTCCTTTGTCGATTACTTCTGTGTGTACTATACTACTTGATTGATATAAACTCTTCATGATCAAAGACTGAAATATCCTCCACCGTGCTACGTCTTTGCTACTTTACCTGGTGGGTCGTGACTTCCTGCCAAGAGATCGCTCCTGCCGTTTCTGTATCGCTTATCGGCCGCCTCCGAGAGACTTGCTTCTTCACTCTTTATCATCTCCAATTCATCGCCACATTACAACCACCATTCGAGAAGCGATATTTCAGATGCTTGACTCGACACTCCATCAAGCAGCTTCTCACGCCCTTCCCACCGACTTCGGCTGAGCAGTTATCTCGAAGCCATCATGGCGGCCAGCATTCCCACAGATCCGGACGCGTACAACGATTACATCGAGCAAATGCGTCCAACAGAGTATCCAATGCTGAAAGACTCGATCTACCTGGACCACGCCGGCACAACGCTCTACAGCAAATCCCTCCTATCGCGTTTCCATGACTCCATGCTAGAAGGATTGTATGGGAACCCGCACTCTGCTTCCCCTTCCAGTTTGAAGTCAACGCAAATGGTTGAGAATGTGCGTCTACGGCTTCTGAGGTACTTCAACGCGGACCCGGAGCATTTTGATCTGGTTTTTGTGGCGAATGCTACAGCTGGGATCAAGCTTGTCGCTGAGGCGATGAGGGAGGCGGAGGGTGGGTTTGCGTATGCGTATCATGTGGATTCGCATACGAGTTTAGTTGGGGTGAGGGAGGTTGGGGTGAAGGGGAGGTATTTGGGGCATGGGGAGGTGGAGGAATGGGTCAGGGAGCTTGAGACGGAGATCGGTGATGACAGGAGGACGACCCTGTTTGCGTATCCGGCGCAGTCGAATATGAACGGACGACGCCTACCGATGGAGTGGTGTGGACGGGTGCGCGAGGCTGCGATGGCGGGTGAGAGGGCGGTCTTCACGCTGCTGGATGCGGCCGCGTATGTGTCGACTTCGTCGCTTGATTTGAGCGATGTAGAGATGGCGCCGGACTTCACCGTTCTGAGCTTCTACAAGATCTTCGGCTTTCCGGACCTGGGCGCTTTGATTGTTCGCAAGTCGGCAGCGCATGTTTTCGAGCGGCGCAAGTTTTTTGGCGGTGGAACGGTGGATATGGTGGCTTGTCTGGGCGAGCAATGGCATGCACGGAAATCTGGGCAACTGCACGACCGGCTTGAAGACGGGACGTTACCGACCCATAGTATCATCGCTCTTGATGCAGCTTTGAGCACGCACGACGAGCTGTTTGAGAGTCTGGACCGGATCTCGAAGCATACGGCTATGCTTGCGAAGGAGTTGTACGATGGACTTTGTGCTCTGAAGCATGGCAACGAACGCGCGGCGTGTAAGCTCCACAAGGACGCTGGATCTACGTACGGTGATTCTCGGACCCAAGGGCCCGTCGTAGCCTTCAATTTGCTTGATGCGAAAGGCGACTGGATCAGCAATTCTGAGGTGGAGAAGCTTGCTTCCATCCACAATATCCACCTGCGGACCGGCGGCGTCTGCAATCCTGGTGGTATAGCTTCGGCGCTCGATCTTGCAGCTTGGGAGATCCGAGAGAACTTCTCTGCCGGCCATAGATGCGGAGGCGAGGATGATGTGCTCAACGGGAATCCTACTGGCATCGTACGTGTGAGCTTAGGCGCTATGAGCACAAAACGTGATGTTGAACGGTTTCTGGCGTTCATCGACGAGTTCTTCGTCTGCAACCTACCTCTTGTATCGCAGTCTGTCAGTCCGATTCTTGACTTGCGGCAGCAGAGCTTCTATGTGGAAAGCTTGACCGTCTACCCGATCAAGAGTTGTGGCGCCATGTCAGTGCCACCTGGAAAGTCATGGGACATCCGATCAGAAGGCCTGGCGTGGGACCGAGAGTGGTGTATCGTGCACCAAGGCACAGGCAATGCGCTTAGCCAGAAGCAGTACCCGCGTATGGCGCTCATTCGGCCGACTCTGGGCTTCAAAGCTGGTATATTACGGCTGACCGTAACAGGCAGCGGTAACGAGATTTCAGTGCCGTTGTCTCGGAACCCAGCGCTTTACACAGAAGACTTGAGAGAATGCAGTGCCAGCGTTTGTGGCGAGTCGGTCGACATGCTCATCTACCGCTCTGCCGATGTTGCAGCTTTCTTCACCCAAGCGCTCGGCGTTCCATGTACTCTCGCTCGCTTCAACTCAACGTCCTCTTCTATCCGGCACAGCAAAGCCCATCTCAAACCACTACCTAGCGAGAATATCAGCATCCCACGCCCGCTTGCACTTTCCAACGAGTCTCCAATCCTAGTCATCTCCCGCTCCTCCCTCAACCGTCTCAATGAAGACATCAAGTCGAAGGGAGGCAAAGCGGCGCACCCCTCTGTGTTCCGGGCCAACATCGTCCTCGCTGAGTCCGTCCCGCCTGGCGATGAGCAGCCTTGGGCCGAAGACTGTTGGCAGAATGTCCGGGTCGGCGGCGACGACGGGCCTGTGCTAGACGTTCTGGGCGGCTGTAGGAGGTGTCAGATGGTTTGTGTAGATCAGCAGAGCGCGGAGAAGGACCGTGAGCCGTTCACTACGTTGGCGAAGACAAGGAGGGTGGGTGGAAGGGTGTTGTTTGGGGTGCATGCTGCGCTTGCGCAAGGCACCGGAAGAGAGATCAAGGTTGGGGAGAGCGTGCAGACATTTAGCCTGGATGAGCCAGTAAAGTAAGCTCGATAGTAAGCCTCTACGGTGACATATGCACGCGACATCTAGCATGTGTCGCGCAACTAGCATAGCATCTATCGTGCGCTCCCCTCCTCACTCCCATCCGCCTTCCTCTCCTTGTGTCCCACAAACGTCAACAGCATGCCCACGTCATACGCCGCCTTCAAGCACCCAGCCAGCAGAAACGCCACCCAGAACATCTCCCTGCCTCCCAACACGCCCGTGATGCTCGGCCCCAGGCTCTGGCTGGCCGTCTTCACCACGTTGACCAATCCCATGACGGCCGTGCGCTCTCCTGGGCGCACTATCGCGGATAGGAATGCGCTGCGTGGGGCGGTGTCCATTGATTGCGTCGCCGAGCGCAGCACTACGAGCGTGATGGCTAGACTGAGGTGGGTGGGGATTCCGATCAGCGCGAGGCAGATGGCGGAGGGGAGGTGGGTGAAGACCATCGTTTTGACGTTGCCGATGCGGGTGGCGATTGAGGCGGCGAGGAGGACGGAGATGGATTGCAGGATGCTGGTGGAGAAGAAGAGGGTGCCGAGTTGGGATTCGGGCATCGAGAAGTGGTGGTGGAAGTAGTATGTTACCCAGGACCTGCCATTCGTTAGATAAGTCCAAGGTAAAGATAGAGGTGTGAATACATACATTGGAGCTAGACCGGAGGCGAAACTATCCATCGCGAATAGAAAGCAGAGCTGGACGAGGATCGGTCTGCTCTCTGGGCTGATGTCCGGCAGTAGAGTAAAAGTTTTCTTCTTGCTTGGCTGAGGAGCTGGTACGGTGCCAGTCTCTTGTAAGAGAGGCGCCGTTTCGTCTGCATCCGCGATATTTGTCGGCGGATCGGCTTCGCAACCTTTACTGAGGCACAGTATAAGCAGGAACTTGACGCCGCCAAGAGCAGCATACGCTAGAAAAATCAAACGATAGCAGTCTAACGGATCCCAATGGCGCTTCTGTATGAGCAAGGTCACCGTCCACCCGCATGAAATAAGTCCACAGGCTGCTCCGCCGGTACCGATGAGTGCGTACCATGCGAAGACGTGGTTACGCTTATCGGGGGTGGTGAGATGAGCGATGGCGCTCTCCTCGACTGCGCGGAACGGACCTATCTCGTTGCCGCTGGACCATAGTTAGATGCTGTGAGGAGTGCAGTGGCTAGGACGTTACATACCTAGGTGTGATGACTCCTAAAATAGCTGCGGCCAGGAGGATGTAGTAGTTCGTGGCCTGAGCGAAAACGATCCCACTCGCCACCATTAAGATGGCTCCAAGGGCAAGGACGTTCCTTCGGCCTAGTTGATCGGCGATGAGGGTGAGGAAGAAGCTGATCACCACATCGCCGAAGAGCGTCAAAGTCATGAAAAGACCGATAAGCTTGTTGGAGACATCAAGAGCGGAGAGGTAGGTGACCAGGATAAGTGTTGAGCCGCCGTATGCGAAGAGGCGCACGAATCTCTGGAGGCAGAGGAGTTTGACGTCCAAGGGTGATGAGAGAATGGCGTTGAGGCCTAGTTCTTGTGTGATCCGGTGAAGTAGTGTCATAGGTGTCCATTTTGATGGCGTTTCTTCCGCCATGCTGTCCTCAAGGTCTGGGTCGCTCGTGAAGATGGCCTTGCAAATGGTGGTGTTGAATCAAGGAAGAAGACATCGTCAACCAAAAACAACAACGTTCGAAACTAGGCAGCCACTCGGAAATCCTTTCGTTGCGCCTGCCGCCGCCCTTCAAGAGTATGTTTGCACAGGCCATATCTTCCAATGGTGGCGGCATCAATAGATTCGTAAGAGTGCGGACAGTAGATTATAGTAGAGAAGATAGTGTGCCATCTTTCGCCTACCTGAATGTACATGTACATCATGTTGTTGTCCAAGCGAAATCGATGGCATGTGATTGTCTTCGGTGTGCTCCGGACCCTGCTGTCGATCACCAAATTCACATCCACAACGGCGGGTCAATGTCACTCCACCTCCGTCTGCATTCTTCACTGCGGTAACCTCCTTTCCTTTCCCAAAACATATCACAGAGTGCGCGCAGCTCCAGCGAATAATACACAGGCGCCCGCGCCATCAACAACCACACCAGCGCATCCAGCATGGCACTCAAAGGCATCAGTCCCTTCGCGACTTTCCTTATCGTCGGCCGTACGTTTCCTCCCAAACCACGAAGCCCGATGGTATACAATGCTAACGATAACACACAGCGGTCTGCTTCTTCCTCGGCATCCTCTTCGCCTCCTTCCCCTACGACTACTACGTCCTCTGGACCAACCCTCCCGCCCTCGCAGACTCCCCTCTCACCGATCCCCGCGAGCCCTTCTTTGCCGCCCAAGAAGCGCATCTCAAATTCCTCCATGCCTCTCCGCCCTTGATCAGCCGCATGCTGCACATTGTTATCGGCACTGGGCTCGCGGGGCTGATGATGAAACTTTACAAGCCGAGCGAAGCCAATATGCTCTTCGACGGCGCTTCTTTAGCCCTCTACATGATCGGCGTGACGGTCTACATCGCGAATATCGTCAAGGGGATGCGGACGGTTACGGCAGGCGCATATGGCGGGGAGCCTATCATTGAGGGGGAGAAATTGATCGCGCGGGCTTTCGAAGGGCATGAGGGGGAGTATATTGGACGAGAGGATAGTTTGAGGGTGCTGAGTGCCAGTAATACGATCTTGGCGCTTGTGCTGGTCGGAGTGTTGGTGTTGCAGGCTGGGCAGTGGTACGCGCAGCGCAAGGAGGCTGAGGAGATCGAGCAGATGGATAAGGCGGATAGTGAGAAGAAGGATAAGAAGACTGCAGCTGGTGGGAGTGGAGGGAAGAAGAAGCAGTAGCGAACGCTGCTGTAGGGAGGGCGATGTGTTCTTCTTGATATGTTGGTATACCATTTTTGCTTGGATCTTCATGAAACCACTGACCCGTTTCACTGTCATGGCCCACTGACCCAAGCAGCCTTCGAGGACCCACGATCGCTCCCGAGATGCTACTCTAACTCCTGAGGATGAAGTGACGTCGCAGCCTGGTGCCGTATCAGCCGGCTGAATCTCGGCGTCTGGATCTGAGCCGATATGTACTGCTTAGAACATTTGATCAGTATCTCGATGCCTCAGCTTGCACGGCGGGCACTGGATTGCAAAAACCGCACGCCAGCTAGCGTGGGTTCAAACGAGCCAATCAACCTCATCACACGATGAGGATTGATTGGAGTTTGTTTTTGTTTGCTCGAGGTCGAGGGTTCGAGTGAGCTTTGGGTAACATACCGACGCCATTCGCCATATTTGAGGAGGTACAGATGTTTAAAATCTCTTTTTGGCGCCTCTGATGCTGCCATATCGTACACTGCTTACCAGCCAGCTCGCTAGTAAGTGATACACACCCCCTTGTTCAGCCATTCTCTCTTCACCTCTCCCTTGACCAACCGCTCGTACATCCACAATCCTACGTCAGCCCTTCGAATAGTATAGCCGACTGCAGGCTCGTCCTCACTCCCCTCCCTCACAATCTGCAGTCCCAACGCTTCCCCATCCATCAACAAACTCGCCTTCGTGTTCACGTAGCCCCGGATCACTTTCTGGCCCTCCGGAAGTGAGACGTGATGTGCGAGATTGTCTTGCAGCACAATCTTGTCCGCATGTGCGTTGTGTAACAAGACGCGGTAGAGCCAGGAGAACCACCACGGTACATCCCAGGCTTTCCCTGCTACAGGGATTCCAGTCGTGGAGACGTTGACAAGTAATGGCTTCTTCGCAGGCTTTAGTTGTGCGAGCGCCTCTAGGATAGTGGTCCCAGCATCCTGACAGATCGTCGGATCCTGCTGCACGATCGGGTCCGTAAGGCTCCACTGCATCGTCGGGTAGGCTCCTACGCCCACCACAATCGTGTCTGCGACTTCGTTGGTAGTTTGGTTCTGAAGAGTGCGTTTTACAGCCTCCACATCCCGCACGTCGCCTTGGATGATCGTGAGGTTCCGGTCTAGTCGTTCGTCCGAGACACCTTTGACTTTCATGCTGGCGGTGAGTTTGGCGGGCGTCCGGGCGAGAGCGGTGCAAGGGTGGTTGGCACGGAGGCTGAGGGCGAGGCAGTGGCCGGCGCAGTCGCCTGTGGCGCCGAAGAAGGCGAGGGGTTTGGGGATGGACATTGTGCGTTGCTGTGAGAGTATCTGATGAATGGCCGCTTCGGGGCGAGTAGTCCTTGGTAGATATGATTTGGTTTTGTCGAGAAAAGTTGCTTAAGTGGAGTGCTGATGTTGCTAGGCTTGATGCCTTCTAAGTGTTCTTATGTCGTCCCTTATCGTGGAAGTGTTTGGAAAATGGTAGTGTCTCGAAACGAAACGATTCATTCTTTCTTATGTACAGCAGATCGTGGACACGAATTCTTCCCTCCCAACATCATGGAAGGCTATGCTCAGGGCTCAGCCCATCGACGTTCACGTCCGTTAAATTAGCCCGTGAAGTCTACAGATCCCAGCAACCACGATACGGGCCGGCGACGTCGCTCGCACTCGGATGCTCCTGCCGATGAAATCGGAACGGCGAGAAGAGCTGCGAAGACTAAACTGTATAAAGCCAAGCGCAAGTGAATGCGAATGCGAGCTTGTTGGACGCTCTGACATTCACTTGGAAAAGAGACGATCGGAAGAACAATGTCCCAGCGATGATATGACGACGTTTCAGGGCTGTACTCGAAATGTCATGTCGAATGGTCTAGGTCCACGACGATGAGCATATACACGTTCCCGAGAGCACCGATGGGAACGGCGTGGAAGAAGAGCCCATCGGACGGTACTTACGTGGCTGAAGGGCAAGCCACCATCTTTTGCGAAAGCCCAGGCAAGTCGGGAGACAGATGCCAGGATGTTGAATTGGGAGGCTCCAATGATCACGTATATACACAGCATCATGAAGACTGTCCCAGCTTTCGAGCCGGTAGCCTCGTACAGCGTTTCGATGATGGGCAGGCCTGGGCACTCATTTAGCATCATACAATCTGCGTGAGAGTCATGAGATTTGTGACTTACCAGTAGGAGTATTCGAGACCAGGTCCACATCTCCCAGACAAAATAGCAAAACAACGATGAAGATGAATGCAACCACACCCGAGAGAGCAGTAAACATCCACATCGCCTGTGGCACTGTCCGTTCTGCATTCTTCGTCTCGTCTGCCATATGGAGAAGACTGTCATATGCGCCGAGCGGGAAAATCACTGCCAGCAAACCACAGACCATTATATGCCTTCATTCTTCCAACCACTTATACCGAAGAAGGATGTGTTGAAGACGAAGTCCGCAGTGCTCCTCCTAGCCATGGTGGTAAGAACAACGACAAATACGATCAATAGCAAGACGTGCAGTATAGCGGCCACAATCTCCAGAGGCGCGAGCAGTTTTCTGGCTTATATGTTGCAGAGCACAGGTATAGCCATCGAGCCGTACGCGAGGAGAGTAGTATGCCATGCCTGATATACGTAGGTTGAGTCGCAGAGGATGATGCAGCCTTGAATTATGAGTGCCATCAAGAACGGATTGAGCGCGCAGGCGGCATATAGGCGAAGACCGTGAGCCAGCCCTGCAGGTATCCCAGGAATCGAGGGTTTGACGCTCGTGGCGCAAGCATAGCAGTCCATCTGTACTGTGCGCCGACCGAAGGATTGATAGAAGCCGTCTCACCCAAGGTCGCAGCCATTGCGCTCGAGGCGAACGTGCTGAGTATGATGCCGTACACGAGTGCGGAGGGTCCACCATTGAGGAGAGTAGATTGAAAGCTGATAGCCACAGCTTCCCAGGACGCTTGCAAGGTCAGTCCAAATGATATGATGGGCTTCGAGGAGAGGTAGCGGTCGAGCTTGTCCACAGGTCCATGTTGTTTGCTGATCTTCGCGCCGCCGCCAATGGTTCGAAGATGGGCTTCCTTGTTGTCTGGTCCCTCCCAGGGCCCTTTGCGATCCAGTTCCCGTGAGCCAGAATCGGGGGTGATGTCGACCGGCCTGGTTGTAGAAGAAACGCTGTTCTTGTGGTTGAACTTCATCGTAGCGGTGCTGTGTCACCCACTATGAGCGCAAAAGGTCCGCGCAGCAGGAGATCGACAGAGCTGGAAGAACGAGAGGATACCGACAAGCTGACCCCAGAGCTATGTCCTCGACATCGCAGTAGTGCTTCAAGACTGGAGTAGGGAGGGCCCACAGTTGCTGAATGTAACGGCAACCTGGTTGAGAGTGAACTTGCGATTCATGGGACAACGTGACTCGTCGGCCATGGTTCTGTTATACCTCGGCGGCGATGAGTCTCTTCCCTGGCTTGTCTGATAGTGTCAAAGTCAATCTCCTGCTTTCCACGGCAAGACTTGAGCCAGACTGAAGCTTGAACGGCTTGCGCCATTGATCCAGCCATTCGCATCGTATCTTGTTGGTGTGAGAGAAGTTAGATTGCCCAGGCGCGACACGAGAGAACTCTACACTCCATTTGAGAAGAAAAAAAAGTCGAGAGTGATTTAGGAGCCAAGCGCTTCCGCCATGCCGTCCGAACTTCAGCCTACCCCCTGCCTCCGAGGCCCCACCCTGTCCGTCTTCTTCCGGTGCATTCTTCTCCACGAGTCACTCCAAGGTTTGACGGTTCCTGGCTGCCACGCTTCTGGTCGTCGTTCCCTCCCCCACGAGCCAGCATGGACCTCTCTCTGTACCGGATGTTACCCTACCTTGGAGTTGGCGCAGGGGCGTTCCAAATACCCGTGGTCTCGCCGCTGAACGAACTACCACTGGCAGATCTCTTCGTCCCATCGCGCTGCTGGCTCGAACGGTTGCACGTGGCCAGATTGGCAGCTACCGTGAACCATCCGGAAACTTGACGTGCTTCATCCCCAGATCTTTGTTTGCATCGGGCGCAGCCATAACCACCTGCTACCGAGTTTCATTTGTGGGCGACGTCCTCGAAACAACTATCTCACCTCCACGATGCCATCTAACGCTTATCCGCCGCTGTTCGCTAATACAGCGAACGACGAAGGGGCGCCTCCAGTAGTGTTGGGGTACATCGGCGCCAGCATCACTGTACTCGTCTCCGCTATTCGACTTGGCCTCACGTTAAAGAAGCAGCATGAACTGCATAACGATGACTATGCCTTCATTGTTGGAGCTGTACGATTCCACATGCCAATTCCTACAGAATGCGTATGCTAATTCGACGAAGCTGCTAGCAGTCGCGACAAGCATATTGCTCGAAAGAGCTGTTGATGAGGGCCTCGGAAGACATGCTGGCGCACTGGTCCACTCACAACTGGAGGCCTATACAAAGCTCGCATATGCTACTGGTGTAGTCGGCATTGCATCACAAGTCGCGGCGAAGCTTAGCGTGGCTTTCTTGTTCGAGCGGCTTGCGCCTCGTCGAAACAAGAAAGGTATTACCATCTCCTGTCATCCATTGGATTCTGGGGTGTCTTCGCTTTCTTCGGCACCGCATTCTCGTGTGGTGTTGAAGTCACTTGGGACGCGACATGCTCGTCCGGTGGCTGGGTCGACTTCGCTGTGATCGGGCTCAACTTTGTGACTGATCTCATGCTGGCAGTGTGGATGGTACCTACGATCTGGAATCTCCAAGCGAGGTCGAAAGACCGGGTCTTGCCAATCATGCTGATGGGCTCCCGGGTGCTAGTCTGCATACTCCAGTTGGGTCAGCTAGGCGTCCTTGGGCAACTTCGCACTAATCATCCATTCCACGGACCCGACGAAACCTGGACGCAAGTGAAGTATTGGACCATTGCAATGTGAGTCTTCTGGGCGTGGAGTAGCCAAAGTCATTGGTGCTAACACCAGACAGCTCCGTTGTGCATTTGTCGTGCATCACGGCTACGATCCCACGTATCAACTGCTTCATCGCCGACGTACAGACCCGACAGGCTGGTCTAGCCCTGACGCAAAAAGACTACGACAGTTATGTGAAGTCTGGGGACCATAACGGAAGTTCAGGAGGAGGCGGTTCGAAAAACTGGTCTCGCGGCAAGAAGAACGACGCCAGAAGTGTTCTCGGCTCTTTTAGGCCAGATGCTCCAAACGAGCAGCACAACGACACACGAGGCGGAGACGAAATAGAGATGGATGTGCGTGACAATGTCGAGACTGGGAGCCAGAGCTCTCTTCAAAGGTATGTACGATGCTGCTCAGCAGACCGCGAAAGTACCGGCTGTGTTTGCGCAAACTGGGGTCTCCTTGATGGGCTCCGAGCAAGATCCCAAACACTGTTCGTACACTGACTGTTTTATGTGTGGATCTAGGAACGTGGTATACCAGAAGACGGAATTCCAATGGCAGGAAGAGTACATGGGCGATCGAAGGCATTCAAGGACATGATGACTTGAAGGATAACAGTACTTTGATCAAATGATTACGCACCTTACCGGCCTGTAATACACCCTCCCGTGCCTTCCGGTGAACATGTAGCAAAGTGTTGCGAAGATACATCCATCGACAATCTGCAGAGTGGATGATCAATATCCTGCACATATGACTACTTCGAATGATAAAGACGGCCGCATACCAAGGACGAAGTTATTCCCACCAGTACAAAATATCCAAATAGCCCAATAATCTCGGATTCCAGACTACGAGACGCCTCTTCTTCGGGAATTGATTTACTTAGTGTCGAAGTTAATATGGGAACTGTTTGACTGGAGGCGATTTGTGGATCTGCCAGGACGCCCATGTGGAAGCCCGCGCTTGGCCTGCAGAAACCTTTAAACTCTTTCCGTGCCTCTAGATGCCGTAGTTTGGCTTCCATTGTTGTTCTTCTTCTCTTCCTCTCCTTGATCTCACATTGAGTATACATCTGGTGTTGGCCCTTCATCGACGTTGGCCGCAAACGGCATCGATGTAGTATCCTCACTCGAAGGCTTGGGCCAAGGCATGATGGACCACATCTGGAGCGCCATTACACGCGAAGTCGATGTTGTTACCATCGCCGCCCTTGCCGACCCGGAATTCTTGGCCGAGGCGAACGCAGAATACGTCGCCAACCGCACCGGCATCAACACCAACCCGGGCGGCACTATCATTTCTTTCGAGAAATTCCCCAAGGGTACCATCAGCGATGCTACTCGCAAAGCTCTTGACCTCGAGAACGGTGGCGACTGGCCCGATGTTGAATATTTCTCCCAGGATGCATATGCCAGCACCAACGATGACTACCTCCTCTCCGCTCCAGATGTTCGTAATACACTGCGATGGCTGCGACCGTGATCGCGCCTTTCAGCCGTGGCAACGTCACGATCAAGAGCAAAGATACTTTCGACCACCCGGTCGTCAATCCGAACTGGCTGACCGATCCTCGCGACATGGAAGTCCTCATCGCTGCCTTCAAGCGCCTGCGCCAGCTGTTCAAACCCAAGGTGGTGCAGCCTGCGCTCATCGGAGGCGAGGTCTACCCGGGTGAGGATGTGGCGACTGATGCGCAGATTGAGGCGAACATCCGTCGCTCCGCCGACACGGTCTTCCATCCAGCCTGTACGTGCAAGATGGGCATGTCGAGCGACAGAATGGCAGTCTTGGACAGCAAGGCGAGAGTGTTTGGGACAAAGGGACTACGAGTCGTGGATGCAGATTCGTTCCCGAAGCTCATTCCGGGACATCCGCAGGGCACAGTGTACGGGCTCGCGGAGAAGATCGCATATGAGATTCTGAACGGTAACTAGATGGACGTGTCCACTCCTAACGGTAGCACAAGCATGACCTAGCATAATTGTAATTGGCTCTCGACAAGATATGCAAACCTCCCGATGTCAACGTCAGATTGGCTGAACATAGTACCCTTCCCTCGCCGTAAAGCTCAGCTTTCCATCTTCCATAAGGGCGAGAGGGTCGACGTAAGCACGAAATTGGGGTTGAGATGCTAGATTGTAGACCCGAAGGACGATGTAAATATCCAACGGACTGGTGTGCCATTTGCGTGCCTTGGACACTGATCAGCGCTGCTAATGTTGAGATCGCTATCCACATATTCCAACACTCACAAGGTCGAGTTGGTTATTGCTTAGCATGAAAGGCTCCTCGCAGCGACCGAGGGTACCCTTGACTTCAAGGTGAAAAGTTGCTGCATCCCGGGTTGTATATGGCAAAGGGTCCCCATCGGTCTCGAGCCATGTTACGATGCGAGACGTAACGTTGCTATCTTCGATTGTGAAGTCAGAGTATGCTCCTTCGCGCCCTGTGAAGCGCTCGAGGCCGTAGCGTGAGCGCATGTTGCTTGTCCAGCAGTCATCGTCTGCGCCGAACTTGCTTTTGAGGAGGTTGTATATCTGGACAGCATTAGCATCCTTACGAAGGCTAGGGACGTGGCAGTGGCGCCTCACGAAAAGCTCTCCTCCATACCCTACTTCCTGTTGGTATGTGTGTGTTGCTCCTGTAGTGGACGACGAATCAATGGAGCTTAACTCCACAGGTACCGGAGATATCATGGTTGCGCGCAGAACCTTTGCAGAGCGCGACAGCACTGATCGCATGCTGGACATCTCGAACGTGTCACTACTTGCCCTCGCCACGCTAGATCTGAGCTTGCGTGTAGCTCCGTAGCGCACAGACGCTCCAACGTTGGTAACATCCGTCTCCAGTAGCTGATCATGTCCTCTGCTTCGAGCTACACGCTTAGAGGGCGTCCAGATGATGGTTGAATCATCGATGGCCACAGTATTTGCTGTCGCTTCTATCTGAGCGACATCGATGATGGAGTATCTCGAAGTCTGGGAAGACGAGGTACGATTGATAGAATGCCTGGTCGCGGACCGGGCTGAGGTCGGTGTAGATATTGTTTTATTAGCGGCTTGGACGTCCGAGCGAGCGTCTGGTGCTGTAATACGACTACTGGTCGATGCCGTTCTCGTGTTTGTTGTATGCTGGGTACTAGTCGTTGTGTCGGAACCCTTATCGGAGTTGTCATCAGCGGTGGACACATCTTCCTCTAGAAGCACGTCTGCTTCGTCGTCATCGGAGATGCCAGCCTTTTCCAGCGTATCCTCAATCGCTGCGGTGTCATTAGCAGTCAGTATTGAGAGAAGCAAGAGCTCATCCGTCTCAATGTCAAGGACCTCTGCGAGCTTCTCGGCAAGCTGTGGGTATGGAATCGAGTTGCTGGAGACCGAAGCACCGGAAAAGTACACTCTGTTCTCGTTTGTATTGATCGTGACAAACCCCGTCTCACCCCGGCCTTCGATACGTTCGCCGTTGACATCGATATGACGCCTGAGTACGAGGCTTTCCGAGCACCAGACCTCCATCTGTCTGATGAGGCCGCCGAGCTCTCCTAATTGCGCTTTTGGAAGTAGTCTAGGTGTCGGTCAGTGATCAGCGTAGCTAGAGCGCGGAATATTTCAATTACCTATCGATAAACGGGGCTTTTGATCGAAGCACATTTGTCATGGCAGGGTGATGCTCCGAAGTGCCTGTAGTATGAGTACGCTCAACGACATGCCTAGAAAGGAAGCGACTCTCCAGCTTCATGTGCACGATAAGAGACCGAAGATGCTTCGCCGCCCCTTCGATGTCAAGCACCCAGATGCGACCTTCAAAGCATTCTCCGAATCGCTTTCTGTCCACGATGAACCAGTCCCCATCAAGTGGCGTTCTGAGGTCCAGGGTCATTCGGTGAACCGGAAAGATGGCGACTTTGTTGAGCCGCTGTATGTTTCTTCGACGTAACTGTAAATTCGAAACGTCGCAAGCGATCCGTTTATCCAAGACTTGAACCAAATCTTTCAAGTCAGGTGCGTGCTCGACGTTATAACTGAGGTCGATTAGATGCGCCACGATGTCTTTGACATCTGCATCCTTAACGCCGAGATGGACGACAAAAAGCGTCTCGAGACGTGGATATTCCAGTTTGAGAGCCACAACATTGGTCAACGAAGACGGTGCTTCCCATCTGCACTCATCTAACTTGATCCATCTCCACGGTTTTGCTTTGGAGATGTAAATCAGGTCTTTCTCGGCAAACTCCTCTCTGCTGCAGGTAAGTCATGTGGACCGATAGTGACGCTTTGGACAAACTCACTTGACCGTCACTGGGTCATCATCGAATCGACGGCTGATGGCAGCATAGATCCGTTTGACATCCTTGGCCTCAAAGCCTTCGTCTCTCATGTGCCGAAGATCGTGTAGTATGGTCAGGTAAGTATCCAAAGTAGGTCTGACACTAAAACCTAGACTTTCGAGGGGCAGCCAGCGATTGTCTTCTGGGTCCTTGATGGTGAGAACGGGCAACACTGATACTAACCACGGCTCCTTGAGGACGCTACTGGTACCGAGATAAAGCTCGCCCAGAAATTCGGAGTTCCCATCCCCCAGTTGCAACTCCTTCTTAGATAAGATCGTTTTCGCACGAGCATTGGAGTCACATTCGCTCCCGTAGATGTGCCAGTTGTCTCTTATCAGTTGCAGCCAGGTGATGTATGGTTTGTTATCGATCAGCCATTCGAACTCCCTACTCAAGCTTTTCCCAGAGGAACTGAGAAGGCGTGGAAGAGTACGAACACTCAGGTTGTCTTGAATCCAATTTTCCCACTCCACTGATCGACCAGAGGGTACGCCAACAAAGTACAAAGGATCGAGAACGCGAACGAGGGGCGGAGATGCATTTGTGAGAGTTCGCAGAATTGGCGAATCTGCATTAATGTACAGATCGCGGCCGTTGTGAAGTACGGAGCTGCGCTTGGTGGCGATGCGCATGTCATGATAGTCGTTCGGATCTGATTGTGACGCATTGAACAGGAACCGCAAGTGGTTAACAACGTGCTGTCGACTCCATCCGCCGTAATTTCGGCCATGAGTACGATGCTGCTGGATGATGAGACTGCAAACCTGCTCGGCATCGAGACTCTTCACTCCGAGCTCGCGAAACAGCTGCTTTCGTGGACGACTCGAGGAAGCAACATCTTCGACGATCGCGGCTTCTATGCCCGCCGGAAGTTTTTGGCCGCCGGTCATCGATGGGAAGTACAGTCCTTCAGCTGAACCCTCAACCCACTCTCCAGATCGGAGAGGGATCAATGGAAGGTCACTCAGGCGGCTCGCCAACCCCGTGTGCAATATAGCTCTTGCTACTCGACAGTGCCAAGCGTGAGCTTCTCCTTGAAACATGCTTGGACGAGTTTGCACGTATTCTCTGAGCTCAGTGAGGAACATTGTGTTGGATAGCTCCCTGACCCGGAGGATCTGCAGTGCAGAGTCGGAGTACTCTTGAGACACGAACTCTCCCAGAGTCAATCGATCTCTCAACAGTGATCGAGCAGGAGATTTCCCATCGGAGAATACCTCGGGAAGAGACAGCAAATTGTCTGGGGACACGAGATTCGAGATCCGGGCATACAAAACAGCGTTGACTCTCAGAAGGTTTATGAGGTCGTCCAAGAAGCCGGCAAATATGGTGCCTGTGGATGTGCCTTGCGATTCGAGACATGCAGGCCAGGTCCACTTCAAAGTGTCTTGGCAGTTGATCTCCTGGACAGCATCGAGGAAGAGTTGTTGCGCGCTACTGACAAGACGCTTGTTCCAGTCGTTGCCTTCGAGAACGTCCTCTCTATTAGCAGTCAATATGAAATCAGCCTGCAGTAAGAACTGCTCATGTTAGCATGCATAGTAGCAGTCTCTTGTTTCGTGAGCTTACCGGCAACCCGTAGGTGCGAATGGGCAAGAAGTTGAACACCTCGCAGCTTGCTAAGATTGGGGTCTTGCGAGAAGTGATCGGGATCGCCAGCACTACGTCGGATTCCGTGATGTCCTCCCGCTTGTCTTCCGGTGGCATATTTGACTCCGTGTGTTCGAATATAAGATAAGTCGTCTTTTCGTGAGATGGACGAGGATGAGTTTGTCGTCTGGTTAGTACCGAGATGCTTAAATCGGCTGCATCAGTATCCACGCGTTCGATAGCAAAAGAGCTCTCAAGTCGTCCTGAATTGGCCTCAACTCGGACACTGATCGACATCAGATTGCGTAAGAACAGCAGCATTTGGGCGGACAAATGCATAACGTCCCCGTAAATGGCGTCGCGGTCACTCTGCTCCGGAACATGGAAGCAGAACATAGTCCTCTCCTTCAGAGTCCCATGAGCTCGGAACGGCTGCCATTCGGGTGCGATCATGCCTAGTCGTTTCGTCTTGTCGAAGTGGAACTGAAGAGCTCCAGAAGAAACCCAGACGAGATCCGCCACTCGAAAGACCGACTTGAAGCCAATGCCCTTTTCTCCGATGTATCCTTTCTGGGACAGTTTCGTGGTCTTGGTACTGCCACCGACGCCGCATATTGCACGCACATTGTTCGGCTTGAAGCCCAGCTCGTTGCATCCGATCCAGAGATGGCCGCTCTTGCGGTAGATGATGGTCATTGTCGGTTTGACGTCCGAGGAGTAGTGGTTGTCGTCGGCATTTTGGATGAGCTCAAGCAGGAAGCGAGTCGGCTTGCTGTAGAGCTGTTCAGAGAGTCTAGAACTCATTAGTTCTGGCTTGCAAATAGGACGAATCTGCACTCACAGCTTGGTCGCTCTCGCGAGATCGACCGCGTTCACATCACCTCCGTCGCCAACGTCCACACCCTTTTCAGCACGTATACTAGCTATCAACTCCCGAGCCTCCTGCTCGTCGTCCATGATAACGACAAAGCTGTGCAGTCAAAGTACAACATAGGCATGCCGACAAGAGTAGACGACTCCGGTGGGATCCGAGGGTAGTGCCAACCTCTGTCTGTCAGCCCATCATGCTGTGCCGCATGCAACATGCAATGGCACCATGCTCAGCCTATAGGATCGTTCTATCTACATACATAAGCGCCATGGATAAACTGCTGCGGGCGAGCTCACATCGGTGGTATATCATCGCACAAGTTGTTTGCGCGCAGCCAGACCTGCACGTTTTCGTGGTTGGCTTCCCGGATACCTGCCACTATCGAATGCCTCTATCGCGAGATGTAGCAGTCCGCGACATGGTGGCGACGTCACGAGAAGTCGAGTTCATCGGCTCACGACTGCTTGACATGAAGAACAGGGGTGGGCCGCGAGCAGAGGGCAAGCGTTTCAGCCATCAGCGCCAAAATCAGTAAGGCTATAGCTGTAGCCAGTTAGCCTCCGCCATGTGTTCGCATGCAGCTGGCGAGCAATACATCTCCTGCGTATAGAATCATTGTGATCTGGGTAAGTCGAAGTATCTCGAAGTGAAGGCGGAAGTTGACGTGAAGACAGCTTTTCTAGTTCTAGCTAGCTCCCACAGCGGCTGCAAGGCACATCCGAACCCGAGCCGCAACTCTATATTTTCCTCCCGCCCTACCAATGACTCTTTCGACCACCACCTCATCCGTCGTTTCGTCTCAACGTCCATGCACTCCTATTGCGACAATGACTTCAACAACCCTCCACGTGCGTGCAGAGACCAAGCCGCTGGAGCACCGCTCAGCAGTCACGCCATCGATTGCCAAACAATTGGTCGATGCAGGTTACACCGTCAATGTTGAGCGGTCAGAACTGAGTATCTTCGACGATTCGGAGTACGAAAGCACAGGCGCTTCTCTGGTACCGACAGTATCGTGGATAGACGCGCCCGGTGATCACATTATTGTTGGGTTGAAGGAACTGCCGGAAGAAGATTTCGCTCTTAAGCATACGGTTTGTGATTCGCCAATGGCTTGAGTTTCGACTGAGACTAACAATGATGTAGCATGTTCAGTTTGCACACTGTCAGTATATATCAAATCAGTGGCACTCTGTTCGTGGCTCTGTCTAATTATCGGCAGGCTACAAGGGCCAAGGTGGCTGGCAGCAAGTCCTGAGTCGTTTCTCTCGTGGCAACGGAACTCTGCTCGACCTGGAATTCCTCGAAGATGGTTCGTTGATCTTCGACGCACGCACTACAACATTCTAACGCACTCACAGAGCAAGGCAGGCGAGTTGCCGCATTCGGCTACGTGAGTTTCTTGTACCATTTCTGCACACCGAACATACTAACGATCCCAACAGCATGCAGGCTTCGCCGGTGCAGCACTCGCACTCATGGCATGGGCATGGCAAATCACACAGCCCGCAGATGCCGACATGCCTGGTGTAACACCATACGAGAACGAAGACCTGCTTATCCAGGCGGTCAAGAAGTCCGTAGAAGAAGGCAAAGCAAAATCCGGCCATCTGCCCCGTGTGCTTGTTATTGGCGCGCTTGGACGGTGCGGCAGAGGTGCAGTCGACCTGTGCACGAAAGCTGGGCTGAGCGACATCTTCGTACGTATAATCCACCCTTACTGCGCGAGCTATACCGACGAGGGCAGACATGGGACCTCCCTGAAACCTCCGCCAAACCCGGCCCCTACCAAGAAATCATCGAATCCGACGTCTTCGTCAACTGCATCTACCTCTCCGCTAAAATCCCGCCGTTCATCGACCAGGAATCCCTTTCATCGCCCAACCGCAAGTTGGCGGTCGTCTGCGACGTATCCTGCGACACTACGAACCCGCACAACCCGATCCCGATCTACGACATCAACACGACTTTCGACAAACCCACCGTTCCTGTTAAACTGCTGTCTGGAAACAAGGAACTTCCACTATGCGTGATCAGCATCGACCACTTGCCATCGCTGTTGCCGCGGGAAGCTTCGGAGGCGTTTAGTGCGCAATTGCTACCTAGCCTGCTTCAGCTCAAAGACCGGAAGAACGCACGGGTGTGGCAGCAGGCGGAGACGTTGTTTGAGGAGAAAGTCGCAACGCTGCCAGAGGGCGCTGGGAATGGGCAAGCCAAGTAGGCTGATCGGTCTTAGCTCGCAGGATTTACACAGCTAGACACGAATTGCATCGATGAACATGAATAAGCCTACATTGGGGGCCTAGCCACCCCCTCCCAAGCCTCAGGTAACCGCCTTATATAACCCCTAAGCATCTCCCTCCAATCGCACCAGATCCCATCGTCAGCACTGAGGACTAGGTTCGGCAGTTTCATCAACAACCTATGAGCAAGAAAACAGTACCGTTAGCACATATCTCACATCTTCACATGAACGACGGGTGGTTCCTACACCCCATCAACTTACCCATTCCCCCTAAAAGTAACCCGCCACTCCTGCCCCACCCCAAAGCCCTGCGCGGAAAGCTGCTTCCACTTCTCCGTCACCCTGGCCTGGTTTGCTTTCGGTAATACGTCCGTGACCTCGAATAAGGCGTACTGAGGATGAGTCTTGCTGATGTGCCGGAAGGTGGTGGTGATGGTGCCGCGGACGTCGTACCAGCGGTGGTGGGAGCCGGAGGAGAGGGTGAAGTTGAGGCCGATGCTGAAGTTGGGGATGTGTTGGGTGGAGGCGACTTCGTCGGAGAGATGGAGATATCGATGACTGACGTGGCGGATGTTGTATATTAGGTCTACTGGAGACAGATAGCTGAGGATGTGGAGGAGTAATTCTTCTGGGAGGCGGCCCATCCTTTAGAATAATTGGGCTGTGGTGGAGCTGTAGTCTCGATGGTGTAGTTAAGGTAGAAGGCTGTTGCGAGCACTGGAGCACCGGGAGATTGGTTGAGTCCGAGGAGAACGTCTGCCCGTCTTGGTCGATATCGAATATACAGCGGCATTTTCTCTTGTAGTGATTGAGCGGCTAAGGACAAATATCTGTTGATCACAGTCATCCCGAGTCAGTGGCGCTGGTCCAAGCTTTCGACTGCATCGGGAAGGAGCAAGCTCGACTTCACTTCGCGATCAACGCTCCAATGCGTGCACGCGTATTCCCCGTCCTTGGAGCGTCCACGCCTCTGCAATCCCTCATAGCGCGAAGATGGCGCCCACAATGGATCTGCCACAACTGCCAGCAGCGCCAACCCCAATACCGCCGCCTGGCGACCTCGACCCCGACCCCGGCTGAACAGGCCAAACCATACTATGTCACCACACCAATCTTCTACGTCAACGCGGCCCCGCACGTGGGACACATGTACACCATGATCCTCACCGACGTCCTCAAACGCTGGCAACAGCTCAAAGGTCGCCCGGCAATCCTCCTCACCGGCACCGACGAGCACGGGATCAAGATCCAACGCGCCGCCGCCAAAGCCAACGTCGAACCTGAGGAATTCTGCGACAAAGGCGCCGAAGTGTTTAGAGAGCTTGCCGCAAGGATCGATATCAGTAATGATGTATTCATGCGCACGACGGGTAAGAAGCACAAGCAGGCGGTGGAGTATGCGTGGCAGATGCTCGAGCAAGGCGGCTACATCTACGAAAGCAAGCATGAAGGGTGGTACAGCGTGTCGGACGAGACGTTCTATCCGCAGGGCCAGGTGCAGTTGATAGTTGATCCGCCGACGGGGAGGAAGATCATGGTGAGTGTGGAGACGGGGAAGGAGGTCGAGTGGACTAGTGAGAGGAATTATCACTTCCGGTTGAGTGCGTTTCAGGAGAGGTTGTTGGAGTTTTATGAGCGGAATCCGACGTTTATTGTGCCGGAGAGCAGGATGAATGAGATTGTGAGGCAGGTGAGGGATGGGCTGGAGGATTTGTCGGTTTCGAGGCCGGTGGAGCGGTTGACGTGGGGGGTGAGGGTGCCGACGGATCCGAGTCAGACGATGTATGTGTGGTTGGATGCGCTGCTGAACTATGCTTCTGCCGTTGGCTACCCGTTCACTCCTGGCTCGGAGAGTGCTGGTGGCTGGCCAGCAGACGTCCACGTCGTGGGCAAGGACATCATCCGCTTCCACTGCATCTACTGGCCCGCCTTCCTCATGGCGCTCGACCTACCCCTGCCAAAGCAAGTCCTCACAACCGCACATTGGACGCTGGGCAAGCAGAAGATGTCCAAAAGCGTAGGCAACGTCGTCAACCCCTTCTTCGCCCTCGAACGCTTCGGCACAGACGTCATGCGCTGGTACCTCATCCACGACGGCGGCATAACCGACGACGCCGACTACGATAACCTCCACATCGTCGACAAGTACAAGAAAGGCCTGCAAGGCGGCGTAGGCAACCTCGCCAGCAGGATCCTGAAGGGTAAAGGCTGGAATCTACGCCACGCGGTCGAGAACTTCGCGCAGCCGGATTTCGTCCCAACAGCCGACGCACCGCGGTCGCTAAGCTTCAAAGACACTGACGAAATCGGCCCACCAACCTACGACTCCCTCGCGTCCCTCCCAGCCGAAGCAGAACGTCTCATGACCGACCTCCTCCCCAACAAAGCCCTCCAACGCATCATGGACTCCGTCTACACCGCCAACGCTTACGTCCAGCACGCCGCTCCTTGGACGTTAGTAAAACTCCGCATGGCCGAACAAGCCAACCCCACCCCTGACACGGCCCGGATTGCCGAGCTGGATGAAAGCGCCCACCACATCGTCTTCCTCACGGCCGAAACGCTGCGGATCACGGGGATAATGCTGCAGCCGTTCATGCCGGGAAAGGCGAAGGAGTTGCTGGATATGCTGGGCGTGGCGGAGGAGAGGAGGGGGTGGGAGTGGTGTCAGGTGGGGAGGGATGCGGGGTACGGGACGCCGATGGTGGAGCTTGGGAAGAGGGGGGAGGGAGGGTTGTTTCCCATGTTAAGTAGTCAGTGGTGAGTGAATCTATCTAAGCTCATTGTTCTTGACTGTCATCGCTCAGGTCGAGGGCCTTTTGTTGTCTCTCCTGTCTCGTCATCTCTCATGTCTCGTTTCCGTTTCCGTTTCCGCCTCTGTCATCTCTCATGTCCGGTCGGCATCATAACCTGTCGCTCCTCTATCCCAGTCCAGTGTACCCGTTCCCAATCTAGTCCCAGCATCCTCTGCTTGACCATACCCAACCATACTCAGCCAATGCAGCAGTTTTCCAGTTGCCTTACCTCCACATACCAGACCCGGTCAATTTCCTACCCACCCACCCAAACTCCAGATATCACTTTTGACGACCATTCTTCATGCTCACTCCTCCTCACTGTCCTCATCACTACCCTCCTCCTCCTGACTCTCCGCCTCCAACGCCCTCACCATAGCCGCATATTCCTCGTCCTCCTTCCTACTCGCCTCCCTCAGCCGCTCTATCTCTTGCTGCTCTTTCCGCTCTTCTTCTCGCCGCAGGCGCTCCGCCTCTTCCCTCTGCCTCTGAGCTTCTTCACGCTCCTGCTGCAGGTGCTCCTCCTCCTCACGCTGTCTCTGCTCGGCTTCTCGTCGCGCCCGCTCCTCAGCCGCCCTAGCAGCAGCCTTAGCCATCTTCTTCGCCTCCCTAGCCGCCTCCTTCTTTATGCGCTTCTCATCGTCGCGCACGCGCTTCTCCTCGCGAAGCTTTTCGAGCTCCGCGGCGTGTCGGGTTTTCTTTTCGGATAGCTCGGCGAGGAGTTGGGCTTTTAGGGCTGAGGAGGGGGATGGGGCTGATGAGGGGCTTGAGACGGCGGGGGCCGGGGAGCTTGTAGCGGCGGTCTTGGGCACCTTCGATGGGGTGATGTTGGGCGAGGGTGAGGGAGCTGGGCGCTTGAGGGGAGATGATGTTGCCATGGTTGGTGGAAGGGGTTGGAAGGAGGGTGGGAAGGGTTGGAGGAGTGCTTGCATCTGAGCTTGCATCTGAGCTTGCGGAGGTGCTTGGTATATTCCTTGCATCTGTGCTTGAGGTGGCATCTGCATCGCTCGCGTTGGTGTCTGAGGTAGTGCCTGCATTGCTTCCGTTTGCTGTTGTGGTACCTCTGTCGGTGCTTTAGGCTTCAACAAGCCGAAGACCGGTGGGATGCTGGCTGTTGCAGTGAACTCTGGTCCAGTGAAGCTTGGCGCCTTTGATGGTGAAGTGAACCCACCCGGACTGTTCACGCTCCTCGCACGTGAAGGAGAAGCACGTGCACCTTGAGCCACAGCGCTCTGAAGTAGCTGTGAAGTCTTGGCCAGTGACTGCTTGTCGGTGTTCTCACGCACTGGTGTAGTCGCCTTGACTGCTACCGCCATTTCCACCAGCTCTGGAGCAGGCTCAGGTTCAGACTCAGGCTCAAACTCATCAAAGTCTTGCTCAAACTCCTGCTCAAACTCCGGCTCAGGAGTAATCTCCTCATCGCTCTGCACAAACAGCGGACTCTCCTCCCTCGCCGCATCAACTTTCGATTTATTCCCAATCGGTTTCGCCCTATACGCCGGCCCCTCTCTCGGCTGCAGCAGCGTATACGAAGTCCCAGTCTTGAAACAAATCTCCTGTGCCGTCGACAGTCCAACGTCTTGCGGGATGCCTTGTTCATCGCAATACTCAGCGATCTTCTCGAGAGGTACAGTGCCGCCTGGAGACGCAAGGGCGCGGATCTCATCGTAGTCGATGAAGTTGCGTGGGACGCGGACGGGGCGGGTGTGCTTGGAGCGGTACATGAGCTCGGGAGGTGGGCGTGGGGTGGCGTTCTCTGGGGTGCGGTCGGCGGGGTTTGGAGTAGCGGAGAGTGCAGTGGCAGCTTCGGTGGTCGGACGGCGGAGATGGGGCTGCTCGGCTGGGGTGGCGACATCGGCGTCTTTCGTCTGCGTATCTTGTGACATGGCCGCTGCGCCGCCTTTCCGAAATGATGGCGTAGGTGGGCCTACCATAGCGACTGTCGTGCCCTGATCGAACTCGTCTGGTGCGATGAGATCGTTCTCGATGTCGAGGTTGCCGATATGGTTGTTCTCCGTCTCGAGGTCAGGGGTGCGGCCACTATAGTCTTCGTCGTGGTCACGATCCAGCTCTCCGTGTGTCGGAGAGGCTGGCATCGATCTATATGACGACTGCCCTACAAACAGCCCATCCGATGATTTGCTTGGCGACCTTTCAGGCTGTGGTGCGAACAATGGCTGCCCAAACAGCTTTGGCTGGGCGGTTTGCTGTGCTGGTGCAGGTGGTGTCTCGACTGTCTCATCTGTGCCATTTGTCCCGGTCGTCTGCGCCGCCTCTCCGTCCTGCTCGCGTGCGTGCTGCAGCTGCAGTGACGGAGCTGGACTTTCAGAGACGATTGGTGCGGCGGGGATGAGTGCACCCTCGTCCTTCAGCTCTTGCCACTCATCTGGTCTCAAGGTGCAACCGGCCTCCTGGATGGCGTACGGGCTGCGGTAGTAGAAGACAAAGGTGGCCCATGGCCCCTTGCCGAACCTCGTCTGCTTGAAGTGCCGGCGCATCTTCGACTGCAAATTGACGTTCAAGTTCCCATCTGTAGTCATCACCGTCAACTCGTGGGTCGGAGCAATACCACCATGGCAGGCAACATTTGCATTTCGGGACTTCCAGGAGCCGCAAGCCATGTCCGCAAAGCTCTCTTGGTAGTTGTCCACCACCACTTGGTTAAGAGACACGATTACAGTAAGACTTCCAAGCCCTATGTTGTACCCATCTCTGTCCATGGCATTGAGAACAGTGTCTACCTGCGAATCACCCTCCGGCAGTCTCTGCGCCAGTAAGATGCCTTCCACCACCTTGTCAGGCGCTGTAGTACCACTGGCCGGCATGTTGAATACGGAGACGAAATCCAGGTTGCGCGGGTTGTAGAATTTCGTCGCTCCCGACGTAGAGCCTTCGATGCGCTTGTCGATGACGAACGAACCATCGGCTAGTAGGTCAAAGGATGCGTGCAAGCATGTGCCGTTGAAAGAGCCGCTGAGAACGATTTGCTCGCCGTCGGAAACCGGGATGAAACACTCGAGGATGTCGGATTGTTCGTTTGGAAAATTTGCTTGTGACGGCAGGATGTACTCCGCGCATGGGAGCCCGTCTGCGAACACTGCCAAGGTACAGTCCTGATCGGTGTGTGGTTTTTTACACTTCATGATGGTGATGATGTTGGAGCCAGTGGTGATGTTGGTGTAGTATAGATTGGGAGTAGAGGAAGGATGTGATTGGGTGTCTGCAATGTTTCCTGGTGCGGAGGGAAGTTCGAGGTTGAAGTTTCGAATATTGACGAAGCTCGATGCCGCTAGTGCGGTCAGGTGATGTGTTGTACTGGCCCGTGCATTGACATGTGCCAGCTATTGATTCACCAGCATGTGCAAGTGCATGTGGTCACTGGATACGATGGACCGCGGTCAGCCGTCTCGCACGAAGGAAGAGGGATGCCGCCACTATAGTCGTATGTCAGCCCACATTCTGTGTTTGGAGTAAAGGAGAAGAGGCGCAATCGAAGGTCAAAGACAGGTTGCGGTAGTGCACCTTCTCCTAAGCAGGCTCCTGAGTGCCGCCGCTATAGTCGCGTATCAGCCCAGATTATCTGCTAGAGGTAAGGAGAAGGGGCGCAGTCGATGCTCACGAATAGGTCGTAGCAGAGTACTATCTCCCAACGCAAGTTATGGGTGCCGCCAGCGCAGCCAAGGACGAGTTCGAGATGATCTCAGATGCAGGTCGGAGAAGCGTCTCAAGCAGTACCAATGATGCGGTACCGTCTCATGTAGTTGGCGCAGGCGTGCCGCAACTGCAGCTCAGGATGGGCTGCGCGGAAGCGTGATGCGGAGACGGGGAGCGGCGCAGGCAGAGCTAAGAATAGGCGACCTCTCTTGCTGTAGATCAGGGTTGCCGCAAGTGCAGTCAGAAATATGAGCTTTGGGATCGAGTGAGGTGACGGAGAAGCGGCGTTACCGACTCAAGTATCCAGGCGGAGAGAAGCCGCAACTGTAGTCAGTGATGAGACCTCAAGATGTTTTGTCTATTCGGGAGAGTCTGCAGGATCGTGATGTCGGAGGGTGGTTTGGCGAAGATGTAATGTATATGTATGGTTCTTGAAGCTGTGAGGAGGGATAGATTGGTTTGAGTAGTGGGACGTTGATGAGCAAGCTGAAGTATCTGTACTTACAACAACTCACCAGAGACGGAACCAGGAGCAGCACGAGTTTCATGTGCGTATGTACTAGCTCAAGTCCATGCAGCTCTACTAGCATCGACGGTTGTAGCACATGGTAGCAACGCCTCCCCACCGAAAAGCACAAGGTAGCAACGCCTCCCCACCGAAAAGCACAAGGGTATATCCGTAGCAACTCCAAACCCAGCCCCATCAATCCACTGCATCCTAAACAACAAACCGAAAGTTCTGACTCTGAACCAACCACTTCCTCCCCTCGCCCCCCTTGGTCCCCCTCCCACCCACCTCCTCCTTATTCGGCACCAGCACAAAACTATCACTAAACCCCCTCATCGGCCCCTCCTTCCGCTCCACCAACCGCACGTACCCGCTCACCTGGACCACAAGACTCATATTCCGCTCCGCGTCCTTCTTGCCTGCCTTCTCACCAAGCGGCACCATGCAAGGGTTCAAGACGTGCACGTTGACTGACTGCGCCTCGAAGTGCGTCCACGGCATCTGCTTCTCGAAGGTTTCTTGGAAGGCGGCGGCATCGGAATAGGGTTCGCCGTTGTAGCTGATGTGGGGGAGGGAGCGGTTGTTGGGGAGCGGGGAGGGGGGCACGTAGAAGGATGAGATGTGGTGGCGGGAGGCGTTGAGGGCGGTGTAGTAGGCGTCGACGAAGTCTTCGGCGGCGGAGGAGGAGATACGGGTGAGGTCTGTTTCTGTGAGGGGGGTTGTTGTCGCCATTTTCACTAAGATACGACTTGTAGTCGTAGTAAAGAAGAAGGTTGATGTATCGAACGTCGAATGTTGAAGGTGAAGTCCAGCCTATGCCAAGATTACGAGCGGGACCAACCGTCGCACTACCAAATCCAGCCGGACTCGATACCACGATGAAGGGACAGCGACCACGACACCTTCACCTCCGCCAAATCACTCACCCCACTCGTCGCCAGAATGCCGAAGGAAGTCACGGACATCAAGCAGTTCATCGAGATCTGCAGGCGGAAGGATGCCTCCTGTACGTCCTCCCCATCCACCATCACCGCATTGTGTCGCAACGAGGTGGAATCTATACTATGGCTGCGCATACTAATAGGATATGTACAGCCGCGCGGATAAAGAAGAACAAGAAGGTTGGCAACGCGACGCAGACCAAGTTCAAGGTCCGCTGCCACCGCCACCTCTACACCCTCGTCCTCAAGGACTCCGACAAGGCCGAGAAGCTTAAGCAGAGTCTGCCTCCGAGTACGTATGACCCTCATTCCCCATACAACACTTCCCACACAATCACTGGGAGAAGTGAGGAAAGCGACACAAAGGCTGACATATGGTCGAATTCCTATCAGGCCTGCAGATCAGCGAGACGCCCAAGAAGAACGCCAAGGGCAAGCGGGTTGCGAAGTCATGAGTGTGAGCAGGATGGAGGAGAGGACATAGCGGGAGTTATGGAAGAAGTGTGGCTGTGAGCAGGCATGATGACACGTGGACATGGATGGTAGCTCTTCAGCTTCTCCGCGAGACACGAAATAGCTTCAAACACATGCTGCGAAACGACTCATGGTTGCAGCACCAGGTCATCAAGGCATCCTAGTCGGGAGTACGAAGCTTCTGCCATCCTCCCATTACTTTCATCCCGCGTCTTCTCAAGCTTAAGTTTTCTCTCCCACCTCTCACCCCCTCCTCACACCAAACCCATACCCCTCCCCCCGATCCAAATACACAACCCCACCGCTCAGCCCAGCCTCCTCCACCGCTTTCTTAAAATTCTCCAACGGATCAACAAAAACATCATAATCATCAAAGTGCACCGGCACCGTCACATCCGGCTTCACCAGTTGCATCAATTTCACGCCTTGCTGCGCATCCATCGTCACCATCAACAGCGGCACCTTCGGACTCGGAATCGTCGTCCCGCCAAGATGGATAAGCATCAAATCAATCTCCTTCCCCGCGTGCGTGTACTTTGTCGCTATATCGTTCAATTCGGGAACGAAGAGCGTGTCGCCGGAAATGTAGATCCGGTACCCGCAGCTGAACTCCTCGAGGCTGCCGCCGACCAGGCCTCCGGGGCTGGAGTAGCCCAATTCGACCATCCACCCGTTCGTGGGAGGCACGGCGGCGAGGAGGTCGTTGGCAACGGAGAGCGGGCCGGGGGGGATGTGTTTACCTGGCATGCCCGTTACTTTGATCACTGGTACTGGTTCCGTGGCGTTCGCATCCGCGGAGGAGGAGGAGGGGGTGATGTTCAACGTAGCAGCTTCCCAGAAATCCAGATCCTTCACCGCCGTAAATCTCTCCTCACCGTCCTTTTTGTCCACGAGATTTTCTTTGGCGTGAGGGGTGGTGATGATCGGCAGATCTCTCCTCAGCTCGTCCTCGACTTTCTGATCGAAGTGGTCGGCGTGGTAATGACTTAACAAGACGACATCGATGTTTGGCAAGTCCTCCAGGTCTATGGCTGGGTTTGTCAAGCGGGTTCCAGTGACGCCGGGGCCGAGGTGCACGTGGTCGCCTGCGTGGAGGAAGTTGGGGTCGGTTAAGATGCGGATGCCGCGCCATTCGAGGATGGTGGTTGCGGTGCCGATGAAGCGGAGGTGGGCGTCTTCGTCTTTACTGGTGGTGGTGCCGCGGGGGTGGGAGTGGGTTTGCTTCGCAGCTGGGAGGTACGAGGGAGTGGTTGTTTGGGTGCGGAGGGGAGATGAATGTTGGTTGGGCGAGAGGGTTAGGGTGTGCTTTGGGGGTTGGGAGGCGGCCATTGTTCGTTTGTGCTTGGCTGAGGAGGGAGTGGAGACGATATTGACGCTGTATACTTACTCGTAGGTTACATTCTCAATGGAGATGTTGTGGATGTTCGCCTATATGTACCACTCGCAATCATGACGCCACTTACTGTTTGGGCAGGTGGTCCCCAGCTTGGAGAGCTGCAGCTGGCTGTGAACGTGTGAGAACTTGCTCTTGTTGCATGATTACGGGGAGTCGATGGCTTTTGAAGGAAATGCTTTGAGTGTTCTGTCATGTGTGAGATGGGTGGTGTGTTGATGAAGTGGCAATTGATGAAATCGCTGGACTACCGCTTGGTCTAGCGCTAAGCTTGACCGCACGTCAAACTTGCCGCCGCACGCTTTGCTCCTCAAGATAATCACATCCATCTAGCACGCCATGAGAAGACTCGGTATTGCTTCAGCCTGACCGCATCTAGGAGAGCTATGATGCAAAGTCCCGTCTGCACGGCCGCCAATCTTGCCGAGCATTGGTGAGATCGATCCACCGCTGTTGTTCACAATTCCGAATCTGACGGCCATGCATCACTTGAGACCGACAGCCTTTAGCCACGCCTCCGATGCTGCCACAGGCTTGTCGAATTCCAACTCCACCCACTCCTTCTCCTTCGCCCACGGCATCTCCCTCCCATCTACCGGCAGGAAAGTGAAGTAGTCCGCCATCGAGTCAGCCTTCGCCCGCGACCAGTATTCGTGATAGTGGTAATAGTCGTCCTGCGGCGGGAAGTATCTGTTGATGGCTGTGCAGGCTTTCCCGACCAAGGCTTTTAGCTCGGCCGTGATCATCTTCGCGCAGTCGTGGCCGCGTCCTCGAGGCAGCGAGAGAAGCTCGGTGTATCTTTCTGCAGCGTATCCTCCGAATCCCTCGGTAAGACTTTCGTCGTCTTGCGCGCCGAGAATCGTGTTGACTGCCATGCGAAGGGATCCCGTCTTGACTTTGTGTTCATAATACCATCCATCATTGGCCTGGCCTTCGCAAAAGTCGACGGTGTCGCGGATAGCTGTTGTGTCGTCTCCAAGGGTGGAAGGAGGTAGGTCAGGCGATTGAGTGCTTGGTAGTGCTACCGGAACACATTTGTAGCCGTGAGACTGGAGGTTGTTGATGAGAGGGCCGAAGTGCTCTGGGCTGTGCCAGGATCCGTGGACGAGGACGATGGTTGGCAGAGACATTTTGAGAGGGATGAACGATCTCGGGAGAAGTTGAAGTTAGAGGAGTGCTCAAGTATATATCAACTCACTGCGCGTTTGGGGCTTCTCTGGCCCCAAGGGCTTCGGCGCTAGCTGCTCAGCTGCTTATGATCATGCTTGGTGCAACGAGAGTCCGCAAGCTGTATGAGCGTCTTTGTTCCAGGTTGTTCTCCAATGGTCGGTCGTCAGATACGGGTAGGTTTGCACGGGTGTGAGCAGTCAAGCAATCACAGTATAGAGTGACTCTGTTTCGAGTCCATCTCTGTTACCGTGGTATCCTTTCGAATTGAAGAGGTATTTCGAGGCGATCGAAATGCGCTCGTGGTCCTCATCGTGTCCTCACCTCCTGGATCGGACAGCATTGCTTTCTAGAGGTTCCACGGCTTGTACTCATCGGTATGAAAGGAAGGTTGTTCTTATGAATAGGAGTAAGTGTGGGTTTGGGGGCCGAAACGCCTGCCATGCAATTCTGGCATCACCATGCATTAGCGTGCCGCCTGTAGCGAAGAGGCGGACAACCTTGAACTTTCGAGCTTCGAGCTTCGCGAGCACCGACTATCAAGTATGAGCTGTGAGTGAGGAACTCCTCTCGAACAGTCTCCATCGTTCATCATTGTTCAGAGCTAAGCATCCAGCCTGAGAGCACTCATCATAAACGGCGAGGGGGACATCGAAGCAACACCCTCGTCCACCTGCGCGTGGCGGACGCCGCTTGGAGGTCGGGCGATACCAGCAATATGGCTACTACAATTGCTTCTGGTCATGGCGGACACCGGTCCTCCAGCTCGACATCAGGTGCAGCCATACTCGCAGCGTTCATTCCGACATTTATCACCGCTGTGATCTACATCGCCATCTTTGCTGCTATTCGGAACAAATACCGAAAAATCTACGCGCCTCGAACCTTCTTAGGCGTCGTGCCTGAGAAGGATCAGACACCAGAGTCTAGCACCAAGGGCGAATCTTGGTTTCAGACATACCGGAAGCTTCCTGATCATTTTGTGCTACAGCACAACTCTTTGGATGCATATCTGTACCTACGATTCCTGAAGTTCATCATTGGAGTCTGCCTATTGGGCTGTATTCTTACCTGGCCCATTCTGCTACCAGCAAACATCACCGGAGGCGGCACCGCAACTCAACTCGACCGACTCAGCTTCAGCAATGTTGAGAGCAAGAACATATTATGGGCGCATGTGCTTGTTGCATGGGTGTTCTTCTCAGCAGTCATTCTTCTCATTGCCAGGGAGCGATTGCGCTTGATTGGCGCGAGGCAGGCGTTTCTTCTTGACACGACACGCTCAGCTCGCTTGTCTTCCAGGACAGTGCTGTTCCTGAACGCACCACCGGAGGCCTGTCAGCCGGAGTACATGGGAAAGTACTTCGGGAACGATGCGGAGCGGACCTGGCCTGTCAAAGACATGGGCGATCTTGAGGAGCTCATTGCAAGGCGGAGTGGGACTGCATTTGCACTGGAGAGCGCCGAGGTTGATCTCATTAAGCATGCCGTTAAACGGAACAAGAAGCAAAGTCGTCCCGTCAATGGCGCCAGTAGCCTTGAGAACGGGCAGACTTTGGTCCCGGAGGCTGAGCGTCCGAAGCAGAGGAACCCACCGGTCGTGGGCTCGAAATTTGACCCGATCGACAAAGCTCGCAAGATGATTGGCGAACTAACCGCACGAATCGACACCGTCCGCGCCGCTCCCGGTCGAAATATTCCAGAGCAAGCAGCTGTTTTCGTGGCTTTCTCAGATCAGGCTGCTGCACATCGAGCCTTCCAGGAGATCAAGTTTGGGCCAACCATGCCAATGCAAGACCGGTTTTTGGCAGTTGAACCCAAGGGAGTGCTGTGGAACAATCTAGCCATGCCTCTTTCCAGACGACTCTCCAAGGCATCCGTCGCATTGGCATTCGTGATAGCATTCACGATCTTCTTCTCCATACCAATCGGAATCATCGGCACGATCAGCAACGCCAAATACCTGGCTGATAATGTCAAGTGGCTACGCTGGCTGAATGACCTACCACCGGTTCTTCTGGGCCTGTTGACTGGTCTCGTGCCGCCGTACCTCACGAGTACGTTCGTATCCTACGTTCCAAAGCTCTTCCGACACGTGGCAAAGCTTTCCGGCGAGCCTACGACCGGACAAGCAGAACTCAAGACGCAGACTTGGTACTTTGTCTTCCAAGTATTCCAAGTCTTCCTCGTCACGACTTTCTCCTCTGGTGCAGCAGCTGTGGCTTCGCAGATAATCCAGAATCCGGGAGATGCGCCAAACTTGCTCGCTAGCAGCCTCCCGAAGGCTTCGAACTTCTACCTGACGTACTTCATCTTGCAGGGTACATCGAGTGCCGCCAGTACTGTGCTCAACTACTCTGATCTATTCGAATTCCTGTTCTACGAGAGGTTTATGGACAAGACTCCCAGACAGCACTACAGCACTTACGCCAAGATGAAAGGTACTCCTTGGGCGAGCTGGTACCCGAAGTTCACCAATTTTCTGGTGATTTCCATCGTCTACGCCTGCGTGGCTCCCCTGGTTCTCGGGTTCGCCACTGCAGGCTTGACGATCTATTACTTCGCTTACCGTCACCAGCTTCTCTTCGTATGCCAGACCAAGGTCGATACCCAGGGCGAAGCGTACAAGCGGGCTTTGCAGCAGATGCCGACCGGCCTGTACATCGCCGAACTCTGTCTGATCGGACTTTTCAGTGCTAAGGGGGCGGTAGTGCAGACAACGCTGATGGTGGTGCTGCTCATTGTCACGGCGGGTTTGAACCTCGTCCTCGATCGCATGCTTCGTCCCCTGGAGCTCTATCTCGGAGTGGATGTCTGGCAGGCGCAAGAAGTGCCTCTTCTGGCTCAAGAAGACAACATCCCAATCGATGACGCAGAGGCTCTACATGCCTCTGCACATGCTCGGAGACTCGGGCTAAGGAAGTTGCCAGACCCAGCACCGAGGATCTTGTCCGACTTTTTCGACGCGATCATCACCAGTGCTCGCGGACAGCTCGCGTCCTGGCTGGATGAGACCACATTCGATGGCGATGACAGTGCTCCGCTCAAGGAGGATGATATTGAGAAAGCGTACACTGCGCCGGCTTTCACTTCCAAGACGCCAAAGCTCTGGATTCCGAGAGACAAATTGGGAGTGTCCAAGGAAGAGATTGCTCAGAACGATGAGGCGGGTCTAGTTACCACAGATGAGGCTGCTGAGATTGACGATGAGGGCAAATTGCATTGGGATCATAGGTTCGAGAATGTGCCGATCTTCAGCAAGGCGAAGATCATTTGAAGGAGATATGCGGATGACGGGTGTTGGTGTAAGTTGTATCTCGTACATAAGCACTTTATGCAATATTCAGAAGTGTTCGTTTATCTCCGTGGTCGATCCAGTTGCCGGAGCATCATCAGGCCGGTTTGAAGCTCTCGTACGAGTCGCAGTCTTTGCCCTCATCTGTTTGTCATCGGCCGCTTCGTTCTGATCTGCCTTAAGGCCGATTCCCGGTTGCGTATGGCTAGGGCTCCAAGGGCTGCAAACATCGAAGAAGGCTGACCGACACTCTTAGAAGAGCTATATACGAAAGAGTCTCCACGCTGCGCTGTTCACAATAATTCTTGGTATTTTATGCTCGGCTTCGTATCGTCGTTCCTTTCCATTGACTGTATCGCGGTGTTGGCCGAATAATCTATTTGGACGAAGCATATAAGTATTACTGACAGACGCTCACAAGGACAAAACACCCGTCAGTGTTGATCTTGACATACACGTTACGAGATCAACTTGGTTCACTAGCTACACAACCATGAAGGCAATCAAAGTCGTCGAAGCTGGCAAGGCCGAGATCCAGGATGTCAGCGTGCCGGAGCTCAAGGATGAATATCTTCTGGTCAAGATCAAGAATGTGGCGTTGAACCCGACGGATTGGTAAGTGCGAATCAATCAGTTGCAAGCAAGGACTGGTGGACGAAGCTGACCTTCATAGGAAACACATTGACTACATTGTGAGAATCAGTGTCTTCTATGGGAGGCAGAGGGCTTAGCTGATCGATGATTCTCGGACCAGCCATATCCAGGTGCCACGGTCGGATGCGATTTCAGTAGGTTTTCCTTCGCTCGAACAACTCTTCTCGAGACTACACTTACCAAAATCGACACGATTAGTGGGTACTGTCGAAGAAGTCGGCCCAAATGTCGGCGGCGACTTCAAGAAAGGCGATCGAGTTGCTGGCGTAACACAAGGCTGCAACGCCTTCAATCTCGAAGAAGGAGCATTTGCAGAGTACGCCATCATCAAGGAAGGCGGCTTGTTCAAGGTCCCTGAGAACGTCAAGGACGAAGAGGCTGCGACAGTCGGTCTCGCATTTGCTACGGTGGGACTGGGTCTCTACCAGACGTTGAGTCTGCCGTGGCCCGGTACTGTGCCGGCGAACTGCCCTGTCCTTATTTATGGCGGAAGCTCTGCAACTGGAAGTATTGCTATCCAGTTTGCGAAGCTGTAAGTACTGCACTGTATGAACGGTATGCAAAGCGAGTGGACTGACCTCGCGCAGCTCAGGAGCTACCGTGGTCACCACATGCAGCCCTCGCAATTTCGACTTCGTCAAGTCGCTTGGGGCCAGCGAGGCCTTTGACTACAACGACCCGGAATGTGCAGACAAGGTGCGGTATGCCTGCCGGCCACCTTGGGATGACAGCTGACATGTGGCCAGATTCACAAGTACACAAACGACAGCCTGTTTTCCGCTCTGGACTGCATCGGAGGCGAACAAGGTGGCAAGATCACTTCCAAGTCCATTTCATCGAAGGGCGGCCAGATCTGCTCCATCGTGCCAGGAACAGAGTATCCAAGGCCGGATGTACGAGCGACGGCCGTTCTGGCATACAAGATTCGGGGCGAGCCTTGGAAGCTGATGCAAGATATGCCCGCCACTTTGGAAGATTACCAGTTTGGACAGATCTTCTTCCGCTTAGCTGTGAAGCTGCTGGGCGAAGGGAAGGTCAAGGTACATCCACCCAAGGTTGGGCAGGGTCTTGACGGTGTGCTTCAAGGTCTGGATGATATGCGGCAAGGAAAGGTCAGCGGCGAGAAGCTGGTGTACTTAGTAGACTTATAGGAAGTCGTCACCGCATACTGTTGCGACCATCAGACCAGTGGGTGTTTCCTGCAAGCCATCCGTGCTGATCGGTCGGGGCACAAACACAATCGTAGCAATGGATGTCGAGACCATGTATAGCAAGATGTGGAAACGATCGTATGATCGCGGCATTGGTGCCATCACAGGTCATACCACCACCACCATCATGCATCTGCGAGTTCGGCCTCGGCGGCTGTCATTGAACGGCGGAGTGTTGAAGTCTTATGAGTGTTCAGGAGGAACAGTCGATCAGATTCACTAGCGTAAGGAGTGAGCACGGACCATTCCACTGAGACGTCCAGTCCAGCGCCAAACGGTTTCAGCTTGTTCTTGAAACCCTTGCAATCTTGATCAAGAAAGCCACCTCCCAACATACAAAGAAAAGGGCGTCTGCACCCATGATGGGGCTGTTCCTTCCCTCGCAACTACGCCTGGAGCGCTGTCACAGAAGGGTTGCTTGCTGTCGCTCTCCTCCCGAACTTCATCTGGACAATGTTCCAAACGCTTCTTGTCTTGCTGGCCTTGACGCTGTGCGCGCAGCAGGCTGTAGCCCAGGCGGTGTTTGCGCATGTTATTGTGAGCCCACCTGCCCGCAGATATTGTATGAAGAATACAAGATACTGATGATATGAACAGGTCGGCAACAACGGAGCCTACACCCTTGCGAACTGGGAATCCGATATCCGGCTCGCGGCGAGTAAGGGCATTGATGCGTTCGTGCTGAATATTGCTCCTCCGGTTGAGGGGACTGTTGCAGACCAGACGGTATGTCGGTAACCACGGCATGAGCAATGAATAGCTGTATTGACCACGATTACAGGCACTCGCTTTCCAAGCAGCGAACAGCGTGGCGAACGGCTTCAAGCTCTTCTTCTCCTTCGACTATCTCGGCAGTGGTGTCCCGTGGGAGACAGGCGATATTGTGACGTTGTTGAAGCAGTATGGATGGGATCGTGCGTACTACAAGGTAGGCCGACCATTAGCATATCAGTGCCGGCACAAGCTAATCAATCTTCAGTACAATGGCAAGCCGTTCGTCTCCACCTTCGAAGGCCCAACCAACTCGGATGTCGGTCAGTGGGCCACGATCCGTCAACAGGTGCCTATCTACTTCGTGCCGGACTGGTCTTCCCAGGGACCAGGATTTGAGATGGACCTCTATGACGGTGCATTTTCGTGGGATATGTGGCCGAAGGGGCCGAATAACATGACGATGGATGTGGACAAGTCCTGGCAGGGCTCTTTGCAACCTGCTAAAAAGACGTATATGATGGGTATGCGTGCTTAGTTCTACGAAGGCTGCGAGAGTTCACTAATATTGCGTAGGCGTCTCGCCTTGGTTCTACACAGACCTGCCTGCCTACAACAAAGCGTGGGTCTGGCGGGGCGATATGACTTGGGCTCGCCGTTGGCGGCAGGTACTAAAAGTCCTGCCAGAGTTCGTTGAGATCGTCACTTGGAACGACTACGGCGAATCGCACTATGTTGGGCCTATCTTCGAGCCCGGTATCCCACAAGCAGAGAATGCTGACGCTCGGTCGTACGTGCTGAACAACCCGCACGAAGCCTGGCTCGAGACGCTTCCATACCAGATCGCAGCCTACAAGCACGCTTTCAACCCGTCGAATCCAGCTCCATCCGTTGCTAAAGGAGAGGATAAGATCGTCTACTGGTACCGCACCGCGCCTGCCTCGGCCGGCACCACTAGAGCCACTGGCAACGCATGCATGTCTCCCATCAATACTAGCCCTCAGGACGAAAGGTGCTACCCAATTGAGGAGATCATGGAAGATGGAATCTTTGTTCTTGCATTACTTTCTTCGCCAGGGTGGGTTTCAGTCGCGGTAGGGGATGGTCCACCACAGCGTTTTGAAGGTTTAGGGGCCGGGCTCAACCATCTCAGTCGGCCGTTCGGCGGCGAGGTTGGAAACGTGACGGTCAGGTCTTCAACTGGAGTCGTCGGAGAAGGGACGGCGATTCTAAGCGCTCCCGCAAACGGAGTAGCGAACTTCAATGCTTGGGTTGGATGTGCTGGACACTGTTCTTGAGTATGAACAGGCTTACTATTTCTACTCATTCAGAGGATCGCTCTCCGCCTCCCTCTTCAGCTCAGCATCAATGATCGCCTGCCTCTCCGCGCTCCGCACCTTCGCATCGAATCGAAATGGCAGCGGGTACGAATTAAAGCCTGCAGTGTATTCGTAAACTGGCGGCGTGATCTCCTTCCCAGCACTATCCTTGGCCTTACTGATGCTGACGGACCAGGCTATACGCGCGGCGAGGAGATACATATTTCTCTCCGCGATGTTCTGACCTGGGCAAATCCGTCGTCCAAAACCGAAGTTGCTGTAGTTGTGCAGATTTGGGTACTCGGACAATGGCTCCTTGTACGTCGGAAACGAAGGATCAAGCCACCGCTGAGGGTTGTAGGTCTCTGGGTCGGGATACAGCTCCGGGTCACGGTGAATCGCCCACTGGTTCGGGTGGACCACTGTCCCGGCTGGGATGAAAAAGTCTTCGTATATATCGTCCTTTGTGCAGACGTGTGGTAGGCCGCCTGAGGTCACCGGATGCCATCGAAGGATTTCCTTCACAGCCGCCCGAACCGTGGGCAGTGCGGGTATGTCGTCGATGCGTGGTAGCCGATTCGTACTCACCTGATCGACTTCTGCCTGGAGCATGCGAAACCACATCGGGTGCAGAACCATGGCTAGCATGAAAGACATCATTGCTGCTGAAGTGGTTCCAGAGCCTGCTTCGAATAATGTGCCTACAACGTAAGCGCCTTCGTCGTTGGTCAGATCGAGCTCATGCTGATGCTCCAGGAAGTCACGCTCCCAGCATTTAGGAGCTGAGTCGGTCTTCATCCGGTCTCGCACATCTTCGAGAAGGCCGCGAAACAGTGAGTGCTCCTGGTCGTGGAGCTCTTCGAGTTCTTTCTTGAACGGCGCCATAAATCTGGGCAGCTTCATTAGGATCGGAAAGGTATCAACGAGGTAGGCTCCAGGCGAAGCGACTCTCTCGAGGTGGTGGTTGACTGCGTCGATCCTTCGCAAGACGTCCTCGTCTCCGGTCTCGATTTTCTTGCCGAAGGCTAGACGGAAGATCACGCCTGCGGAATACACTCTGAACCAATGCTCGTAACGTTCTGGTTGCTTGATCAGACCAGCTATCATGCGAGTGGACTCGAGTTCTTGGGTAACGTGGTACTGATTCGCTACTTTCGCGTTGGTTACTGAGTGCATGAACTTGCGTCCGTTCCTCCACGTGTCTTTTGCAGTCAGTTAGCTCTCCTCTCGTTCAGACGCATGACCACAAGCTCACCGTTGTAAGGAAGTAAGACTGGTCTGAGGTTCTTCGACAGAAGCTCAGCACTTGCCGGCGCCAGAGGCCTGCTCGAATAGATGCTCCCGCGCTCTCGCAACAGGTCATTGGCAACCTTCTCAGACGACAAGACGTAATGCTCCTGGCCAGCGAGCGTCATGCGGAAGATCTTGGAATTGTACTGATCTGACCACTTCTTGAATTGAAGCCATGAGTGCGTCGCTGGGATCTACAGTGCACCTCAAGTCAGAGTGGTTTGAAAGATAGTAGAATGATACACACGTCAAGCAGGTTTCCGATCAGAGGCTTTCGAGATGGTCCGGGAGGGTATTTCGTGCCTTTTGGAGGTTTGCGTTCGGCGTCGAAGAGGGCGAGGTAGAGGAGCGCGAAGAACGGGATAAGACTGATGAGGAGCGTGGTTTCGGCCATCTCTGTTCGTATCATGAATTGAGCAAGAGCGTGGAGGTGGACAGTGTGAACGATAGTGGATCCTGGTTGTTGACAGCAAGGACGGTTCCAAGCTATTTGACAGTGCTGTAGGAGACCTTGCGAGGTTTCCAATCGAGAGCGAAGGTAAGGTCAAGTCATCACTTCAGGTCGTCTGTGGAGACCATGGCCTGCACTGATATAGCCCTACGTACTACGGCGGACTGAGTCGACCCAAAAGGACATGGAATTAAAATAGCTTGACGAGCACGGTGGCGTCGACGACGCCAGTTAGAGCTCTTTTTTCTGTAATTACGTAATGCGAATAGTCTGTACAACGCTCCCTTAGTCGTTATTGACTAGTCTAGATATAGCAATGTAGGCGAAGTAAGGTATAACGTATATCGTATAATTAACTAGTAACTAAGTAAATTGTAACGTACTATCTACATATTCTAATTACAGTACTAGTAGCTAAAAAGGAGGTTAATATACTAAGGAACTAGTACCTAAGGCTCTAATTCTTAATATACCCTTTTTCCTTAAAGTCTTATAATTAGGTAATATAATATTACGTAAAGTAGACTTTATAGAATTTACTTATATTTAACTCTATTACCCTAAGTCGATTAATATTACTTACTCTTTACCCTTAACTAACTAATTAGAGGGTAAAAAGAGAGTAAAATTATATCTAGTTTATTAACTATTAGATACGCTTTATCGTTAACCTCTTAGTAGTAAAGTAATATAACTCGTAATAAGCTTTAAAGGGGAATACGTAAGACTATTAGGTTAAACCCTTTTAAGGGGCGACCCGGAATCGAACCGAGGACCTTTTAAATTAAATTAAAGGAAGTTATTAATAACTTCCTAGACCCGTAATAAGCGGAAAGAAGTATTTTTAAGTATTTAGGGCTATACTAACCTAAATAATTAATAGAATCTTAATTAAAAGACCTATTAATCTTCGCTTAATAAAGTGTTTTCCCCTTTAGTATTTAGGTAATAAGGCCTACTAACTAAAGAGTTAATATAAGCTACTAGACTAATAGTCGGTTAATCTAGCGCTTATACTATAGTATCTACGGTACTAGCCGCGTACGCGTTATAGTATATAATACTAGCGAAGTAGAAGCTAAAGAATAGCCGAGCTTAGAGCGTAGTAAGGTTACTAGTATAGTAAATAATAGTAGGCTACTACTCCTCTATAGCAACGGTAAGGCTAAATAACGTTAGATCGCTTCGGTTATTAGTTATAGTAAATAAGCGTATAAATAAGATAAAGTATAGCTAGTATAACGTCGATTAAATAAATAGTATAGTCGCTATATCTATAGATAGATATATACTAATAAAGGTAAGGTTAAGATCTTATCTTATCTTAATCTATATCGATAAAATAGAAGTTAAATTTAGTATTTTGTAGTACTACTATAGTAACGTCGATAGTACTAATAGGTATAGTTACTTAATAAACTTAGCGTACTTTAGAGGTAGTAGTATCTTAGTAAGGCTATCTACTAGTATTTAGCTAGTCT
>JAABUL010000075.1_pt1 | contig 181612 bp, 353 predicted proteins | sample 5559151 | NCBI WGS metagenome assembly JAABUL01 (sample SAMN10711876, study PRJNA513368) | rock metagenome | isolation source: Antarctica rocks | place: Antarctica: Victoria Land, Pudding Butte sud | reverse complement strand
GCACTTCTTGTCAGTTCGTAGGGGTTTAGGGTTTCGGCTGCGGCCCAGGAGCACTGCACCCATCGTCCCATTTTGTAGGGTTCTAAAGCTCGGGCTGCAGCGCTGATACGCTGTGAAACGTGTGGTGCAGGTGTCGGCGGTACTCAACATGCGCAAGCGGAAGTATGGCGCGTGACTGCGCTGGTGGACGTGAAGGTTGCTGTCGGCTGTGAGTGGACCAGACGGTGATCCCCTGCCGACGCCCAATCTTGAAGCACACAGGGCATGGTTGCACAGACTGCACGAGGAGAGAGTATGTCGTGTCACTTTTGTATCTGCGTCTCGCTATACAGCGGCCATTGCTGTGCCGGTGGCGGGTGCCGCGGCAGCCGGCAGCGGTTTCGCGGTGGGAGATGCCGGTTGCTTTGCCGTCGCACCGCTGTCAGTGCCTTAGTCCTCGGACTCTGCGCCCGCATTGCACGCAACTTTCAACACCACGACTGTTCCGCAATATCCAGCAGCTTTCCGGCAGAGTTCTGATTATGCAAGTGCTGTAGTGAAGCAGATGCAAGGTGAAGCAAGCGCAACGTCGAGGGACTACCTCCGTCTGAGCCTGCGTTGGACGGCGCCGAGCGCGCGGTGCTCTCGCGCTTGCGCGCCCGCGACGGACTGGCGCGGCGGACGGCATCAGTCTGCATCACAGCCAAACGCATGGTTTGAGTGGAGAGTGTCAGCACATTGTTTGATGCTTGCAAGTCGGGCAGACTCCAGGCTTTGCATGCACGAGTCTCATTGAGAAACTGAGTCACACCACAAGAAAAGCATAGCGCACTGGATCGCGCACGTGGGCCCAGGCGCAGGCGATCGACTCGCGGACCTTGGCACTGTTTGGGTCCTGATTGCGCGGCAAGCCGAGGGCCGCGTTGGCCTGCTCCAGGTTAATGGCGATGCGGCCCTGGACAGCCTGTTGCAAGGACAACAAATCTATGAGAACGTCGACCTGTGTCTGGCGCCAAGTGCAGTGGCATGCTGTGCGCTGTCCACCATCTGCCGACATTTGCCCATTCCCTGGCTTTGAAACCAGCGCTGACAAGCGTTGACCTCATGCATTGCAGAGAACAGTCCCGCGCATATGCATTGCCGTGTTCACCTCCTCGTTGGCAGGGTCCTGCTTGCAGAAGTCAATGAAGTGCGGCTTCGGCGCGCCGCGCCGCGTGTGGGCCATGCAAGTCGCCAGGTTGGTCTGGCAGAAGTCGCGGATCTCGTCCCGGATCTCCTTCAGCGCGCGCAGCTGCTTCTTGCTCCTGCATTCTGCATGTCTTTTGCTGTCTCATGCAAGGCGCGTAAGTTGATGGATTCTGGGCGATGGTCACGGACAGCGGCGTAGCTTATTGCAGAACGAAGACTGAAGTCATAGCAGACAATCGACAGCAAGCACACAGGGCGCAGGAGGTCAAATTGTTGACAAAGCCTGGCAGGCTCGTAATAATATTTGCGCATATCAGCAATTGTTCACGAATCAAATGCCACGAAACCTACGGCCGCTGCTGCACAGCAAGCGCCACCTCCGTCTCGACCATGTCGCGCTCGAGCGCGACCACCAGGCGGTGCATGAATTTTGGCGTGATCCAGCCGTAGGCCGCCACCGCCGTCAGGACCGCCAGATAGTCTGGGTGGCCCGCCAGCTCCCCCTTCACGTTCATTGTGGACGTGTACGTGACGGCGGCGGTGATGTTGCTGCCCGCTGCTGCCCCGCTGCCGACCCCGCCGCCGACATCACCAGCAGCGGCGGCGGTGCCCGCTGGTGCTGCTGAGGTGCCGGCGGCGCCACTCGCTGCCTTGGCCTCCTTGCTGGCCGCAGCGGCGGCTGCGCTGGAGGCTGCACCGTCGCCGGCTGGCTCAGCAGCGTCAGGCTGCTCGCCGCCACCGGCCGCCTGGCTGCCGCCGAGCCGGCTGCGCTGCGAGGGCGTCGCCACACCGGCGGATTGCCTGCGAACGCCTGATTGCCGCTGCGGCGCCTGGCTCTGGGCGTCCAGGCTGGACAGCAACTCCTGAAAGTCGGGCGGCAACGGCGCCTGTCCAAAGATGTGCTGCCGCAGATACCTGACGTACCGCTGCTGCGCCTCTTGCGGCAGCGCCACAGTCTGCAGATGGAACACCAACATGTCGTGCACGCGTGCAAAGGGTGCAGGGTGCCCACATGATGTACCAAGCGGGGCTGCCAGACATGTGCCGCCAACACAGCCTGAGTGCCCCAAACTGCCACATCCTTCTCGACACAGTTACATCGCATCACGTGCTGTATTAACTTGCTCGCCCCACCCACAGCTGCCATACATAAGCAAGCGCTGCAAGCAAGAAAAGTTCAGCAGCAAGTGGTGATGCAAAGCAAAACGGCCCAATGCCGACCTGCTCTGGGGACAGCGGGAAGTTGCAGGGGTCGGCAATGCGCTCGTACGCGGCTGCCGCCCACGCCTGCCAGTCCGGCGGAGCAGCCACGCCCGGAGGCAGCACCTGCGGCTGCCGCCCGTCCAGCCCGTACAGCAGCTTCAGGGCCACCACCTGCAAGCACAGGATGTGCATGAACGGGCGAATGCATAGGTTTCAGCGGTTTGCTTCTTGAAGGAATCTGTGTTTGGGCATGTACTTACAGGAGCAACACTCCTTGTCCTTTGCAGAAGTGACACAAGCACCTTGCCCGCATGTCGATGAGCAATCACGTCGCCGAGAGGTTCTCAGCAATTCCAATCCACTGCACCAGCACATGCTTACGTGGCTCATCGATCGTCTGCGGCCTTACCAGCGGCGCCAGAGCATGCGCGTAGGGCGCAAAAGAGGGATTGCAAGACAGGCGGCAGGTGGCGTCCCCCTCCCGCTGCAGCGCCCAGACCTCCGCTGCCGCCACCCATGCCGCCTGTCGCAGAAACGCACACGTTCATCCCCAAGTGGTTTTGCAAGGTGCTTCTGCATGTGCAGAGGGCCTGTCCAATGTGTCGCCTGCCCTGCTCGGCACGATCATTAGTAGCTGTAGAATGTGCACAGTCGGATCACAGGTGGTGGCGGACCATGAGCTGATGATGGTTCTGGCTGTCGAGGCGGAAACGAGCTCATCATCAGCAGACAGGCCAGGCATGACTCACGTCCGGCATGGCGAGGGCGAGCGCCGCGCGCTGCAGGTGTGCCGGGACGTTCAGCGGGGGCAGCTGCAGCCCCAGCTGCGCCGCCGTGGCGGCCGCCGCCATCTCGATCTCGTGGACGTTCGGCACGCCTGCACTCGTCAGCGAACTGTCAGGTCAGTTGGGGCAGAGAGACAGAGGGTGTCTGGCTGACGAGGGCCAGAATGCTTGGCATGGGCAGGACCAACGCAGGGCATGAACAGCAGAGAACCGGGGTTCGTGCTTGAATGTGACTGCCAAGAATTTCAGAGGCATAGCCGAAGCAGGGCGCACCCTGGGGCTGCAGAAGCTGCAGCGGGAACTCTGGCGGCGCGCCGGCAAGCGCCGCTTTGCTGACGTGCGGCAGCTCCAGGTACGGCAGCTGGCCGCCCAGGGTCCAGCGCACCAGGTCCACCGGGCCGACAGCCTCCCGCAGCAGCCACACCGCCAGCAGCGCGACCGCCAGTATGGCATCCGGCGCGAGAACCTGTATGCAAAACTAAAAGTGCATTGTATCCAGCGCCCAGCGCACCAGGTCCACCGGGCCGACCGCCTCCCGCAGCAGCCACACCGCCAGCAGCGCAATTGCCAGGATTGCGTCCGGCGCGAGCGCCTGTATGCAAAATAAAAGGGATTGTACCAAGGGACCAGCGCACCAGGTGCACGGGCCCGACCGCGTCCAGCAGCAGCCACGCCGCCAGCAGCGCGAACGCCAAAATGGCGTCTGGCGCGCGAGCGCCCGTGCACAAATTTGATTGTGTAGATTCGTCCAGGGTGCACTCGTGAGACGCAGGAGGTGAGCTGGGTGTCTGCAATTCGGCTGCCGGAGCGGTGGCCATGGGTGATCATGTTTCCTGCCGCCTCTGGTGATCATGAATCTTGGGCTGTGAACGCCTGCGCTTCGTGCAGTGTAGCCAACAGTCAGGTTGCTGCTGGTTCAATCTCACAACCAGCGATCTGATCCAACCTTCCAGACGGTGTCCCTGATCACGTTCCACAGCGGCTTGCGGATTGCGGGCGGCTCGTCATCGTCCAGGATGGCAGAGGCAGAGCCCTTTCTCTTTGCCGCCTGCTGCCGCGCGACAAGCTCCCCCAGCTTCCTGCCATGAGATGGCTTTCAGTTGAAAGGTGTGGTCTGAGACATCAAGTTCAGAAGGACCCGCAATGAAACAACGGCGTGGTGCTCGCTTGCAACAGCTGGGCGGCAAACGATATTTGCAGGACAGGCAGGATGGCCGTCGATGAGGAGAGCCCCTCACACGGCGAACTCTGGCTCCAGGATGCCACAGGCGGCGAGGCGCACAGCCCACAGGCGGTGCGCCACGGCGCCCGCGTCAGGATGCACACCCATGTGCCCCGTCAGCACCCGCATCTGCTCCTGCGCTCAGGATTGAGCACGCCAGGTGTGAGCCCTGTGCAGGGGAGCTGCTAGGGCAGCTTGATGAACATCAATGACATGCCTGTTGTGGATGTCATCCTGGACTGCATTCTGCGGACTGCATTCTACAGGTACGCGAGGCATCTCATATCCATATCACGCATGCGGTGGTGAACCCTTTGGGACTGTGCGTCACCTGGAGGCCTGCCTGCAGGCAGCGCAGGTACAGCTCCACGACGGCCACTGCAGGGAAGTCGGCTGCCTGCTCACGGCGTTTTGGCGCCGCAGGTGCCGCCGTGCGCATTCGCCGTCGGAAGCGGTTGTCGTCAACGCCGGTCTGAAACTCCTGCGACTCCTCCGCAAAGTCCTGCGTCCGTCCGAAGCAAGGCCTGGGTTGACGGCTAAAACATATGTGGCGGCCAGTGCTCGTCGAGCCGCGGTCACGGCACATCAAACTGAGCAGCCTGGCATGACCGGCAGCTCCTCGCCTGGCTCTGGCTGCCGCAGACTGCGCACAGCAGGCTGCCGCCGTGCCACTGCATCTCCGTGCTGAAGCAGACGGGGCACATGGAGGTGGCGTCGGCCGCCATAGTGGCGTGCTGATGGCAGCGCAACTGCTGACAGTGGGACCGTCGCTACTGCGGCCTGAGTCCTGCCATACACTAGAATGTTCCAGTAACTGCCGTCCTCTGCAGGGCGCCAGCTGCTCGAGTGTGCGACTGCAGGCTTCCGGAGGGATGCCAAAACAAAAACACGAGTATTGTGGTCAGAGAGCCGGCTGCGCCCTCTCGCAATGTTTCGGGATGTTTAGAAACCTCAGAAATAGCAAAATTGACTCGCAAACCGAACTCGGCAGCCTGCAACTGACGATCACAGCATGCACAGCACGCAGTTTATGCTGTGATCGTCAGTTGCAGCTGCAAAATTTGCAGCAAGCGAGACAGTGCTGTTGTCGTCGATCAGAAGATAGCTACATCAACGTCCTAATATCCCTCATGGCAGAGCCAGTCGTCGGCCTGAGATGGAAGGCTTGGTGCTAAATCTTCAGGAAGAATTAGGAGCAAAGTTGGCGACTCAAGCACAGGCTAGCTTCGTTGCACAGGCTCAGAGGACTCAGCCACAGCTATATCAGCAACCTCGCAAGGCCCAGCTCGAGAGTCTCACGGCGTTCGTGGTGTGCCTAGATCTGAACGCGCACGGAGACGGCGTCCTGCCAGGCGGCATCAAGGTCAGCAGGAGACCGTGCAGACAACCACTCATCCGATATGTACCTGATGCATGCCAACGGCAGATCATGCTGATGTATGATCATGCACCGGCAGCACCTGAATGCTGGGTCCCCCCGCGCAGCACTGGCACCAGCGGACGCTCACAGGGCGCTTTGTGCTGCAAGTGAATGAGTCAGTTAACATCGGAGCCGCGGCAAGGGAGAGGTAAGCCAGTACGCCAGGCGCTCTGCTCAGTGCAGCAGCTGCACCGCTTCATGGCTCCATGCACACTGGTCAGGCGCAAGCGACGTCCCCTGTGAGCCTGTGAGCCTCGCCTCGCAGGTACCAGGAATGCGTCGGGTCAAAGCGGTGTCTCAAGCTCGCACTCACAGATGGTGGGCTGTCCAATGCTGGCTGAGGCGCCTGCCGCCAGCAGTGTTGTAGATCAACAGCATGGAAGCACTGCGGAGCATGCCGAGCTACATTGTGTGCCTGCAAATGATTTGGTGTGTGATGTGCACTAGGCAAGCAGCAGGTGTACGGCATCGAGTTCCAGCCTGTGCCAGCGCTGCAAGTCCTTGCGCCTGCCGGGCAGAAGGCGAGTGCCGCCAGCTACCCTGATCGCTCTGTCGTGCACTCTGTCGAGTCGCCTGCGCCGCAGCCGAGGCATCGAACTCCCATGTGGTGCCACATTTGGGGCCAAGAATATGATAGCAGTTGCATAAGGCCGCCACACGCTTGCAGGTGGTCGTCAGCAATGTGCAGGTCCGGCGCGGCATGCTGCTGTTGCGGCCGGAGAACATCGCCGTGCTGGGCGGCAAGGTGCGATCGCGTTTGCTGTGACCAGGGCTGACCACCCGCTTGCATGTGTGTTTTCGTGAGCGCTTTGGGTGCACTTGAGCGTCCTCCCTGTCAGTCGATTCAACTGACACTGTCCTAGCGATGACCAATGTGTCCTGCCCAGGTGGACGAGCTCGAGGCAGCGCGGCAGCGAGTTCTGCAGCTCTGGGCAAAGCCGGCAGGTGTGTCCGACGCAGCTGACCTCTGTGTCACTTCTGAAGTTGATCCTGGACCTGTGCTAAACAACATCATGCAAAGTATTTCCTGAGACGGCCGCAATTCTACTCAATGACGTAGAGGGCAGGCGGAACCGGACGGGGCCTCGGGACATCTACGGAGAGGCGCAGGCCGCGGCGTGGGCGGCGCCTGGCGCCGCTCAGCAGCCACCTGGCGGCGGCGCGCAGCCGGCAGCCGGCGGCGGTGCTGGCGCACAGCAGCCGCAAGCTGGCGGAGGCACCGCGGCTGCTCAGCCAGCACAGCAGGGCGCCGCCGCTGTGCAGGCGCCCAGGCCAGCTCAGCAGCAGCAGCAGCAGCAGCAGCAGCAGCAGCAGCGGGAGGCGGCTGCCGTCCTGTCGGGGCAGGCGCAGCAGCAGCAGCAGCAGCAGCAGCAGCAGCGGCAGCGCCTGCAGGGGCCATGCAGCAGCGCACCTCCCGGCCCCGCCGGTGTAGCACAGCGGCCCCTACCCTCGGCCGCGGCACAGCCGCTGCGGCCGCCAGCCCCGGCAGCTGCGGCAGCCCTGCCTGTCCGGTGAGCTGACTTTGCTGATGACTGAACCGCTATGAAGCTGCTGCATCCTCCATACAGCATCTGAAGCCATTGTGAGGACTTGGTGATGTGGTCCATTCCATTTGGCTTTTCAAGAATGAGCACAACATGGGATTTGTCAGGGTCCCTTGAATTTTGGTGTCTATGCGCAGGCAGCTGCAGGGCAGTGCGCCAGCGCAGCCCGGCAGCCAGCCCGGCCCGGTCATAGACTGGGACGATGACATCAGGGACCTCGAGGACGAGCTTGAGGACTTCGATTACAGAGGTGTGGACGTGTTGTGATGTTGTGATGCGACTAAAGCATTTGTGGAAGCCGCATTGGCATGGTTCCCATGCGAGCGGCCTGTGATGCAGCGGCGCATGGTGCACACACGAGATGCATTGTTCCTCTTTGATCAAGCACGACACATGTGTTTCCCTTGAATGTATGATCATCTTCTCCATGCCTGCTGCAGCAGCGCAGCATAGCGCACGCGCCGGCACTGTCACCGGGGGCGGCGCCAGCGCTGGAGCCGACCCCAGCAGCAGCGAAGCGGGCGCGGGGCCGGTGCGGCGCAAGCGCCTGCGCCAGATCAGCAGCTCCGACGACGAGCAGCCGCAGCCCGCGGCCGGCGCGGCGGCGCAGCCGGCCCACGCTGCCGGCGTGGGCCAGCAGCAGCGGGCAGGCGGTGGCTACCCGGCAGGGCCAGGTCCTGGCGGCTTCGGCGGCGGCGCGGGCAGCGCAGCTGCGGCAGCCCTCCCTCCAGCATCTCTGCCAGCGGGTGCACGACCGGTCCGCCCTCCCTCCAGCATCCCTGCTAGCGGGTGCACGGCGGCCTCGCAGCCGGTGGCCACTATCCCGCCCGCCGCGCAGCAGGCGGTAGATGACGACCCTCTGGACGGGGTGGAGGTGCTGGATGTGGACATGGACGATGAACACGCCTACGAAGACTACGAAGTGGAACGGCGGCGCGAGGATGACCGGCTGCGGGACGTCGACAGCGACAGCGGAAATGGCCGCGGTGAGGAGGATGGCGGTGGCAACATGGAAGGGGACGGCGAGGACGACAGCTGGCACGATGACGGCTGGCCGGACAACAATGGCGATGAGGAAGAGGCGGCCTTCGACATGCAGCCTGGCGACGATGACGACTCGCACGGCAACGACGGCAACTCCGCGCTGGCCGCAGAAGCTGCCGCCGCCGCCGCCGCTGACGCGGCCACCACGGCCGCCACTTTCGGCGGCCAGGAAGGCCTCAGCAACGCCGACGGGGTCGCGGAGGTCATCTCTGACGACGAGGGCGCCGGCTTTGCAGAAGTCATCTTCGACGATGATGATGCCGCGACTCAGCCGCTGCCAGCGGCCGCCGCCGCGGGCGCCCCGCCGCCGGCCGCCACCGCGCTCGGCAGTCAAGTGGCAGCCGCCCTGCATGCGGCGCGGCAGCAGTCTCCAGCAGGCGACTTCTGCTATCTGGCAGTGCTGCAGCGGCGCATCGGCGCCGCTCCCGCCGCCGCCTTCCCGCTGCGCGCGCACATCAATGGGGCGGTCATGACCTTGGCGAGCAAGCTGCACTTCCATGACGAGGGCGTGCCAGCGGCAGAGTACGCAATTGCCCTGGATGTCGGCGACGGCAGCCTGGAGGTGGAGGCGGTGCTGGCCCACGATGTCGTCGAGTCCTGGATTGGTGCGTAACGACTCTCCATTCTAAAACATTTCTTCGGAGATTGGGGACGGCAGTCTGGAGGTGGAGGCGGTGCTGGCCCACGACGTCGTCGAGTCCTGAACTGGTGCGTACTTACGTGAGTGACATGTGATGACGTCGAATGTTAATTATAGGTCCTTGTAAGGAGTTTTCAGATAGTCCTCGAGCATCGAGTCGTCCTCGCGCTGCTTTGCCAATGAGGGTGCAGTGTGATGCACGAGGAAGACAGGGGCTCGCACTCCAGGGCAAGAACCCACTGGCATGCCGTTGCTGCCTTGAGGCGTGAGGCCGATACCATGCGGCCCGAAACCCTTGCCAGACGCAATTTGATAACTGACATCCATCCCCCGCTGACCGCGCGGTCGCTTATTTCATTCACTTTATGCACAGGCATGACGCCGAGCGGGCTGACAGGCCGGCTGTCGAAGCCTGGTGGCCAGCAGGAGGTGCTGCAGATGGTTGCGGACTTTGTGCGCTACCTGGCGGGCTTCACTGGCGTCATGCATCTGGTGGTGCCCGACGCGCGGTCGGCGCCGGTGATCGTACGGCTGGACCTGAGCGAGTAGGTAGCAGCACATTGGTCAGGGACTTCGTGCGCTACCTGGCAGGCCTCACCGGCGCATGCATCTGGCGGTGCCCGACGCGCGTTCGGCGCCGGTGATCGTGCGGCTGGACCTGAGCGAGTGAACGAGCAGCGAGATAGAGCGGCAGCATGCACCAGCGGAACTGGTGCGGCCGTGCCTCAGGGGGACAGAAGACTCCATGCAGACAAACGGGTTGCAGGAACAGATTGTGACCATGAATTCGATAATGGGTCGCCCAGTGTGTGCAGGGTTGCAGTCAATGTGACGTGAGTGTGCGGCAATAAAGGTAGAGCGCGTTTCGCTTTCAACGGGCCAAGAACACAGCACATGAAGCTGCTCAGTCCTTCGTCACAAACTTTCCAACATGCGCAAAGCCAAAATCGTGCTGCATTGCACCCTGCACCCACAGCGGCTCACTGCAGTCACACATCGACGAGAGGTGTGGCTTGGTGTACGTGTTTCATGCATCAACCTGAAGGCCCATCCCTTCTGAAACTGCTGCCACAGTGCAACCAGATGATGAAAGCCTGGATGCGCCTGAATGAAGAATCCCTCTGCATGCAAACTGCCGCCGCCCACCTGACGGCGATCTTGTGCCCTCCCCTTGCTTGCTGTCCAGGCCGCCCGGCGGCGCATCGAACACCTCAGAACACCCTCATCACCCTCTAACCAATCATCAGACGGGTGCCAAAGCTTCCTTGGTTGTGTTGGAGCCCTCAAACGTTGGACTCGGGCATCAGGCCTTCGGTCAGGCGACCGCCACCGCGCTCGTACAGCTCGTCCCGGTTTTCGGCGTAGGCGGGGCCTGCCACAATTCCAATCAACATTTACTCGGTCAAGTCACACAGCTCGTCCTGGTCGTCCACGTAGGCGGGGTCCGCCACAAGTTGGTTCGACAAGTTTATCAGGTATACTTTTTCGTAAACTTCTAGGGTGTGCAGCAGAATACAGGCAGGCTGCTTACGTCGGTTGGTTTCTTTTTAAATAGTGAAAGATCACGTGAGAAACACTCAGTGCAGACGGTTGTGGCCTGGGCTAGCCAGGCTGAATACCACTTGCCTGTGCCAAAGTTGCCGGCGGCAAAGGCGGCTGCAGCGAAGGCCGCAAGCAGCTGTCCGATGATGTAGAACCTGCAAATGCAAGACCTTGTCAATCCAGTAGCTAGACACCATTGCGTAACACATTCCTCCTCCAGTCAAGTCAGCCTGAATCGCTTGTATTGGACAGTGAAAGTCAATGTCTTTGACAATTCCCGTGAGCAGCGCAACAGGGAGACAGCGATCAAACGCCAGAGATAGGTCCACACCAGAAGCGCTTCCAGCCGCAGAAGAACACCAGAGCCGGGCCGATGAGGCGCGCAGGGTTGAGAATCGCGCCCGTGTATGCACCTGCAAATATCAACACGACAGTACTGAGAAACTATAAAGCTTTATTTTGCAGGCGACAAAGCCTTATCTAGGAAACGTGAGCACCACTTGATATCGCAACACATCAGACTGGCAGGGCGAGGAGCATAATTGTGCGCGCCTCCAGCCTCGCTCGCGGCGTAGATGGCCAGGCCGGCAGCCAGCGGGGCGAGCGGTGAGAACTTCGGGTGCCTGCACACACACCAGACAAAGTAGTGTTGCTTTGCTACGAAGGCGCACTCAAGTTCGGATTCGTTCGCAGTCCAGACTATACACTGTCCCGCCCGCAATGATCGCGGTGAGTTCGGCTTTCAGTCTCACCCGATGAATGTGCCGTACACGACCGCCAGGAAGATGAACGTCAGGATGAACTCCCACAGGATCGTGGCGAACCTGCGGCCGAGCAAATCACGAGCGTTTTGTACAAACATCTCGGATCCTTAGGAGAGGTTCGGCGCGGATGCCGCTCAGAAGACAGCTGCTGGACACTAAGTTTGCAAACGGATTGGAATTTCCACGCACCAGCCGGTGTGGTGCAGTCCCGCGGGGATGCAGCCGGGCGCGATGATATGCGAGTGGTGGCCGATGTGCACTCCCTGCACAGGCCCACATTGAAATCTACATGGCTATGACGGGTACAGCTGCCTGTGGCCCTATTGCGAGGTGGTCTCAGCAGAGGCAGCCAGTGGCGGCGCTCACTAGAGTCAATACAGTCATGCATGCCAGGATGAGTTGTGAGGTAGGGAAGCGAGCCGTGCTGGAGGTTGCATGGCAGTGCGGTGCTGAGGGGCGAAATAGGGCATGCAGATCACGCAAGCAAGCAACACAAGAACTGCACCGGCAGGAGGACGACTTCCACCAGAGCTGCCGCGACGGATCCCAGGATCTGCATCGAACAGGTCCTGCATCATCGCATCAGGTGGCGGCACAAGGGATCAGAGTCCCATGATTCATGGCAGGACGATGCACACGCACTGCTGCAAGAATGCTTGCCAGCGCACCTGAGCGACGATGTACAGCCCTGCGCGCAGCAAGCGGCAGCGTCAGAGAACCTGCCAGAGCAGGACGGGGCAGCGCATGGGCACTCGGAACAGGTTTCTCTTTCTGTCCAGTCCACATGCTGCGAGGTGAACGCAATGCGCACCGGACAGGGCGGCGTGCTGGTGGCCGGACAGCGCGAAGGCAATGCTGACCACCGGGTTCAGGTGGCCGCCAGAGAGCGCAGCGACCGCGTAGGATGCCACGGCGTAGGAGATGCCGACGGCCAGCGCCGTCCCGGAACCGGTCGTCGCCAGGAACACGAAGAGCATGGTGCCGATGAACTCGCCCTGCAGCGGCAGTGAGGGACGCGTGTTGAGCCAGATCTTAAGAAGCCAAGAATGGGGCAATATTGAAGTAGACGGATGTGTCTCACGAGTTCGTGCTGCACAGATAGGCTTGCAGCCATGTTAGTACATTCATGCTTGACATTGACGCACGGAATGGGAGTGAGGTGCGAGTGAGGTGCGGGCATGAACATGACTCACAGTGAGGGCCTTCGCAGTCGGGGCGTCGATCTCATTGCGCCAGCGAGGTGGCAGCAGGTCCACCCAGGCGGGCTGGTCGCGCGACATGTTGTCGTCAGACCCCTGCAGACACGACCAGGTGCCGCCCTCAGACCTGGTGAGTTTGGCACCCAAATCACTTCCCCAAAAGGATCGCAAAGCTGCTGACAGCGGTTTGGGATGTTATGAAATAGCACGATGAGATGTTCTAAACCATCTGGCCAGCGATTGGCGCCAAAATTGCTCCAAAGGCATCATGGATGGATATCTCCATGCATCATCGAGCCGACCCTGATAACGGACATGCACGCCGCGGCTGGCCAGTCTGAGTCGGTCTGAGAACCTATAATTTCGATTCGAAAGGCTATCTTGCAGAAACGCGGTGTGCGAGAACACGGAAGCTGCCCACGGGGGCCTTGGGTCCGGTTGTGAAGGAGCACGTTTCTGCCCGTGCAGCTGGCCCCGCAACGCAGGAGATTGCATCGGGGTGGCTGGAAACCGTTTCAAGCAGGAGTTCAACATGGTGTGCCTTCTTGAGGCAGCGCGGCGTTCACGAATGACAGTGCTGACTCAGAAGTGTGTCGGAAGTGTGCAATCTGCCTGCGGAACACACCTGTGTGGTTGGTGATGCAGGCTCCCGCGGTGTCCGCCCTAGGAAATTGCAACGTTGAACTCTAGAGTTTCACGGCAATGCAGAGGCAGCGGGTGTGAAATGGGCTGAAAATCTCTCTTGCTGACACAGATGTGGACCCCGCCGATATTTCTGCATCCCCTCCGAGATCACGTCAACTCAGCTCATGTTATGAGCTTGTTTCAGCCGAATACACGATTGCAAACTGAAGTTTGTTGTTACTGTATCCGCATCAGGTCCGCTTCAAGGGACGCGGGCTGCAACATATTTTCCTCACGGTCAGTTGGCGCAATGGTTCACACCGGCATCATAGGTCAGCCTGGGAAGTGCTTGGCTTTTCAAAGACGGGCTCAAGTGTGCCCAGATGCTTCTGCGCGAGTTCCGCGCGCAGTCGCGGTGCCATCGCAGCATAGTACATGCGCGCGGCAGCGGCAGCGGCCGGTGTGCATGGGCCATTCAGCTGGACCAGCAGTGAGGCAGCCGAGGCATCGTGGCAGCCCCGTTGTTTCCAGATCCAGCGCCGCATCGGTCGCACCGGCAGCGCCCGCAGATGAGGAACCACTGCCGTCGGGTAGGAATGCCGTAGATAGCTTGCTCGAAGAGCCACGAGCTTCCTCTTGTATCATGCATCTGCTCGACAATGAGTCCTCAACCCTCGTCTAATGTTCAACCAGGAGTGTGCCATGCTGCAGGCCAGTTTCTGCGGGTCATCCTCCCGACGGCGCTGGCGCTGATGCTGTGCAACATGGACCGCATCTGCATGGCGGTCGCGATTGTGCCCATGGCGGCCGAGTTCGGCTGGGCGCCCAGCGTCCAGGTGCACCATTGGCAGCGCATGCTGAAGCAAGACCAACAGCGGCCGAACGAACGCCTGAATGGCATGCTGGAGGCTTGGTTTGCTTTTTCGGCATAATTGACACGGAGCTGCGCTCGCCTCGTCCGCAGGGTCTGGTGCAGTCGGCATTCCTGTGGGGCTACATGCTGACCCAGTTCATTGGCGGGTCACTCGCTGACAAGCTTGGAGGTGCGTACCATGTGGAGCTTCAAGTCACTGCCGCACGAGCCTATTGAAGAATGCCACCAACACTGGTTCAACGCGTGACTGCAGGCAAGGTCGTCATGGCGTTTGGCATCGCCTGGTTCTCCCTGGCGTCCTTCCTGCTGCCCGCCGCGTCGGTACCGGCGGTGAGCGGCCAGCCCGGCCACTGCTGCCACGACTGCCACTGGACACCCACACTCCGTCTCTTCCCCTGACTTGCCACCTGTTAGGCAAAAGTGTGCACGCCGTCCATATACGAGTAGTTGGTACAATTTCCATTGCCTCAAACCCGCTCCTGCCTCTGAAGATCTTACTCCTGCCAATATTGGGAGCAGGTGCGGGCGGCGGGGCTGACGCTGCCGGCAGTCCTCGCAGCGCGCGCGATGGTCGGGCTGGGGGAGGGGGTCGCCCTGCCGTCCATGAACAACCTGGTGCGATCCCGGCAAGCCATCCGATTCAGGCCTCTGTTGGGATGTACATTTGCATTCGCCCTCAACGAGCAACTCGGTGAGCATCAGCATCTTCATGAGAGGCGGCTGTTCGAGCCGCTGCATGCAGCACCGCGCATGGTGCGATGCAGCATGGACAACCCCATGACCAGCCTGGTGAGCAGCAGGGAGGCTGCTGTCGGTTCCCGCCGATTAGGTCATCGTCTGCTGCCGCACAAAGGGGTAGGTTGACCAAAACCCACAGGCCAAGAAAACTCGGGGTAATGTGGCGGGTAATGTGGCAGGTGGCCACGCGCATCCCCAAGGCGCGGCGGGCGCTGGCGCTGGGGGCCTCTTTTAGCGGCTTCCACTCAGGTGGGCTTCAGGATTTTGTTGTAGGGTTTTGATGGGTTTCTGCGCCCGTCGCCATGTCTCCAAAGTTGCACACGCCGCAGCGACGTCCTCTGCTGTTTCCGAAATCGACCCTCTGACCTTCCAAGGGTGTTTTCAAATATGGAGAACTCTCGTGCAAGGCTCTTGTGACGGCATGCAGGAGTGCTGACCGCTAATCGCAATGGCGAATCGCTTGTGCAGGCAACCTGCTGGGGCTGGTTGTGTCGCCACTGCTGCTGCACGCGTTTGGCTGGCGGCCCCTGTTTTATGTTTTCGGTGTCGTCGGCGCACCGCTGCTGCTGTTCTGGCAGAACGTGGTGCCCGACGCTCCCCTGCAGCAGCCGCAGCGCAGCCAGGCACAGGACGAAAAGCGGCAGCAGCAGCAGCAGCAGCAGTCGGCGGCGGCGACGGCGGCGGCAGTGGGCCAGCAGCCGACGGCGGCGGAGGTGCAGCGGGTCCTGGACACGCAGCCTGGCAGCGGTGTCAAGTCGCCCGCCGATGCAGGTGCGCTGGTGCTTGTGATGGCTGCAGCAGCACGACGTCAAATCACAAGGGCACTCCGAGAGCCCTGTCGTTGACTCAAGGGAAGGAAGCAAGGGAAAGCATCAGAAGGATTACCATGGTGCTGTTGCGCAGCGGGCGCCGCCGCCAGTGAATCGCCAATCCTCATGTAGTTTCGGTGATCAACTCGCCGTGATGCCGGGGTGCAGGCAGCGCCAGCGGCACAGCAGGCAGCGCAGCAGGCGGCAGCGCAGCAGCAGGCGGCGCCGCAGCCGCGGATAAGCCGGCAGTCGGCGTGGTGCAGCTGCTCAGCAGCACCGCCACCTGGGCCATCATCATCGTCAACATCGTGAACCACTGGGGTGAAGTACTACACTCTGCTGTGTCTGATGAGCTGTGGCTATCTTTCCTGCTGCGGAGAGTCTTGGTCAGGCCTGCAGCAGTGCAACACAACATGCTTACTTTGAACCGCTGCTGGCCGCAGGGTACTTCATCTACCTCAACTGGATACCGTCCTACTTCTACAAGGTGATCAGCGACCCATTCTCCTGATGCAACCTCGCTGCTGAGAACGAGATGATGCCAGTGCTCGGGAGCGACATGCTGACCGCAACTCATGCAGCCAATCATGATGCAGCCATGCTCTTGGCGCTGCTGCTCCCATCCTCATCAAGCACCGCACGAGCACGGTTCACAGCAGTCACGTTGTGTGCTCCCAAGCAAAGGCCGTGCCGTCAGCCATCTGTGGCGCCTATCAGCCCAGGACTGACCCTAGGTACCCAAAACCCAAAACCCTGACCCCTACGTAAACACACTGTGACCTGCGCCGGGAGCAGGTGCTGGGGCTGGACTGCCGATGATGCACAGCCTACACCCTAAACCCTAACTTGTGCGGGGCAGGTGCTGGGGTTGGACCTGCGGGCGTCGGCGTTCCTGTCGCTGCTGCCGTGGGCGGTCATGGCGGTAGGCTCCTCCGCCGCCGGCGCCCTCGCCGACGGGCTGGTGGCGCGCGGCACCCCCATCGTTCGCGTCCGCAAGGTGCGGCGGAAAAGACTTCCGGGCCTCGCCTGAAGGGATCTCCATTCTGAAGAATGCTAGGATTGCCGATGGGCTGGTGGCCCATCTCGGGCGCGGACGACACCCCCGTCGTCCGCGCCCGCAAGGTGGGCAACACAGATATCTTCTTAACCAGTCGTGAGCATCGTTCTTGGGCACCGCATCAGGAAATCTCCATCCAGTCGTTGGTGTGCACTCGTCGGACACGTCAGGTCGTCTGCATACAGCAGGCTCTGGGCGTTGCCAATCCATCTCCTCTTCATCGAAGGATGCCACACATGCTTTTGATTCTGTACAATGATGACAGCTATCTCCCGAGTACTGTTGCAATCCTGGCTGCAGGCGCTGCAGACGGTGGCCTTCCTGGGGCCGGCGCTGGCGCTGACGATCCTGGCACAGCCCAGCATCTCGCCGCGCGTGGCCATTGCCTGCATGACGGCAGCCCTGGGCATCACGTCGCTGGGTACATCCTCTTGATTCAAAAAACCCTCGCACTCCTCCAAGTCATGAGCACATGCCAAGCCTGCATGCAACGCCATGCCTTCAGCCTTTGTTTATCATCTGAGGACGACCCCCAAGCGAACCAAAACTTGTTGGTTTGCTGCCGCAGGCCAGGCAGGCTTCGTGGCCAACATGTCGGATATCGCTCCGCGCCACGGCGGCAAGCTCTTCGGGCTCTGCAACACGTTCGGTAAGTCCCGCATCCATAACAAAATTGTAAACAGCACCATGCATCATGCCTGATTCAGACACAGGGTGAGTAAAGTGCCGCTTGCTGCCGCAGGGTCTTTTGCCGGCATTTTGGGAGTGGCAGGCGTGGGCTTCATTGTGGAGAAGACGGGAAGCTTCAACCCGATCTTCCAGCTGACAGCGGCGCTGTACGTAGTGGGCACTGTGGTGTGGAACTTCTGGTGCGAGGGAAGCGTGGTGTTCGAGTGAATGAGCAACCACAAACCTCTGGCGGCAGCAGTAGTGGTGGCCTGGCGGAATGGCAAGGGAGCCACTCCTGTTGTCAAACCAACGTCGTCAGAGCTTCTCCTGCACAGTGCCATCATTGTGCACTGCCAGATAAGCTTGTCTCCGTACTGCACCGCTGTTTGGCGATGCGTCATCAGAACTAGGTCATATCCCATTGGTTTCAGGTACGCAGAGCTGCCATGTGGCCGAAGCAGGCGCGAAGACTCAGACGAAACCACAATTGCAGGTTGAATCGCCCTATTAGTAGAAGCGCTTCCTGATAAAGGTTTTGGACCACTCGTCAACCGGGCCCGCCGCCACCTGCCACAGCGGCTCCAGCAGCTGCTCCAGATCTCTGCTGCACCCCTCTCCTGCCGCCAACCCCGCCAGCGGCTGCTTTTTGCTCGTGCTGCTCCGGAAAAGCCACATGGCCTGCACGACGTCATGGATGATTTACTCAATTATTGGCCGAGGATGGCCTGGCGTCAGCGGCTGTTCTGCACCTGCGCTTGGACATGCAGCGACATCGGACGACCCAATAGCCATGCACCTGTGCGCCTGGCACTCCAGACGGGTCCAATATGGGATGGTTCGAAGCAATGCCGACCAACGTGCCAAGTACACTACAGCTTCTTTTCAAAAGGGCCTACCCGGCGGAAGGCGTCGTCGACGCCGTCCAGCAGGCCGCTGGTGTCCTGCTCCATCACCTCCTTGCCCACCGCCAGGATCTGCGGCTCCTGCACCATGACGCGCAGCATAACTGCTTGTTAAAGGTTGTGGCTTGGTGCACATGTGCGTCATGCTCCTGAGCTTATGATGAGGAAGAATTCGCGGCTGCCGGCAGAGGCGTCAGACAAATTGTTCAACGGCACGTACAGCGTGCCTGGCCATATGATGGTGGCCACGTGCGAAGTGGTGGCAGGCGGCGCCAGCTGGTGCTGGACCTATCGGGCGATCATACTTGGCACTGCAGGCAAATCTCGGTCTCCTGAGTTACGCGCAGTGTTGCACAATAGTCACCTGCTGCACATCGTCGGAGATGGTGGAGCAGTGGAAATCGATCGCAGACAGCGGAATGTCCGCCTTGAGCATGGGGCCCACCATGGCCACGTCCACCGCGCCTGGCGGCACAGACACTCGATGAGCGCCAAGCCACATGCCCAGTTGACAGTGTGATTTCTGATGCCAGATCCTGAACAGCCGCTCATCCGCAGCGAGGATCGCGCTGTGAAAGTGCTGTCAGAAAGCTTCTCAAGAGCACGCGCAGCGCACCTCCTCCGTTGAGCTCGTTGATCTCGTGCACGTATTGCAGCCACGTTATGCTTGGCGCAGCAGCACCGCTCGCGAGCGATGCCGGCGCAAAATGTCCTGTGGGCGGCGGCAGCGGCGGCGGCGGCCGCTCCTTGCCGCTGAACCTGCAGCAGCATACGGCACCGTCAGGTGGACAGCATCCAGACGACTGCTCTCAAGGTGAATGTGTGCTGGAAGATGTGCAGCTGTGAAGAATTGCAGATGTGCAGATGTGCTGCAAAATGTGCATGCGCTGCTGCGGGTGCAGCGGGATTGCTGAGTGGCAGCAGTGGAAGATGTGGGATGGCATGCACACAGCCCCGCATGCCTTGCAATGTGCAGCGAGGCAGCCCGACCATAGAGGCAGGTCTCATGATACCCATTCCAACAGCCATGGCAGCCCACCTGCACTGCCAGAGCTTCGCGAGGCGCCGCAGCATCGCCTGGTCGCCCGCCATGCCGCCGAAAGCGGCGCGCAGCAGCAGCGACTTGACCAGCGCCGCCTCGCCTGGCGCCAGCGCTGCATCGATCGCCGCCAGCCGCTCGTCCGCCGGCTGCTCGGCCCCCGAGTCCTCTGCGCCCTCGCCGTCGTCGACGCCTCCCGAGGCGTCCGGCAGGCTGCTGTCCCGCACCGGCACCGCCGCCACCTGCTCATGTTTGTGAAACGATGACTGTTTTGGATGTGTAGGTTCAGTGTTAGCCTCAGGAGCTGGCCTGGTCGGGAGTCGCCAAGCGATTCAGTGCTGTCTCCAGTAGAGCCTTCCCAGCCACGGATCAGCGACCCGGCCGCCCAAGTATAAGCGGCGGTGTGGCAGTAGCACCAGTTGTGACACAGTCTGAGCGCGAGCTGGCACCTGCTGCACGATGGTGAGGAGCAGGTTGACATGATGGCGCCCAAGAGTGTAGCCCCTGGAAACTGCCGCCATGAGCCACACCTGCACGCGTATCGGATCGTAGTATTGTGGGAGACTGCATTGGAATTTCTGCTCAGCGGAGTCTTCGGCATTACCGCACAGCTTGCCCATTGGATTCTGCTGCAGCCCCCGCATGTGAATCTGTACACTGCCTGCAGCTTGAGAACAGCAGATGCGGCATGGCTGGAGTATGGAACGCAGCCGCAGAATTGGGGTGTTGCCCTCCACTCAGCGCGACTGAAACGCTGCCGCGACGCTCACCAGGGCCGAAAAGGCGCTGTGCAACACCGCGTCCTCGATGCAGATGATGGCGAAGCGGCGCAGGAACTCGCTCGGGTTCTCCTTCAGCAGATACAACGCCACCCTGCGGCGTAGCCACCCGGTAGCTGTTCAGCCATGCATTCGGGAGCGCAGGGTGCGCGCGGATTATTCATGTCTGTGATGCAGTTGTGCTGCTGGGCAGCTGGGAATTGATGGCCTTAACTCTGCGCATTATATGCAGGGAAGAGAGCGATGCAGCAGTCAAGAGACATCGAGGAAGAGAAGTCAAGAGAGAAGAAAGTCTGCAAGTACTTGCCTGGTGGCACAGTGCGGCCGACACAGGCGCACATTCTTCTGCAGCGCGGACTTGAGCGGCCCCGCCCCACCTTGCTGCCCATGGAACCGCCCCTGCTGAGACACGATGCAAGATGGGGCCTGACATTTCTAAGGGAATGGGACTCCTGGTCCGCTCAGCAAGGCATGGCACAGACCTGGAGCGAAAAGCTTGCAAAAACCACATTACCGGATTTGTGGCGCCGCACCTCGCTGGCATTCGAGGGCAACCCTGTAGTGGCCCAGCCGACCTCGCCGCCGTCGCCAGGCGGCACGTTCGTCAGCAGCTTCATGTTGACCTTTGCGCCTTTGCCTGCAGCCGGCACATCAAGTTGCGGGTGCTGACGGCCTTCTGTTCTCTGGAGACTTTGGAGTGTCGCATTTACGGAACCAAGATGAGCCAGTAGCCTCACCTGAATGACCATGCTGATGTGACCATATCACCCACCAAAGTTGACTTGCGTGGAGGCCGACCACACGCCCTTGCTGCTGGGCCTGCTGCTGCTGCCGGCCTGGGAGCCGGCCTGGGTGCTGCTGGCGGCCTCGCTGCCGCCCTTCGGGGCGTGGAGCCACCAGTGCCACTTCCAGCTGCCATCGCCGCAGTGCTCCAGGAAGAAGTGCTGCACCTGCATTGCGGCAATGCAGGCGGCATAACCGTGCCTGGCAGACCAGCATTGCCTATCCTGCAGGTGGAACGGCAAGAATGGCACTGCCGCATACCTGAGCCAGCTGGCGCTGTTTCTGCATGAGCGCTGCAAATGCATTGCCGCCCTTGAGCGGCCCGGCGGCCGCTGCTGCGCTGCCAGAGTCGGCATCCCGCGCCTGGCTCACTCCTGCCTGCGGGTGCTGCTGGCTGCTGTCAGTGGCGGCCGGCTGCTGCAATGCCTTGCTGTCCGCCTGCCGCGCCTGGCTACCCATGCCAGACGCCTGGCTGCTGCCGCCCACGGCACCGAGCGCCGCGCCTGAAGTGTGACTTGGCTGCGCCGTCACAGAACCTGTGCCGTCCAGCCGAGCTTGATTCGGCTTGACTGTTGGTGCGGAGCCGTCTGCAGTCGCCTCGGCGGCGGCGCGGTCCCCAGCCTTGCTGGCAGCTGCTCCCGCCGCCGCTGCAGGGGCTGCCTCTTGTGCCTGCTTCGCGTCACGCTCTGAAAGTGAGCCCGCCTCCCACGGCGGTTGCACATCCGAGGCGGCGTCCGCACCGCCGGACTGCGCCGCTGGCTGGCTGGCGCGCGTGTCGAGGCAGCTGTTGGTGTGCTCGTCCAGCAGCGCGCGCGGCACTGACCTGCTACAAATCGGGCATCCCGCGTATGACGACTCCTGCATTTTGGAGATACGAATGCCATCTGCAGGAGGCGCGCTGTACCCACGACCTGAACAACAGATCTTGAGGATGTCTGCCTGCTGATCGCAGGGCGATGTGTTTTTGCAAATGGTTAGCACCACAGATTTGCTCACCCCTGTCGGCGTGCGGACCCGCTTGGTCGATGTGCCGGTCGCGGCAGGAGACAGCGACCCGCCGGCCCTGCTCATAGCTCCCTGCAGCGCTGCCAGTGCAGAGCTTGGCGGCGTAGAGGGCTGCTTCCGCTTGCCGAGCAGCACGTCGAATGCGCTCTGCTTGCGAGGTAAGTCATTGCCGCCTGCTGGCATCACATTCAAATTTTGACACCTGCTTGAACGACCTCAAAACATGCGCACGAGCCCTAGCAAGCTTAGAATCGATTCCTGCGCTTCAGCATGCGTGTGTGACGGTGGAAGGTTGCCATCTCCGAGCGCTGAAAGTGGCTGCACCTGGTCTCTCAGCTGTGGAAGCCAGCGCGATGCTGCGTTTAGATCAATCGATCGATGACCTGATGGCACGGACCATATAGATGCTTACTTACATTTCACTTGCCATTCATTTAAGTACATTGTGCTGGCTATCTGAAGCTGTCACCTGGCCATTTTGTCGTCGCCCGCGATCTGGCAGCCGGGAATTGTTCCGACACCTTCGAAGTGCAGCATTGCTCACTGTAGCGAAGCATTTGACTCTTGAGCACTGTAGAGAATCGCACTGCGCCAGAAACTGCTCAGGCTTGGTGCAGCTGGATGTGGATGCAGTGACACAGGAAGGCGCAGGGGCATGTGCGTCGCATACTTCTGGCTGAAGGCACACTCGCAGCTGCTGTTGCTCATTGCATTCAACCGCGACGAGTTCCTGGAGAGGCCCACAAATTCCCTGCACCTGTGGGATGACGAGTCCGGCATCATAGGCGGCAGGGATGCCGTGAACGGCGGCACCTGGCTCGGTCTGACGCGCTCCGGCCGCTTTGCATTCGTGACCAACTTCAGGGAGGTGAGACTGATATGTGGACACCCTACGCATTGGTGTTGCCAGCGGATGTCGCCAGCGGACAAAATCATCCGGATGTGTCGAAAGAACCTGCGTCGCGCCGCCATGTTCTGCCGCCAACACTTGTGCAGTCACAAGTGCACGTTACCCGCAGGTCCACTTTGACTCGGTGCGCGACCCCCTCAGCCGCGGCGCGCTGCCCACGGACTTCCTCAAGGGCAGCCAGACGCCTGCGGAGTATGCTGCGGGCCTCGACCTGCAGGTGGGGTCCAGTTTTAGTTAGATATGTTGAGATGGTGCCTTGTGATATGGTGCATCTTGGTGCCCCATTGTGGGGTGTCGTCCTCGCCAACGCCGCCTGCACAGACTGCGCTCAGACTGTCACATGCTCTGGTGCGCTGCAGAACTACAACGGCTTCAACCTGGTGGTCGGGGATGTCGGCTCCGTGTCGGCCGTTCACGTCAGCAACCGCGGCACGGAGCATGTGGAGGCGCTGCAGCCGGGCGTGCACGGCGTCAGCAACGGCGAGATGCAGTCTCGCTGGCCGAAGGTGTGCGCCGCTGCTGCGGTGTGGGACGCCATGGGTTCACGGGCTTGCTCGAGCAAGGCAATTTCATGCAGGGGCTCATTTGTCAGTTGCATGCAACTGACAAATGCGTGCAACTGACAAACGATCCTGCAAAGCGCCTTGCTCGAGCAAGCCCATGAAGTGCGCGATGGCGAGGTCAGGAATTGATTTCCACTGGTTCAACAGGTAAATGTAACGCGGAACTCGAAAAACATCACCTGACACGTGCAGGTGGCGAAGGGCGAGGCGGCGCTGCGGGAGCTGCTGGAGGGCGCGGATGTGTCGGAGGGGCAGCTGCACTGGAGCGACATGTTCGAGGCGCTGCAGGACGCGCAGCGGCCGCCCGACGCGGAGGTGCCACGCTCAGGTGGGTGAGGCGGCGCACATTCATGCGAACATCCTGAATGAACTGCCACTCCTGTGCATGCAGCCGTGCAGCACCATTGTGAGCCTGGCTGATTAATCAATTGTTTCGTAAATTGATTCGCTACAATCGTCATGCAGACATGGACTGGGACACGGACCTGACGTGCAGCTCCATCTTCGTGCCGCTGGTGCTGCGGGATGGGCGGCGATATGGGACCAGGAGCCAGACTGTGGCGGCGGTGTGGGCGTCCGGCAAGATAGAGGTGCAGGAGCGGTCGCTGAGCGCTGACTCGTCGCACTGGCGGCACACTTCAGTGGTGTCCAGCCTGCTCGGAGAATGCGGTGGGGAGGAGGCGCGGTGAGGCTGCCTTCGCGGCAGAACTGCACATCGGATGCGTGAAGCCGGTGCACACGGCCGCGGCATAGTGTACTAAAGACAACATGGTCAGGGATTATCAGGGGTCAGAGACTTCAGGAACCTTGTGGGTCAGTTCGGTGAAAAGGCATCAATCTTGAAGGGCGTGATCGTAGGTCACTGCTGTTCCACGGCTGGTGAAACAAACAGATGCATAATCATCCCTTAATATGAGTAGGCAATGCGCTGCGCATGCATCCGCATCATGCACCTATCGGGAAAGTGACCTTGAATATGCAGTGCCAGAGGCAGAAGCACAAGATGCTGTGACAATGCAGAAGTGCTCAGTCCAAAGCGGTTCACAGCGCAGTGAGCGTTGCCGCTTGCCGAAAGTGATGGCACGCAGTGCCATCAGCCGCCCCAGGAGGCCCAGTGCGGCCCATTGAGCGACGAGGACAGCAGGTCCGCTGCCTCGCGTGCCAGCCGGCGCTTGCGAAGTGGCGGCGGCTGATTCGGCGTCGCAGCCGCCAGCGCCGACGCGCCTGCCGCGCCGCTGGCGGCGGCCTCGCATGCCGCCAGATCCTTGATGCCGTCGCAGATGCCGTCGAACGTGACGCGCTGGCTGCTGTGCCGGCCGCCAGAAGCCTGCGCCTGGCTGCTGCCGCCGCTGCCGCCATTGCCAGCTGCCGAGTTTGCGGCGCTTCCCTGGCTGCTGTGCCCGCCGCCGGCCGCCTGCGCCTGGCTGTTGCCACCGTAGAGGGACACCCCAGAGAAGCGCCGCAGCAGGTTGCTGGCACCCCGGACTGGGCGGCCAACCTGCCGACAGAAATGGTCAAAAAAGTTTATTTCAAGCAGGGGTTCTGCAGTCAGTCTGCCTGGACACAGATGCAATAGCTGCTTGACTGTGCAACACGTCCTTGACACCAGTTCCCAAACCCAGGCCCAGCGTCATTGTTTCTTAGTACCTGCCGCAGCTCCGCCGCCGCCGTCCACAGCATCTTTGCGTCCAGGTGCAGCGCCCAGTCGCAGCGCTCGAGGAGGTCCAGCTGCCGCTTCACCAGCTCCGCCCGCAGCCGCGGGCACTTTCTCGGACCGCCGGCCTCCTGATGGCGGAGGTCGGTTAATGAATCAAAACGAGGATGTTGATGCATGAAGGGATGCAAAAATTTGTCACAAGAGGCGCCGGTAGGACGTGATGTTGAGCACAACCGTCGGACAGATACAGGCGTCGCTGGTCAGTCTCAGGTCCAGAGAGTTGTTGCAGCGGTACATGCATGCATGCTCGCACAGGATGCAGTAAGTCAACTGACCTGGGCGCAGCGGCATGCAGCCTGCTGCAGGCCCGGCGTCTCCAGCCCTGGCTCGGCCTCCAACCAGTCGTGGTGTCCCGCAGGCGGCGGCGGCGGCGGCGGCGCCGGGCTTGCTGTGCCACTGCCGCCGCCCGACCCCGCCGTCAAACTGGTGCCGGCGATGCAGCCGCACAGCGGCCGTGCCGCCGGCGTGAGGAATCGCAGCGCAAAGTCCGTGATGCGGTAGTGGTACTGGCTGTCGATCGCGTCCAGCAGCCACATCGCCGCCAGCAGGGAGGTCGTGTCCTACGCACAGCGCAGTTTGCATGCGTAACACATTCCCCAGCAGCGATGTGACCTGTTCCTTACAATGCAAACAGCTCAACTTTGTCGGTCTGGAAAGCATCTCGGTCATGACAGCACATTTTGCAGGCAGCAGTCTGCCTACCATCTCGTCAGCGCCCAGCCCCGCCCTCTTCAGCACTGCGTGGTCATCCAGGAGGCGATCATTGACTTCGTCACGCTTGCATGCATCCAGGTGATGACTAACATGCAACGAGCACATGTCGGGGCGTGAGCCGTTTGCTTTCGTCATCATGGCACAGGTCAGCATTCTGGTGCAGCCGAAAAGGAGCGCTGCGGCATATTGTACTGCATGGCAGGTTACCATTCACCTGCAAACATCGAGGTGATGGCGTCCTGCAGATCGTCTGGCCTGTCCTCCAATTGATGGAAGCGAGCCAGGGCCAGCTGCAGGTGCTGGCAGCCGAGGACGGAGAGAAATGCGCCAGCCGCCGTCGGGCCATTGCTGTGACCTGCAAGGGCATGCAGCTCGATGTTCAGACTGCGCATGCACTCCATATCTGACTTGTGATACTGCTGGAGTTGTCCAGTCACGGTGCGATGTGATGGTGATGAGCACAGCAGGCAATAGGATGGGTGCCGCAGACGCTGAGGTCTGTTTTGCACCTGCGGCCGGCGGCTGCAGCTGGCGACGCGCTGACGTAATCCTGCCCCTGTTGCCCAGCAGGCCGGCCACCTTCTTGGGCCTCGACTTGCCATACTTCTGCTCTGCAGGTGGTTGATAGAAACATCTTCGCCTGCTGGGGCCGTGAAGCGCGTGCGTGCCGCGCAGACATCAGGCAGAGGACGTAGCGGAAGGCCGGCCAACTTGGCAAGCAATGCATCGCGCTTGCAGACGACAGGCACAGCAGCCTGCGTTCTGCTGCGGACAGCGCTCACCGAGCTCGCTGTCCTCATCTCGCTTGCGCTTCATGAAGCTCCCCAAGATTGGGAGCAGCTGCTCGACGTACTGCATTGCTCTGGTCTACTCAACTGCCTCGCAGCGACACTGCTGACGCTGTCCGACGCTGCACATCAGTCCCTCCGTGGTATAAGGCGCCGCTAGCTGCCCTTGCACAGTGCTGCAACGACTGGTGAAAGGGCGGGTCGCCTCTGCTCGTTGTCAGAAGGAACGAGTCTGATCGAATCACTTTGTGCAGACAGCAGGTTGCTGCAAGCTGAATCGGGCCGCTGATGCAGCTTGCAATAAGCTGCAAGGAGTGAGGTCGGTGCACTGCTGCCACTTAAGCAGACCCGAGAGCGGGGACCTGATGGCCCGCTGCGCAGTTGCTGCCTTGCCACTGTGGTCACGGTTCGAGGAGCACAATGCTGCAGTGTGTCTGAAGCAAGCAACCGCAGTAGTGTCTGCGGACTGGGGCGCTGCGCAGGCTGTCTCGAGGCTCGATCTGCCCGCCACCTGCCCAGCTGCGGGTTTTGAGAATCGCAGAATCGCATGCCGTTCTGACCCCGTGAGTGGCTCTTCTTCTCTGGGTCGAGGGTACCTAATCCTACAAGTGAACTTAGGCCCTCATTGCATTGTCGTGACGGACTCAAATTCTGTTCTGCGACATGCTGTGGAGATATACTCTGCCTGGATACAGCGGCGTGACTACGTCGCAGTCCGCGTGCCGCAGCTGTGGCCCTAACACAAAATTGCGGCAGCAAGGCTTGCAGGCTTGCCGTTTGAACAATCTGAGAGAAACCTATCTGCCGTTCGGAAACCACGTCTGCTTTTGCTGCCCCTCTACTCTCGGCTGCTCCACTTCTCACGGCTGCGGATCTGCTCACGGCTGCGCAGCGACGATGGTGGACAGCAGGTCTACCGTCGCGGAGTCCAGGATGCAGTAGTCCCACAGGATCATGCAGAAGTTGATGAAGCAGCGCCGCAAGTCCGGCGTCCGCGCCAGAGTCTTGGCGTGCTCCCGCGCAAAGGCCTCGACGCGGCCCGGCACAAACAGGTCGCCGTGCACCGGTTTGGTCTGTGCCGCCGCATTCCAATTGAGGATGAACTCCTTCTCAACGCGGTCCAGCTCCGCCCTGCCCATCAACTGCTCCCTCGATCGGCGCTGCATGCACCACTCGTCCTCATCAGAAAGCCACCGTTCACTATCCACGGAGCTCTCAGACAGAAAGGGCAATGATGCACGGCGGGATGCATGGCAGAGCTCCAGGGCCTGCAGCGAGTCTCGCAGAGAGCGAGCAAACCCTGCATGCATGTGTTCTTCATGCGTCCACAGCCTCGAGCATCTACAGGTTCAGTGCATGATGACATGCATTGGCGGCCTATACATTGCATATTCATCACATCATCGGCATGCGAGCACAGCATCTGCGAGAGCCATAATGCACACCCGCCACGCCTCGGTGTCCGGCTCGTCGTCGCTGTCGAGGTCCGCGCCCGCTTCCTCCCGCGTCATGGGCATGCAGGAGCGGGAGTGGAAATAGCGGGCCTCCGGCCGCAGCGCCGCCGTGGCCAGCTGCGACTGCATGCGCCCGGGCTTGCGCTTTGCGGCGGGCACCGGCACCGAGTCGCCCGTCTGCGCCTGCCAACAGAGACATTCTTGGGCAGAGCCTGGTACGGCGACCAAGATACAGGGGGTAGCTGCGCAGCTGCGGGCCCTGCATGTTGTCTGCATGTCGCCGCCAGGGACGTGCGAGCGTCCGCACCTGTGGTTCGCTGGCGGTGGAGTCGTCGATGGAGTCTGTGCGCGCGACGGGCTCCCGCAGCGGGGTGCGGAACGCTTGCAGCTGCGGCCGCGGCTTCACACCCTCCTCCTGCTCCGACGTCTCCGCCGGCTGGGAGTACTGCCGCAGCCGCAGCGGCCGCTGTCGCGGCGGGCAAGCGTAGTAGAACTCCTGTGCAGCACATGTGCCCGAACGGCTTCACACCAACTGCCTCAAACGATGCTCTTGCATGCAAATCAGCTGAGAACTTTGTACTCTTGCGGCTGCACGTTCGATACAGGGAGCGTTGGAGGCTGTCACGACTTGCTCTTGGACACATGCAACCCAACCACACAAAGCAGGCGTTCAGCTCTGCGTCCCTGGCACCCAGCATGCATATGCAGCAGCAGTGCCGGGGGGCGCAGACCTTGTTGGCGGCATGCCGGTAGGCTTCGATGTCCAGCTGCGTGAACTCGCCGCGGGAGTTGTAGATGTCGGGTGCAATATCGCAGTTCACGGTGGGCACCACATCCGGGTGGTCCCGCGCAAAGCCAAACACGAACAGGTCGTGGCTCGCCTCCAGGTGCTGCCGCAGCCCCTGCAGAGGATGCAGTGATAGACGTTAGTTGCGGTGTTGAGGTGGGCGCGGTGGTGAGGAGTGGTGACGATGCCCCAACGCTGCAGACTTCACACGGAGCCATGCAGGTTGAGGGGTTGTGTGCGTGGTGCAGACGGCACGCTCGCATCCTGGCGCCTTACCCTTCTAGACTCAGGTATGACAGCCATGACATTGAAACCCACGGACACTGTCTTGTTTGCCTTTCTGTACAGCTGGTACCGCACCGGGAAGCTGCGGCAGGCCATGTGGCAGAAGGAGCAGGTGTAGCCGACGACCTTCTCCACCACGTGGCGCTCGCTGTTATGGTAGTGGTACTTGTAGAACACGCGCGGCTGCCTGGCCTCGATGTCTCCCAGCTGTGGCGCCGCAGCGTTTCTTTGCACCTGCACAATCATAGGCATGCATGCTCCTGTCGGCAGCGGTGCGATGCGGCGCGCTGTGAAGCGATCCGGCATGCGCCAAATGGCGTCTGAGCTTGGTGCTGCAGGTGTCATGCTGATGCGACAACGATGGCCACCTGCACTGTGAGCGTCCGCTGAGGCTGCCGCTTGACGCTGCCTGAGAAGGTGCAGCATGCTGTGTGAGCGCTGTCCTGCAGCGCTGCGCTCTGCTCCACACCCAGCACCCCGCTGGTCAGCACGACCTGCAACGATTGAGTATTGGGTCAGGTTGAAACCCGAATGCAAATGTTGCACAGGATATGTCTGCGCATTCTGTCCGCACACCAGGCTTTGTGCCATTTCGAGCATAGCAACACTGTGCTGAATGCCAAGCCGTCACGCAATTCCAGCTCACCGTGCTGAGTGAGGTGAGCTGCTGCGCTGCGATGACCTGGCCTGATATCGGGACATAGCCCCATAACACCTCGGCCTCGGCGGGCAGCAGCCCAAACGCGAGCTGCGGCGTGAGCCTGCTGGTCAGGCGCACGCCATGCCGCGGCTTCACATGCCGCAGGTCTGGGTGCGCATCTGCAGCAGGAGACATACTTTAATTCTCTGAGCCGCTCAGCCTTAATTCATACCAAGGCGGCCAATCGCAGCGCAGATGTGTTTCTAGCGCACCTCAATGGCGACACGCAAATGCTCGGCATGGCGATCACTCCAGCAAAGCAGGGTTAGTGTCTGACCCACCTAGCACGATGGTGAGTAACACCAAGTCCTGTGTGCTAGCTGATGCATCTGGCGGCAGCGCCACCTCGGCTGCGCCCAGCTCGGCATCGTGCACGCTATTGCCGACGGGCGGCACATGCAGCAGAGTGCACGAGACTGGCACAAACTCCTGCGCAGGCGAGCAAGTTCGTCTCGACGACAGAGATGACGACTGCTAGTGGCTGACCGCTGCCGCAGTGGAGCCCGCACGGCATTCAGGACAAAGCAGTCAGGAATGGCGTTGCAGATGCACAGCATGAGTAGTTTCACACCTCTGCTGGGGTCAGATGGCACAGCGCGGCCAGCACGGACAGCGGATCCCTCCCTGCGGCGCTGACTTCCAGCTGCAGTCTGCCGCCATCCTCTAGCAGGGCGTCAGGCACCCGTGCGGCCTCGCGGTGGTAGCACAGGTTTCTGTTGAGGATGGTGGGCTGCAGACGCAATCCGCTGTCAGCCTGTGCTAAATGCCGAGTGATGAGATGACAGCCATTCAGCCGTGGGTGCCAACACAGAGACGTTCGGCGTCAGCTGCCGTCGTCAGCTGCTGCCGTCGCTGCAGCAGCATGTGCAATCCGCTGTCGTTGCCCGACGAGCAACGTAGTCGGGCTCACGTTGCAGCGCTGGCGGTTTGCGAGCTGTGAGTACACCTCCACCGGCTGGCAGTAGACCCAGAAGCTTTGCAGCAACCTCTGTTCCTCCTCGGTAATCAGTCCTTTAGTCATCGAGTCTGGTTCCAAGCCTATCCTGCTAGGTGCGGTAGCCTAGAGGAGCTACATCACGGCCTACGCTTGATCAGGTGCTTGCTGTTCCTGGCAGTATGGTGTTGTTCAGCTGGCAAACTCGAATCGCACCGCCCAGGTTGGCAGAGAGCTCACACAACGCGTGAGGGGGATGGTGCCTGTTCGGTGCTGTAAGGCCAGAAATCCACGCGAGGGGAACCCTTTGAACATCTGCAAGTGTCCACAGCGTGCCGGTTGCAAGCTGCAATTCGTACGGTAAAACCCTGCGTTTTGTACTGGAAAGGGGCAGCTGAAAAGGGCACCGGTGATCGGCGCCCCCATCGATAGACTGCGATAGACCATCAAAATCAGAAGAACAGACCGCTGCGCGTCACGGTACTGCCGCGGTGAGCGCAGAACAACCACAGGTGGGCCGTCAGAACGGACCCTCAACTCGTTCTCCGCAAACGCACTGTCGCCTCCAAAATGCAACCCCAAGGCATCTGGGAGTACTGTACGGCGCGAGGCATCAAAAGGCTGCCAGCACCCCATCATGTATCTGCCGCACTGATTCGTTACTGCTGGTCCTCCTCCTCCTCCGCCGCCAGCCGGGCCTTCTTGGCGCTGCGGGTGTAGGCGCGCAGCACGAACTCGTTGTCCGCGTGCTGCTGGTCCATGGTCCCCAGCTTGATCTGGTACAGCTTGCACTCGAAGCGCGGGCCGCGCTCCTGCAATTGACAACGTGCGGGTCAGTGTGACGGCCAAGCATGCATGAACAGCGCCAGCCAAGTGAGCAGCTGTGATTGCGTGAGGCGGGCCGGAGCATCGCCGTTGCGCCATCATTACAAGCATCACAAGGTTTACCAAAAGTCTTTGTACCTTTAGCTCTATGGACTTGACGCCCGTCGGCTGCTCGTAGGTGTGGTGACGGAAGGAGATGTAGTCGCTCATGTTGGCGAAGGTGAGGACGCGTTTGCTGTCGTCCTTGGGCACTGGGAACAGGTGCTTCAGGATGTTGGACACCTGACCGTCAGAAAACACACACAGTAAGCATCAAACTAAGCGCCAAGACAACATCGGGGGCGGAGCTTGCAGAGGCTGCTTCGTGAAGAGGTATACGAGGGGACGCTGATGCTTCTGCACACGATGACAATGCCCTGCAGGGACGATGCACTGCAGAGGAGAGGTATGGTTCTGCTCTGCTGTGTGTCAGCAGTGGGGCTGCTCTGCATTGTGACGTGCCTGCGCAATGATTTCCATTCCACTCGTCTAGGGCACTGGAGTCAGGGAGGGGGGCCAACCGCACCCGCTGCCCCAGCTGGGAGGTGAAGGACTCGAAGATGAGGTGCGGGTACGCCTCCGACAGCGTGCCCACCGCGCTCTTGTCCCCGATGTCGTGCCGCGTGACCTGCGGCCCAGCGCACGGAGCATCATATCCCAGCAGATGGCGGCACGAGGCCAGCAAGCCATCGTTCAACAGGGCAGATGGTGAGGGGGACACTGCAGATGCGCCTGCAGGGTGGGATGCTGCTGCGCTTGACTGCACAGCAGCCATAGTCACTGGCAGACGCCAGTCTGCTGACTTGAACATGGAGACAATGACGAGCTCCACGCACCACATTGTAGAGGCCAAAGTAGGCGGTGGGACCGTAGGGCAGGTGCGAGATGACCAGGCCATCGGGCTCGCCGCGGTGCTCGTGCACCATCACGATGTCCGTCACCCCGTGACTCCGACACGTCTCCACCAGCTCTGGCAGCACCTGCAACCATGGGACATCATACTCATGAATCATACACATGATTTCCAGCGACGGGTGCAGGAGATACAAGAGACAGGCTGCTGCAGGTCAGTGCCACAAAGGCCTGGACGGACGGTTGTGGCGAGCAAGGCTGGAACAAGCAGTGAAAGCTGCCTGGAGACTTGCCTGCCCGCCGCGGTTCATCCGCTTGGAGTTGGGGAATACCAGCTTCAGCTCCTTCGCGAACTGCACCAGCCGCGTGCTGGGGTCGCGTGAGGTGGTGATCAGGATCTGCGGGCAGCCGATGCATGTTGAAACCTCACACCTTACCATATCATCAGGGTGCCGCGGCACCTCCATCATGTCTTCACTGACACCCCTGGACTGCACATGCACCCTGCTCGGATGTGTGCAGCGCAGCTGCCCGAGTGAGAGTGCATATCGGTGCAGCACAGCTACTCGAGTGAGACACAAGGGACAAGCCCAGGGGCCTGCACAAACGCCATGCCTGGGGGTCCCGCTCGCCGGCGTGCGCATACTCGTCATCCATGTGCGTGCGGGGCACCGCGGTGTTGTCGTCCTCCAGCTCGATCTCATGCCGCAGCTGTGCCTCCTCTTTTCGCAGCTCCGAAGGCAGGGGTTTGCCCTCTGCAGGCGCGCGAATCGATGGCGGCTTGACGTTCCAGCATGCTAGAAATGACGTCCGGAGCTCGCTGGGGCTCATGCTCACGACATGCGCGGTGAATCTGGCCACGAGCGTTGCGGATGGATGTTCCGTGCATGTTCAGTGTATCGATGTAATGTGTGAGCTGTAATTAGAACAGCAGCATGTGTCTGTGTTGCGCCTCACCTTCCAGCGCCTCCCTGATTTTGCGCTTCCGCTCGTACGCCACACGCTCCTTGCCCTCCAAGCTCTTTCTGTACAGATACTCGCGCCGCAGGCGCGTGTTCCTCCTGATCATGCTGGATCGGTGGATGCGTGTGGCCTATGCGGCGTCACAGGTTGCCTATGTGGCGTCACATGCCCAGCCGCCGCCAGGCGTGCTGTTGCCTCGGCTGCGGCACTGCCCCCTCTGTGCATGCGTAACATCGTTTGAGTTTACAGTATAGTACACATGTGCAGGAGCACAGAAACTAGCAGGCACCACAGGTGAACATGCGCCGTTGCAGCGTGCTGGAAAAGCGTCGCACCGCAAACTGGTGCTTCCAATGATGTAGACAACGGCGCGGCTGACACGTGAGCCGTCTGGAACTGATGTCGATCAGGAAATAGTTGTGTGAATCGCTGCCCCAAGTCACGAATGCTGCTCGGGCAAAGGTCAAGGACTAAATGCAGAGAGGAGGGGCTTTCTCTCGTGATGGCTGTCCATATAACACAGCAGGCAAGCTGATGCGATGTGGCGTTGCAACATGCAGATGGACTTGTGTGCCTGCAATTTGTGCAGTCGCCGCTCCGAAACAACATCACGTGCGCTGTCGGACGAGCTTGCCATCGGCAAAAGCTACAGTAAAACAGTTTCTGCGTGCTGCGAACTGACTCAATTCAATCCCCATCATCCACAGTGTTTGTCAGCACTGTGAGTTGGAAGCATGGCGATCAACTACAAAGCAGCAACAATGGCACTCTCGGTCCTGGTCTATCTATTTCACACATATCTGGACTTCCGGCAGCTGAAGGTGAGCTTGGTTCACTCGTAAATCACGAACAAGCATGTTGTGAGATAGCTGCATGCGCAACGCAGCTGCGTTGCGCTGCATTGCGGACATCATGGCGCTTGACGGCGGTGGCGGACAAGTCCCCCTGCTTGATAAGCGACAATATGACGTGCGTCGAGATATTTCTACGAGAAGCAGTACAACATGCAATCGTTGCAGGCGCTGAAGATACCTCACCCACCGGCGAGCATGGCGAAGTACCGCCCCAGCTCCAGCGGCGATGGTGCAGAATTCAAGAAGATACAAGCCTACAACCTCGACAAGTGGTGAGTGGGTGGTGCAGTGGGTCGCATTTCACAGATCTGGTCAGCTCACCCGCGGCCCGGTGGAGAGTGCATGGCGTGCAGCGGAGGGCCCACCCAGGCAGCCTGGCTTGGCGTTCATGGCAAGTTTCCCCTCTACATTTCTCTGCAGGTGGTTCAATCTGGTGCACGGGGTGTGGAGCATCTGCTTCGACATTTATTTGCTGTCATCAGATTGGCTGCCGCAGCTGTGGGCGGTCGCGGCCGGCATGGTCGGGAGGCACGGATTCGCTGCAGCGCCTGAAATCCAGACGTCGGTGGTGTTTGTGGTCATATTCTCGGCCATCCCGTTGGTCCTCGAAACCCCGTGGAGCTTATACTCGACGTTTCGCCTCGAGGAGAAGCACGGGTTCAACAAGCAGACGGTAGATCTGCATGTCAAAGCTTCTGTCAGCTTGCTTGCGTGCTGTGTATTGGTCTACAATGCTAGGTGGGCGAACCATCAGACATGTGTCTTCTCCCTGCAGATGCGCCTGTTCTTCATAGACCTTCTGAAGTCGGTGCGTGCATGGCAAGTGGTACATGATGACGTCATTCAATCATGTCCTTCTGCACGCAGCACTACCCAGCTTCGTTGAATCTGTATGTCTTCCATGCTCAGACGACGCTGGGTCTGGCGATTGCACCTCCGCTCACCGCGATTTTCACATTCGTGCTGCTCAACTCGGGACGCATGCTGGTGGTGTACATCTGGCTATTCGCGGTGGCGGTGCAGCTCATCGCCCTAACGATATATCCACTGATCGCATCGCTGTTCAACAAGTTCGAATCCCTGCCAGATGGGCCGCTCAGGTGCCCCGCGCCGCATTATGAGCATTCACAGGGGCTAAGCATTCACAGAGACTGCTCGTTGTTCCAATGCCCAACTACGGAGCGTCAGGCAGAGCTTTCCGTGCTGATGTGCAGGGAAGCCATCGAGGAGCTGGCCACCTCACTGAAGTTCCCCCTGAAGAAGCTTTATGTCATTGATGGCTCCACCAGGTGGGTGACCATGTGGCATCTGCGATCGACTGAAACGCCGTCCTGGGCATGCACCAGTCCAAGACTGCGTCGTCCTGCGCCTGCGCCTACTGCTCGCATTGTGTTGGCTCTGTGATCGAGATCGCATGTGCTTTGCTGCAGATCTGCGCACAGTAACGCCTACATGTATGGTCTGGGCAACAACAAACGTATTGTGCTCTTTGACACCCTAGTGGAACAGTGCACCACAGACCAGGTGGGGCAGTCTGCTCCGCATCTCCTGAATATGTGGCAACCCTCGTGTTGCTTGAGCTGGCAGACTGACAAGTGGAACTGCTGCAGACAATGCGCTCGCCATCACACAGACCTTTGCATGTCCCACGAAACCCCAGGCCTGGCATTGGCGTAGAAGTCACACACAGGCTACGACTGGAAGCACCTGAGGCAGAGCTGTTGCCGTCGCGCAGATCGTCGCTGTCCTGGCGCATGAGCTGGGGCACTGGCGGCTGGGCCACATTGTGCGCAACCTGGTGTTGGCCAACGCCGTGCTGCTGTGCCAGATGGCGATGTTCTCGCTCGTGCAGCACAACGATGCTGTGCTGGCTTCCTTTGGCTTCGAGAAACAACAGCCGGCATTGGCGAGGTTCATCCTGTTCACGGTAAGATGCGGCATGCGTCTGCATGTCTTTGCCGTTGCTCCTTTTACATGGCGACATGGCCTGGACCTGACGACGGTCTTGCTGTCCTGCAGTACCTGCTGGCGCCGCTCGACGAGGTGAGTACTGAATGTAGCTCATGTTGTCCAATGTGCTAGGCAGATGTACATGCCGCCCGCTGCAAATGCTATTTGGTGACTCACCCTGGTGCTGCTGTGACAGGTGCTCGGTTTCTTCTCTCACGTCCTCAGCAGGCGCTACGAGTTTCAGGCGGATGAATTTGCTGTCCAGCTCGACAAAGGCGAGGGGCTCAAAGGCGGCCTGCTCCTGTTGGACTCTAGCAATAAAAGCGCTGCGAATGTGGACCGCATGTACAGCGCATTCCATCATTCACATCCGCCAACGCCGGAGCGGCTCCAAGCAATCGACGACCTCATGAAGAAGGACGACTGATTTACATGACCTCATGTCGAAGTTTGTAACGTATCCAGGTTTGTAATTAGGCATCTGCATCCAGACATACCTAGCAGTTATATCCTACACCTCAACGCCCTCCGTTCCTCATGTTGATACAGATTCATTCTCCGGTTCTGCTGTGAGCGCTGGCGAGTAGCCAGGCGCCTGCAAGTGTCTGTGGTACATGGCTGCAGCCCAACCGAGCATGGCACAGCCAAGCACCAGCTCAGCGGCAACCACTGCGGCACAGCTGTTGTGCCGCACATTCAGCACCGTCAGCAGGCTCGCCACCAGGTGTACCGCCCCCGGCGCGGCCGCCTGCACCACGTTGCCGTCTGCCCAGCCGTCATAGGCTACCAGCGTCGAGCCGGCGAGCAGGAAGAAGAACCCAAGCATCGTGAACGCCGCTGCCGGCGCGTAGGACATGCTCTGGCAGGCGCCGCCGTAGAGCACGCCCTTTCCTGCCGCCAGCGGCAGCCAGCTGACGGAGAACACCAGCGTGTGTGCTGCCGCCTGGCCGTAGCCGATCGCGAATGCGACCAGCGCCTGCACCCATATCACATCCGTTTGACATTGTGCCATGCGCCAGTGAGCCCCCTGAAGGACTGATGAGCCTGCATGAGCAGATTTGCGTCCCGAGCACCTGGTCTGCTGGTGTGAACCGCCAGCTGGGGTTCTTAGATGCCAAGTTGTCAAGCAGCCGCACGCCGCGTCTGCACATCATCAGCACCGAAACTGGTCATGCATCATCAACAGGCATGAAGCGTTTCATCCGTGGCACGTTTCATGCCATGCCACAGTACCTGTGTACGATATACAACCACCAGCGGACGGCCTCCTCCACGACAACTGCCACCACGACTATGGCAGCATAGTGCCACATGCCTACGTCATCGGCAAGCAACCCTGCGAAACATTTCAACACTACTATTGCAAAACAACTTTTCTTGACAAACCATTGATGTCCTCGAAACGCCAGCAGGGTCTCACCTCGGAGCAGCGCTGATAGGAGCAGCAGCGTCGAAGACCACAGGAAGGCGCTGCAAGCCCGCACACATGAACCCGCTCAATTGGTGCTAGGCTGCGGCAGATGTAGAAGTGCTGGCGGATGAACTCTGCAGCAGGCCTTGCATGCAATGACGAGTCTCACCTGGCCAAGGTGATCAGGATCAGCAGCGACCTGGGCGCAATGACTCCGATGTAGAGCGCCAGAGGCGGTCCGCACTGGAGCAGCGTGACCGCAGCGGTCAGATGAGACGACATGAATCCCGCGAGGCCCATGCTACTCAAGACGTACTTTGCTTGTCAGAGTTGCCTTCGAGCTTCACATTGCGAAAGTTACGATTCCAGGTGCCAGGGGTGGTAGGAATACAACGATTGGAGACTCTGCCGGACGGCGCAACTGTCCCGCGTGCCTCGTGCCCTGCAAATGTGCTAGTTGCTGTTAGAGCTTGGGAGGCTGAAGTGTAAAGTGCTGTGGGTTTGCTCCCGCCGAAGCTGAGAGTGCAATTGATCACGTCTCTCACGTGCGCTGTTAAACCCTTTCCAGAGAGAAACTTTCCGCATAAATTGCCTCAGACTGGTCAAGTTTGTCACCGCACAGTCCGACTCAACAGCAAGCCTCAGCCTTACGGAAGGCCTTGAGACATCCGCCGGTATGCAGCGCTGCTTTGGCATAGGTGGTTGAAGCGTTATATCGCGCGAAGTTGGGCCACTCTAGAGGCAATCGACTGTTGAAGACTGCCCGCTGGCCGCCTCCAGCATGGCGGATGCTACCTCAGTCGAGATAGACCCGACTCTCATTGGCGAGGTAGGGTGCTGGACCTCTGCACCTCGCATGCCCCGGTCATCACCAACAGATCTGGTTGGGCGAGCTCATGTGTTGCAGGGAACGAGTGCCACACCGGCAATGCTTGAGCAAGCAGTGATGCTGAGGTTTTTAAACCACATTTGCAGATCATTGGCGGGCTCAGCGACAAGCGGGCCCAGGTGGAGAAGGAGCTTGCGCTGCTGGGCAAGGCGCCAAAGGGCATCAAGGACATTTTCCACCAGTGCAGGAACTTTGAGCGCGCATATGCGACCGCTCTGGAGGTGCGTCGTCGTTCTTCATCGATTGGCGCACGTCGTGCACCAGACTGGCATGCATGGCTGGCATGCATTTTGGTCCCCGCATTTTGGTCCCCGCTTGCGCTGAGCCTCGCCACAAATTTTGTTGCAGAACCCGGAGGTGACCAGCCGCATTCGGAAGATCTTCAACAGCCAGGAGGGCCTGACGGGCCTGGTGAAGGGCCTGCCGCTGGACACGCGCTTCCAGCTGCCCAATGTCAAAGCGGTGCGGCGTGCTGTCATGGATTGAGTGGTTTCTTCGGCTGCCGAGTGCTGAGACCAAGCAACCTTGTATACCAACGCTGTGTCACTGAAGCCATGCCCTGCTGTTCGACAGTGAAAGCACGCACGTGTTGCTCACGTCTTTTGACCTGGACGTCGTGTGCAGGTGTGCCGGGAGGCGGGCGGCTACCAGGGGCACCTGGTGTCGCCGGAGTTTGGGCTGCGGCGCCTCATCGAGGACGCCATGATGCTGGTGCTGGACCCGGTGGTCACCGCCGTACACCGTGTGCACTTGCTGCTGGTGGAGGCCGCCAGGTGGGCAGGCTCTCAGGAGGCTGATTTGTCTCAGGAGCTGGCAAGGTCACAGGCATCTTTCAGCACCAGTCTGCGTCATGAGGGGGCTGCAGGCTGGTCGAGAGCGGGCCCTAAAATGAAGTGACAGGGCAACTGCGCAACTCAGTCCAGCCGCGAATAGCTGGCAGGCCTTGCAATCTGTGAGCACTACACACAGCAGTGGCAATACAGTATGCACCATCTCTGCAGCCAGACGGGCAGCATGCTGTTGCATCCCCAATGATGCAATCTTCCGTGTCACATGACGAGCAGCTCTGCCTGGTGCTGACAAACATGTGTCTTGCAACAGGATGGCGTCGCGCAACGCCTCAAAGTACACAGAGGACGGCCGCTTTGACGACCGGCGGACGAGCCAGTTCCCGGCGTTTGAGCGTGCCATGCTGCAGTACGCTACCACCTGCCTGGACGAGTGGCGGGACAAGGCCGTCCTAACGGCCAACTCTCTGGTGCGTGCACGCGACGCAACGCGACTGGCGGATAAATGCTTGTCTGCCGAATGCACGCGATTCCACGGTCGGCACGCCAGCCATGCTTGATGTTGTTTATCTTTGTCAATAGGTGGACATGGAGCAGGACTTTGTGACGGCGGCCTTCTTCCGACACGCCATCGCGCAGCGCACGCTCCACATGCAGCAGCTGGACGACATGCAGCAGATCATGGAAGGTACACATTCCGATATGGAGCAAATTGAATGCACACCACGATCACGGCAAGCACAAGCTGGTCAGGCGCTTCCATCCGATGGGCAGCTGCTATTGGAATCGGCAATTTTGCTTACAATCGCAGTCTCGATTGCCTGAACACAACACAGTTGCTGCGGCAGGTGACGGCATGCGCGCAGCAGACGATGACGACGAGTCGGATGATGACGACGACAATGACGACGACGATGACGACGACTCGGAGAACAGCAGCACCGCGCCAGCGCAGCGGCAGATGTCTTCGCTCGCGCCGCCGCGCCCGGCGCCGGGCGGCGGCCTCATGCCTCCCAAGGCGGCTGGCGACGACGACTTCAAAATGGGGTGAGGCGAAATTGCAGAGTAAAAGAGGAGAACCCCGCTGTCTTGTTGTGCCTTGGCAGGTGCTGCCAGCTGTTGCTGTTGCTGCGCTGCATGCGCATGGTGAGCCCTGAGAAACACAGTCGTCCCCGAGTCATCGGCATGGGATTGTCTGGACTCTTGGGCAGTGTCTATTGCGGAGCGCACCGTCTGGGACCGAGAAGCAGATTGACATGTCATTCGGGAGTAGGTCGTGTGTCCACGAGGCGAGGCATGTTGGCCTGAAATAAATCAAAACTCTGTTCCCTGCGTCAGGTACCTGGAGAAGCGCATCGGGGAGCACAGCGGGCGGCAAAACCTGCCGGAGGGCTGGAAGTGGCAGAAGCGCTGGTTCGTGTTCACGGACACCAAGGGCATGCTGTACTACTTCAAGACCGCCGACGACCCGCCCAACTACCGCGGCGTTATCGACATTAAGTGTGTATTGGTTATTTTCCTGTGCATCACTGGCCTGGCACCGAACATCCTTTTTGTATGAGCAAAGCTGGCTGCGCTGTGCGGCTGCTTCTGTCTTTTAGCCAGGTCATTGCAGCGCCTGCCGCAGCGCGCTAACGTTGATTTCGTTGCTGCGCCACAGGCAATGCAAGATCGAGGACATGGACTCGCAGGGCCAGATCGTGCCGCCGGGGCGCTCGGGTCAGGGCGCCCCCTCCGTGCTGCTCAAGGTCAGCCACAAGGACCCCTCCAAGCCGGCCGTCAAGAAGCACCACTCCATCGTGCTGCGCTCCGAGTCGCCCGCGGAGAAGTACAGCTGGCTGCGCCGGCTGAAGCTGTGCTCGGAGGGGCCGGGCGCGATGCGTAACCTGCCGCCACGGCCGACGCTGGCCAGCACGCAGGATGGCGGCGGCGCCGCATCCAAGGCGCCCCGCCGCGGCGGCGGCGAGCTGGCGCCTGCCGGCCCAGAGAGCGGCTACGGCGGGGTGCGTGTGCTGTTGGCACTGACTCCTCCTCCGTATCTGATTGCTCCATGATCATGTCACAAGGCATCTGCCTTGTCGGTGGGTGCTGCCGTGTACTCGATGATTCCTCGATCCTGCACAGCTGCAGCGCGCATGTCAAGCCTGCGCCAAGCCGCACGCAGCTGTGCCTCGCTGCTGCCCACCTCTTGTGGACAGCTGGCACTGCACACACCGCACCCCTTGCTCAGTCGCCGCTGTTCCGCGGGCGGGCGCCGATGCGGATGCCCCAGTCCAACAAGCCCTTCATCGACGGAAAGCTGGGGTTGATGCACTGGAGCGCTTGCATCATACAAATTAGTGTCTATCTCGGTCGTCGCTGTTTGCGGACAGGCGCCAATGCGGATGCCGCAGTCCAATGAGTCCTTCATCGACGGGGAGCTGGGGCTGGGCATGGCGATCCCCGAGGAGGCGACCGCCAAGCTCGGGCCGCTGCCCTCGCTGTTCCCCTCCGCCCGCACCGAGCACGACTCTGAGGTACGATGCCAAACAGGGGGGAAAGCACTTGGCAAACGCTCGAGCCTGCTCTTGTCGCGGTCCCGACAGCTCCGCATGACGCTGCTGGGCATCCTATCTAAGCCAACATCTAAGCCAACAGCGCGTGCAACGCTGCTGCACGCGCTGCATCAGTCTTGCCTCGCAGCATTCCCCCTGGATGCGCCTGCACACACAGACGTTCGTCTCTGCCTGCATGTCGCCAGTGGCCCTGCTCGCTGCAATCTTTTTTCCCCTGCCGTCGGCGCGCACGCCTCTACCAACTGCTGCATCGCTGACAGATGACGATTTAAGCCACAACGTCACCAAGGCATTGAGAGATACTCCCGCTCGCAGGAGCCGGACACGAGCTCGTACGACGCGTTTCTGGAGCAGCTGGCGGACTCCCAGAATTGTATTCAACCGATTCCAGCCAAGGATCTTAAATTCGACGCTTGCAGGAGCCGGACACGAGCTCGTACGACGCGTTCCTGGAGCAGCTGGCAGAGGACACGAAGCAGTATGTGAAGGCGGTGTTCAAGACGCTCGTCGCCACCGTGCCAAAGGCCATCATCCACGCTCAGGTGTCGCGCCAATTCACACCCCACAGATGCCGTGAAGATTGCCGGGCATGAGCAAATCTAGCAATCCAAATGGGTGGATTTTACTTGACGTCCGCCGCCGCCGTGTCCAAGGTCATCATCCACGCCCAGGTGCCGGTCCCTGGCTGCTGCCAGAGAGTCGCACAGGCACCTGCCTCCTGGGCAGTTTTGATCGTTGTCAGGCGGGTAGAAAACATGCTGTCTTGTGTTGCGCGGGACTATCTTGTGCTTGCACCAATATGGCACACACACTTGCTGGCGCAACAACCCGACTGCGGTTTGCTCCCTATCTGGCGAGCAGGTGAAGCAGTCGCAGGAGCACCTGCTGGAGCGGCTGTACGCGTACGTGACGGGGCTCAAGCCGCAGGAGCTGGACATGCTGCTGGACGAGGACTCGGAGCTCACCCAGAAGCGCGCCGCCGCGCAGATGACCATCAAGGTGGGGCTGGTGCAGCCTGGCATTGCCACCAGCGGCCTTTGCAGTAGGCTTCTGCTGGCCGTGCTGCTGTTCATGCAGCTGTGGCATGTGGTTCTGGCTCCCTGTGCAGGCCGCCAAGTTTGGGCAGAATGATATTGGCCTCGCGTGCACATGGAGGGTCATTTGCAGCGCGGCTGTGCAGCCCGCTCGCCACAATCTCGTCCTGTCACGCACAGCATGTCTCACACTTCCTTGCGCTGCCCACAGGACATCACGTCTTCCATCGTGGAGATCAAGCGGGTGGAGGAGCACCGGCTGCGCACCAACGAAGACGAGCGGCCCCCCAAGGAGGAGGTCTCCCGCGCGGTGCGGATTTTGCACAAAACGCTGCCGCCTCCGCCGTCGCCTGCTGGCCTGCCCGTACATCCTGTCGATCGTTCTCATGTCTAGTAGGGCACGAAACTCGTCGAGATGCTGTCGCACACTCTTGCTCCTCGTGGGTTCTGACTCTACTGGTGGCTGTTGCGTGCAGGTGATCGAGCAGTCGGGCATGTGGGACCTACTGCCAGGCGGTGCCCCGCCGGCGCAGGCTTCCTCCCCCTATGGGCAGTACACGCCGCGCTCGCTGCAGGGTGCGCCCCTTCACCCACTCCACTTTGCATATCTGTAAGACCTGCACGGCTGACGTCATGCATGACTGAAGCAGGCAACAGCATCGCTGTGCTGTTGCATGTCCTGTTTTTTGCTAGCTGGTCACGAGAGGGCTGTGAATTGCGCCCATGTGATTTTGCCTTGTCAAAGCGCCTGTGAGCTGCAACACCGCGCCCCTGTCTGACGCCGTCACAGACGGTGCAGGCAAGACGCCCTTCTCGGAGTCGCGGCAGGAGTCGCGGCGCTCGCCGGCGCCGGCGGCCAATGGCAACGGGCCGCCGCAGCGATACTCGGCGCCGCCGCCGGGCGCCCGCCCCACTTCCGCCGGCGCGGCGCCGGGCGCGCCGAGCCCCCTGACCCAGAAGCCGCGGCGTCGGCCGCCTCCAGCGCCGCCAGGCCAGTGAGCGCCGCTCCGCCGCCTCGGAAGCTGCACATACTTGAACGGGGGGCATCCCCTGCGCTGCTAGCGCAGACGCGGTGGCTGCGTGGCGCGCTGGCGCCTAAGCAGCGAATATTCCAGGTGGCAGTCTCATGGTTGTGACATGCGCCTGCCGGTGCAGACGGCGTGCGATTTGCGCCGGTTGAACTAGGTGCTGCATCTCTTTGTCAATCTTGATCGGTTTTGGGAACTTGACCCAGCTGGAATTTGAGGATGGACATGCGTCATCCAGCTAAGAATGCTGCACATGTCAAACAGCGTGTCTCTAGGGGTGCCCGCGGTAGCGAGCTGGCAGAGCTGCGATGCCAGCTCTGGGTGCCAAAAACGAAAAGTGTCTCTCTTATTGAACTGCCAACATCTTGGGTCGGCCTGCACCTCGGCCCAGAGTGTATCAACCTCACACTTCAGCCCACTGAATCAGCACCAGTCCTGGCCGCAACCAGACAGCCAGAGAACAGCAAAAGGTGCGTTTGTCGCCAGACATCTCTGAGAAACCACGCCGTGCGCACCGGCCAACAATCAAACGCACATTTTCCACTGTGAACATAGTACAGTTCTGCATCGCCAGCCATTGATTCTTCTATGATCCGGGTGGTGACAAAGCGCGGAGGACGCTTGTTCGGCAATAAGAGAAGCGTCAATATACACCGTGGCCCCTGCAGGCGTGCCCCTTGCACGCTCCTGCCAACCAGCCTATGACTGGCAGAAGGTCTCGCACCCCGTCGTGCGGACGTTCCCGCAGCCACCAAAGTCTCAAGGGCGCTCACTTTGACGAGCCCCCAAACCACTGGCCCCAGCTGCTGAAGCCTTCTGACATCGGCTTGGCGCCAGGTCGCCGCGTGTTGTCGACCTCCTGCACCATGCCACAGGAAGCACGGCTGCATTGTGTTCGAAAAAACGTGATCACATGCACGAGGCGGCGTCAGCGGTACATTCAGCAGCAAGTTCAGCAGCAAGTGTGCTTTCAAGCCGTCCCTACCCAGATGCCGATGTCCGTGGGCGACATGACCATCTCTGCGAATTGAAAAATTCCAGATGGGTGAGTGCCATGATGTTTCAGACGTCTGTGAGTACAGAGACAGCTGCGCACAATGCGTCATGGTCTGGCTGAAACGAGGCGACTCGCCGGGATGTGAGTGTGCGGGCTGGTGCGGCGTGCGGATGGACTTCAGCGATCCTCCGGAGGGCACCGGCACATTCCCAGCGGTTGCCTCTGGCACCTTGCTCGCCTCAGACTGACGGGGCAGATTCTGAGCAGGCAACGGAGGCCCGGCCCCGACGATCTTGGAGAACATGCCGGTGGCCGAGCCGAACCAGGTATCATCGTTTTTCGCCGGTGGCTTGTCCATTGCGGCCACGCCCAGAGAACAAGGTCAACTGGGAGGTTCCCTTATCGCAGGGACCAACCCTGGTCACAGCGCGACTGGCGCTCGCTGGTGCATGCACCCGAGACAGCAAGTCCAGGAGTCAGGAGGCCAGGAAAAGCGCGTTGTGGAGCCGGAGGAGCGTCTCAGATGTAATGCGCTGAAGTGGCAATAGTTCCGAAGGGGTTCATGCTTTGCTCGCGGGGGCAGGCACCCAGCTGGCAATCGACGTTTTTGCGGGCCTCAGCGGATGTTGATGCCACCTCCGAGACGATACTGTAGATCCATAGTGCAAGATGCCCGCACACGCAGCGCGATCCTTGCTGGATTTTGGTGTTTGAGTTGCAAGCTTATCTTGCGCTCTGGGATCGACGAGGATCACCTCCACAGCAGCATCTGACAACCTCAGCCAATGCGAGACAGGAATTCGGGTGCCTTCAAATTGCTCAGGCTGCCTACTGTCACGCGGCTGCAGGGCACTCTGCTGCTGCTGATCATCTGCGTCCTCGGCGCCGCGGTACGGCAGTGGCAAGCCACGGTGCGACTCAGCAAAACGTCGATGAATTGCCGGCTCGTCAGCACTATGTGGAACATGAAGTCGGAGCATGTCGGTTCGTGTATGGATGCACATGGATTCGGAACATGTCTGTTCATCTGCAGCTGGCGCAAACACGTTGACGGCATCGCGTTCCTCCGCCTGGTGCAGGACCATGTGCTAGCGGCGCATCTGACATCCGCAGCTTCTGCCGAGTTTGATCTGCGCCTGCCTACGCCGGCATCTGGGTCGGCAGCGGACGCACATGTTGTATTGGTCAGGGGCGATGGCGGCGGGGCAGGGAATGTCGTCGCGGCAGCGTCCCCAGCCGCCGCGGCAGGGGGGGACGCCCAAGAGATCGGGCCCTTCGAACCGGAGACGGTGGCCAGCGCCGCGACCGCCGACGATAACGTGCCTGAGCAAAAGGTGGGGTCGAGTAACCGAGAGCCTGTCCGGCACTCTGTGACCATGTCCCCCACTGAGTGCAGCATGGCAGGGGCAGCACTCCGTCGCGGCTGATGGAACGATGGCAAGGTATGCAAAGCTTCGACTGAAGGCATCCCCGTTCTGCGGCCCGTCGGTTACTTGCTGAACGGGCTGTGTCACTGAGCTGCGGCCCGGCTATGGGGGCAGGTGATCGTCGACCATGGCGGCTTTGCGTCTGAGGAGCTGGCGGGCGAGGAGCGGCCGCTGCCGCGGGTGGCGCTGCTGTTCCTGTCGCGCGGCCCAATGCCGCACGAGCCCGCCTGGAGGGCCTTCTTTGCCACCGCTGGGCAGCTCAGCCGAGGTGGGCCGGCCCGTGACAAGCTTAGCTTTTTGATTTTCAGGTTCCCATAAGGCGCCGGCATCACAACAATGTTGATCGCATCATGCTGCACACATGCTCACGCACCCCTTACATGGCAACCTTGCGACATGGTGCACCTCGTCAGCGGATCGTCCACCGAATTGCCCAGTCGCTGGCGTCTGTGAAAGGCACGGCAGTTGTGCTCACCTCTGTGCAGGGCTGCCGGAGCTGCAGCGGCACAATCGGCACGTGTTGCCCGGTCAGCGGTTGTTTGCCGCGTATCTGCACGCCGCGCCCGGCTACAGGGCGCCCCGCGGCAGCGTCTTTGCCGGCCTGGAGCTGGAGGACCCCGTGCAGGTGCGGGATGTGGTGTTGACTTTGCGAGTTCTGGTAGCATCCTCGGTGCGGCTGAAAAGTCCTTGAGACGGAGGGTGGGCCTGCACGGCTGCAGAGCATGCAGTGTGTGTGCATGCGGGCATGTGGCGCATGGCGGCGGGCATGCCGTCGCCCGATGGGGTACAGGGGCCGTCCCTGCTGCTCGACACTGCAGCATGGCGAGCACACTCAGCAGCATGACATTGCTGTGACACCCTTCTGCCGCAGGTGCAGTGGGGCCAGCACAGCGTGGCAGAGGCAGAGCGCCGCCTCTTCATCAGCGCCCTGCACGACCGTGCCAACCGCCGCTTCGCGCTGCTGTCCGAATCGTGCGCCTTCATTGCCTCGACGAGATCCGAACCTGCACTTCTGTTTGTGAGCACCTGCAGGGCCGCATTCCTCGCTGCCATTATCGCCTGCCATGTGACATCGCCCCCTGCCGCGACTCCTGGGTTGCTGTCACGCAAGCCGCCAGGTGCATGCTTTGCCTTCGGCGGGCCAACTTGTGCAGTGACTCCTTGATAACTCAAGTGGGCGCTGTCACTGCAGGTGCGTGTTCCTGTACCCGCCGGCGGTGGTGTGGCTGGAGGCGCTGTCGGAGACGCGCAGCCGCATCAACGCGTGCGCCCACCACAGCGACCGGCACCGCATGGTGTTCCGGTGCGCAGGGCTTTGCGGGCTGCGGGCACCTGCGCTGTGCTGCACAAGTCTTTGGAGCTGAGTCTTGTCTTCCACTGCGCTCTTGTGTGTAGGACCTGATGTGCAGCAGGTACAAAAACAAATACTTTTTTTTCAAGTCTGGTGACTCCGCAGGTTTCATCGAGACATGCACACAGACAGGCTCAACATCTCCATGTGGCGAAAGAGTAGCCAGTGGATCATCCTGAACAGGTGCCGCGCCTGAGAGCTACCAACAGACTGCCTGCCGGCCCATGGAAGTTTAACAAAGGCATCCGCCTTGAGCAGTACTTCGACATACTCAGCATGCAGCCGCGAAATGCTATTGCGCACGGCAATGCATGCACAACCCTTACCCAGTCTTGCAGGCTTGCGCTGTAGACAATCAATCTTTCTTCAACCTGCCGAACTGCGGCTGCTGCGCAGGAAGCACGCGGCGCTGGTGGCGCGGGATGACGTCATCAACCCGCTCTTTGTGCGCGAGTGCTGGATGGACATGCTGCACCACCCGCCGCACCGCTTCTGCGTGTCGGACGAGCACTACATCCCGACGCTCCTGGCGGCACACGGTACGGTTCTTGTCAGGCCCTGCTGCTATGCTTTACCACTGCGTACACGGAGGTGGGATTCGGCTCGCACCTGCCACAGCAGTGCACAGGTTTTGGAGAAGTCTGTTAGACGTCTGGTATGGCCTGCTGCTGCAGCATCTGCACAGCTGCATGTGCCCGTCGGTCTCATTGCAGGGCGTCGGACGCACTGACCGGCTACAATCAACGCTGTCGCTGCTCAGTGCTGCAGCCTCTTCCAGAATCTCAAGTGCTGCGCTGCTGCTTGCAGGCTTGGATGTGGCCAATGAGACGGACTGCACGGGCGGCGGCACGCACGCTGTGTGGGACAGCGGCCACGGCAAAGTGAGCATGTGTACACATGCATTGTATGTGCAGTTGTTACCGCTGGAGCGCTGCCACTTTATGTCATCGCATACTCCTTTCGACTGCTGGCACCTTGAACACCCGGCAGCTTGGCTCATGCCTGCATTTCATGCCTGCGAAATGTGGCAAGGTCTGCACATGCACATCCGAATGTCATTTAGCCGACAGGATTCTCAATACATCTTGCAACACCATGCGAGTCCTGTTCCAGCAACATGGCTTGAGCTGCGGTGCTCTCCAATGCAGATGCCGGCGCACCCGCAGACCTGGAGCCGCGCCAGCGGTGTCACCGCGGACTTGATCGATGCCCTGCGCATGCCGCATTACGCCAAGGGGGGCTGCAATGCCAGCGCTGCCATCGCGAGCGCCGCCCGGGCGATGCTGGCTCTCGGGCCCACAGATGCCAGCGGCAGTGGCGCGGCGCTCGCACTAGGAGACGCGCTCAGCGGCGTCTCCAACGGCGTCTCCACTCACTTCGGCGAGCTGCTGCGGCACATGCCGGCGTCGGTGCAGCAGCTGGTTGGCGGAATGCCGGCGCCGCTCATGCGGCGGCGGCGACGGCTGCAGGCGGCTGGCATCATAACTCAGCGACCGCACGGCGGTCATGGCGCGGCGCTGCCGCGGCGGCGATTGCAGGCAGAGGCAGACGGCAGAACGGATTCCGGCGGTGCAGAGCAGAGGATGGGAGATGGTACAGTGGCAGAGGTGGATGACAGCAGCAGCGTGAAGCCGAGGGCGCTGCTGAGAGGTGCCGGTGGCAGCACAGCCCCAGATCCAGATGCAGCCGCAGCAACGAACGCATGGCAGGGGGAGTCGTGGATGCTGGACGATCCGTATGCCCTGGACGACGACGGGCCAGCCGTGTCTGAGCTGCTGCAGCAGCATGATGCGCTGGGCCACGCCTGCCCGCTGTTTGCGCGGAAATTTGTGAAGGGGGCCGCTGCGGGCTTTGCCGCCGTCGCCAGGCAACACATACTTGCCCGCCCCTAAATTACCGATTGGTCGACTTCAGCTGTTGTGGGTCCGGAATATCCAAGATGAGTGGCTTTTGTGGTAGGTGGTGACGCGCTGGGGCTCGGAACACGTCACTGTTCAGGATTTTCAACGAAGGACCAGCTCTCAATTGTGAATCACACACTTGTTGCAATCTTGGTTCTGCCTTGGTTTACCGGTCTGCCTGTTATACAAACTGATGTACAAAGTTCCGATGCGACAGTTTATTTCGACACTGCAAAGCAGAAGCTAAAGACCAGCCAAGATGCGCTGTTCGTGCAGTGCCTTGTATCTTATGCAGACACTGCTGGAGGTGATAGAGTATGTATGACAAGGACGCCCGTCTGAGGTTTCAATCAATCACGAGCCCTGCTGAGACAGGGACGAGCTGCCACCGTCGCCGCTGCGGAGCATCTCTTTCCTTTCCGCAATTTGCTGCCGCTTCGGCTGCTTCTTGCTGGCCGCAGTTTGGTAAGACTGGCTCGGCTGCGATGCGGCCGGCTCCAGGCCCGCGGCCACTGCCGTGCGCTTGGTGCCTTGCCCTAGTGCGCTCGCCGATGTCTGCTGCTGCGGCTGCTGCTGCGGCTGCGCGGCCGGCTGTCGAGGCGCCGGCCGCTGCGGTGCCACCTGTGTCGGGGGGGACGCCTTTTGGGGACTCAGCAGGGCGGCGCGCCGGGTCTGGATGCTCGCTGACAGCGTCAGCGCCCGATGCGCGTGCTCCCGGAGCTTGAACAGCCCTGTTGAGAAGTCAGAGTCCTCGTCATGGGTCCATAAATGAATCATTTCTCACGTTAGGTGAGCAGAGCGACTCACAACAGGTGTGGTGTGAGGAGGTGCTCATGGTAGTTCGGCATGCACAGGGTGGCGCGCACGTGTGGCCAGCATGCCGGCTGCAAACTCGTACTCCGAGCCGTCGCCATTCAGCAGCTTGGGCATGAACTGTCCAAGGCCGTCGACGAGCTCTTCAATCTGCGGCAGAGGATGTCGTCAAGTCACAAGGTGGTGAGGTGTCACAGGGACGAAGTCAGCTGCCCAGCCCAGCTCTATGTTACAATACGCGTCATCTTCGCCTGCTACAAGTGGGTTCACCTGTGACCAGCTCGTTGTGAGCATGTCGCACTCGCTGGCGCTGGCGGCAGCAGCCTTTGCCACCATAGCGCCGGTGGCGAGGCCTGCGGCACGATGGCCGTGCTTGCAAGGCGCTACTCTCAGATAACCGAAGCTACAAACTGCTAGATGCACGACTTACTGGCTGCGCTCTGACCGCGTGCGCTGCCGCAGTTTTGACAAATGGATGCCGCGCCGAGGTGTAGCGAGCTCGGCAGCAGATCGATGCTGCGCCCCGATGCTGATAGACCAAAGCCTGAAGAAGATAAAAAGCAGTCGATGACGGCAACCGCAGTCTCGAAAATGTAAGAATGGCCATCGATCTGGCGCACACAGCAAGCATTGCCAATTGCACAGCACAGGGTTCTTGGGTTCAGAAGTTGCTTTCCCTCGCCAGAAACACTTTGCAGCATATCCATCGCATGCAAGCGCAATCCCCGTGCCTAGTCGACTTGCGACAGCCGAGACAGCCAATCAACAGCCTGATCTGCTGAGCCTCTGGTACTTGCCTCAGTCTTGGACAGAGTCACCGTTGCAGAGCTCGAACCATCTGCCCATCTTAGCGATATGGGCAAGCCCTACAAGCGCACCGGGCCGCCCGCCGCGGTGCTGCAGCAGGTCAGCTCCTCTCCGCAGACCGCGCCACTGGAGGAGGAGTCGCCACCGCAACAGCACAGCGTGGACCTTGGCGACACCTCCGCCATCAAACGGACGCTGGACGACGTCGCTGTACAGGTGGGAGATGCGCAGGGGGGGGCCAGGCATCCGCATTTGTGGCATTGCTGCTCTGGCCCAAAGTGCCGCACAGCGGAAATTGAATTTCTGGCAATGGCTGCGCAGGAGGTGCTGAGCTCGGGCCACAAGGAAAACTTCACCGTCAGCAACATTAAGATCGGGCTCGGCCTGTTCACGTGAGCTCTCTGAAGCAGATATCTCCAGCCTGAGCACTAATGCGGGTGTCATAGTGCATGGCACACTTGCGGCGTCAGCCACATTGTGCCAAATCTCCATTCGAGTCATTGAACTGCAGGTGCTGTTGACTTACGTAGCAATGTCATATCAACTGCAGGTGCTGCTGGGCGCTGCTGGCGCAGTTCTACCCGAAGAAGTACCCGCACAACTGGCACATCCTGGTGCTGTGCTTGGTGTGCTACCTCATCTGCACCGCGCTGCTGAACGCCGTTGCATGGTGCATCGAGCGCGACACGTTCCTCTTCACCAGCCGCAGCCAGGTCCGCTCAGAATGAGGCTCCGCCACATGCTCCGTGCATGCTCTGCACCGCAGGACAGGGTCCCTGAAATAAGACATGATGTGCGTGTTCATAGTGCGGCTGAGGCTGCAAGTGAGGAGGCCATCGCTCAAGGTTTCTGGCGTCTTTGACACAGGGGCAGTCGCAGGGGTCCATCCTGAGCCTCAGCTCGTCCATGCCGAAGTACCAGGACATGTACACGCTGTCTCTCCAGAGCCGCAACATGCTGAGCGACACACCCAGGTGAATCGATGCAGCGAGACCAATTGATGTGTGGGTGGACACCACACGCCATTGTTCGAGTGATTGCTGTGGTGCGTGTGTCCACTGCAACAAGCCCCAGGCACGGCTGACAAGATGTGAATTTGATCGCGGTTATCGCCGCAGGACGGTGGCGCAGCTCGAAAAGAGCGTCACAGCATACTTCGATACAGCAGGCAGCCTGCTGGAGGAGGTGTACCGGCACGATGTGCAGCAGGCGCTGCGGCAGTATCGGGCAGGCGGCAAAAAGGCCAGTTGACTGTAGAGGCATTGTTTCCGGCTCACTGCTCGCTTTGACGTCCATTGCTGCATTTGAAGAGCTTTTGAAAAGTGGCAGCCTGCACAGAGACATGCAAGATATGCACAGCAATCCAATCGGTTTCAGCTCCGGCTATTCTTAAGGTCTTGTGTCTCGAGCAGTCTACACAGCCACCCGATTTTGTCTGAATATCAACCCAGTTTCCTGCGAGTGCTGCCGGCATCAAGAGGGGCACAGCCACCCAGTCACACCTAGGTGCCCTATCCTACAGGTCAATCGCTCAGCACTGCCGGGTTCAAAATCACGGTGGGCCGCAGCCCCTGCTGCACGCGCCGAACCTCGGCCGCCAGGCTGTGCGCCATGTTGCGGTAGGACAGCTCCGTGACGCCCGCGATGTGCGGCGTCGCGATGACTCTGGGGTGCGTCCACAGCGGGTCCGCAGGATCCAGCGGCTCCTGCCAGGCCACGTCCACGCCCAGACCGCCGATTTTCCCGCTGTCTAAACCCTGGCGGACCGCGCCATAGTCCAGCAGGCCGCCGCGGGCGACGTTGATAATGCGCACCCCCGGCTTGCAGGCATTCAGAAATTCTTCATCGACCATGCCCTGCGTGGCGGCGTTGAGCGTGCAGGTGAGCACCACGATGTCCGCGCCCCGCAGCAGCCGCTTCAGGTCCTCCTGCACCATTGCGAGTTTGTAGGGATTCTGCAAGGGTTCTTTAAATGGTATCGTGAAATAAGGATCGTTCTCACGCACGCTTTGAAGTGTGTTCTGCTTTCGCAGGAGTCCCAATGCAGAGCAGCTTCATGATTGAATTACGATTCCGCCGCTGATGCATGGCGGTCACTGCGGCAGCCTACCTGCCCGGCGCCGAGCTCATCGATATACCGCGCCAGGCCACTTGTTGAATCCACTGCCGTGTGCGTCTCGCGGCTGCGCACGACCGTCACGTGCGCATTGAACGCCTTCAACCTGCGAGGGAGGCGCAAAGCCTGCATCTTAAAGGCAAATGTGGGCAGGGGTTGCAGGGAAGGTGGCTTCCAATGGCGAAGCGGCTGCTATCACGTGAAGCACAGTTGACAGCCATGCACGGGCAGCCTGCCATACCACGCCTTGGCTGAATGGACGCAGGCCTCACCTGGGCAGCAGCTCGACACCGATGTTGCCCAGGCCGAAGACCAGCACGCGCTTGCCGGCCAGCGTCTGCCCGAGCGGCGTCCCGATGCGGCGGCTGGCCACCGACGCCGCCATCTGGCCGACGGAAACAGAAGGGTTCAGTGCAAGGTGAGTAACGTCTGAGAGACAGAAACAGCACACTGTGTAAGTTGCGAGCTGCAACCGTGTGCTCCTGCTTGTCATGCGGCAAGTCTTGCCTGTCAAACTTTACAGTGCACGCATGCGTGGGATGCTCACCTCCGGGGCGTCGCGCAGCAGCGCCAGCGTCAGGTAGAAGACATGCTCCGCGCAGCTGAGGGCGTTGCCCATGCCGGCGCTGGGGATGTTGGACACCCAGATGCCGCGCTTCGTGGCCTGCGCCGGAAGAAGGTTGGCGACATCATTTGCGCGTTTCATGAGCCGCAAGGAGCAGACAAGGAGTCCGCAATGCTGCGCCTGCCGGAGTCTACCAGCGGCGGTTGCGATTGGCAGTAAATCTGCCGCTGCCGCGGCCTGCTGCCAGCGCGGCGCACGAGTTTGCAATGCACAGAAATCGCATTGCATCGCAGATGGCAGCGCAGACACAGCGTTCAATGGAGTTGCTCAGGCATACACCGGGGCCATGCCAGTGGGTTCTCCACGCCTAAGCGGCACTGAATCAAACATTCCGAGTTGAACATACCGCAGTTGCACTTACCTCTACCAAAGTCATTGATGAAGGTCATTGTGCCGAGCCTCGCCGCCGCCATGTCGGTGGTCTCCACCTTGATCACCATCCTTGACTTTGGTTAGGCTGCTAGTCTAACAGTTTATTGGAAGTAAGTGAAGTGAAGCCTCACCGCGGCCATGTCGGTGGTCTCCACCCCGACGCCGTACTGGATCACCATCCGCAGCTCGCGCGCCGCGGACAGCGCCGCGTCGTCCAGCCGCGCCATGAATGGCACCGCGATGTGCGCATCGCCTATATGGGCCGCCACCTCGTCGGCGTTGCAGTGCACCAGCTGCGGCGCCAGTCAGATGGAAGGGTTTTAGAAGTTTCATGATGGTATGGAGAAGCCGTCGAGCCTGGCGCTCGCGAGGAGGGACAGAGAGGAGGTTGGGTGAAGTTGCCTGTTCACGGAAGTTCATCAAGTGACGGCGCCTTAATTGTTGGTCTGCCCTTGCATGGGTCCGGCTTACCTCTACACCAGGGTCATCCTGCAGCGCCTCCCTCGTGAATTGGAAGCCGTAGGGGAAGTGCTTGGTGCAAAAGAGCACCTGTGAGAAACGCATTCATTTCTCACGCATCCTGCCAGAACTGGCTTTTTCACTTTCTCGCGTCAGAAATGCGCACAGCCAGGCCATCTTTCGCACACTTCGACAATATGATTGATTTGAATGCCCTGAAGGAATACACCAACAGATGCGCTCGCCTTGCACTTCTGCAGCATGTTGCCGGCCGCGGCCCTCGTGGCAGTGGGCTCACGGGCATGCGCCACGCAGCTGGACCTGCCAGTCGGGGCTCTTCTTGTCCAGGCCGGCGAAGTCTTCCAGCTGTATGAGGCCGTCGATGGCCACCTTTCGCGCCTTGTGAATCGCTTCAGGGTCTGTGAGGTCCTACGGCAGCGCATTACAGCAGCGTCAGCCATGTCATGCACAGCGGTTTCTTCTCACAGCGGTAATTCAGTGCAGCTAGAGAACGATGAGTGGCCAGCCGCGCACCTTGTTTGCGCGGAATTCGCTCTTGATGTCCCTAATGATGCCAGCGCGCTTGACGCTGGGGAACTGCGCGGCGGCCTTGAGCACGTCCCTGTACAGCCTGGCCACATTCATCGGCTGTGCTGCCATCGCATCGCTGCCTCGCAGAACCTTTGGATCAAATTCCTGTGTCGTTGACGCAGATGCTGGCGCGTTTCACAGCAGTGGGTTTTGGGAAGGATGGCGATTGCAGTTTGCTTGCAAATACCGTGCAAGGTGTGCGTAATGTTCGGACGCAAGAAAGCATAGAGTGTCTCGATTGGTCACTGCGGCTTACGAGTTGAGCGCTTGAATGGCATTTGCGCAGGCAGCAGCGCATTACGACGTTGTCATGAAGCTGCTCCTCGTTCTGCTTGCTTGCTTCCCTTCCAACAGCACATGCGCACGCCCAGTTCTTCGAGACCCCCCCAGCAGTTCGGAATCCGCAGTCGCCAGACAAGCATGTGACTCAACGAGCTTCGCGCAGGCTCCATGATGCACTGCTCACCAAATCCACCCCAACTCAAGTGCCGCCTGACGCGCGTGCCGCTCCCAGGCGCTCATCAATCCTCCCTGCAGCCACACAGCACCCAGTCAGCATCAAGCAGCGCTCCATGAATCGAATTTGTCATCAGCCAAGCACCATGTGCCTGGCTGTGAGAGGGCGCAGACGCACAGAAGTCAAGAAGACAGCTGAGGTGAGAGTGCAAGGGAGGCGCAGGTGTCAAGCAGCGATCAACCCGTCGACACCGTCATCAACACAGCACTGTGTCTGCGTGTGTCAGGGCAGACGAGGTCAGATTTGGCGGCTGATGTGAGAGGGAAAGGGCAGCGCACATATCCGACTCTGCGAGCGCGGCCTTGGCGGCGGCCGTGGCCTCTGCGAGGAGGTCCGCCGGCACGCGGCGGAACTCGTTGTTGGACTCGTCGCACACCCAGCTCAGCTCCAGCTCGAAGGGCTTCTCCTCGTCGTGCACGCTGTGCAGGCTGCATGTGCGCACTAGCCGATATCATTTTTCATGCAGCAAACGTTCACACCTCTTGTTTTAGGCGCTGGATTGGGCACTGGTTCACAGTGACACGCACATGCACATGTTTCCGCATTCAGCAAGGAGACAGAGAGCCGCGTAGATGTGGCTGGGGCGGGATTGGCAGGAGCCTTTTCAGAAGAGCAGTGCCATGGAGTAATGCAACGCATAGTCACTCACATTTTGGCGACCTCGGCGACGCCCTGCCGGCAGGTCAGCTCGCTCAGGTTCAGCCGCTCGAGCTCGGTTTTTGCTGCTTGCCGGCCCTTGCCGACGGCTGCGCCAAAGTACCTCTGCGAGAGATTGAGAAAGAAGAGCAAAGGTCATGTGGCTTCAGGCAAACGTATTTTTTACGACTGTGTGCATACCTGACATTCATTGTAGGTGTGGAAATCTCACAAGACTTGGCAAACAAATCCGTGAAATGCGCACCAGGCCTGTGCCGGACGGCTCGATGAGGTACAGCTGCGGGCCCTGCTTGTCGACTGCCGCTAGCAGTAGCGACGTGCCCATTGGTCTGCGTGTGAGGTACGGTGCCGGTCAGTAAGTCGCACAAGTACCACCAGCTGAGCTTTGTGCCATGATCATCTGAATGCATTTGAGAGAGGACAGCGTCAATAGACGAGGAGAGGGTCAAGGGAAGCCCCGCCGTTGCTCACCTGACATACCAGTACAATGTGAAGACGTGGATGAAGGCGGCCATCCTGTCCGCCAGGACATGTCCGGGTATCAAGTCCCCGTAGAAGCTGCGCACAGCACGACAGCAGGGTCAGTTGCACATCAAGGAATTCCTGACCAACCACTGTGACGACACATGGCCTGCTGTAGCGCGGCCGATGGTTGCTGACACCGTGCGACCAGTTGAATCACACACTACACAGTGTGCAGTCCCGTGACATACCCCTTGTAGTTCTGCGCCTCTGAGATGGCCCTGTTGACAGCCTGCCGTCCGTCTGCCGCCACGCCGGCCACGGCCTGAAAGGTGGGGCGGGAGGAACGACTGTCACGAGCTCTGAGGATGTCTGGAGCAGATGAAAAGCAGCTTACAACATGTAAAAATACTAACAAAGCCATGGAAAGCTCAGACAGTAAGGGAGCTCACGATGCCGGCATGCCGGTCCACAGCGTATGTGCGCCTGTTGGAGCCCTCTACCAGCATCTTCGACAGGATGGTCTTCTCAACTCCCTGTGATGTGTGTGCTTGCCGTTAGAACGCGAGGGGTTCCAGTTTCGTGTCATACATACGCACTAGTGGGCAGCCCAGCATTGCAACCTTTCACAAACAGCGAACCCAACACCGCTCACCAGCACAACGCCATCTTTACACTTGATGCCCACTGCTGTCCTGCGGCATGGGCAACCAAGTGGATGAGAAGCTGCTTTCTTGCATTATTGCGCGACATTCAGGCTGCGCGGTGCTTGCAGGCTGGCATGTGCGTCACCCGCTGTTGTCGACAGCCTTCTGCGCATATTCTGTCTGGAAGACCTTGCCGTCCGGCGAGAAGGTCGACACCGACAGGTCGTACTGCGAAGGCAGTCACAGTCTCCATCAGCATCGTTCGTTCTCTACAGCAGGCCCTTACAACAGGCTCATCAGAAACTTTCACGAACATTGGCTCACCCCTGTCCCGATGCCTGACATCTTGCGCCGATTCAGGCGTCAGTTAGGACTTGTAGGACTAGTGCAGCGGCTCAAGAAATGCTGCCCGCAAGAATGACTCCCGAAACTCCTCGAAGTCTGGTTGGACAGTCGTTCCTGGTGGTCCCAGGTCGAGCGACACGGTGTCCTGGGTCGGCGTTGGTCCTGACTGCAACCTCGTGTCAGGATGCTGGACTGAGAATGCGCACAAGGGGACGAGCACTGTGCGGAAGTGCGACTTGTCGTGATTGCCTTGAACGGGGCGGCCTTGAAAGGCGAAGCCCTTTCGAATGCCCGCCCTTCAGCAAAAGGCAGAAACGATGTAACGCCACAGGGCCGGCGCGAACTGTATTTTCACAGCAGCACCGGCACATGAAGTGCCCCACACCGTTTGACCTCGAATCAGTCAGTGGTGCGTAGCATGGAGAATGCAGGCGAGATCGCCTGCCGCAAGGCAGGCCATGTGATTATGATCCAGGAGCATCTGGCAGCCGAGAGGCCGGGCGACAAAAGTTCCTTTTACAGAGGCGGAATGCTCAGCGGAATGCTCAGCGGAATGCTCAGCTGCATCCATGCAGACAAGCAACAAATCAGTCATCAAGCCCGTGGCGTTCAAGAAAGCATGAAGCAACGTCGCTGACAACAACTTGCTGACAAAGCAACGGCCGCCATCATTAACCCCAATGCGCAACTACAGTTTCCACGGTCCATGTTGTAACGTCGTAGCATCCCCTATCACGTGTTAACGCTAACTAACGTTAACTAGAACGTTCTAGCCCCTTCAGGCGTCATGCGACAGAAATGGCTTCCGCCAGCGCCGCTGACGCCAGCTGCATCTCGTCCAGCAAATCCGCCTGCCTGAGTGGCAGCGCGTGCCACTCGGCTGCCGCCGCGCCGTCGGCGTCCGGGCCCACGCTGTGGCTCCACTCGAACAAGGTGGCGGTTATGATGGAGAGCGCTGCATTTGTGACGCTGCCCGCCGCCGCCGCCGGAGTCTGCGACTGCAGCAGTTGCCCGAGCCAGGCCGCTTCCTGCTGCATGTCGCCGGCAGCGCCGCCCGACCCCGCATCCTGTGGGGATGTCAGCCACCGGGTCAGCGTCAGGATCTGAGCGGACACCCCTGCGCCATCTAGTGCCGTTGGTGCCCATCTGAATGCGCCATGATTTCAGCCAACCGCCAGGAACGTCAACGTGGGCCGAGGACTGGCAAACAGCAGCAGTACCAGCATGCGGGCTGGAATGTCAGCATGGCTAGACAACACTCTTCAGGGTCACATGCAGCTTGACAGCAGCAGGAAACACGCACCAGCATGCGCAGGTAGGCGGCGTAGGGCGCGAGCGGGCCCGCCGTCTGCGGCTCGCCGGCGCGCAGGCGGGCCAACAGCGCGCGCAGGTCGCCAAGCCGGCGCGCGACAAGCAGCTGCGGCGCGGTCTCTGCCGCCGCGATGGCGCGTGATTGCGCCAGCTGCGCCGGCCCGGACGCCGCCAGGTGCGCCAGCCGCTCGCCAGTGGCGCGCTGCGCCTGTAAAGGTTGTCAGGATTTTTACGGACTTTGGCAGAAAAGCTGGAGCTGCATGTCTTGCCGACTACTCGGCGGCTTTGCGGTTGGGCCTTCCCAAAGCGTTCTTCTGGCAGTTGCACATGCGCCTGGTCATCACTTTGTTATATAGAGGAAGCAGGAGCAAACACGCGGTTTGGGAAGCAGCGACAGGCAGAGCTTCGGAGCCGCACCTGGGCCCACAGCGCGAGCGCGTCGGACAGGCGCGCCGCGGGGATGCGCAGGCGCGACACCAGGAACTCGCGCGCGCCCGCGTCGGCGGCCCACTGCGGCGCGTGCCGCGTCAACAGCTCGTGCACGGCGCGGCCGCGCTGAAGGTCGTCTGGCAGGTGCAGCGCCGCGTACACGGCCCACTCATGCAGATCGACGGCTTCCAGCTGCGCGACCACCGCCGCCGTCACCATGGCCACCTGCGGGGCCAAGTCACAAGCTGCCACCTCCAACGAGAGCTTCGAGAGACATTTCGTGGCGGATGTTCAGGATGTGGAATGCTGGATGGCAGGACCATCCGTGCTCAAGCAAGGGCACTGTGGCTGCGGCTGCGCTGCCTTAGATTGACAAGCCACTTCTGCAGTTGCCAGTAAAAGGTGGTCGCACCTGAGGCAGGTTGTCTGCAGTGGGAGGCAGCGCGTCAATTGCGCTGAGCACGCCAGCCAGCAACCACCCCAGCCGCGCGTCCAGCGGCTCGCGCGTGTACCCGCCCGGCGCCAGCAGCGCTGCCAGGTCCTGCAGTTCAGGGTCAAGGGCTGCATTGCTTGATGATCAGCTGTGGCGTCTTCATACGAGCCCCGCGAGTGCTGCATCTCACTTGCAAAAGAGCGTGTTACCCGAGCGCTGCCTCTCGTTGAGCGTAGCCTCTTGCTGTTGACCTGGTGCCTGGGGGAGCGCCGGCAATGGGCATACGAATGATGTGTCTTGGGAACACGTCTCACCTCGCCGCCGGCTGCCGTGCGCCCCGCGTACAGGCGCAGCAGCTGCAGGTCCACGTCGGTGGTGTTCCCATCGGCGTCGGCATCCGTGGCGCCGTTGCCGCCGGCATGCCGCTCTGTGTGCAGCGGCGCCGGGGGCGGCGCAGCGCCCGCCCGGGAGGCGGCGTCAAAGCTGTCCAGCGCAGCCTGGATGCCGGTGCTGCCGCCTTGTCCATACCTGCAAACAGCAAACACATGGTCGCATGTTCGCTTTGGCTCGGTGCTGCGCCTGTAAGAGAAGCCAAGCTGGCAAGTGGTACGAGTGCCCGCTGCTTCTGCTCACTGGCACACAGCACTGACAGAGATTGTTGCCAAGATGAGGGACACGCCTCGAAACACAGGAGCACCAGAAACACAGCTGAAGCTCACCACAGGTGCATGCCGAGCGCGAGGCGCCAGGGCAGCTGCAGGGAGGGCACCACCGCGCCCAGCTCGCCGCCCAGCACGCGGTACACCTGCAACCGGTGCAGAGGGCCGTGTGTGATACGGCAGTCCGCCACCGTTTCGTGGATGCATATATCTTGAAGAGTTGAGTCCATCGAGACTACAACAAGCTCCTCCTTAATGCGCCCCAAAAGCTCGTCTGACAAGCGTGTTTCGAAGCAGACACACAAGTGTCGGCAAATATGACTTGGTGGTACACAGCACGAAACACGCACCTGCAGCCGGCGCTCGTCGATGTGCGCCTCCATGCCGGCCTCCTGCCATGTGTGCAGCTGCGCGGCAGCGTCCGCCGTGCCGGCGCCCCGCTTACCGGCCTGCAGTGACGCAATCGACAGGGATATGCTCGACCATATGCTTTGCGGTGGGGATGTTCACAAGCACAGAGGAGGCAGCACATCAATCGTGCGCATGCCGTGCTGAATGCATGGATGCGCCCTGGAGCAGAAAACAGACTACTCACAGCTGACAAACAAAGCCTGCTACCTGAGACAGCAGGGTGGCGAGACGGACGTCGCCGGCAGCTGCCGCCAGCGTCATCGCAGCGCCCAGCTGGTGGCCGCTGAGGGCTGCCAGGACCGCGTTGGTGCCCCTCGCGCCGCCGCGCAGCCGCGCGGCCAGGTGCACCTGTGCAAAGTCCTGCGAACAGGGTGCCGGTGGCTATGGAACGGGCTCAGGCTTGCACTAAAGCGCCCTCCACATGAGGATCTGGGTGTCTTCTCTGGAGCATGTGCATTTGATGTGGCTGCGGGCTCAAGCGCTTGAAGCGCAGCCGCTGCCAGTCATCAGTGCTCACACAAGGCAGATGCAGCATTGGCAGCACTTGTACAGAGTCGGTTTGCCCCATTCATCATCTGCCCTTGAGGCAGTCAAGCTGAGTCGGGTAATGCACCTGGAGCCAGTGGCTGAGGCCACCGCGGCGCTGAAATGCTGCCAGGCTGGACGCCGAGTTGGGATCTGTAGCCTCGTGTTGGTGCTCGGCATGCCCCGACTCCAGCATCGAGCCTGCAGCGCCAGTGAACATATAACATCAGTGTGGAGAGGTCGGCTGCATGCATGCGTTCAAGCAGGTGCAGGGGTGGCCCATCCGATCAGACACGCTAGACGCCACAGAGGAAAGTGTGCACGCAGCTGTGCAAGCAGGAAACACAGCATGGCAGTGGCACCGCGGCACACACCCGGCTGCCCATCACCGGGCAGCGTCTCAAACAGCACGCGCAGCAGGTCCCACGTCCATGCCTCGTGATGGTAGCAGGTGCGCTCCAGGCCCTGCTGCAGCGCATTCTGCAAGGCAAAACCAGCTTGCATCAGTAGGGATTGCAGGCAGGCTTTGGCAGCATGCTCGTGTCAAGTGCGGTGCCAGGGCTCATTCCGACCCGCGCTCTGGAGCTGCTGCAGGTGGCTGATCTGTCTATGCAGGAGACATTGCCACATCCCTGTTGCAGCACAGCGCGCCAGTCCAGCATGCGCAGGGGACAGCCAGGCACAATAATGAATGGCGATTGACACCAGACCTTATAACAGAAACATTTGGAAACTGCACCAAGTGGATCATGCATGGGCACCTGAGTCAGGTAGTCGGTGCACAGCGTGATGAAGCGCAGGCACAGCCGCTGCAACTGCTGCTCCCGGCTGCACTTGAGGCGCCACCGCGGCACCGCCAGGCTCTGCTGCGCTTCCGCAGCTGCATCGCCCGCCGCGCCCGCCCCGTCGGCGGCGGCTATTCCCGTGACCGGCAGGTCTGGCGAGCTCTGGGCGGCGTGCACCTCTAGGGCGCCGCGCCAGAAGCCGCGCGCACGGTCAGCGGCCGCTGCCGCGCCGCCCTGTCCCTGCAGGCGGGCGGTGACGTCCAGCCGCCGCAGCACGATGCGCTGCCCGCTGCCGGTGCGACCTGCGTGTGGGCACGGAACACCTGTCAGCAGTTTCACAGAAGCGACACGGCTGCGGCACAGCTTCCAGAACGCCACCGTGAGCAGGGCGTGATTGCAGTTTCAACAGCAGAAGATCTCAACACACTGTTGCAGAATTTGCTGCGGGGGAGCAGCAGGCATAGGGCACGGCGATGGTGACTGAATGAAGGGCTCTCACTGATCTGTGCAAACACGCCGCTGGGCGCCCAGCCGACGCGGCTGCTCTGGCCGAGCAGCAGCCCCATGTCGACGAGGCTGCGCGACGCCTCCGGCTGCGGCTGTGCGCTGGGCGTGACAGCGCCGGGGCTCGGCGGCGGCAGCGCCAGCGGCGGCGTCAGGGACCGCGGCTGCGGCAACGCCTGCACGGCCGGCGGATGCGGCGGCTCGATGGCAGGCTTTGCCTGGCGCCAGGCGTTGGGTGCGGGGGCCGCCGGCGCTGGCGCTGACGCGCCGACGGCCTCACCAAAATCCTGCTGCCCTCCTCGCCGCCCCTGCAGGAGCAACACAGGCACACGAAGTCGGCTGCTCTCTGCTTGGGGAACCCTTGAATGAACACTGCGGCATCAACTAGCTGATGACCTCTCAGAACCACAACGGCGAGTCAACAGGACTGGACAGAGAGAAGAAAACAAGATGGATTGCCCAAGTGGGCTTGCGGACTGCCGGGAGCGACATGCGGCAAATACTCGAAGCTGCAAAATCGAGGCTGATAAGCATCAATAAACAGCCAGAGGGCTCACCTGTAGCGGTCTGGCGCTGAGGTCCTCGAACAGCGAGTTGCGGATGGAGGACAGTCGGGCCGCCTCCAGGCCCAGCGACGCGGGGAGCGCCACCGGCAGCGGCCGCCTGGCGCCGGCGCGGCGGGCGGGCTGCGCATGCTGTTGCGTGCCATCTGCCGCGGCAGCCTCCTCCTCGAGGTTGCCTCCATCCACCATCTCCAGGCCCTCGTCCTCGTCGCCTGCAACTTGAACACGGTTTATGGTTCAAACAGACCGATTGTTGATTTCCTTGAATTGTAATTGAACAAAATTGCGTTGGAAGTTTTTCCAGTCACACGTCGCAGGCGGGCGGAATTTCCATGCACAGCCGCCCTGCTCTCAGTGCTGGCGGCGTCGCAAGTGATTTGAAAAGCTCGAGGCCCAGCTCCTGCCCAGACTCGCGCTGCATTGCTCTTAGTGCTGTTCAGCGTCAGTGAAACAGGCACCACGCGCTTGAGCCTTTCCGCCTGGGATGTCCTGGGTGGGTTCACACCAGCAGCAGGTCATGTCAATGCCGACGCACTCACCCTCCTGCATCGCGTCGCTGCCCTGCTCGTCCGCAGGCGGCAGCGGCGCCGCAGCGGCCGCCCGGCCGCCGCCCTTGGCCGCGGCTTCTGTCTCCTCCTCCTCGGAATCCTCGTCAATGAGGCCGTAGCGGCTGAAGTGCTCCACGTCAAAGCGCCACTCGCCGCGCTCGGCATTGTAGCTCACGAAGGTGGCGCCCTGCAGCGTGTTTAAACGTCGCGTGAGGCGTGAAATGTGATCGTGCTGTTTTCGAGGGTCGGGTCAGGAGGTTCGTGTCCTGCCGAAATCTGGTACGGAGGTCGTGTGAGGCGTGAATGCCGTGCCAGCAGCCACAGATTTGGAACAGTTGTTGAATGGGCTGGGAGTGGCATGACTTGCATAGAACAGCTCTGGTCATGCATGTGTTGTGTTATGGGAACAGAACAAGACGTGGGCGGGCGCTCACAGCTGCTGCATCAGCCGCACACGCGACAGCAGCAACGACGAGCGCATCAATGTCACCTGGCGGGCAGCGAGCTTCTTGAGCTTGGTGGTGAAGCAATCAATCGCCGCCGGATCCGTGGTCGGCTTCTTGGTGGCCTCGTCCATCTTGTGCACCTTCAGCAGCGTGATCTGCGAGCAGCATTTAACACAGCGGTGAGACTGAATGACGTTGGGTACCGGATCTGCATGAAGCATACCAGCCAAGCAATGCGTCAGCGCAAGCGGCTGCACAGCTGGCCCTAGATATTGGGTGGATGGAGTCGAGGGCGAGCGTTGAGCGAGAACGACAGGGTTGGGAGAAGCAAGGCTGCATACCCGCGCAGCGCAGTTGAGGCCATGTCCGACAGGCGGCTTGCTGGCATCATCGAGGTACACCTGCAGTGAGCGACAGCGCAACAACGCTCAGAAGCAGTGTTGCGCTGAGCAATGCAGGGCAGTCATGCCATAACACATACATGCAGCCGTGATCATAAGGTTCACCCTTTACCAAGATGCACATATAAGCTCGGGATGGGACGAAGACCGCCAGAGCCCAGCCGATCGCGGTCAACACTGTCAACAGAGGCAAATGCGCATGGAGGAAGACCAGTCCGCACCTCCACGCCGCCGCGCGACAGGCGGACGAGGTCCTCCACGTCCACGCCGCGCACGTCCACCTCCTCCAGCCAGCGCACGCTGCCGACGCCGGGGCGGCCCACCGTGAAGTTGGCCACGTGCGCCAGCGAGTCCGGCTCCTCTCGCGCCATGGCGGCCAGCTGCGTGAGCGACGGCTGCAGGAAGTAGTCGCTGCCCGGCTCCAGCCGCGGCAGCAGCTCGCCGACCTGTAGATTTGTGAAAAGAGAACAACTATGGTAAAAAGAACCCTTTGTGGTCCACTGCCAGGGTAAGTCCCAGCATGTTGGGCGCAAGAGGAAAGCTTGTTTGGCCAGCTGAATGCAAACTAGTGCGCAGCAGCTAAGCAGGCCATACGACTGGAACCAATCCTGCCACTGCTGGGAGCCGCTGCCAAAGTAACCTGTCGTCTCAGTAGCAAGTGCAGCTCACCTCGTCATCGCCCAGGTCAATGGAGCGTTGGTGCCGGGCAGCGCCGCCGCCGTTGCCGGTCTCCGGCCGCTGCTCCTGATCAAAGCCGTCGTCCTGGCCGCCGCCGTCCCCAGTCTGGCGCTCGTCAGGGCGCGCCGCCTCCCCGCTGCGGCGGCCGCCGCCCTCACGCTGCGGCGAGCGCTCCCCGTCGCCGCCGCCGCCTGAGGACCTCGTCCTGTCAGGGGCCGGCTGGATCTCTGGCGCGCGCTCGTCCCTACTGCGGCGGCGGGCGCCGCCGCCGCCACCGGCAGCCTCGCCGGTCGCGGGGCTGGCAGTGGACTCGCCGGCAGCTGCAGTGCTGGGCAGGGGAGCTCGCACAAACAGGCGGCGCGGGTCGGGCTGGTCGCTGCCGTGGGCGCCGTCCCCGTTGGCGCCTGCGCCGGCTGCGCCATCGTGCTCTCCATCTGTGCCAGCCGCCCTGCGGCAGCAGGAGAAAACAGTCAGCAAGTCCTAGCAGGCCGAAACCTAGTTCCCCACGGCCAGCACTTCAAGCAGGCTGTCTCACAAGCACCCCTGCTGGATGTGGTCTGCGCTCCTGGACCCTTTCACAGGCCACTTCGATGCCCACATGCAGACTCATGCATGAACGCAGGCTCATCATGCAATGCTTCGAGCAACTCCAATTCCACGCACCTGCTGATGGAGCGGGGGCGCGGCGTGCGCAGACGCACGCCGGCGCGCGGGGTGATGGAGCGAGGCGTCAGCAGCGCGGTGGGCCGCATCACCGAGCGCCCCACCATGGGTCCCAGCGGCCGCTGCGTGAGCCCCACCCGGTGCTCGGGGAAGGCCTCGCCACCGCCCACCTGCGGCGCCGCCGGCAGCGTGCCGTATGGCGTCGTCGCCACGCCTGCAGTTTTAGCATGTGATATGAGAATTTGTGTTCCGTAGTGCGCCAGCTTTGCCAAACCAGGCACGGGGCTGCAAGTGTTGTGGCGCACATGATCTGCAGGAGAGATCTACAAAAGCCGTCCACGGGCTGGAGTTGACGGCGGCTGCAGTGTTTGAACATAGTCTACACAGCAAGATTTCGGGCACAATCCCCATCGCTGTTTACCTGGCGCAGGGCCAGCTTGTGCCTGCTGCGGCTGCGCGGGGTTCAGTGCAAAGTTGCTCGCGCCAGGGCTGGAGAAGATGCTGCCGCCGCCGCCGAACAGGCCTCCGGGCGTAGACGCCGCGGGGAATGCTGACGGTGGCGTGCCAAACGCGCCCGGCGTGCCGAAGGACGTGGAGCTGGGAGCAAAGAGGCCGCCCGACTTCTGGGCAGTGCCTCCGAACAGGCCTGTACGGCACATTCAGTTGCTGCATCGTTACGCGAGAAAGTCCAGAACCTCTTGACACACCGATGCTGCTGCAGTAGAGGTCGGATCGGCACTGAACAGCACCGCACATCAATGCAGTGTGCAAAGTGTGCATAGCCATCTAGGACAATAAGCAAAAGCCGCACCACCCCCGCCTCCAAAGGCCGGCGTGCTGGCGCCGCCAAACGCCGACGTGCTGGCTCCGAAGGCTCCCGTGGCTGTGGCACCAAAGGCAGGCGAGCTCTGCGCGAAGGAGAAGGCCGGCGTCGAGGTCGCCCCAAACGCCGGCGTGGACGCCGTGCTGCCGAAAGCCGTGGCCGGCGTGGAGCCACCGAACAGGGAGCCGCCCGTCGCGCCGAAGGCCGGCGCCGAGAAGCCAAAGCCGCCGCTGGCGGCGGCGCTGGACGCGGCGCCAAAGCTGCTGCCGAAGGTGCTGGTGGCGCCGAAGGCGGGCGCGCTGGCGGCTGTTGCGCCAAACGCCGGCGTGCTGGCGGCCGCACCAAAGGCTGGCGCGCTGACACCAAAGCCGCCCCCGACCCCTGCAATCGGGAATCCGGCTTGGGTGCTGCAGCCCGATAGTCCTAATGCAGCGCCTCACAGCAACACTATCCTCGCGGCTGGTCGACTGTTGTTGCAGCATGGAGGCAGAGATCACAGGGTCCGAATTATACCTATAGAAGTGCTGCCAAAGGGTGCAGTAGAGGTACTGCCAAACAGCCCACCGCCTGTGCTCGATGCCGGGGCGCCAAAGGCCGGCTGTGATGAGCCAAATGCCGGCGCCGTAGAGCCGAAAGCTCCGCCAAAGGCTGGCGAAGACTGTTGCGCCTGCTGCAGACGCAAGCACTGAAAGTCAAAATCCAGCCGCGTCAAATGCTGGACGAGCAACCTGCACAAACAGGGTCAGAGTGAGCAAGCTGGCTTGCAAGGTCGCACACACAACTTGCACGTGGCATGTCGGCTGGAGCTCTCACCCCAAAGGCGGGCTGCGAAGCGCCAAAGCCGCCAGCACCAAAGCCGCCCGGCGAGCTGGTGGCGGGCGCGCCAAAGGGAGAACCAGGGGAAGCGCCAAAGCCCTGTGACGGCTTGCCAAAGCCGCCCGAAGCCGGCTGCTGACCAGTGCCACCCTTGACCCCAGCCTGCAAGGTTTTAAAGGAACATGCTTATTGGTGATGCTGCTATTGTGTCCTGCAGGCAGTGACAGCTGCCCAATGCGACAAGCGCACCCAGCACACACGCATGTGTGCTGCAACATGGGGCAACGCGCATGAGGCAGCATGAATTCAACGACTGAGTGCAGCCGGCGAGGCAGAAAGTTGAGGGGCCAGATGCAAGCCAGCACACCGAGTAGTCCTCCCAGCGCAGCTCCTCAGGCGACTTGCCCTCGTACTGCTTCATGGCGCTTATGGAGTTGAGATGCACCGTCTGCTTCGTGCCGCCGGCGCCCGTAGTGGTCTGGTCCTGGTCCGTGGTCTTGGCGTAGGGCACCTGGCGCGTGCCGGTGGCCGCGGCGCCGCCCCCAAACGCGCCGCCCCCACCGAACGCTGCATGGACAGCAATCAGATGGTTTCAGTGTCGTCTGCAGTGTTGTTCTAGAGTTGGACTGCAGACGGTAGACAGCAACACAGCAGAGGCCTATGCAAGATTGCGTTTCAGGCAGATCACACCTGGCGCAGCCCCGAAGGAAGGGGCGGAGCCAAATGCCCCCGGAGAGCCGCTCGCGCCGAACAGCGGCGCGCTAGTGGCACCGAATGCGGGCGTGCTGGCGGCGCCGAAGGCCGGCGCGCCGGCGGCGCCAAACGCCGGGGTGCTGCTGCCGAAAGGCGAGGACGCACCAAACGCGGGTGTTGCAGGGGCAGCGCCGAATGCCGGGGCGGACGACGCCCCGAAAGCATTGCTAGCGCCAAAAGCAGGCTGCGGGCACAATCGTCAGCATTCGAGATTGTGCATTTCCAAAGCAGCTGAAGCCTGTGCAGTTGTGGAATTCGCAGGGCCCCGGAGTGCTAACCCTGACAGGGTAGGATTATGAAGCTGACCTGTGAGGCAGCCCCAAACAGGCTAGGTGTGGATGCGGCTCCGAAACCACCGAAGCCTGTGGCAGGCTTGGCCTGAAACACAAACGGACGTCTGTTTAGCATGGCTGGCTTCATGGCTGTGACAAGTGCCGGCAAGCGCCACCCGACTGGAACACAGCGTTGGGCAACAAAAGCATACGCACCCCGAAAGCCCCTCCGCCGCCGCCGAAGGCGGGTGTGGCTGTCGAGCCAAAGGCTGGCGTCGAGCCTGCCCCAAATGCAGGCGCGGACGCAGCTCCAAAGGCCGGCTGCATAAAGCACACACAGCAGTCAGCACACTCATGCACAAGAAGCGGAGCTAATGCCGCAGAGCATGGCGCACTGTGTGGCAATAACTAGAACCAGACCGCACCGTGCTGGCCGTCGATCCAAATGGTGACGAGGCCTGCGGACAACGCAGGCATGCATCAGCATAATTCCTGTGCAGCAAAGGCCTGAGCTTGGCAGCGGGCTGACTCGGGTGGCGAGGGGGCGTACCTGGCCGAATCCGCCGGCAGGCTGTCCAAAGGGGGACGCCGGCGTGCTTCCGAAAGGTGACGAAGCCGCCTGGCTCTGCCCAAAGCCTGCACGCGAACCGAGCCCGTTCAGAACGCTGCAAGCAATCGGCCGAAACCTTGGAGCGTATTAGCCGTGACGTACCGCCACCAAAGGAGAACGCCATGGCCTCAGTGGCCGGCTGGACCGGTCTGCCTAGCTGTTGGGCCGGCGACGCCGGATGCTCACGGCAGTAGGGTCCGAAAGTTTGGATGTGCCGGGGATATTACTCGCTGCTCGTCACCACATGACTGCTGCTTTCGATGCGAATGACATTGCACTGCAATGCACTGCGCAAGCCGAATCTTGCTGCGGATTTTGCGGCAGTGATGGCCGACCGGGCAGGTGCACGCGAAAAATAAAGCTAGCTGCAGGGCGGTTAGAAGCAGGAAGCAGTTGCTGCTTCCACAGACCGGCCCTTTCGAAAGAAGGGGCCAACCTGAAAGGGCACTGCCAATTGTCCGAAGGGCATTTCCAGTTGTCCCAGCAGGCTCGGAAGACTCTAGCAAATCTCCAGACATGGCATCAACATCAAGTTTGTTGTTTGAGGAGCGCCGCGGCAGACGCGGCGACCAGCTGCTTGGAGCCGAGGCTGATGACCGTGCGCGCATCGACGACGTCCACCCTCATGTCCAGCACGGACCCGCTGCCGCACGACGACGCGCCACCCGCTGCTTCCACGACGAACGCCAGCGGCGCGCACTCGTACAGCAGCCGCAGCTTGGCCCTGGCTGACGCCGAGGCCGGGCTGCAGAAGACGCCGCCGCCGGCATTGAGGATGTGGTGCACATCTGGCACCTGCAGGTCACAACGCGAAAGGAAGGGTCGTCTTCATGTATCAAACTGGGAGTCAAAGCATGCCACAGCTGCCAGCAGGAGATCGGCGAAATTGCAGCAGGATTGGCGAAGGCCCGAAATCTGCAGCTGACAATCGCACCATGCCGCCAGAGTACCGCAGCGTCAGCCGCGCGTCCATCCAGCCGTGCACCAGCTGCCTGTAGGCAGGGTTGTCAGCGGCCGCCCGCAGGTTCGCTGGTGCAAATACATTGTTTTCGCCGATCCGGATGTTATCCCGCGTCAGCGCCCACTCGCCGCCCAGCCCCAGCACAAACTCCTGCACCTTTACGTCCGGCCCTGCAACTTACAGGACGGCAAGTCAGTCAACTACTGCCTTCAGAAGTAATGACATCAAACCCATCCAGTGTACAGGCGCTTGCCTGATGGCGAGACCGGCCTTGCGACGACCAGCAGTGTGCGGGGGCCATACACTGCGTACGCCGCGGCAACCTGGCTCCTGCCGGTCTGCCCCAGCAGCTTGTCGCCCTTCCAGACGCCAAAAATGCTGCCGACCTGGACGAATGCGGCACGATGAACGATCAAGGGAGGGCCACGCAAAGACAAGCATGCAAAGCATCCATCTTCGCTCAATGCTCACCGCCCAGTTGGCGCCGATGATGCTGGAGCCGTCGAGCGGGTCAAACGAAACCTGCAACGCGCGTACAAGACCCGCATCAGGTCTGAGGTGTATGCCCAGGGAAAGGAATGCATTTAGTGTTTTGCTTTCAGCTTTGTGGGTCTACCGAGTAGCCGGAGCCGCCCAGGCTCTGCACGCTGGTGGTCTCCTCCGAGCTGGCGCTCGCGACGGCGCCGCATGCTCTCAGTGCGTCAAACACGATGCAGTTGGAGGTCACGTCCGCCTGCATGTCTCGGATTCGGGTCTCTGAAACGGTCGGTAATCTGTCCAGAGATCAGACCTCTGCTGCACTGACCACTGCTGTGCAGCATTATGCAGATGCCGCAGCAGTCTCCGCTCACCACTAGCTGGTCGTCTCCAAACTCGTTTTTCGAGCCCGCTTGCTCTGTGTTAGGATCCCGCAGCAGCGCCTGCGACTTACGAGCCGTCAATTGGGACACTGCGACTACAGCAAGATCGCAGCACTACAATGCAGCGCAGCAGCGCCATGGCGCGCCAGGGCGTAATTCTGAATATTCGACGCACCGCAATGTCCGACGTCGAATTGAATAATGCCTGCAATACTGCGGCCTGCAGCAGCCCTTGATGTCAGACCCTGGCGATCCAAGCACGTCATCGCACAGCATGCATGCGCCGTGGCATGGTGCCGCCGCTGGTGCAGACTCACCAGGTTGGGCTCAAGCTCCTGCCGCAGCTGTTCCATGTTGTTTCTGATCTTTCAATTTGTCTTTAGTGCGCCGATCAACCCGAGAGCTTGCAAATAGAGGACCTGCACCTCGACATTTGTGTCCCCCCCAGTTGCTGACCGAACCCGGGGGAAAGGTGTCCGATGTTTCCGCGGGATGCGAGTTGATGCAATGGGCGAATGCACAGAGGCACGATCGATTCAGACTGTCGGAACAACGAAGCGGCAAGTGTGCTGCACGAAAAGGCCGAAACATCAGTGTGAGTCAAAAATCTTTACAGTCCTCGCTGATATTTTGGCAAGCCCAGATCGTTGCATAACAGGCGTTTCGCACCGTGAGAGGCTGTTGTGCATGATTTCATACCTTCATTTTGACCATGCAGTTGGCCCTGCCACTGCCCGGAACCGTGCACCGCGCTCTCGCGCCCTCTGGCCGCAGTCTTGTCCCGCACGGTCGCACCCCGCTGCCCTGCCGCCTGCAGCCTGCACAGCTTGCGCGAAAGCACGTACGCAACTTTTCTAGGTTGACGCTAGCAGCCGCGGCGACTGATCTGCACAGCGAGAACAGGTGAGCGTGAGTGCGCTGCATCCGTGTGAGGGCCTTTTGTGTCTTCGGACGGTCCTGGAGCGTCGTCAAACCGATTTTTTTGTGCAACTTGCAGCACCAGCGCGTCCACGATGACGTCCCAGATCGGCCTGATCGGCCTCGCCGTCATGGGCCAGGTGGGGCTGCCTCCCAAGTGGTACGAGCTGCGTGCTGGCCCGGCTGCTGTGCGATCTTAGGGCAAAGCTGATGGGTGCTGTGCTAATTTGCAGAATTTGGCCCTGAACGTTGCGGAGAAGGGTTTCGACATCTCCGTGTTCAACCGGACATATGCCAAGACGGAGGCCGCCGTGACCCGGGCGAAAAAGTCGGGTGAGCAGCCTTTTCAGTGGGTGATGACGAGAAATAGTGGTGATCTGCGCCAGGAAGGCGAGCGGTCCTCTGATGCTGGTCCAGGTCTGGGCGAGAAGCTGCACGGCTACGAGGACATGAAGGAGTTTGTGCAGTCCCTGGAGAAGCCCAGGTGAGGCGATGCGCCGTTTCGCCTGTGGGAGCCAGCCTGGCACATATTTCTCTGCTGTTGAGGCTGAAGCATGCGCAGCAATGCATACGCGAGCATGGTGGGATCATAGGCCTGCCAATCTGCCACCAATGGCAGATCTGGGTCAAATAGCTGCAATTCGCCATGACCGTGTCAGGTTACAGTTGTGTTGCCAGCGTCACAGTCTACTGGGCAAGGGCAGCATGCGCAGCTGCCAGGCAGGCTAGGGATCGTTGTGACATTCTGTTGATGCCTGACGTGTCACGTGCGTGCGAATGCGCAGGCGGGTGATCATGCTGGTCATGGCCGGCAAGCCGGTGGACGCCACGATCGAGCTGCTGTTAGAGTACCTGGAGGAGGGAGACGTCATCATCGACGGCGGCAACGAGTGGTGTGACCTCGCAGCCATGAGAACGTCTCACTGATAGTCGTTTCTGTTTCGGAAAAATCTGCATTCTGTACGATCAAGCCTGCGTCTCTCCTGCATGCCGACACAGACCAGATTCAATGCAGGTACGAGAACACGGAGCGGAGAGCGGCAGCAGTCGCTAAGAAGGGCATCCGCTACATGGGGATGGGCGTTTCCGGCGGCGAGGAGGGCGCCCGCAACGGTGAGCTGCGGCGATGCCGTGGCCGCTGTTATGCATGTTTTTCGCATGTCCGCAATATCCACTGGTATGTGAAGAAACATTGACACTCTACTGGCACTGGCACCTGTCGTCAACGGCCAGCACCGGCTGTGTGCAGGCCCCTCCATGATGCCCGGCGGCGATGCTGACGCCTACAAGATCATCGAGCCCATTGTCACCAAGGTGGCGGCGCAGGTAAGGATCCCCTCTCATGTTCCGATTGCGGTGCAGCGTCAAGTATTGCAGCTGACAACATCTGCCAACATGTCGGGAACGTCTTGGTCCTGGCGCAGCCGGTCTTGTTCGGATTGCTGTTTCACAACAAACGATATTTGCCGACAGGTGAATGACGGGCCGTGCGTCATGCACATTGGCCCGGGCGGCTCGGGCAACTTCGTGAAGATGGTGCACAACGGCATCGAGTATGGCGACATGCAACTCATCTCGGAGGCGTACGATGTGCTGCGCACCGTCGGCGGCCTCAACAATGAGGAGCTGGCAGAGACCTTCACGCTCTGGAACAAGGTGCCCAACGATTGGCTATGCACAAGATCAACTGTGCGTGCCTGACGTCGGCAGCCGCCTGCGGGCAGAGAGGGGGCAAGGCGGGGCAGCGGCGTGAAAAGCCATCGCCCGTAGTGACCTTGGCGTCGGCGGCAGGGCACTTTGGTGGCAGGGCACGCCCGCTGGGCCTGGGCCGACCACCTGCGACAAGTCGCTTGTCACCTGATGCATTTCACACAGCGCGTTTGACGCAATGCAGGGCGACCTGGACAGCTTCCTGATCGAGATCTCGTCGCTCATCCTGCCGAAAAAGGACGACAAGGGCGACGGGTTCCTAGTCGACAAGATCCTCGACAAGACTGGCATGAAGGGCACTGGTGGGTCGCAGGCCTGCAGGAAACGCGTTCGCCTTTGTGTGCTGACATGCCAGCTTTGCTTGTGCTATTGCGGCGTTGCACTGAGAGTTTTGTGCAATGTGTGGTTATGACGGTACGGCACCATGGTGTGCGACTGGGCGGTGCGGAAACATACATAACATATGAACACACATAACACATGGACTACAGGCGGCTGCAGCTGTCCGTGGGCGCGTGCCTCCACCCCCAGAGGCAAGGGGACGGTGCAGCAGGCACCGGCAGCCCTTGCATTTGCTGTACATGTCTGAGCCGACCCCCGTTTCCACGCGGTTGCAGGCAAATGGACGGTGCAGCAGGCGGCGGAGCTGCCCGTAAGAACCTTCTTTGACACCCGCTCCTCTCATACTGCAGGCAAGTGGACGGTGCAGCAGGCGGCGGAGCTGTCGGTGGCGGCGCCCACCATCGAGGCGGCGCTGGATGGCCGCTTCCTGTCGGGGCTGAAGGAGCAGCGCGTCGCCGCCGCCAAGTACTACGAGTCCCTGGGCCTCGCGCCGCCCAAGAAGCTCGAGGTGCCCAGGAATCATTGCCCAGTGCTCAGTGGTTAGTGCTCTGTTGGCACTGCATGCCGGTGAACGGAAATGCGCCACAACAGACTTGCCTGCAATGCTGACGCCGTGCATGGCATGTGGGCTTAGCTTCCGAGACAGCCCTGTCGTGCCTGGCAATGGCGTCAATGGTCCCTCCAGACATGCTGGAATGATGTGACTTCAGAGCCTGCCACATTCCTTCCGCGACAGCTCGACATCTTTCCTACGCAGGGCGTCGACAAGAAGCAGCTGATTGAGGATGTGGCCAAGTCGCTGTACGCCGCCAAGGTGTGCAGCTACGCACAGGGCATGAACATCATCAAGGCCAAGTCTGCTGCCAAGGGTTGGAACATCAACCTGGGCGCCCTCGCGCGCATCTGGAAGGTGAGCCCCGGCTAGCACCGTCATCGTGCACACAAGGGCAGGCAGACAGCACAGTGATGAGGCCACTTGCCAGCGCTGCTTCGAGTTGCCTATCCTTATCCTGCGGTGGCGCAGCGCTCTGCTAGGGTGTGGCTGCAGTAACAAAGACGAACGCTGCTGATGATGCACAGTGAGAAAGGCTCCTGGGCTGGTTTTGACCACAGGGCGGCTGCATCATCCGCGCCAACTTCCTGGACGAGATCAAGCAGGCGTACGAGCGTGACCCGGCGCTGGAGAACCTGCTCATGGACGAGTACTTCGCCAAGAAGCTGACGGACCACCAGGACTCGTGGCGCCGCATCGTCAAGCAGGCCATCGACGCCGGTGCGATTTTCTGAGACCATCCTTTCCTGTGTATTTGTACCGGTCTCTGCCCGCCCCGGTTGTGCACCTTCTGGCACACACAACGCGCTTCCTCTTGCATCCGCACAGACCTCCTTGGCATCGAGTCGCAGAGCAGAGAATCGCGCTGCAGAGTCTGCCTCCGGATGCTGACAGTATCACACATGTCCATCACGCAGGCATCGCGACGCCGGGCATCAGCACGTCGCTCAGCTACTTCGACCAGTACCGGCGGGAACACCTGCCGGCCAACCTGGTGCAGGCGCAGCGCGACTTCTTCGGCTCGCATACCTATGAGCGCAACGATGGCCAGGACGGCTGGTTCCACACCGTGTGGTCCGCCGGCCAGTCCGCCGACTCGATAACCACCTCGGGCTACAAGGCCTAGATCGCACTTCAGCATTTCAACGCGGCCACATTGCGGGGTCTTGCATGCCTCAGGGTGCATGCGCCAGACGGAGTGGGTTGTTCGCACTTAGATTCTTTGCCAAGAGTGGGCTGAGATGGACCATAGTCAGAATGATTTGCAAGGCTACTGTTGCAATGTGATATGAATCTCTAAAGTGGCAGTGCACTTTGGCGAGTGCTGTGTTGGTCGATGGGTGCACGGCACGACGCCGCACACTCTTCCAAGGGCCGCCTCCCCAGTCCTCGCACCTCATGTATTCGTCCTTGAGCAGCATAACCTGACTAGAGCGGCAGCTTGATGGAGTAACGCTGCAACACCGTGTAACCCGTGGGCGACGACCTAATTTCCAACAGCATGCATTCCTCAGAGCAACATGAATGCAAGCATGCTGATACCTCATTGAATGTGCAAGGCCAGCAAGACGTCAAAACTGAAATGGTGCATCAACATATTCCGCCGCGTCAAAAAATCTGTGCAGAACCGGGATGGCATGCAGCGAGGGTCTACCGCCTGGTGTTGTCCCTCCGTGAGGCGACCTTGACGGTTTCTGCAACAAATGCGGCTGCAAACACTGCCCAAGCACTATATGCTAGAGTGTCGAACAGGGCGCCCTGCGAGAGGCAACAGAGCGTCAGTCCTGTATTGAGCCTCAACCATCTGGTTGTACCTGTGCTGCCGCATCTTGACCTTGTGGCCATGCACATCAACACGATTGTCTTCAGCCTCAGCCATGCAGTCCATTGCTGGCCCACCTGGAATGAGCCCTCCCCTCCCAGCTTGCGCGCTGCCGCGATGGCCGCAATGACACCGCCGGACGGCAGGATGGCGTAGTTGGAAATGACTCCCCATGCCGAAAGGACTTGTCCTGCTCATGCCGAGTCGACTCGTTGGGAAATGTGGAACAACAGGACCCACCATGCACAAATCTAACTCACAGGACATTTTCGACGCGCAGCATTTCCCTCTGGCAATGCCTGAAAAAGCAGACGTACCCCGTGACAGGCTATCCATGAACCTCTCCGCAGCTGTTGTGGGCTTTGCCGCAGGCTTCAGCAGCTGCCGGATCACCTAGCAAAAGGACCAGCAGCAAGCTTGTAAGTCGTGTTCCTTTACTTATGGTGACATCAAACACTTGTACCCGCGCTGCTCCTCAGCCAAAGGAAAAGAGGAAGGGAAGCGGGCAATGCTGGCAACGCTCGCCTTTTGAGCCTCGACGTCCCATTCTTCTATGTGCTCGACCACCAGCCCCGTCTGCTTGTCGAAGACATACGTCGTGGCACCTGCTGCCGCCAGGCGAGGCCGCCACGGCAGCTTGAGGATGGCACTGAACCGCCACTTGGCCTTCGGTGAAGTGCACATTTGGTCAGAGGGTTGGAGCCGAGTGAAGATGAGATGCTTGTCACTGTCTTGTGTGAGACGAGAAATTCGAAAGGATGCAAGCCACATCGTAGTAGAGATTCCATAAACTGTGTTCACCTTCACAGAGTCCCCCTTCTCCTCCCAGCCGCCCACGTCCAGCTTGACATTCTCGCTGCAGCGGGCACACAGGTGTCGTCAAGTGTGCTTAGTAGGGAAGCAAGCGCGGCGGCAGGCGTTGAGGCATAACGATAGACACTCACGTGAGCCCGCCAAGGTTGCTGACGTTGTTCTTGAAGCGGTCTGCGTAAAGCAGCGTGCCAAGTCGTCAGTGTCTGGTGGATACTGCCAGTGTGACTGCTGAAAACCCGCCTAGATGCATCTGCAGTCACTCACCAACTCCGTTGAATGAAGCAAAGTCATCCTGCGCGACACCGCAGAAGGATCTCAGCACACGAGCGCCGCGGTCGATACCAAGGTGCACAGCAGTCCACTCCGTCAGCATATGGAGACTCGCATGCTGCAGTCGCGTCACACAGCAACAGGTAGGCGCCTTCCTCCAGAGGCTTGCAGACCCACCTTGAACAGGCAGTCTGGGTCGTACGCGTCCAGGGCACCCTCCCCGCTGACAAAGTAATTGGACTCGTAGTCCTTTTTGATGCTCGCAATCGCATCCTCTCGGCTGATGTGCTTCTGCAATGATAATATTGCACGGCGTTGGGCGGTGTACTTATCTTTATCAGGGCATCACACATGAGTGAAAATGGTCACGGCCGTGACTTGCGCGGACATGAATTTGCCCTCACACCTTGCGGTCTGCTGGCTGCTTGTCCTCCCGCTTGCCCCCCACCAGGTTGCCGTACTGCTCCGCCGCAGCCCACGCCGCTTTGAGGCCCAGCCCCGGCTCGTCCTTCTCCTTCTCGCCGGATTTCGCCGCACGGACGCAAAGTCCGCGACGCGCCTGCCTGTGCTGTGGCGCAGATCGCACCGGCAGTGTCAGTTGAGAGCGCCTGTTACAGATCAGCTGTGCCTGAGGAGCAACCTGCCCAGCCAGCATGACGGCGTCTGAGATGCGCTGCGCAGCGGCGGGGGGATGCAGATCCCGACCCGGCAAAGGTGCGCAGGCGGCGCCGCTTCACTGATACAGCTTCTGCAGTAACTGTGGCACCGCTAGCGCATGTCCTTGGGCTCGATTTATGCTTTCTGCGTGTGCTGCACCTCGCCGTTTCAAGTCCAGCAAGATTACATGATCATCAGGGGAGCGAAAGACAACCCCGTGTGAAAACGCAACATGAAGCGAGGCACACGATGCTGCAGACTATTCTGGCGTGATTATATAGTCAGCGCAAAGAAGCTTCGGTGGTGCAGCCGTGCCGATGCATCGCCGGTAGCTGACTGTCAAAATTATTGAAGCAGGCATCCAGCCGTCAAGCCCTTCCGTCACGAGCGTCTGGGGCTACTGAGAGCGGGATTTGCTGAGTCAGGTACGATATGAACCACTAGTGCGCTTCAGCAGGCTTTGGCCGAGGTCGACCTGCCCCTTCGTTACAACATGCATGTATGGCGAAATGCGCCTGCGCTGGAAGCTGTTCGCGTTGAGCTGAACGGGTGTCCACCGCTGCGTCGTGCAGGATACATTGCGGACTGTGGGCGCCATGCCCGGCGGCGCGCTGCAGTCCGTGTGCGAGGGCAAGGAGTTTGACTTTCCGGCGGAGGAGCTGCAGACGCTGGCCTTCTGGGACAAGGCGGATGCCTTCAAGTGAGCGCTGCACGCCTCGCTGCGTGAAATCCTTGAACCCGTTCGAAAGGGGTCCTGCTTGCTTGAAGATCGCGGCTGATTGAGACGCTGAAGCACTACAGCTGCGCCCGCCGATGCTGACGCGTCCGTCTTTTGCGTCCCTGCAGGGAGCAGCTGCGCCGCACGGAGGGCAAGAAGGAGTTTGTGTTTTATGACGGCCCGCCCTTCGCAACCGGCCTGCCGCACTACGGCCACCTGCTGGCGGGCAGCATCAAGGTGAGGGGCTGCCGAGCTGCCGGCTCACCGGCAAACCGGGCATGCGCGGACGCCCTGAGGGACTAGCTTGCAGCAGCGGCCACCGTCAGCGCGTGGAGATAAACACTGCTCATAAGACATAAGACATTGCCCATCAAATTTCGGCGACTGGCATGCAGGACATTGTGACGCGGTATGCCAGCCAGACGGGCAGGCATGTGGTGCGGCGGTTTGGGTGGGATTGCCATGGCTTGCCGGTGGAGTATGAGATTGACAAGAAGCTGGGTGAGCACTATCCTTATAGTGGCACCCAAAACCACCTGTGGCCGCTGCTCAACACACGCCATTTAAGGTTCTTTGCATAGGCAGAGGCAGCGTCTTGCCAACGCGCTGTGGTGCCTGTCAAAAGTGCGGCTCCGGGAGTCAGGGCTCTGAAAGCAACACGTCGACAGCTGTGTACTGTGATGCACGGCAGGCATCAAGTCGCGAGAGGATGTGCTAAAGCTGGGCATCGACAAGTACAATGAGGAGTGCCGCAGCATCGTCATGAGGTCAGTTTTGCTGCACTGCTCTAGATGTTTCGCTGCACTGCTCTGACGTTGCTCTACACACTCCTCGAGGCACAGGCGCCACTCGCTGGAGTTTCAGCTGACGATGCCACAAACGCGTGAGGCTGCACGCACACCGCAACGCTGAAACAGAGCAGTCGTCACAACATGGCCTGTCACCAAACAGGTACTCAGGCGAGTGGGAGAAGACGGTGCACCGGCTGGGGCGCTGGATCGACTTTGAGAACGACTACAAAACCCTGGACCCCACCTTCATGGAGTCCGTGTGGTGGGCCTTCGCCGAGCTGTACAAGAAGGGCCTCGTCTACAAGGGCTTCAAGGTGCGCGGGTTTCTGTCAGTGGTTGTATTGCCAGAGATGCAAATGACCAGCGGCGGCGGAGGGGACGGCAGCAGTGGCGGCGGCGGCGGCGGCGGCAGAGAGGCGGCTTCAGCAGCCATTAAAAAGTGACTGTGTGCCACGACATTCATGGGCGGGATGTGTCCTTCAAACCTGCCACAAGTTGCAGCTCATGCACACCGCTGCCGAGTCGGCTGGTTTTCCCGCCGCAGGTGATGCCATACTCGACGGCGTGCAGCACGACGCTGTCCAACTTCGAGGCGGGCCAGAACTACAAGGACGTCGACGACCCCGCCGTCACGGTGCGCCGCTCTGCCCCATAAAATGCATCGCGACATACCTGTGCAGCTCCGTGCGATTTTCAGCTCTTCGAAAGCGGCTTCCCCAACGTGCTGCGCTAGCATGCTGCCTGTCATGACCTCTCACGTGCCGCACATTGCGTTGCTTGCCAGACCACCCTTTGTCGCCCTGTCTTGTTGAGTTGCTGAACCCCCAAAGCGCTTCTGCACTGCAGCTGCACTAAAGGAAGGACAACTTGCACTGTGTCAGCCTCACTCAGGCTGATTCAGCATTTACAGATGTCAAAAGCTGGCAGACACAACCATATCGGCCAAATCTGACAGCCTGCAGCTCGTCCTTCTCCCAGGTGGCGTTCCAGCTGGACAGTGACCCGGACAATGCGCAGATGGTGGCGTGGACGACGACGCCCTGGACGCTGCCCAGCAACCTGTCGCTGTGCGTGAACCCCGAGATGGCCTACGTCCGGGTGTGCGTTCCTGCCTCCCTCGCCCTGCTGCAGTGCCTTCTTGAAGCGGCAGCTCAGGAAGGTTGGGCGTGGTGCCGCACTGCAGGATCCAGTCCACATGGCAGGGCGTGAGCGTGCTTGCTGGTGCCGGCTGGCAGGTGAAGAACCCGACGACCGGCGCGGTGTATATTCTGCTGGAGGCGCGGCTGTCGGAGCTGCCGGGCGCGCTGCCCAAGCCAGTCGGCAAGAAGAAGAAGGGCAAGGCCGATGCCCCCGAGCAGCCGCCCTTCGAGGTGCAGTTTGTAGTCTCATCACTTGCTGATCTCTTGCCTGCTGCGGTTTGGACGGCGTCGTAGGCGACAACTGGCGCAAGCTTTGCTGTATGGAGATGATGGCGAAGTTGAGCATTCATCCGCAGCTGGCTGCGGGGCGCTGCTCTGTGTTGCAGCAACGTCACTGCTTTGCACTTGTCGCATCTACGCTTGGAAGTAGGGCACTTGTTCGAGCAGGTGGTCTCGCCTGCAGGTGCTGTCCAAGTTCCTGGGCAAGGAGCTGGAGGGCAGGACGTACGCGCCGCTGTTCCCCTACTTTGCGCATTTCAAGGCGACCGGCGCCTTCCGCGTGCTGTGTGACGGCTACGTCAGGGCCGACAGCGGCACGGGCGTCGTGCACCAGGCGCCCGCGTTCGGCGAGGACGACTACCGCATCGGCATCCAGTTCGGTGAGTTTCAGTAGGAACTGTTTTCTAGGAGTTTTTCATGTCTTTGGAATAGGTGCGACTCCAACATTGGCATCCAGTTTGGTGCGCCGGCGCCGCCGCAGCCCTCCATGCGGCGTCGCCGCTGTCTGAAGTGTTGTGGGGCGTCGCAGATTTGAGCGTTGCAGACGCATCGTGAGGGCATATCATGGGGGGAGCTTGCCTCAGCGCTGCAACCGTTTTTGGCGGAGATTCCAGCGGTCTACAGACCTGACAGCTGTGGCACTCGATCATGTGCAGGCATCGTGGAGAAGGGTGGCGAGCTGCCCTGCCCTCTGGACGCGGACGGCTGCTTCACGGACGAGGTCCCCGACTTCGCGAGCATGTGAGCCTTCCTGTCTCAAGTCTGGGCGGTGTGACATCGAAATTGTCGCTCCAGTCGCTGTGACATCGAAATTGTCAGCATCAACAGATGGGCACGATGTCTGCAAACCACCACGCGCAGCGGTGCCGCGACGACCTAGACGCCAACAGCATTGCTTGAGCTCAATCACTGCATTCACGCAGGTTTGTGAAGGACGCCGACCGGCCCATCATCGCGAAGCTAAAGGAGGCGGGCCGCATCCTCAATGTGGCGGTGGAGCACCACAGCTACCCCTTCTGCTGGCGCTCCGACACGCCGCTCATCTACCGGGTGCGCTACCCGCAATTGAACATCAAAGCTGAAACATTGTAGCACGACACATATCATGCCCCAGCCTCGTTGGGTGCCATGCGCCTCAGTCCCAGCCATTGCAGCCAGCCGCTCCAGATTGAAGTTGTTGTAAGGAGCCCGCCTCTTGTTGAGCTTCAGCAACCCGACCAAGGTGTCGTGTCTGAGACGCAGGCGGTGCCCAGCTGGTTCGTCAAGGTGACGGCCATCAAGGACCGGCTGGTGCACAACAACACGCTGACGGAGTGGGTGCCCACCTACATCAAGGAGAAGCGCTTCCACAACTGGCTCCAGGTGCCCCCTTCTTGAGCTGTGCTTGCCGCTGTTGCCGCTGACTGCACCGCAAATGTGCCTCGGCAGGCCTTCCTTTGCGCATCCTTTCCTTGCGCCTGCTTGAGGAAACAATGGACACTGCTGCGCCGTGCGAGGATCCTAGCAGCCTGCCCTCACAAGCGAAATCGCATGCGCAGGACGCCAACGACTGGGCGATCAGCAGGACGCGGTTCTGGGGGACGCCGTTGCCGCTGTGGGCCAGCGAGGACGGCAAGGAGGTGGTCGTCATCAGCTCCAAGGCGCAGCTCGAGGAGCTCAGCGGCGAGAAGGTGCGCGCTTTTGTTTGTGCGTCAAGTCAAGTGTGGCTGTGTGACGCTGTGCTTGTCATATCAAGCTTATTTGTGATGTCCTGCACGACTGACATCACAGTGTCCCTGCGACTTTGCGTCTTGGTGAAAGGGTCGACTCGTTCCGTGCGCCAGCCGAAGGGAAACGGACTCGCTGCACGGCCTTTGTCCGCGTGAACAGCAGCTATGCACCATCTTTCCCTAGATGGTCGCCCATACAATATGTTTCTGTCGCTGTAGAATGACGCAGTGGCTGGTTTTGTAATGCAAATCTGTAATGCACAGGTGGATGACCTGCACAGGCACTTCATCGACCACCTGACCATCCCGTCGCGGGAGGGGCGGGGCGTGCTGCGCCGAGACGATGCGGTGTTCGACTGCTGGTTCGAGTCCGGCTCGATGCCCTACGCACAGAACCACTACCCCTTCGAGAACAAGGAGTTCTTCCTGGTGCGTTCCTCTAGCGCGTCACCACCTCTTAGATGTGCCTCTGTCGACGCCAAGCGCCATTCACAAGAACGATTGTTTTTCCGCTTCCTGCAGATACTCCAGAGGCATGCGGCTGTAAAATGTGTCTTGCTCAAACGTTTCTAATGGCGTTCACAAGCACAGTTTCTGAGCGTGCTCTGGTTCACACTCGGAAACACAGGAGAACTTTCCGGCGGACTTTGTGGCGGAGGGGCTGGACCAGACGCGCGGCTGGTTCTACACGCTCATGGTGCTGTCCACAGCGCTGTTCGACAAGCCGGCGTTCAAGAACCTGGTGTGCAACGGCCTGGTGCTTGCCGCCGACGGCAAGAAGATGAGCAAGCGGCTGCAGAACTACCCGGTGCGCGTTCTCCCTGCCTCTCCCTTCCGCCACCGGTTGCCACGCAGCAGAGCAACCTGTGGACATGACTGGTCAGCCTGAAAAAACGTGCCGCATCTGTGTGCACCTGAGCCGCAGCCATGGAGACGTGCACCGACGCACGGACCCTTGCGTGCCAGCGCTGCACCGGCAGAGCTCTGCTGGTGCTGCTTCCTCTGACGGTGGACGCCGAAGTGCGAGAATCTGCACCGATTGTTGTTTGTTCAACTGAACCTCAGGTCACCTCAGAATCAGACATCGATAGCGTTATTGTCATTGATGCCAAGTTGATAGCCAAGTTGATACCAATAAATTGTATCCGTTGATTCCAAACAGGACCCGGTGGAGGTGATCAGCAAGTACGGCGCGGATGCGCTGCGGCTGTACCTGATCGACTCGCCGGTGGTGCGCGCGGAGTCGCTGCGCTTCGAGGAGGCGGGCGTCTTCGCCATCGTCAAGGACGTCTTCCTGCCCTGGTACAACGCATACCGCTTCCTGGTGCAGAACGCGCAGCGCTGGGAGGCGACCACCGGCCGGTCCTTCCAGCCCTCCCAGGTGTGGCTTCTGTTTTCCGCCTGTTGATCTTGTGGAGCTGTGCATGCGTGTCCTTCAGCTGGCTTCGCCTCTTGCAACACCAGGCATCGTTGCAATCTTAGGAGGCACTGTGTTCGTTAAGAGGCATTGTGGCATTGGTAGGCGGCGCTGGGTGATGAAAACACTAAATCAAACGTGACTCCTGAGCTCAGTATCTTGTGATATTCGTACTGTCTGACAGCACCGCCGCCAACAATGCCACCCAGCTATCATTTCGTGAAACAGAGAGTCAACAAACCATGCCTGCTTTGCATGTGCACAATCAGACAGTGGTGCATGCCGACAATCCTTTAAAACGCAATATGCGTAGGAGAGAGTTGAGTCGAGAATTGTCATGTGGTGGACTCATTGCAGGCCATTGCAGACGGCGCGACCAACGTGCTGGATCGCTGGATTTCTGCGTCGACGCGGCTGCTGGTCAACTACGTCAGGTGCGAATTTCGGCTCTCCTTGTGTGAGACGCCATCCGTGGCGCACCCATGCATGCCAGCAGACGGCTCCAGTCGAGCACGCTGCCGCTGCAATGCGCCCACGACAGGACAGGCATGCAAAAGTACCAGCTGTGAATTGTCAACAGGGACGAACTGCATCACAAAGGCCTAGTTTGCTGGTCCTCGTTGACGTTCGTACCTACCAGGAAGCAGAACGTAAAACGCGACTGACTTCCCTTTCACATGGCCGGCGCAGGCAGGAGATGGACGGGTACCGGCTGTACACGGTGGTGCCCTATCTGGTCAAGTTCATCGACCAGCTGACCAACATCTATGTGCGCTACAACCGCAAGCGCCTCAAGGGCAAGCTGGGCGACGAGGACACCCTCACCGCGCTGTGCACCCTGTACACCACCCTGCTCACGCTGTGCAAGGCGCGGAGCTCTCCCCTCCCTCTGTCCCCTAGCCCTCTGTCCCCTGCTCTTGCAAGGTGTGGGTCTCCCTGATGAATGCTGTCATGGCGCTGCAAAGTCCTGCACACGTGCAAGCCTTTGTTGGGAAACTTGCAAGGTTTGCATGAGGTGCAGCAGCTCTGCATGCGCCACTCAATCATATCTGCCGCATCGGCTGGGGCTGCTTGCACTTCCGCAATGTGCTCGATATTATTTTTCCAGCTGTCCGCCGCCATTCCGCTGTCATTCCGATGCTGGCTGTTGACGCTGCATGGGATGGCACGCGTCTTGACACTCCAATCTCCCGCTGTTCACACGTCGTTCCTGACAGAGCACAACAGCATTTCAGATAGATATAACCTTTGACGCTGCAGGTGATGGCGCCGTTCACGCCGTTCCTGACGGAGCACATGTACCAGAACCTGCGGCGGTGTCAGGGCGGCGACTCGGACGCAAACACGGACAGCGTGCACTACTGCGACATCCCAGCAGCGACGGAGCCGCAGCCCGCAGACCAGCACATCCAGCAGGTTTGTCTTGCTGATCTTTGCTTTCCGCACATCGTAGAATCCATGACGATCCCTGAAAGACGTTCATGAGCGCCTTGATCCATGTCTGTGTTTCAGCTTCGTTCTGGGCTTCGTCTGCACTTGTACTGCGCAGCACTTGATGCGACTAAAGCACTGAGGGCTCTCTGCCCGTGTGCGCGCACAGCGTGCAGCGCATGCAAGCAAGTCATCGAGCTGGGACGCGTCATCCTTCAACCCTATGAATCCTGTAAAGCCGACCACACAGTGCACATTTGCTGAGCTTCTCCTGCCTGTGCGCGCGCAGAGCGTGCAGCGCATGCAGCAGGTCATCGAGCTGGGACGCGTCATCCGGGACCAGAAGAAGAAGCCGCTCAAGGTGCCGCTGCGCAGCATGGTCGTCGTCCACACTGAGCCAAGCTTCCTGCAGGACATGGCCGGTGCGTGGCCCCCTCCGCATTGACGAGCTCCTGTCATGTCGATCTGCTGCTGACTCGCCAAGCGGCACGCTTTGCCTGGCTGCTCGACAGAGGTTTCCCTCTTGCACCTCGTGCGGCAGCTGTTTCCTGAGCCATGCGTCGAAGCACATGCCTCATGTCCCAGGTCTACACCATCAAGTCTGACCCATCAAGCCCTTCAAGATTCAAGATTCAAGATTCAAGATTCAAGAATACAACTCATTCGAAAAATATCTCCCGTGACGGACTGCAGGCGAGCTGCGGGAGTATGTGGTGGAGGAGCTGAATGTGCTGCGCCTGGAAACGTGCGACCAGCCGCTGCAGTACGCCCGCCTGCGCGGCGACCCCGACTGGAAGGTGGGACACTCTTTCTTGCACTCTTCCTTGCTTTTGTGGTTGTGTGTGTGGTTGCGTGTGCATTTGGCGCGGACACGCTCTGCCTACTGGGGCCTGTCGTGATGGAGATGCACCGTCAATTGAGAAATCCGCTGCACCTCAGGGTGCGTGTTTTCTCTAGACTCTCGTTATGTTCGTGGCAAGCAGATGTTGTGCACCCAACAGGTCATATATATCGAGCCTGCTTGTGCCAGCGGTGCACAACATTCTTCAAGCAGGCCATCAGCGCGCGGCTGGGCAAGCCGCTGGGCACGGGCAAGAACGGGCGGGTCTGAGGGTGTGCGCAAAGACCCTGAAATTCCTTGATACCCCTTGCTCTGAAGGCCATCGGCGCGCGGCTGGGCAAGTCGCTGGGCAAGGGCATGAAGGATGCGGCGGCGGCCATCAAGGCCATGAGCGCCGAGGAGATCGCCACCTACGAGCGCGACGCCACCGCCACCGTCGGCGGGCAGACCTATCTCGAGGGCGAGATCAAGGTGCTGCGCGCCTCCCCCCTGTAGCGTCGTACACCGGCACGGGGTACCGCCAGTCTGTTCTCTTCTGATGGGGTTAAAAACTTTGCTCGAGCATCGACGGCAGAGACCAGTGGGCTTTGCTTTGCGACGTGTCCAGCCTCCGAACAAGTGGCTGGAGGCGGTGCGCAGTGAATCGCCCCTAGGTGTCGCGGGACAAGCGCTAGAGGGACATGGACTTGTCTTTCGTCGATGGTCTCGTCGCCAGACATCAACCAAAACATTCTGGGCTGGACTATGTTCCAGGTGCTGCGGGACTTCAAGGCGCCGGAGGGCATGGCTGCAGAGGACATGGACGCCGCCGGCGATGGCGAGCTGCTGGTGGTGCTGGACCTGCGGCCAGAGGTACATTACTTGTTTCTACACAGAGCTTTGCAGCGCTTGGATATCGCTAAAAGTCAGCCGAACCAGGCCCGTGTCAAATGAGCAGTGATCTTGCAATGGCCTGGTTCAGCTGTTCCGTTGCTGACGGGTCTTTCCTTGCTGCACAAGGCGGGGCTGGCGGCCACGGGGCTGGCGCGGGAGCTGCTCAACCGGGTGCAGAAGCTGCGCAAGCGGGCCGGCCTGGTCGCCACCGACCCGGTCGAGATCTTCTACCGCACCTCCGGCGGTGAGCGCGACTGGCTGCTTCACGACATGCTGTGGAGCTCCTGACATGCAACCGTCTGATGTGCTGTCTTGGCCAATGCACTTTCCTGGGAGCGCCTCTGCCGCCCGCGTCCGGCTTGAGCAACGAACTTACTGTAGAAGCTGTCTACCGACGACCCCTGTTCACAAGAAAAGTTGGTGTGCAGGCGAGGACGCTGCGACGCTGCAGTCTGTTGTGGAAAGCGAAGCCGGCCTGATCAGGTGCGCGTGCCTGAGGCGCTGACTGAATGATTGGCGGCTCCAGTTTAAGAAGGCCACCTGTGCATGCTTCGAGTCATTGTGGGCGTCCTGCAAGCTGTCTGCTGGTGACACGGCAGTGTTGGGCCTCCTGCAGGAGCACACTGGGCGCCGTCCCCCGGCCAGCAGACAGCATGCCGTCGGGCGCGGACGTTATCGCAGAGGACGAGTCCGTGCTGAGGAGCGAGGATCTCAGCTGCACTGTGACGATCGTGCTCATGCGACCAGCCGGCAGTGGCGGCAGCGCAGTCCCCTCGGCAGCAGCGGCAGCAAACAGAGCGTCGGCATCATTGCAAGACCTCGAACTGTGAGAGTAGACGAGGGGTGCTGCAACGACCATGTAAATTTGTAGACCAGCTGGAGCTGCAATGTGAACTCTTCTGGGAAAGCACTCTTGTGAACTCTTGACTGACAAAGAAAATCTTCCTTCTGCACTCCAATCGCTCGCTCATATAACAGCTTCTGACGATCTGCCCAGTCTTGCTGGAGTGTGCATGAGACGTTCATGCCTGTCACGGTCTCTCACACAACTACTCGATGCCTAGGCTACAATATATACATGTCCATCAGTGATCCCTCACGCTCCAATGGTCACTTCAACGTATGTCGACGCTACTGCTGCCGCTGAGCGGCCTTGTCGCGGGCTTCATCGCCGTGACACGCTCGCTGCACAGGGGGCACGCAAACCGCGCGTCCGCCTCCGTGCGGCTGCGCAGGCAGTAGTAGCAGAACACGTGCCCGCACGGCTGCGCGGCATACGGCTGCGGCATCGCGGCCGAGCTGCAGACGCCGCACGCCTTGTTGGCTGCGCCGCATGTCTCCGCTTGGCCCCCTTCTGCATTCAGGCGTGTGCACCAACAGTCGAGCCAGCTGCCACCAACGACAAGCATGCGGGTTGACAGACGCGACTCTCTGTGCTTAGCTTGATGCACACCTCATGCAGGCATTGAAGTGGAAATAAACACGTGCAGTAAGCAATACAAGATCTCGAGGACTGAAGCAATATACAAGCACCTGATGCCGCCGCGCCGCGCCGGCTGCCGATAATGCGCGGCAGGTGGGACAGCAGCCGGCGGCGCAGATGCGTCACGTTGAGCAGGGGCAGCAGGAACAGCAGCAGCTCGCTGAGCTCCTGCCACACCAGCTGCCGGTTGAGGTACTCGAAGGACAGCGCCCGCGCCATGCACGCCTGCTGCAGCACCAGCCGCGCGCCCAGCACCCGCTCGCTGATGCTCCTGCGTGCATGCGTGTTGTCCATTTGGCAGTAAGCAAACAGTGTATCATAGATGTGCGGGCTGCTTTTGTTCAATTCTGTACGCCTGCTGCAGCACCAGCTGCGCGCCCGCTCGATGCTCCTGATTGCAGCATACACATGTCGAGGGCAAGAATAGAAAAGTTGAACACGGATTTGGGTGCGAGCTGCTGCTTTCTTATCACTGCCACCGGCTGACTGTATGGAATGGAAATGCTCGTGGCTTTAGCTGCAGCTATCCTCAGCACAGCATATTTCTCGTTGCTGCAGCCCTTCCAGCTTGCACTCAGCGGAGGCGGGCTCTCTCATGCAAAACGTGAGCGCCCACCTGTACACGCCGCGCCGCAGGAACACCAGCGTGTTGAGTACGGACGCGACTCTCTCTGCCGCCTCCGTCTGCCGCATGATGCGCCAGGCGCGCGGTGCCCACGCCCCCAACGGCGCCCTGTCGGCGCGCCGGGACACGATGCTGCTGCCGCGGTCCCATGCGTAGCGTGCCAGTATGAGCAGCCCGTATGCCACGCGCTGCCCGGTCGTCAGGCCGGGCCCCTCCACCCCTGTCCGCCCGTCCGCCTGCGGGCACGCAGTTGGAGCGATATCGCTATGGAGAGGAAGGCTGGCTTGACGTAGGCGTGAGAGCCAGGGTTTGCACCCCAGCATCCGCACGCAATGATTGCGCTGCCCAGAGGCAGAAGCGAGGCATGCAGTGCGCGCACCAGAGGCTCCCTGGCGCGCACGGCTGGTTGCGACTGCTGCGGCTGTTGCTGCTGCTGCTCCTTGACGCTGCCGCTGGTGGCGCCCCGCTCATCGCGATACCGAAGGTTCATGAGGGAGGCGCCGGGCGTCGGGCGGCCCACCCACACCGAGCAGCTGAAGATCTGCGGCAGGTGGCGTGCAGCAATGAGAACCAGCGGCCACGAAACTGCAGCTTTGGTGCGATGCGGGAGCTTTTTAGTCATCATGGCATGTCACAGTCCATAGACGTATGTGCCGCCAACGACGGTTGCAACATCCTCACTCACCAGCAAGTCCAGCAGCAGCTTCAGTTCCGGCTCCAGCGCGCTGATGAGCTCCTGCAGCAGCATGGAAAGCGTCATCCGCTGAGCCGAGCGGCCGCCACGCCGCGGCAAACATACAGGCCGCTGTCCCGTCCAGCAGGCGCACCGGACGGAAGAAGGCGAACGCCTTTCGCAGCTGCTCCTGCAGCATGCTGGCCAGCTCCACGTCCAATCGACCCGCGTCCAGCTGCGCCACCCGTAGGACCGCCAGACTCGGCGGCCCCTTGTGTTGCCTGCGCACGTGGAGGTAGCACGTCAAGCTTGACGGCAGGTAGTATCGCTGAATGCGAGCAAGCAACGTCATGTGTGTACAGCAGCTGCTGGGTGTTTTCAAAGACAAGTGCCGGACGCGCGCCTGGAGAGGAGCTGCAGCTCAGGCAGCAGCGACCTGTGGAAGTCATTCTGCAGTTCGTCCAGCGTCGGCGTGCTCGGCGACCAGCCTGTGGCCGCCCTGCCACCCAGCGCCATGCCTGGCGCAGCTGTTTCGCCGAGTGTCGGAGCTGGGAATTTCAACGATGCTGCGTCACACTCGATAGCAGATGTCGACCTAGAGCACTGCAACACTCTGAAGCCGGTCTGCAAGGGTCTGTAAAACTGTCGAATGGAGCGCTGCAAGTCATATGCAAACGAAAACTGAAAATGAAGTCCAACCAGGATGCCGTTGGTCAGATCGACTAAGCAATGTCCTCCGCTGTCGATCAGTCCGTGCCCATCAGTTTAAGGGACATGCATTTGAAATGCATGCGCACATTGCGCCACTTACAAGCTTGCAAAGTGCAGGTGCAATGTCATACATCTACGTCAGCAGGTCACGGGCGAGGTGCCGCGTTTGAGTTGGTCGAACCACGCTCATGCTCACCACACCTCCAGGCTCCGTCAGCGCTGTCGGTCGGCCAGGACCAGGAGTCCTTGCGACAGCCGCGCGCAGGCTTGCAGCACTGCCTCAAGTCCCCGCGCAACCGGTGTGTGATCCTGAATGCAGAAGCTCAAAAGTCCACCAGCCATGCGGCAACTTGACGCTGCATGCATGGTGACGCAATGCGCCATGCAAGCACGCTGCCCAAACGCAGAGCACGATGTTTGGTCGTTCGCCCATTTATTCTCGTGATGCTCTCTGCAGGTATCTCAGAAGCCCGCTGCTGTGCTGGTGCCGCTGTATGAGGACGCCGACGGCCGCATCCGCGTCGTGCTGACGCTGCGGTCTTCGAAGCTGAAAAGCCACTCAGGTCAGTTTGACATCATATTGAACCGTTGACAGATCTATGGAATCCACATCACAAACCTGCGATGCGACATGGGCATGCCCTCATGCACCATATTGCCCTCTGCCGCGCATCAATTCTGGCCGTGTGCTTCAGGCGAGGTGTGCCTGCCAGGCGGCAAATCAGAAAACGGAGATGCGGATGCGGCTGCGACAGCGCTCCGAGAGGCACACGAGGAGTGCGCGCTGCCGTCGGACGCAGTCCGCATCGTCAAGGCGCAGCAGCGGCCCGTACTGTCAAAGCACCTGCTGTCGGTGGGTGGTGATGCGCACATTTCTCTCAGAACCCCCGCTACTGACATGCAGATGACGTGCCACGTTGCTGCAAAGTTTCAGCAGACCGACCAGCGTGTAAATGATTCCCCGTGCTACGCCCTGCTGACAGGTGACTCCGGTGATTGGCCTGATCGATGCCGCAACCCGCAAGCAACTGCGAGCGAGCGAGGCAGAGGTGGAGACAATCTTCGATGCGCCGCTCGACATGTTCCTGAAGGACACTCGCGCGCACCAGCACAAGGATGTGTTCTGGAATGATACGGTTCAGTACAGGTGAGCTTCATGTCGAGCATGTGAGGAAGCCTCAATGGTCGCCGCTGCGGCGCCCAGCGGTAACTTGTAGGTACTGAAGAGTCGTGCCCATTCGCAGGCTACACTTCTTCAAGTGGCAGCAAGATGGCCGGAGCTTCAACATTTGGGGGTTAACAGCGGGAATTCTCATCGCCGTTGCTCGTCGGATCTTTGACCGCAGCGCCGAATTTGCCGAGACGACGCCCGGCCAGCCTGACTACACTGACATTTGGTATGACGGCAGCGCAGTGGTGGTGCGGACTGAAGCGTGATGCCAGGCTCGACCACCGTAATGTTTCTGACACCTATAACTTCTGGGTTCAGGAGAATGCACTGGACATCCCTCTTCTGTATACTTGGCATGGACTGGTTAGTGTGTGACAAACCCTTTGTAACAAGAGTGTACAAATCTGACTCTGCGCTCACACATGTGAGCAAGCTTGCACTATCTGGAGGATCTGTCCCATTTGTCCCGCCGGCGATGCGGGTCGTCATCCCTGCCGAGGTGCCTGTGCCTGTCGGAATCTCGCCTCCTGTCGTCCTCCCGCCGCCCGTGGCCATTGCGCTCGTCGTCCGACCGGCTGCCACCCTGATCCAGGATCGCCCGCCACTGGTTGGCGGACTGCGGCAACGCGGGACCCGAGCCGCCGCCGCCGCCGCCGCCGCGAGGCGCCGAGTAGCCGTTGCTAGGCGGAGCAACAGCGCCGTAGCCAGGCGGAGCTACCGCCCCATAGCTGCTGCCGCCGCCGCCGCCTCGTGAAGCCGCTGCGCCATAGCTGGCCGCGGCCTGCGGCGGCTGCGACTGCGTGGCCGCGCCCTGGCCGGCCGCCAGCCGCGCCGCGATGGCCTGCGCGGCGGCGATCGCCTGCTGTGCCGGCGTCGACTGGCCGCCCGCAGCAGGCGCGGCCGGCGGTGGCGGCAGCGGCGCGGAAGACGACATGAGGGACGCGGGAGGTGCAGCGTTGTTGTAGCTGCCGCCTGTGTCTGGCGCTGCCGCTGGCTGTGACGGCTGCGCCGCCTGACGCGTCATGCGCTCCGCGATTGCCCGGGCGGCGGCGATGGCCTGCACATCACACTTGCAGCTCATGCTTCCTGCTCCACTTTCAACCTCTCAATCTCCTGGCAGACCTAGCAGGCGACTCGGCACAGGGACTGGACGAGACCTGTGCGGACAGGCGGGCAAAACTAGATGCAGCAGCAGCGGCAAGGTCCACAGACAGCGAGCACCTGCTGAGCCGACGCGGAGTTGGCGCCAGACTGCGGCGCGGCAAAGCCCTGCTGCTGGCGCTGAAGGTACATTGGCTGCTGCGCAACAGGCACCGGCGGCGGCGCCAGCGCCCTCCCCGACTGCACCTTGGGCATCACGACCGTCGCCTTAGCGTGCAGGTCGCCCTGGGTGGTACCCGACGTGACGAAGTTGCTCTTGTACTTGCTCGCGTACATGCTCTGCACGATGCCGCCTCTGGCGGCGGCCAGCGCCGCGGCTGGCGCCGCGGCAGCCGCCTGGCCCGCCGCCTGCTGATGCTGCTGCTGCTGCTGCTGCTGATGCTGCTGCTGCTGCTGCTGCTGCTGCTGCTGCTGCTGCTGCTGAGCCGCCGACTGCAGCTGGGCTGCTGGCTGCTGCTGTGCTGCCGGCTTATACTGCTGCTGTTGCTGCGGCGGCGCTACCAGCTGATGCTGTCCCGCCGCTGGGGGTCCAGGCGGAGGTGGCGGCAGCGGCGTCGAGGCCGGCTGCGCAGGCACATTGGCGTCAGCCTGGGGTACGACGCCCGCAGCCGGCGCCTCGTACTGCTTGGCGTACGAGTCCGACTCCGTCGACTTCGCGAAGCCCATGGCCGTCTCCCGGGTTGCGCGTGGCGGTGGCACATAACCTCCTGCGGGATCCAGGCTGGCATGTCGAAGACGAGCACATATTGTCAAAGACGAGACTATTCCGGCTGCTAACAGGGTTCTCCCTTCTCAACTAATGCGGCAGGATTGAACAGCAGGTCGTCGCAATGCAAGCCATAACCATGAAGCACAAAGAGCTGCACCTGCATCCGCTGCCTGCTGAGAGTTTGCAGGCGGTGGCGCTGCACCGCCAAAGCCGAGACCAAAGCCGCCAGGGGCTGGGCGCTTGCCGCGCCCGCCGCCGCCGCGGCCACCGCCCCTGCCGCCGCCGCCATGCCCCCTGTCAAGAGGTACAGCATGCAAGTTCATGCAACGTTGGAAACAGCCTTCCTTGACAGCCTTGCCACCACGTGCAGGTCAACTGAAGAAATTTCAGCTTGTGTCCGGCAGCCTACCCTTTGACATTCCGCCGGAACCGGCTATCCTTTTGCGCCAGGCGGTGCAGCGCCTCCGGCACCTCTTGGTGCGCCGCCGCCAGCATGCCCACCAGTTCCACTGCGCAGCAGGCACACACGCATGCTTTGGCTGATAGAATGATCAAGACATCATCGCCAGCCCTCCGCCAGCAGCACAATATCTTCATATGTTGCTGATCGATACTCACAGCAAAACCGCAGCAGATCAATGCAACGAACCAAGCACCCACAACGCTCGAACAAGGTACTCGCAGCTGTGCCAAGCGACAGGGTTGTCTTGAACAGGATCGGGTGGCACCACGAGTGCAGAGGTATTGCTAATGAATATCACAGTTTGCACATGTTGCAGATGTGTCCTCACCTGCGGCCTTGACCTGGTTGGCGTTGACCAGCGTGTAGGCGACGCCCTCCTTGTCGCCCGCACGCCCGGTGCGCCCAATGCGGTGCACGTGCGTGTCGATCTCCTTGGCGGCGTCGTAGTTGATGACGCTCTTGATGGATCTGCCCACAGACGCCAGCATGTCGGACCAACAGGGAAAGCCCGACACAAATAGCACCGCTAAGCCACACGTCCATCTAGACCCCATGCACAGCAACACAAAGCTGTGCAGCAGCTGCGCATGACCAGTCCGTGGTTGCGCCCCCCAAAGGAGGCAACACTAATGACTTTACGGCTAACAGATGGCGGTCGGCGGTCCGCACTTGATGTCCAGCCCGCGGGCGGCGACGTCGGTGGCCACCAGCACGTGGTGCCGCCCCGCCTTGAACTCCGACAGCACCGCCATGCGCGAGTGCTGGTCCATATCGCCGTGGATGGCCGCCGCCCTGCAGGAGATGTTACCTCTGTTGATGTGCTGCGTTTCACATGTTCTGTTCGCGCTGATTGTCAGGACGGTTAGTGGACATGCGCCAGCTGCATGACAGGATCCAGCAGGAGTCGCCATGCAGGATCAGCTGAAAATGCGGCGGGACCTCTGGAGGCTGCAGGGCTTCACAGCGGCACAAGCGCAGCAGACAAGGGTTTCAAGCAGGCCGCACCTGAAGCCGGCGGCGGAGAGCTGCTGGCACACCTCCTCCACGCGCGCCTTCTGGTTGGCAAATACCAACACGTCGCCCGCGTCGACAAAGGTGGGCAGCTGCGCCTTGAGCCACGGCATCTTGGCGGCATCGTTGGGCACCACCTGCACGGAAAACCTTTGCCTGTCGGAAAAGACTTTTGGGTCATTTCTGTCGAAGTGACAGCGATGAGCAGACTGTGAGTCCGGCTCGTCTGCCTTATAGAGTTGACCTTGTAGCACTCAAAAGACTGTTGGAATGCAGGCACTGCAGGAGGGGCGGTATCAGGGAGTCGCACCTCGACGGTCTGCTTCACATCTTCGTTGGCGCCACTGTCCAGGTATGTTACACAAACTCAGATCAGCTACCGTAAACACACCGCGGAACCCAGAAACCACTACGAGGACACAGCCGCAGCTGCAGCGCCTCTGAGGATTGATGCCAGACATGGCACCGAACTTCATTATAAGGAGGCCAAGCTCGTGAATGCCAGGCACACAAGAGACTCACCCGGCGGCGCCGACGGTGATGCGAATGGGCGCGGACAGCGCGTCGCGCACCAGGCCCTCCACCTTGCGCGGCATCGTCGCCGAGAACAGCAGCGTCTGTCGGTCCGGCCGCACCTGCCCCATGATGGACCGCACCTGCCGTCGAAACGCCACCACAATCACGAATGTGAGGCATGCAAAGGCTGTCTGAAGGCATCTCCTGCCTGTGTCCGTTTGCATCCTGAAGATGCATGTGTGATCACTTCCAAGACTTGCAGTCGCAGCGCGCCTGCGGCTCGAAGCCCATATCGAACATTCTGTCGGCCTCGTCGAACACCAGGTAGGTGGTGCGGCGCAGCGTGCAGGCCTTCATCTTCAGCAGGTCGATCAGCCGGCCCGGTGTGCACACCACCACCTGCGATCATATCTGGGTTCCGTCAGTAACCCTGGATATGTCCGCTGTCACCGCTGAGGACGCATACCGCCACCAGTGCTGCACAGGAAAGCCAGTCTGCCAGAGTGCTTCGTGAGGCAATCGCGGCAAGACATCTGCCAAAAGCATGAAAGCATGCATGCACTGGTGATGGCGGCTGATGAGGATCGAGAGGATGTGGGTTGCGAGCTGCAGCGTGCCTCGGAGCTGGCCTTGAGGTCCCGAAACTGGTCCAGCTTGGACAGGCCGCCAAAGGCCGCGCACATCCGCAGCTGGTACGCCTTGCCGAAGCGGCGGCACTCTTTGTGGATCTGCTCCGCCAATTCCCTGCCGGCAAGGTGCATCGCATCCAATCCTTCAGGGATCGCCCTCCATCTAAGCATCCCTTGTCGTGGTGCATCCGAGGTGGAGCAGCCCACCAGCATGCATCGTGCGCATTTTACAGATAAAACACAGATGCATGCCTGACCTCGCAGATGAGCGGGATACGGCAGTGCATCTGCACTGCAGTATCTGCAGAAAACACAGAGTGTCAGGTACTCGCCTGGTGGGTGCGACGATGAGGCCGATGGGGCCCTCGCCCTTGTCCAGTTCCGGCTGGTCCATGATGTGCACCAGCATCGGCAGCACGAAGGCCGCTGTCTTGCCCGACCCTGTCTGCGCAATGCCCTGCGCACGGCAAGCATTGCAGTTTTGCCATGGTGCCCATGCTCACAATGCAATGCTCCCCGCAGCACATGAATGCGCTAAGAACGCCCTCCCTAGGTTGCAACACGCCTTAGGTAGGACATGTTTGGTTGCAAGTGAGTCATTCCAGGGATGCAAACTATCAACGGCTTGCCGTACCAGCACGTCGCGGCCGGACAGCACGGCCGGCAGCGCCTGCGCCTGGATGGGCGTCGGCGCCGTGAAGCCCGCCTTGCGCACCGCGCCCAGCAGCGCGCCGTGAAAGCCGCACTGCTGGAACGTCTTCACCGGGCGCGGCGCGTCAAAGCCGGACACCCTGATGCCCAGCTGCCGCCGCATCTCGTGCACCTGCGGAGGCAGCAGCTCTCGCTGGCGGGCACACTAGCGGAACATGGTTGCAGCTGCGACTTCGAGACATTCACCAGGTGTTCAAGTCTGCGCAAACAAACTGCGCTGCTTCACCACGCACGCCTAGAAGATGATCAGTGCTTAGCGGACGATCCAGGGCTTGAGGGTTTGCACCTGGCCCTCGGCCATGGCGGCGATGTCCGACGCCGGCGTGTAGAAGTCCTTATTGAAGTCCTCGTAGTCGATGCTGTCGTGGTCCAGTGGCTTGAGCGGCTCGATCTTGCCGCCGCGCTTGTCGTCGGCTTCGATCAGATTGTCGTCCGAATCATACTCGGGCGCCGGGCCGGCGCCAGCGGCGTCGACTGCCGTGGCCGTACGGTACACCTGTGCACAACATGACCCGCTCCCTGCTGTTGCTCTTTGCTGGTGAAGTCCGGCGCAGTGGAGCCATCGACTGTCAAGGTACACTTGTGATGCGTGGGCCGACCTCTGCCAATCAGCTGGCCTGCCGCTGGGCTTGCTGGGAGGGGCTGCCGGGCGGGGGTTTGAGGCTTGGGCGCTGTGATCGACCGTCCACAGCGCAGGCACAGCTGACCCGTGAGGCGCGGCGTGGGAATCACAGATCAGCGGATGGCCGCGGCGTGGCGACGGCAACACTCCAACAGATCAGGCTCACACCTCGTCGTCCGAGTTGTAGCCGGTGCCCGCCACCTGCGCCGCCGCTAGCGAGGCCGCCGTCGTGCTCTTGCGCCGCGCCTGCGTACATAGGAGGTGCATTTCCTTCAGGCGCACGTGCTGCATACTCAAGCCATGCGGGTGCTGCCAGTCACAAAGCAGCAGTTCTGGGAGCCAGTCCCAGCTGACAATCTCGACTCGATCTGGCAGACCGCAGGGATCAGTGTTAGATTGGAGAACACGCAATCGACTATGTCACGAGGCTTACCTCCATGTAGTCGGCCACATTGTCCTGCACGTCCAACTCCAGGCCCGGCCGGTGGCGGTTGGTGGGCTTGTTCGCCGCCACCTCCTGTTGTACGCTCGCCATGAACGCCTCCAAAGGATCGTCCTCCTGTGTGATTGAGTGGCGAGTCAGGATGCGGTTCCCAGTGGTTGAGTGTGCAGCAACGAGTGTCTGCGACACTCCGCAGCCGTGCAGCAATCTGCATCTGACCGCAGCACGCTAGATGTCCGGACTGCTTTTCGAGCACTGCGCCTCCACAGGCAATTCATTGGCAAAAACTTTGCCCACCTCCTCTTCGCCAGCATCTGCGCCGTCGGTGCCGGGGGGCTGGCCAGCGGGCCCGGTGTTGGCCTCGCATTCCTGTGCCATGGTGATCTGCAGCACCCACAGGGCATATTGATGCGCTGCCACGAGAGGAGACCATGACGCATGGAGCCTCTAGCCTTTGCAATGGCGCAGCAAGGCCTAGCCGCGGCAGCGGGCGCACCAGGGCACTGCGCTCCGAGTCTGGCGCAAAATCCTCGCCGCGCTGATCCAGAAACGCCTGCCAAAGCACCAAATCTCTGAATCGATAGTGGTAGATTACTGTGTTGCTTGACCGCGCGAGCTTTTTACTGAAGATGAACCACCGCAGATAGCCGCTACCGGTACCTTGATCTGCGCATCGGTCCATGCAGAGAAGTCCGTGCCGCCGCCGTGGCTCAGAGCCTGCACCAAGCGAAGGTGGCAACTGAAGGAGAGGCTTCATCTGGTTCACATGCACGTGTGCCTTCCTGTATATACATGTCCCACCTGCAGCGGAATGCCGCCGTCAAATGCCCGCGGCTGCGCTGCCTCCCGACTTGGATTCACGAAGCCCTGCAGTGCTGGCCGCTTGCTGATTTCTAAATCCTCGAGCTCAGAGTAGTAGGGGAACGCGCGCTTGGAGCCTGCCATTCCTTAACGCTGCCTGCACAACGGTGCGAATTTGCTATGCCATGCGATCAGTGGCCTCTGCGTGACACTGCGCTCGCAGGCCGTGCGGGCTCTTTCGGTCTTGCGCTACCGATGAAGATAGTCTGGCATGTTGCAAGCCAACAGAGTGAGCGTGTCTGCGGTTGCGTGAAGTGATGAGCGCATGTCGCGTCAAGCGCTTTGGCCAGCTTTGCCATGGCAGATAGCGTCCCAGAACGCGGTACACACGCCCCTTCATAGCCTCGTGCAGACCTCTCGCGTTTCCGTTTATTGATGCGAGCGCTGCGCATCGCCAGGCTGCTGTGCGTGGGGGCCAATCCGATGCTGTCTGCTGCTGCTGCTTTGGGCCAAATTCACCGGCCCGCTTTGATCAACCTACGAGACTTTGCAGCATGCGAGAATTGGCGGACACATGCAGCGTCAAACAGCCCGTCGCGGCGCACAGCTCCATGCGCTGCAGCGATGCAGGCTGTGACAGCGCCGGCGGAGCTGCTGCAGCGCGAACGGCTTACACAAGCACAAGAGATGTCTTCGGAACCAGAGGTGGAGCCAATACCTCTTAACATATGCAAGGCTTCGCTACAACATCCTCGTTCCAAGGCAGCACTGACCCGCGTTTCCGTGTTGCCGCCGCCAGCATGGCTGCAGGCAGGAGCAGCGCGATCGGCTCTACATGGCAGAGGCGATTAAAGAAGCTCGAAAGGTGCTTGACTATTCCTGCTATCGGCTTCAACATGCGCGGCTCTGCCTCATGCACCAAGACGCGCCCAAGGCAGGCGCTAAGCTCACCTAAGTGATGCACCGCAGGGCGCTGCTGCAGGGGAGGTGCCGGTGGGTGCTGTGCTCGTTCTTGGGGACGAGGTGATTGCTCGAGCGCACAACAGCACTGCGGGCACCTGCGACCCGATCGCGCACGCCGAGATCCTGTGCATCCGGGAAGCGGCGCAGCAGCTTGGCAGCTGGCGGCTCCTGGACGCAACCCTCTACTGCACTCTGGAGCCGTGCGCCATGTGCGCCGGCGCCATGCTGCAGTCTCGGGTGGGAACGCTGGTGTATGGCGCCCGCAACGACCTGTCAGGTGAGGTGTCACATGTCATGGGGAGAGTTCATGCCCGCCGCATTGGCAGCATCAAACAGGATGGTCTGAATGAGCTTGGACGGCTGAAAACTCTTGGCGTCATCTGTCGCAGGCGCTGACGGCAGCTGGGTGGATCTGCTGTCGAGCTCGCCTGCACACCGAGGTCTGCAGCCCTGCCGTCGGCCGCATCCCTTCCATCCAGACATGGAGGTGGGTGGCTAGCTGATGACTTCATCTTGGCATTGCGACAAGCCTCAACAAGTGGCATACTTGATGCCACCTTTCGCATCCGCAGGTGCGACGTGGCGTGCTTGGCGAGGAGAGCTCCTTGATGCTCAAAACATTCTTCAGATGGCGGCGGGCTCAGCCTGGGTACAGCGAAGAATACCGGGAAGACACGCCGCTGCAGAAGGAGACTGAGGTTTCGCCTCCTGTGGGCAGCGCATTAGCATAACGCTTGTTGCGCTTCGCACACTGGATTGTATGTTGGTATTGTTGGAGAATGCTCATGGGAACCATGTTACAACATGTACTGTGCATTTGGAGCAAAGTCCTGGTGCATCGCACCCTGCTCTCACATCAACATTGCATAGAGTCCACTGCCACAGTGCAACCCCAAACGACTGCATTTGTTTCATGCCCGAGAATTCCCTCTCCACTCTCATCTGTTTCTTGAGCGGCAGCTGTAACTCGCAATGAGCATGTCACGATCTCATGAGGCCATGGCGTCCCCGTTCAGGACCATGGCATGCGCTTTGCTGAGGGGCACCTCGAATCTGCCGCCATTCTTCGCCAGTCGCAGCAGCTGGTTGTCAGGGGTTATCATTGTCAAAGTCTGCCGCCCATCCTGCAAGCAGGGAGGATCAGGCTGTTGTTGTCCCAGGCTTTTGCAAGATTGTGCACGCTGCCGCATTAGAGCAGAGCCGTTCAAGATTATAACACTATATGAAGCTGCTTGCGATCTGACCTGGATGACGATGCCCTGTTTACCGATGTGGCGTCCAATCTCACTGGCCAGCACCTTCAGCTGGCACCCCTGCAAACTCGCCTGCAGTGGAGCATGGAGTTTTTTCCGTTGCTCCTTTCACTTACATGACAGCCAAGGCTGAGGGCGATCCTGTTTATCTTTGAGATACAGAATGGCTGATCAGGCCGCGCACCTGCAGCAGCTGCTCCTCAAAGTTGCGGTAGCGCAGCAGCCGCGCCACATACGACAGCCACAGCTTGTTGAGCGGCTGGTACAGCTCGTATCTGAATGCAAGGCAATAAAACCCTGAACTGGAGAGAATGACATGAAACAGAGATCGGCAGGTTGGTGCAAGCCACGTGCTCTCTGCGAAGCTTGATTTAACGTGTGTTTGCAGTCGGCTGCAGGCCATATATTGAAAAGCATGAGGATGCTGCACCGTCGCTGGTCGGCCGGGATGTGGGACAGGTCCTTGGACTTGGCGCGCCCTGGCGCCGTGGCAGGCTTCGCAGCGCCAGACGCCCGATGCGCATTTGCTGCCCTGGCGGCCGTTGGGTTGTCCAGCTGCAGCACCCGATCCTGCACCTGTTCGCATGCAGCAAAGCCGTTGAAACCTGGGGCAAGCGGTGTGGGATAATCCAGCTATCTGAACGTTGCCGATGTGTCGGTAAGTTTGGATCGTCATGCCACGGGGTTCTGTTCAGGGCTGCGGCGTCATGTGATGCTTTGTGCAATTCTCTGCCTGCGAATTGGGGTCAATAGAGCATGCAGGCACAGGCCTTATATGTGCACCTTTTGCTGTACAGCTTGCTGCCCGCCGCCGGCGCCCGCAGTGTCCGCCAGCAGCTGGTTCAGGAACACCATAGCCGCCCTCTCACCAGCCGGCTTCTGCTCGAGTGAGAGAAGATGGACAAATCATATATGGTATTCATATCTCCCGCCATTGGCATTGCAGCGGCACCCCATGCTGTGGATTCGTTAGGGAGGACAGCACACACAGATGCTCAACTTCAGTTGCGCGGCCAGGGGATTGCTGAAGCGCGTGCGATCCAGTGGCTCATATAACGATCCCGCCGGCGTCTGAGGCTGGAACTGGGTGCCCATGGGCGACTGGCCAGCCTTGGGCGACGTCACCCTCTGCTTCTTAGCAAAACCGCCTGCGCCTTGATGGCCATCTGCGGCAGGAACGGAAGCAGAAGTCGTATCAGGTGCATCCAACCTATATGGCGGCGCAAGTCTGTTAAGCCCTCACAGTGGTCAGGCAGCATGCTCACATTCAAATTAACAGAAGAGAGCTCACGATGTTTCGGTGAAGTCTGAGATTGTTGCTTGCTGCCGTGGCGCTGCTGGAGCGCATTCAGCCGGCGCTTCTTGGCCGACGAGACGCCGGGGCTGGATCCCAGGGCTCTGTCGGTCATGTGCTGCGCTGCGGGCGCCTCCGCGGTACCTGTCTACTGCGGCCGGATGGACCAATCTCTGACGGCGCCTCCAGCAGCTCCCAGGCTGGCGGTCTTGCACGAGAAGATCGCGGCAGGCAGTTTTGCCGCGTCCTCCTGGATCACAGTCAGCTTTGCGGCGTGAGAAGTGGCGACGGCATCCGAATGACACCCATTGCGACAGTGGGTGATCCATAAGCAGAGTGGCGATCGACCAAGACATCCGAGAAATATGAGCTATAACAGGTGGCGTTGGCACACCTGAGTGTAGCAGGCGTCGCCAACTGCTGCGGAGCTGCACCACGCGCAGCCGGACTCCGCGAGGCAGTCGCCCTCGCTGGCGCCCTCGCACGCGTTGGGCGCGGAGATCTGCTGCTGCTGGCGGAGCAGGTGGTCTGCAAGCACATGAGCCACGACTGACCAGGCGTGGTCGTAGGCAACATAGCTGCTGACATCGTGTTTCGCTGCTGCCGCTGGCGCTGCTGCCGCAGACAGACCACAAACCTGTGGCGGTCACTGCTTGTCTCAACAGCTGAGAAGGCTTCCGAAAGACACTATGCATCATGCTTGGCCGCTCCAATGAGGGTCACGCGCGCATGTAGCATGCACGACGTTCCGAAACATGCTTCACCTGTGTCGAGCGCGTTTGACGTGCACAGCGCAAGCAGCGCGACGACCAGAAGGGCCTGAGCGGCTTTCATGCTCATCGGCGTCCTGACGATGGTTGCAAGTGCAGAGTGACCGTGTATCGACAGGGCGAGCACTCCTGACTGACTTCCGATGCGACTTTCACTTCGGGAGGGGATGCTAGTCAGGCATTCGAACGAGCGTTCCCGCAATCTCTGATGCATCGTTTGGGCGTGCCAGTCGAGAGCGCAGTCCGCAGCGAGCTCCTGAGCCCGGGTTTTCCTACTATAGGCGATGCACCTGCGGCGGCGGGTCCAGCGCAGGTCGCAAAGTTGTAGTCGTGTCGAATCCGACATCCGCAGCGCGAGGGTAGCTGGCCCAGGCTGGGCCTCGTCTGGTTTTGCTCGGAGCCACACGAATTGGGTTGCAAATCCATTCAGAAGCTGAGCAGTTAGATGCGGCAGCTGGGCTTTCTAGCGCAGCCTGCTGCAGGCTTTGGCCAGTTCAGGCACACACGTGCCCTGTCGGCATCGCCTCAGCGGCGGCAGCAGCAGGGCGTGCGGCGCATCAGGAGGCGATGCCGGTCCAGAGCGCAGTACGATGCCAACTGGACCTCTACGGTCGATACACAGGTCGGTGCTGCTGGACGAACCCGGGCTGCATGCAGGGTGCAAAGGTCGTGCTTCAGCTGGACGCTGGCGTGCAACACTGCGGTAGCAATGCTTTGCGTAGTAGACATTTGACATCCACGCTGAGGGCCGACACTAAGGCTGGTGCGCATGCTGCCGCAGATTATGAGCAAGCGGGCGGCGCTATATGAGTACGTCAGCATGGTGGAGCCTTCGCTGATAAAAAAGTTCAGCGAGCAGGTGAGAGGAAATGCTCGTTTACGGAAGCTCACCCGCCTATCCGCTGTTCTGGAGTGGTGTTGATGTCCGGCACGGTCACCGCACCGGCTTGCGGGCCCCATGCTCATCCATGTGGGCTCGTGTGTCTGCGCCGTTGCTTGGGAACCTGCAGCGTTGCGTGGAGTCCGCACCGACAGCCCTTGGTCTCGCCTGTGGCGCAGGCGCCGGCGACGGTCGTTGACGCGATGCGCACAACAGTGCGGGGCAGCCTGGGGACGCTGCCGCCGCAGTTCTTCAACGTGCAGATCAGCTCCCGTGCCGACTCCTTTGCGCAGCTGCTGTACAGCCACATGATGGCGGGGTACATGTTCCGCAATGCGCTCTTCCGGATGGAGCTGCGTGGCGCACTCATCCTGCCGGTCCTCCCACCAGGTGTTCTTCCAACCCACCTATATCCTCCAGCAAAACAGCAAAATCAACTCTGCACCGCATGTTGCACCGAGGCTCTTGCTGTATGGTGCTCTTCTCTCCAGGCACGGGCAGGCGTCCCTGTGGGTGGAAGGGGGATCGAGTGGGATGGGGTCTGCGCACGAAGAACTTGACAGGACAAGGAAGACAAAATATCGGCTTCCCACAGCCCGGATCACACTGTTCGGTACACCAATGCCAAATAGGCGATGCCGACAGGGCGCATGCAATGACGAGAAGCGGCAGCATCGGCGCGCGCAGCATCAGCATACTGTGCCTGAAGTGCTCTTGCGCAGCTCGGCTCATGCAATCTCTGACACGACACGTGCCTGACGTTATTCCTGACAGGCGACGGCGCCGACAAGGCGGGCGGCAAGCTGGCGGCGGCAATGGCTTGCGCAGCTCGGCTCATGCCATCCTCGACACTCTCGTGATGTTGTTACTCACACGTTTGCAACAGGCGACGGCGTCGATAAGGCGGGCGGCAAGCTGACGGCGGCATCTTGCGCAGCTCGGCTCATGCTGTTCCTGACACGCTCCTGACATGTTATCGACACATTCCTGACACTATTCCAAACAGGCGACGGCGCCGACAAGGCGGGCGGCAAGCTGGCGGCGGCGGCGGAGGAGGGGGAGCAGCTGGACCTGTGGGCGCCGGGCACGCAGACGACGCGGGTTACTGGCGACGTGCTGCGATGGCACCTGGAGCACGGGCCGCAGGCCATCCCTGCTGCGCAGTACATCCAGGACCTGGAGGCCGAGATCCGCAGCCTCAAGCAGCAGGCGAGCCGCCAGAAAGAATGAAAGGAAGCCAATGGGAATGCATGGAAATGTTTATGCCATTGGTGTATCGTCTGGGACAAAGAACCGAGGCTCTCAGCTTGCTGCTTAGTTCGGTGGAGGACATCGTTGAGCGCAGCCGCCACTGTCCCAGAGATTGTTGACACACCGAGATATGCCCTTGCATTCCTATACAGGTGGCCAGCGTGCGGCTGACAGGATCGTCGGCGAACAACAACGAGCTGCTGGACTACATCCAGAGCCTGGGCAAAGACGCGGATCTGCTCACCAACAACGCGTCGCAGGAGGTGCTGGACTCCATGACGGCGTTCATCGACCGCTGCATGGGTGCGCGCCCCTCTCCGCCCAATGCGCCCAAATTTGAGTCGACTCCTGAGGCCGCCTGTGGCCAGTGCCGGAGAACGAACTGGCTGCGCATGCTGTCAATGGGCTGAGGAGGTGGGGCATTTTGGTCACCTTCAACGCCGCCCGCTGCTGTGCAGGTTCAAACGAGCTCACGGACTTGCAAGCCATCACAGAATACAACGTCCAGGAGCTGGCACCTCAGCGTAAGGGGTTTGCACATCGAGAGCTTGCCTGCAGTCTGCTGCAGCGCGGTTACACTATGCTGCAGGCGTGCACTAATCACTGCACTGACCATACTCGACATCGATTGCAACACTGTGCTTCTCGTGCGTCAAACAGTGATGTTCACTATCATCGTCGGCTACATGATGCGGAGTTTGGAGGTGAGGGGCGATATCTGCTTGCTATCATGGTGCATGCCTAGCTGTATTTGCTATCAAGGTGTATCACTTCGGTCACCTCGGTCCCTTCTTAACCGTCGGTAGAAACAGAATTAAAGCCAAAATATTGGGCTGCAGGTCCGCTACGACATCCAGTCCAGCTTGGACGAGTTCGATCATCCGGAGATGCTTGCGGAGGGGGGATGAAGACGATTGTTGTCGCGATGCAAAGACTCTGCCAAAGCCGCCAGGCATGTGAGTATTGGCAGCCCCGACCTCCTCAGATTGTCGGCAGCGTGGCTTGGCCAAGCGCTTGCAAGACAAATTTTGTTTCAGCTGTCTACAGGGAGAGACCGGATAAGTGCGTTGTTTGACATGTACATTACAGCAGCGCTCACATGGTACTGTACAGTTTTCTACAGCAGTGGTTGGTTGAGGTCCACGAAGGCAGTGACCGTGAGTGTTACAGCACCTTACAACCTCACGATCACGTACAACCCTCATTGCATCTGCGCACAATGCTACGATTGCGGTGGCGGCACGAGCAGAGTCATTGCCGCCATCACCTTCTCATCGGTCAGCACCCATGCTGTCGCTGCATCAACCGACAGCTCCCCCGCGATGATTGCCGCCGACAGCGGCGACAGCAGCAGCCCCGACCCGGAGTGCCCGGCGTTCAGCAGCAGGCCCTCGACGCCGGCGACTCGGCCAACGAAAGGCAAACCGCCGGCACCATGCGGCCGCAGCCCGACCCGCGGGATGGCTGCCGTAAGCGCCGCCTCAGCGTCCAGCCCCGGCAGGTACTGCAGGCTGCGCTGGACGATCGCACGAATGATGCCCGCGTCCGCGCTGTCGTCATAGCCCACGTCATCGCGCGAGCTGCCCAGCAGCAGGTCGCCGCTTGCCGACATCGTGGCTGTAAAGGTGATGTCAAGATCGGCGACGCGCTCGCCGATCGCCACCGCCGTGTCCACCTGCGGCCGCCGCGGCTCTGCGTAATGCTGCTGCATAAAAAGCACATTTCAATATCAAGCTCACAACCTAGACAAAGTGTTCCGAGCTGCATGATCACAGCAGGGCATGAGCAACCTGGCACATCAGTTGTCAAAATCAACTTTGTGATTACCAGACCCCATAACCCCAACCAAAAAATGCAAGAAGCGCACCGCGGTGTACGCGGTCTCCATGAGCCCGTGCGTCAGTCGTGGCACGCTGTGCGCCGCCGCCGCGGAAATCTGCAACAGGTGCCCCCGCAGCGGTGTGATGAGCCGTCCCCAGCCGCCGCCGCCGCCACCCACTAGTGCGGCATCCAGCAGCTGCCCCGCCCAGGCGCCGACACACAGCACCACAGCCCTTCCAGCGAGCACCCTGCGCCACCGTGAGCGAGCCGTAAGCTCAGCGCAGAACGAAAGGGTTGCGGGGACCTGCGGCTGCTCGCTCGCGGCTGCTTGCATTCCCCGACCCTGTGCATATGTTTCAGCCTGTGCCTTGCATGCGGGCAAACAGCGGCCAGGCAGCAGCCAAACAGCGACAAATGGCATCTTGTGCACTGATGCACGCAGGCCTGTCGATGTGATGGTGTTGTATTTTACCTGCGGGCTGCGGTACGCACGCCGATCACGCGTTGCGGTCCGGCACTGGGCTCCTCCAGGAGCAGTTCCTCCACCCCCTCGTTGAACAGCAGGCTGCAGCGCTGCCCTGCGGCACGGCACGCCTGCTCCAGCGCAGCAGCAGCTGCCCTGCCGTCCTGCGGTGCATTGAAGTGCAGCCTTCATTCCAGCTGCGGTGCTCTGCTGTGTGTAAGGCCAATCCCTGCGACACATCGTCTGCTTGACACAAGGTGGCGACGCAGCAAGGCTGTCGAAAATGATGAGTTTAAGGGAGTAATAAGCATGCATCCGAAACTCTACACCCTTGCGCACCAGCTGGGAGTCGGAGGCGACCAGCAGGCCGCCGCCGTCGCCCGGCAGCCGCACCGCCGGCTCCAGGCGCGCTACCTGCTGCGCGCTTAGCCCTCGAGCAGCCACGCCCTGCGTCTGCAGCGCCGCCGCCCGCACCTCCAGTGCCGCCACCTCCTCCGCGCTGCTCGCCAGCAGCATGCTGCCGTTCGCCTGCGCCTCATGCGACAGTGAATCTCGATCACACATGTATGCGAGGGCCTGCCAGCAGTGGTGGCTTTGCTGGCGTTGCAGCGCTAGTGTCGAGACCAGCAGTAATGGCGCAACTGGGACGGACAGCGCACCTGCCACTGCACTGCGATTCGGTATGTGGTGTCATTCAGCGTGTCGCACAGGAGCTCCTCCCAGAGCTCCTTGCTGTGCCTCGCCAGCGCCCATGCCGCGTCGCCAATGCTGCGGTGTGCCAGCCAGATGTATCCCTGGCCTGCATCATGTGCATGCTGAACATGACTCTGAGTTGTTAACCAGAACCGTGAAACAACAGCATAACACCTCATCTCTGGCATCACAGTGCAGTAAAAAATGCTGGCTATGCAAACCCTTTGACACAGCAGTCGCACCTTCTCACACCACAGGCCCACTTACCTGCACCTGTCGCGCCGGCGCATGGCACCGCCCGATCGATGATGGCCACCGACAGGGTGTTGTCCTGTCTCAGGAGTGTTGCCGCCGTTGACAGTCCAACAATGCCTGCATCAGGAAGAGGCACCAGTGCCATCGTCAGCTGCCATTTCGCTGTGCTGCATGCAGATCACTTGCGCACTTCTGATCCGACGAACCTGCCCCAACAATGACCACGTCGACTTCAAGGTCCGAGCTGCTCAGCGCTGCTGCATTACTGCACGAGGAGGCGCTGAGATGCGCGTGACGAATGCGATGCCAGCGCAGCTGCCGCATGTGCACATTCCGCCACTGCCGTGCAGGATTCCGTGGACAGACATGTCCATGGCATGTTGCCATATCCATCTGCAGCATTACTAAAGCTCAACTACAGCATGTATCTGTCGCGCATGTGTGATGGCGACATTCCAGCTCACAGGCGCTCTGCCGCAAGCTTGGCAATGCGAGCTGCATGCAAAGTGGTTGCTCGACAACAGGAAAATGCAAAGTTGTGTTTTGTCTATCGACCGGCACTGCGACATGCATGCAAGCTTTCACAGCACGCTCAGCATGGCCCACATCTCACATTCCCCGACCAGAATGCATTTGCCAGAATGCACTTTTCTTCACGATCGCCTGCAATCATATTGCATCCTCTTGCTTGACTCACAGACGTCGTCTGCGCGAAGGCCTTGTCGCAGTTTTGAACCCCAATTCGAACTACATTGAGCAGGTGCAGGCAGCAGTCATCGACCTGCAGCCAGTGCCCTGCTCTCTGGCGCATCCAGATAGCGCTGAAACACATCATTTTGAGACGCAACTACTGCAGCTATCACAGGGCGGCCGCTCATCGGTAGTTGCTGTATGGGGCGGTTGCGCGGCTCATGAAACTCCGCGGCCAGATAGCTGATGTGGGAGTCAGGCTGCTGGAGCGAGGTGAGGCTGCCTTGAGATCTATTGGCTAGCCTTTCGACGTGTCCCTGCTTGCCACAGTTCCTTAGGCGTGCATCATGGTGACCGCGCGGTGTGGCACCCGCAGAGCTGCTGCCACTGCTGGAGAAGTTCGGGAAGACATGCATCGTGCTGTTCCGCCCCGATGACGTGCACTTCATCCAGAAGGCCGTCGACGCTGACGGCATGCAGGTCACAGCGCGCTGCGTCCAGGTGGGGCCATGCCATCGCTGCCGAAGCAGCAACTGCACGGCCGCCTCGTCGAATTACAGTTATTACAGTTGGAAGCAGTGCTGAGCAATCGCAAGCATCGTCCGATGAGCTTCCTGGGCGGCGTGCTGCAGGCGACATTCTTCGAGGAGGGCACCTACATGATACAGAGCCGGTACAAGAACTTCATCGCATTCGGCTTCGACATCAGCCTGCTACGGCGGGTGAGGCGGCGCTCCATGTCGGCCAGCATGCCTCTCATTGCACACCGATGCTGTACTTACAGTCACGGATTGTGTTGGCTTTCCATCCAAGTATAGCCCTGCATGCATTGTCCGCAGGTGCTGTCCGCCGCCTGCCGCAACGCCGTCGAGTCGCTGGAGATGAGGCTGACGATGCGCACGGTGCCGGGCGGCGCGCCCGGCGCCGAGACGCAGCAGAAGCCCTTCCTGTCGTTGGTCACCACCGGCTCCACCATCAGCATGGCGCAGGACCTGCCCATCACCAAGCCGCACCCGCCCTCTCGTGAGGCTTCTTCCTGCTTTTTCACTTATAGGTGTTGGAACAGCACGGAAGGGGGCAGGGTGTTGGCCGCTCTGGGTTGGTCCATCACCAAGCCGCACCCGCCGTCGCGTGAGTTTGCCGCCTCGTGATTTTGCCTCGAGACATGAGAGCTGTCCTGCGACAAAAGCTGCAAATGGCAGATGCCTTGCTTGGGCTCACCAATCATCATTCTTGTCACGGCGCCTTGCTGAGGTTCGGGTGTTGTCGGGCGCCCAGAGGATGAACAAGCAGTAACCACTAGCGTGACTCAACAAGCGGCCGCACACGTGCGCAGAGGTGGACCGGCTGGTGAGGGAGCTGGAGTCGGAGGTGTGCCCCTTCTACCTGGACCTGCAGCCCGAGATGCATGCCCTGCAGGTGCGCATGCATCATGCGGCATGCACACCTTGACAGCAGTTGTGCCATCCTACTGCTGTATCATGGCGGCATGTCAGCGGACTGCGAACGATGGTGCACCCTGTTCCGCTTGACTGCAAAGCTGGAGATGCGGCGTCGCGTCCTGCCCAGGCCATGGTGTTGCGGCATGTCAGCGGGCTGCAAACAACGAGGCACCGCCTTCCACTTGTCACGCTGACGGGCACGGCACCGTGTTTTGACAGGCCATGGTGGACAGGATGAAGCCGCTGGGCAGCGGCCTGGCCTTCGCGACAAGCAAGGGCGGCACCGCGCACATCCAGATGGGGGGCCCCTCGGTGCTGCTTGGCGCGGAAATCCGAGACCTGGCCGTGCTGCCGGCCGACGTCAAGTCCGAAGCCGAGGCGTGCGCGTGAGTCTGCCTTGACACCCACTTCTTCCTGGCCTGATGCCGCCGCTAGCGTGCACGTGACCCTTGTGATTGCGTCCTGCTTGGATTCTTTGTGGCACATTCTTTCGGGGGCCTCGCCTGCTGCGTTCCACAGTCTGCTGATGTGCGTGCTTGTGTCGCAGCGGCGCCACCGCAGAGGACCGGCTGAAGGAGGCGCTGCGGGTGGGAGACGCCAGCGAGGTGAACAGTTACAGTACTTCATGTCATCTCCTTGACGGCAACATCTTGCTCGGCAACGATTCGATCGCCACTTGGCAGTTCCCCTTTGCGGTAGCTGCTGCTGCTGGCAATCGATGCAATGATTCATGACAGGTACCATGCTGCTTGCAGGTGACGGTGCAGCTGAAGCACTTCCAGAAGTGCATGGCCAGCAGCAATTTGATGCAGACGCAGCAGCTGTGGTGCGGCATCGCCGCGGCGCGCAGCTACGTGCACATGATCTTCACGATCGCGCCGCTGCACGGCGACGGCGGCCCCCAGAATAAGGACGGCCTGGAGCTCAGCTACAAGATGCCCGTGCGTGATGATGGTTGAGGGCGCTGTCGGCCACGGACAAGCGTTGATATGACCTAGCAGACATGGCACTCGAGCGCCCAGGCTCACATCTGGACCAGGCAGATGGACTATCCAGAGACTGCTGCACCGCAGGTTGTCTGAAAAGGGTCTGTCAGAGAGTCAGGTCAGGTCTGGCACTGATGTCACGACGCTGATGAATGGCCCTGCAAACTCCAAACTGATGGCACTATCTGACCGAGCAATAACAGTCTTCAACTGGCGTCTTCGACTCTCTAGAGCTATCCCCTAACATCAAGATGTTGTCATCTACCAATGCTCATCAGGCACAGCAGATGAGGTGTTGCAACATTCATGCGGGCGTCCATGCAAGCACTACCTCCTGCCACCGCAGGAGGCAGCAGACAAGCGAGCACAGCGGCGCCGGCAAGATTACGACTTGCCCGCTTCCTCCTTATCTGCGACAAAGTCCGCCTGCAAGACCGAGGAACGCGCTCATTGCGCCATTGTCGAAAGGAGACACACAACTGAGGCGCCCAGTATTTCAGAAGATGTGGACATGATTCAAACCATCACAGGAGACAATGCAGCGGCAGCTCAATGCAGCCAGGAGCTCTGGACAGCATCAATACAATACATGTATCTCGGCCCAGCCAGTTCCGCACGCACCTCCTCCTCCAGGACTGGTGCATAGTATTCCCGGTTCTTCAGCATGCATTCTCTGAGGGCGAATGTCTGCATGAAACATCATCATCATCTCATCCATTCCAGTCTGGATTGAAGAGGTCGAGAGTCAGAAACGGGTATGGGCAGAGGAGGTATTGGCGTCAGCACGGTGAGAAAGCAGTGCGGTGACACCACAGGCAGCACCCACCTGTTCCCGGCAGTCATTCGCGAAGTCGCCGCCCGCCTGCCGCTCCGAATCCACGCACTTGCTCCAACTCTGTGTCGGTCCAGATAAGTCGAAGGATCAGGACAACGCGGAAGCTGCGCCGTGCAGGCTGCTCCCCTTGCACCGCCCTGCTGCAGCATGTGACGCCTCACCTTGAACACATCTTTGCAGCCGCCCGCCTTCATAAATATACAGAACCCGCAGCTCTCGTCGTCATCGTCATCATCGTCTGCCGGGGCCGCATTCGTCACCGGCTGCTTCTCTGGCGGCCCTGCCGCGGCACGGTGAATTAGCGTGGAACAACTGCGCTGCAACGGGCTCTGCCCGAATTCTCAAGACAGGTTAGACAGTCTCCGATCACGTAACTTTGCCTGCGGCTGTGGCCCCAGGCTCACCTGCTGCGCTGCCAGTCTGCTCCGTCGACGACGGGATGTCGCCCGGCTGCTTGCCGGCAGACGACTGCTGCGCGGTCTCATTGCCTGCAGCAAGTCATCAATGATACAATACATCAGCTCCAACCGTGCCAATGTGCTCACGGTCTGCATCCAACATGACAACGCATTCACATCGGCATTTCGGGTACCAGCAATCCCACCTTCGGTCATGCTGCAAGCGGTCGGCGCTGACCGATGACAGTGTATTTATATGCGGATGACAGTGCGAATGGAAATGTGAACAGCTGCTCGAACGATGCAGTTGCCTTCGCATGATGACATCATCATTGGCCAGTGCTAGCTTCGTCCGCCAGGCATGTCGCTGCTTGCGGTGTTGACCTCGATGAGATGGTTCGCGGCGACGGCTGCATTGATGCATATGTCAATGCATTGGCACATGCTAGCGCATCGAGACCTTCCCGCAGCAGGCAGCACGCTATTGTGAAGACATCGGATCAACTCTGCATGGCGCAGAGACACTCTGTGTTGCGAAGGAGACATTCCATTCTCCTTGGCTTCTTGCCGATACAGACTGTCATCTTCATGACGAGTAAGCTGCTACCTACAGGCAGATATTGGTGTAGGCCTCATTCTGCCGGCTGCGCGGCAGGCGTGAGCTCATCGTAGCCGCCGCAAGACACATGACGTCGCATTGTCAGGAAACGCTTCCAGCGCTCCAGTGCTTCAGAGGGCCGCCGGGGCAGCCGGCGCCGGTGCGGCCACCTCGGCAGCCGCCGGCGGGGCGGACGCGGGGGCCGACAAAAGCGCGCCGCCCGCCGCCCGCCGCCTGCCGGCAATGCTGACCTGCAACGTCGCGCGCTCCCCTGAGGCGCCCGCCATGCGCAGCGGCACGGTGTGCTGCCCTAGCGCGCACAGCGGCTGCTCCAGCGACAGCATCTGCGGCGCGAGCGCCACCCGCTTCTGGCGCATGACCGCCTTGGCGATGCATGCCGCCGTCACCGGCTGCGCCAGCGCCGTCTTGGTGCCGCCCTTGACCCTCCGCAACAGCTCCTGCGGCAGGCAAGGCGGCAGGCCCTGTCAGCATCGTCTTTCGAAGCAGGTGATGCTCATCTTTGCAGCCACAGCATGCATGCTAAAGACTGACGGAGACGCAGTGTGTCATCGATGTTAGCGATTCGAGGGTCAGTAGCTGTCTGTGATTCGAGGGGCAGTGGCCACACAGCCGCCTCGCTTACCACAGGAGACGACCCAAGGGTGTCAAGAGCAGCCGACAGCTGCAGCTGCGAGGTGGTGGTGACTTGCGCCCGCGCCACCGATGCCGCGCCGGCAGCGTCCCCGCTCTGCACGCGTACTCGCAGTCAGCCACGTGATGTGGCAGAGCGGCAATCCGCATCCAACGTGTTTCATGGCACTCAACTTGTTCCAATACCATGCCAAGCAGCTGGGAGGACCGCGCACACTCACCAACGATCTTGGCGGCCGCCTTGCCACTTCCTTTGGCACTGCCCTGGCCAGATTGTTGGGCACCTGCATGAGGCGGCAAACAATTCTGGCGAGGATGTCTTGTTTGATTTCCGGCCCTACTTGTAAGCTGCCTGCTGCACATCGATTCTCTATTCACGTGCGAGATGCACAGACTCCCAGTAAGACAGAGTCTGTGGGCGCACCAGGTGGTTGCGAGCAAAGCCTCGGCTGACGGTGACCCGCTGGCCGGTCTCCCCCAGCTTCTCCACCACCTGCACACACAGGCACGACCGTGTCACGATGTCGCAGCAAACGGTGAGCGTGCGATGTGATGCACATCAGCAGCAAGGCCTGGCACAGTACCTGCTCGAGCACCACGTCTGTTCCGGTGTGCGCGGAGCGGACGGCACGGCTGCTCTGCCTGGCGTACAGCAGAGCCAGCTCTGCAGCGGCTCGTGTCTTGGAGTACATGGTTTCGAACTGTTTGCGCACGAGTCAGCGGGAAGGTGATCCCTTGGATTTGCTGCAGCAAAGACGAATGTTGAGCCAACACGCAACTGTGCTGTACGTCAACTATACACAATGGGGAAGATTGTACGATCATGTGAATGATCAAATGGAGGCGCAAAATGATCAGTGTAGCTGGAGCACAACGATCCCTCGCAAGCACCCCCCAGTACATTCCAGATACTTGTGCTGTATTCAGTGGCGTGGTGAGTTTAGTGATATCATGAAGCACAAGTCACTGTGCAAGCCGGGCATTACGCACTCAAGCAGGCTTCATCAGGGTGTTGTAGGGCCGGTGGCTGTCCCAAGCAGTCTGGAAAAGAAAAGAGGGCTGACCTGACCGTGGGCAGCAGGGGTCAAGACTGCAGAATATTGTCTTTCATAGAGCTGAGCGATCAGGCAAAGTGCTGTGCACCCAACGGCCCCGCGAAAGCTATTTTGTATGACTGTCATACATACCTCAAGGCAGTGCAGGCGATCGCGGCACAGCAGCAGCAGTCCAGCACACGTCCGAGCAGAGAGCGGCAGGCAGTGGGGCTGCGGCAGCGCAAGAGTTTACCTGTAGAGCATCAGGCATACACGGTCATGAAGCACAGGAGGACTGAGTGGTCATTTCAGTGAAACAGATGGTACAGAATTAGCAAGTACATTACTGTTCGAAGGCAGCGCAGGCGAGTGGTTACAGCAATGTGGGTGTGAAGAATTCCTGTGTGGCGGCTTCGACACTGGCTTGGCACCGGCAGGGCGGCAATCAAAGGGACATTCCAAAGCGCACGGACGAGTACCCTACAGCCAGAAACCATATGCGTATGAACTTGCTGAAACACTGCAGAAGCCAGGTCAAAGAGGTGAGGCGCGACATGCTGTCCTGGTCTGTCAAAACATCTGTCATGAAACCGCAACCTTTGCCCGCAAGCGCTGGCGGCTGCGTCATACTTCTGTTTGTCTGTTCCGACACCCTCACACAAAGGCTCAATCTCACGCCCGCTCTCACCCACTCTGCTCGCTCCTCTCATGTCACATCCCTTGTCAGTGCAATGTCAATGCCTCACTGTCACACCAAGTTCCTAGGTCATGGTCACCGTCAAAGGTTCCTTAGTCAAGTCATCGTACTCGGTATCGTCAGTGGTCAGTCAGCTCGGTTGTCGAGCCGCGCAGTGTCAAGCCAGACCGCGCATTGCAGCAGCGGCCCGGCTATTGTTCGTGCTGCCTGTCGCGCAGCTGTCCACAGTCGCGTCTATCGTCTGATGTTTCCTGTCCCGGGTTCCAGTCCCCCAGTCACTGCTGTCTGTTCCCCCTGCGGCGGAACACCGCAGGGGCTGTGTGGGTCGGGCTGTCGCTGCCTCATCCTCCTCTATGCAAGCTGCTGTTGAGGGGCGCTCTCCGCTGGCAGGCACGAGCTACTCTGTACATTCCTCGCACCGCTGCCAGGGGAGGGGCCCATGCTGAACTGCAAGGCAGTCTGCCAGTGTGTCCGCTGACCGGATTTTGCGGGCGCGCGCCGCATTTCAGCAACTGGGCGCCACTGCCTCAGCTCATGGGCGCAAAGTTGAAGCCCGGCTGGCCGCCAGCCGGGGCGCCGCTGCCGAAGGCGTAGGTGCCCTGCTGGTTGTTGACCTGTCCAGAAAACATACACAAACGATCAGCCCAACGTTGCTCTTCCAGGCTGCGGCTGAGACAGCTGTTTGGTCCTGCAGCACCCTGCAAGTGAATTCCGTTGCCAGCAGGTGAATGCACGACCATTCAGCATGGATAAGTGACGAATGAGAGATGCTGACAGACGACCATGGCGACAGCCTGTGTCATAGGACGGGAGCAGGAGAAGCAACGCACCTGGGGCGCCAGGTTCTCGACCTCGCCGTCCTCCACGTCAAAGAAGCTCTCCATGATGGCCACCACCTTCTCGTAGATGTCCTCGTTGGTGTGGTTCTGCAGCTCCTCGATCTTGTCCAGGCCCTCCGCCTCGTCCACCAGTCGGGCGTACGGGTTGGACCCTGTTTTTGAGGTCACAAGTTCAGCGCATGAGTTTACCATTGCTCCAAATGGGCTGGCTGCATGCCAGGATGTGACCATCTGGGTGAGCATGCAGTGCATTCATGACCTGCTGCGATCTGAAGCGGAAGAGATGTTAGAGGGTAGGACATCAGCGCGTGCTGCTGGACACTCACCTGCAGGCCCGGCGAGCTCCTTCTCTGCCTCGCCCACCTGCAGCCCCAGCATGGCACCTTGTCAAGCCAGTACTTACGTGGGCAGTATCAGGTCAAGCTCAGCTGCAATCTTGAGAATGAACTGCGTTCAAGCAACAGCAGTCTTCGGTTCACACACACGTGCTGAAAGCAGACAGGGACATTAAAGAAGCGACGCACCTTGAGAATGTTTTCCAGGCCCTCCAGCGCGACGGTGACGATGCGCACGTCGGAGCACACCAGCAGGTCGCACAGCGGCTTGATGCAGCCGATCTGGACCAGGTACTTGATCTGGTCGTGCGAGCCGCCCGAGGTGGCGTTGGACAGCGCCCACGCCGCCTCCTTCTTGATGTCAAACTCGGCGGTGCCCAGCAGGTGCACCAGCGGCGGCAGGATGCCGGCCTCCACCACGCTCTGGATCTGCTCCTTCGTGCCCGCCGTGATGTTGGAGATGGTCCAGCACGCCTCCTGCGGCAGCGAAATGGCGGAGAACGTGAGCTCCTGGCTTTCTGAGCTGCCAGCAGGCTGCCAGCACCGCAATATCATCACACAATCGTAGGAAACTTTGATAGGAAGCTTCCGATGGAGGAGGGTGCTGATGGTTGCTTCTGCAGTCGAATTAAAGGAAGCGGCACCTTCTTGATGCTCTTCTTCTGGCTGGTGGTGAGCAGGTGCAGGAGGCAGCCCAGCGCGCCGCAGTTGATGATGACTTGCGTCTGCAGGTCGTCACCCGTCACGATGTTGCCCACTGTCCGCAGCGCTGGCACGAGCACTGACGGCGACTGGTGCCTGTGAAGTCAGAGGGAAGACGAAGTGGGAAGATAGCACAGCAAGTGGACTCTGCAAGGCAAGCCTGGTGTGAGACTGCGGCATGCATCTGTCCAGCCACCAGGTACAATGGCACAGAAGAATGAGGATGCAGTACGAGTATTTGTAGTGGTGTCAATGCAAGAACACTCAGCAAATGTGCCAAGATGCCAAGGCCGTGGGAAAGGAAACTCACATGAGGAGCTCTGTGAGGCGGCGGCAGACGCCGGCCTGGATGACCTCCTGGATCTTGTCGTTCGTACCGTCAGACAGGTACGACAGCGCCCAGCAGGCGTCTGTGAGGACCTCCTCGTCCTGTGAGTGGATCAGCCGCGCCAGCGTCGGCAGCGCCTGCTTCGTCTGTCTCAGCAAGGACACCAGAACTTCAGTCTGGGTTTTTCAAGACTGCGCACATCTTGAATGTCCAATTGACTCGCCCATCCGATTGACATCTTGCTTGTCCAATTGAATTGGACGCGCGGTTGCCATTCGACAGCTTCCTTCGCAGGACTGCACACGCCTTGTAGACGCTTTGCAGGTCCGATTCAATAGCTTTCAATACTCCTCTTCAGAACACAGTAGCCCTACCTGGTCGAAGTTAGGCTGCGGCTTGCCGCGGCAGAAGTTGGACAGCGTCCAGGTCGCATTCCGCAGCATGGACAGCTTGGAGTTGACCTTCAGTTGCTCCAGCAGCGGCAGCAGCGCGCCTGCCTCCAGCACCATGTCTCGGCACTTTGGCGAGTCGCCCGCAATGTTGCCCAGTGCCCACACCGCCTGCAGTCAAGCGTTGGGGATTATCGCGGTCCGCAGCATGGCACGAAGGTTTGGCCAGTAGCACAGCGCAGGCGGCTGCAGATTTCAGGGTGCATGCATGATACACAGCAGCAAGCAACGCTGTGACGACACATGCCGCAGAAACCCCACCTGCTCGCGGACGTCGTCGCTGGGCGAGCTGAGCAGCTGCACGAAGATGGGCACAGCGCCACTGCCAATCACCACGTTGGTGTGCTCCGAGGTACCCGACGCGACATTTGTCAGCGCCCAGGCTGCCTCGAACTGCGAGGCACGAGTGTATGGCACTCGTGAGTAGCCGGTTGAGAGGGAGTAGTTGGTGCAGGCGAAAGGACACGGTTGCTGCCAGTAATGCGGGCCAACAGATTGCACCAGATGCACGCTGACCACACCTGGAGCTGCGGCAGGTCGCCCCGCTGCAGAAACTCGACAAAGCGCGGTATCACGCCTTGGCTGATGACCTCCTCGATAGGCGGGTTGCGCTCTGCACGAAGGCAGGCGTCGCCTCAGGCTCCGACACCCGCAGATGCATCCCGATGGCACGCGAGCATAACCACAGGCGGCTGCACCACTCACCTATCGACAGGAGCTTGCGGAACTGGGAGGTGGCCTCCAGCTGGGCTTTTGGATCGGCGCTCCACACGCCTTGCACCATGGCCGGCAGGCTCTCCAGCTGCAGACACATCAGCAAGTTTGGCATGCATGCTCGTTAGCGCGGCAGGAGCAGGTGTGGGCACAAGGCTGCAGCAAACGTTTACAAGAATGTCTCACCTTTTGCTGCATGGTAGCGCCGCCGTTGCGGGTCGAATCCTCCATCGCGGAGCTGTCATGGCCGGCTGCAAACACCATGCGCTTCTTCTGCAGGTTCTCATCGCGCTTGCTCTTACGCAGCTCCACGATGTTGTCCTCACGCTTCCTTCGGGCATCTTCGACGTCTATCGTCTTTTTGAAGGTGCCCTTGCGGTCCTTCCTGTCCGGTCGCAAGCTCATCGTGGCTGACGCGTGTGTGGAGTCCAAACGGGTGGAGCCTCGTCTGTTGTGCAACTTTGCGCTCGCCCGGCTGCAGGTTCCTTCAAAGCCGAGCCGTAAACCCTTCTGCAGTAGTACGGGGACTCTCAGCCTCAGCAGCTCTTCCCATCCAAGGGTGCATGCAAGTCAAATGCACCCCGATGATGCGCTCCCCACATGTTCAACGAACTTCCTATCAAGAGCGTCTGCACTCATCTGCGAAGCCTCATCAAGTTTCACGGCTTTAAGTCATTTTAAATTTACCCTGCACGGCCATATCCCGACACCACATAGTTGGTCTGCAGCCTAAGTTTGACGGTGTTCAGCGGTTGATCGACAAGCAAGATGCAACAGATATCATAGTCTGAAGTTGAGGGCATCAAGACGGTCGGAAAATGCTGCTGCAGCGCATTGCCCGCTGCGGTGGCGCGGCGCTGCATGGTGGATGCCGCTCCGAGGTCGTGTCAACAGCTGTGTGGCACAGCTTGATGCCTGATTGCATTTCCCTGCAAGAAGCGCGAAATTACAGCAGCGCGGCGCCAGCCAGACTCCACTTCTGTGTCGTCGGCGCCGGGCCGGCTGGTTTCTACACAGCGGATAAGGTTGGCCGTGCGCACTTGTTACTTGAGTTGCTACTTGAATGTAAGCGCAGTGCCTCTACACCGGTGTGGTACACTGGTGGTGTTGTAACGCTCTAACTTGATCTTGCAGCTGTTGAAGCGGTACGGTGAACACGTCCGCGTCGACATTTTGGTGAGCCATTGGCATGCGCACATGTCTGGGTGTATCAGTGTGTAACATGCACTGTCGTGTGTGATGTTTCTCGCACATCTTACCTGCAGGATCAATTGCCAACGCCCTTTGGACTCGTTCGGTCAGGAGTGGCGCCAGACCACCCAGAAACCAAGGTCAGCAAATGTGGCGCATCATGCCCATTTGCTGGCATGCCTGGTGGCTGCACTGCACAATCATGCACTCGGACGTGGCCAACGACATTGCTGTGGTTGCGCAGAACGTCGAGCACCATTTCACGGAGGTGGCCCGGGACGCTCGCAGCACTTTCTTGGGCAATGTGACGTTGGGGCGCGACATCCAGCTGTCAGAGCTGCGGTCTATGTACAGCGGGGTGCGCGCTTTGACAACCTGCGATTGGACTGCAACCCACATGTGTTGACGTCACCGTTGGGCTGCACTGGTATAAACTGTGGCATGTGTGGACGGACCAGCATGCAGTGGTATACATATCATCTGGGCCTGTGCAGGTCGTGCTGGCATACGGCGCTGAAAGTGACAGGAAACTCGGCATCTCAGGCGAGGTGCACATGCCAAAAAGCAGTGCCTGCCAGTGCCCACACGACTCGTACATGCCCACTGCTCAGGCAGCGCTGCAGACATGACGCTGGATCTGTGATTCAGACGATGGAACCTCCCAACAAAACTCAAAATGTGAACAGGACGCACCAGGCGTCCTGCCCGCGCGCAAGTTCGTGTGGTGGTACAACGGCCACCCGCACGGCGGGGACGTGGGCGTGGACCTCAGCGGCGTGCGCAGCGTCGCGGTGCTGGGCCTGGGCAACGTCGCGCTGGACTGCGCGCGGCTGCTGCTGGGCCCGCCGGAGCGGCTGGCGGCGTCGGACGTCGCGGAGCGTGCGCTGCAGCAGCTGCGGCGCAGCGGCGTGCGGGAGGTGCACCTGATAGCGCGGCGCGGCCCCGCAGAGGTGAGGGATCTGGCGGACGCTTTGCCCAGGGACACACGGTCGCGCAGCCCCTATGGTCTGTCGCTCCCTGTGCCTCTCAGCTGTTGCTCGCAGGCCCGCAGGGGTGACAGACACTTTCCTTCATAGACACAGCATGGTTCAGGTTTAACGATAGTCTGCCTGGCTATTGGCGGTGCAGGCCGCTTGCACGCCAAAGGAGCTGCGGGAGATTCTCAGAGTTGCGGGCTCGAACGTGCACTTCAACATGGAGATGCCAGCGTTCAGCAAGGGCGGCAAGGGCGGCGCCAGCACCGACCGCATCAGGCGGCGGCTGCAAGAAATTTTCAGAAAGGCAGCAGACGCTGCCTACCCACAGTGAGTGCTCCTCATATTGTTGCTTCCTGCTGTGGCATCCCCCGACTGGCTGGAAGCATGTCTTGGAGTTCGAGTGACAATGAACCGACAGCAGCAGGCTGACGAAAAGCAACTCTTTTGCAGGCCTGGAGCGCAGCAGCTGCACTTTGACTTCCTGCGGCAGCCAGCGGAGGTGGTTACTGCGGCAGACGGCAGCGCACAGTCCGTGCGGACGGAGAAGATGGCGCTGCAGCAGGCACGAATGGCTCGACAATCTGCTCGCCAGCATTGCACAACCTTCAATCAGCGAGCCCCAATCAGCCTGGGTAGGCTGGAAGCAGCCAGATCTGAAAACCCCTGGCTCGCAGGCAGAGGACGGGCAGGGTGGTGGTGCGCACACCGGCGAGTTTGAAGACATTCCACCAGACCTGACTAGCATAAATGAGGAAAGCCGAGATGATGACTGAATGGCCTTTTTCGTGCAGGCGGAGGACGGCAGGGTGGTGGCGCGTGGCACCGGCGAGTTCGAGGACATCCCGGCAGACCTGGTGCTGGTCAGCATCGGGTACCGCTCTGTGGCTGTCGAGGGCGCCGGCTTCGACCCGGACAGGGGCGTCGTCCTCAACAGGTGCCGCTGCCGATATGGAAGAAGAAGGACAGGTTGCATGCTTGGGGTTTCTCGAGCATTTTGAGTCGCCAACCGTCTGAATGGTCACCTGACGATAGTCATGCTTGCGGCATAGCGTGGCAGACTCAAAGGGCATGGTGCAACAGCCAGACATGCACACTTGCCATGACTTTTGCAGGGCGGGGCGGGTGCTGGACTCAAACGGCCAGGTCCTCGAGGGAGTTTACGCCTGCGGCTGGCTCATGCGCGGTCCATCGGGCATCATAGGTGAGATCATGAGGTCTGTTATTGGTGTGCCAAGCCGTGCCGTCGCAGCCGCCACTTGATGCAGAAGGGCAGCGTGTAGGCAGCCCGTCGAGAATTTGAGTGGTCTCCATGCGCCCCCACAGGCACGAATAGCGCTAACGCAGAGCTGGTGGCCGATATCATCGGGGAGGACACAGCGCAGCTGCGGCTCATATGTGGCAACGAGGGCGGCACTCGGGCGCTGGTGAATGCGCTTTCCAGCTGGGGCACGAGCCCCACATCCTTTGACGACTGGGGTAAGATCGACGCCGCAGAGCTGGAGCGGGGTAGCCAGCGGGGCAAGCTCCGAGAGAAGATCACCAGCCTGCCAGAGCTGCTGCAAGTTGTCGGTGCCGCATGACATACCGCCTGCAGCCATGGTGCTGAGAATGCTGTGATGACGGCTGCTAGGCTGTACATGACCGGAAAAGACTGATAGGCCAGAGAGCTTCAGACATTTGGGGTTTGTTTGATTGCGTGGCAGCAGTTTCGGACGGTCTGATTGCTGAAGTTTCTCCACCGTGCAAACGACTTCGTTGCTATGCGTCGCTCTGCACTGGGTCATATTTCAAGGTCATAAGCGTTCCAACGCCGCATCCGTCGAAGCTAACAGAGCTGTCAGGTGCCCCCACGCTAAGATGCCAAGAACTCTGACAACCTGAGTGGGCCGCTGGACTTGGTCTTTTTGGGTTCTGAGGCGTCGCTGTCGCTGTTGCTGCCGCTGCTATCTGAGGGCGAGGACCGCCGCCGCTTCTTGTCCTTGCTGCTGTCCTTCGCCTTCTTGTCTTTGCTCCGCTTCTTGTCTTTGCTGCCCTTGTTGTCCTTGCTGCTCTTCTTGTCTTTGCTGCGCTTCTTGTCCTTGTCCTTTTCCGCGCGTTTCCGCTTCTTGCTGCTGCCGCCGTCCTTCGTCTTCAGGTGCGCATTGTTTGTGCCCTGCGTGCCAGAACGGTGTGTGGCATGTTCGGTAATTTGAAGTGAGCGACAGTGCGCTAGACGGCAGATGCATTACAGGTCAGCGAGGCGATGGTGCTATGGCCACGGCCTGGAGGATGTGTTGGGCTGAAGGGACAGGGAGAGCACGGTTGAAGAGCTGACGTGTGAGAGCCTGGCGGCGCGGTCGGCGTCTAGCTGCGACCGATACTTCCGCATCGCCTCCTCTTCGTTCTGCGACACACTGCAGACGTTCAGTGTCGTACAACTGTCAGCTTTGAACTGACATGTCCTCGCTGCTTGCGGTGTCAACGTAGGTACACCGCCACTGCCATCTGACACAATGCAGGAGATATTCGACGCGTGCTCACCTCTGCATCTGCTGCCGCCATGCTGGCCTCCTCCTTCTGCTTCTTCTTAAAGTCTTCCCACGACACGCGCTCTGTGGTGAGTGCGGCAATGCGCGCGGCGTGCCACTCGGGGCTGTGGAACGACACATCTACCGTCCCGTCGCCCACGTCCGGCACGGCGGCGTCAGGATCGCCGCCGCCACCATGCCGCGACTGCTGCATGGCCTTGTGCGTCTGATTCTTCCCCATCGCGTACCGTCACGCCTGCAGCCGACAAGATCTGGTCAGGTGTCAGCCGTGCTCAGAGGTGCGGACCGCTGATGATATGCTAGAGAGCGAGCTGTGATACAAGGTGGAAGGGGAGCTCTATTTGGGTTGACAACAGTAGCGATTGTATCACCTTCAAAGCCGGCTGGGGCAAGATGTGGCAGGTCTGCTGGGTGCAATGGCGCAGTTCGCCGTGCCAGTCACTGCAGCCGCTCTAGCTGCACGCCTGGCGTGCTCGCCACCAGCTGCAGCCGTCACGATCGTGAACGCGGCGAGGTTCCAATTCGCAGCGCCAGGATGTCCGGTGCGGACAGCTTCTGACAGGTTGCGGTCTGCCACAGAGCCAGCGTCGATCTGATGGCCAAACAGCAGGTCCTGTTGACTGTGCGCAGCAAGGAGTTGCAACGGAGAGTAGAGGGACTGCAGGTGCTCCTCGGGCGTGCAAATGTTCAAATATAACCTGCTGTGGGCGAGATCCATGGTCAGGTGCTGGGACTCGGTGAGCTGGCCAGCCGGATGTTGTGTGTTTGGCACCCCCACATTGCATGTGCAACATTTTCCATAGCAAAGTCCAGGGACGCCAGCAACACGCGCAGCACTGGCGATTCCGCATTGTGGCAGAAGCTTTGCCGGCGCACTGAACCTCCAGCGCACAGACCTCAGCGCCTGCATGAAGTGATGGTGGGCAAAGCATGCTCCGGACGGCTGCAGAAGGAGTACAAGGCCCTCATCAAAGAGCCGCGACCCAACATCGAGGCGCACCCGCTGCCGACAAACGTGCTGGAGTGGTGAGCGCCTGCGGCGGTGTCACTGTCCCGCCGTGTGTTAATTGTGCCACAGGGGACCCACGAACATGTACTTGCGTGCTTGAATGTCTTATATGCTGTATGACAGCCTGATTTGACCTCCTCACAGGCACTACGCGCTTACCGGACCAGAGGGCAGCGATTATGAAGGCGGCGTGTACCATGGCAAAATCATATTCCCGTCAGACTATCCTTTCAAAGCTCCAGGTGGGTGAATTACGCTGAGCTCCAGATGGGCCCGGGTGTCGATGTGCTGCCAAAGCGCCGGCGCCGGTGGGGCACATGTGCCATTCCAGCAAGCGTGCTATTTCCAGACTTGTTAGCCTGCCGTAATTGATGGACTGCGGTTTCTGTCTGCAGGCATCGTCATGTGCACACCAAGTGGCCGCTTCTCACCCAATGCAAAGATCTGCATGTCGATGACAGGTGATTTGCGGGCACCAAGTCTTCCATTGGCTGAGCGCCTGGATGTCATGTCCGTGTACTTGCGTGGCCTTGCAATTACGAACAAGCCACCGACTGAAGTGTGCCGCCATGCAGACTTCCACCCCGAGAGCTGGCAGCCGATGTGGAGGTGCGCTTTTGTGATTGCCATCTGTGACACAGAGTTCCAGGTTGCGTTGTGCTGATTTTGCATGGCAGCGTCCCTTTCGCCACATGTCAGATGCAAACATGTTTTTCTGGCTAACTTGCAGCGTGGGCACGATCCTCACTGGGCTGGTGGGTCGGTCATCATAAACTTGCCAATCCTGGTCGTTGCAGCGTCATCGTTCACAAAGCAACCAGCTGCCTGTGATCCAGATGGCTGGCTCTTGCTCGCGCTTAACCCAAAATGATGCCGAGCGCCACACTCACTGGTGCATCTGTGCGTCCCTGTAGCTGAGCTTCATGCTGGAGGATGCGCCGACGACCGGCAGCATCACCAGCACGTCAGAGGAGAAGCGGCAGCTAGCGGCGCAGTCTCTGGAGTTCAACGTGAGATGAACTTCTGGAACATGCTGTTTTGAACATGCCGTCGTGCTGGTCACATTCGTTACCACATTCGCACCATCGTGTGCGCCCATAATGGCCGCAGCAATGTGCCAGCATCTTTCTGATATAAGCGCTGCCCTTCCTCCTGTGCGCAGACGAGGAACCTGCAGTTCCGCAAAATCTTCCCGAACTGGTGTGACGAGTTCCAGCGGCGACAGACTCAGCAGCAGGTGATGATATGCATGACATTACCTGGCATATGCATGCCAAACGGCTGTGTTGCAGACGCAATGCTTTAAGACGTCAGCATCCTCGGCTGCAGGCCTGACATCGCGTCTGTCACCCACAGCCCAGCATCGAGGCGCCGTCACAAGCATCAGCCCCCACAGCTGAACGGCCGCAGCAAGCGGTAGGCGGCGGGCTCAGCGGCACCGTTGTTGCAGCGGCGTGTTTCACAGCATTGTTGGCGTGTGCATTGTACATTATTTGGCAGTCTCTGAAGCATTAGTCGGCGGCGCGGCGCTGTCGATGTCGCGCTCTGGTTGAGTGCCGGCTTATCTGACACTGGCACAGCAATCCTGTAGGGATCCTGTAGAGGCTGTAGCTCTTTGTAAAGGATCGTCTGGTACAATGCTGACGCATGCTGGCTAGCCAAGCCAGCAGGAATCCAGGTCAGCATTGCTGTTTACAGATGTTGCCTGCAAATCAGCTCACCGCAACTCCAATTACCATTTGCTTCCAAGCACAGTTTGGTTGCCGACAGTGCCAACATGGGGGAGGAGGCGAAGAGCGCGACGCTGACGTTGCCGAGTGGTGATCAGGTGATTCTCTGAAATTCTTTCAGCATCCGAGAGGCATAGCCAACGCACTTTGCATGCAGAGGAACCAAGCTTCAAGCTTCAAGCTTCTGATCCTTTACAGAGGCATGGCAGCTTGCTGTGATGGGGCTGGCTGGGATGTGGTGCGGATAACAGCGCCACTGCAGCGCCGGGTGAATGTGTCATCATTGGTTGAGTGCACTGATGAGTTGCTATGCTCCGAATGCTGCACGTTGAATAAAAGCTCGGATGTGGGCACGAGAGGCCATGTCCGGGCCAACTTGTTGCAGCACTTGTGCAGAAGCAACTGCAGTCGAACCGTCACTGCGGTGCTGTTGCTTTGCCAATCTGCACGGCAGTCAACTCGCAGTACATCACAGAAGGGGTTGATATAGAATGAGACACAGAACCGTTTCGAACGTCTGGAGCTCACAGGCCTGGATGCTGTGGTTTTGGAGGAGCCGGGTTTGGCGCCGATTCGTCGACTAGCCATGTCACCTGATGAAAGATACACCGCGGTGCGCAGATCGAGCTGCCGTACATGACGGATTCGGCAGGGCAGCAGTTTGTCGACATCAGGAAATTGTACAATGGGTGAGCTACTCCAGTTTTCTTCCGCATGGGGCGCTACTTCTTGAATGTTTGGTGGAGCATCCAGAGAGGACAATCTGCAATTTGAAGTGGACATCATCAGGAACAGGTCAAACACCAACGTGTGTGTGTGCTGCAGGCATGGCATCTGCACCTTTGATCCGGGCTTCAACAGCACGGCGTCCTGCGAGGTGGGGCGGCAACACCAAGCACTGCGTTGTCTGGACTTCATGCATACTGGCTTCTCGAATCTGCTCGATCCACCTGGCGTGACAGAACCTGACTTTCTGTCGCTTGCAGTCGACGATCACTTACATCGATGGCAAGCAAGGCGTGCTGATGTACAGGGGGTGAGCGACGCTCTCGATCGCACTGTCCTCCAGCTTCCCTCACCCTTGCAGAGATGATGAACATGGTGGCATTGGACAGACACGAGAAGTACATATTTGTGCGTTTGCAGACGTGGCAGGCGGTGCCGAATTTTGCTGCCACAGGTACCCGATCGAGCAGCTGGCGGATCCGTCGCCCGACGGCGCAGGCGATTACCTGGAGAGCTGCTACCTGCTGCTGTACGGGGAGCTGCCGACGCCGGAGCAGAGGAAGCAGTTCAACTGGGAGATTGTGCACCACACCATGGTGCCCGAGCCGCTCATCCAGTTCTACAAGGTGGGGACGGCTGTCGCGCAAGATCTGCTGCTAAAACAACTATCACTGCGAGTGCCAACAAAGAGTGTCACCTGCCCTCTGTGGTTCAAAGTCCTCTACCCACAGGAACTGAGTTGCTGCGGCAACTGGCAAGTCAATTGGGTTTTGGTGGTCTGCGACAGGGTTTCCGGCATGACGCTGCTCCAATGGCCGTGATGGTGCGCCGTTGCAACCAGCGCATCCAATTGAACAACAGGCTGCAGCCTGTGTGTGGGGCATATGTGTGGGGCTGTCTGTCTGCCGTTGTACGTGTACAGTGACGCCGCAAACGCATGCCTCTCCAGTGTGTACGCGCCAAACGCAAGGCAAAATTCGACACAGCGTCACTGTTGATGCAAGATGTGCCGGCGCAGGTCGGTGTGGTCGGCGCGCTGTCGGCGGTGAGTGTGGATCGCCTTCTGCATGAATGTCTACTGGTCATGTCTACTGGTCGCCTTCAACAATGTGATCGTCATCCAGTCAGTCTGAATGTACACGACCTGAAATCAGTGTGAATATATGCAACCTTCAAGCCGCACAATCCTCAGGAATGCTGCACACCAGCCGCCAATTCGACGCCATCTAAGGGGTTGTTTTCTTTTGCGAAATCTGTTTTATCACGATGCTACCGACGTCAACGACCCGGAGGCACGGGAGCTAGCGGCACTGCGCATCATTGCCAAAATGCCGACGCTCGCCGCCATCGCCTACAAGACCTCCGTCGGTGCGCAAGGCCTGCAGCACACGGCGCGGTGTGGGCGGGGTTCGACATGACAGCCCCGCTGCGCTGCAGGGATGCTGCCGTCAGCTGACAAACGTGGAAATGACTGTGGACCTTCGCCATCCAACCGCAGGGCAGCCCATCATGTACCCCAGGAACCACCTAAGCTATGTGGAGAACTTCCTGGTGCGGAACTGTGTTACGATCTACAGACGAGTCGTGTGCGCGCTTAGCAGATGCGATACCGAACCACATGTTGCGGCAGCAAAGCAACGGCAGCAAAGCAGAAGCTTGCTGTCAGATCCACTCGAATAAAGCCGTCCCTTCAAGAGCAACCTCTCTGTTGTCTTTCTGGTCTGTTGTGTGCACAGTAGTGTCCTTCTCCTGGATGCAGATGATGATGTTCAGCGTGCCGAGTGAGCCGTATGAGCTGAACCCCGTGAAAGTGCGCGCGCTGGAGCTGTTCATGATCCTCCACATGGATCACGAGCAGAATGCGTCGACCTCGACGGTTCGCACAGCAGGTGCGGTGTTGGATCATGCAACGAGAATGATGCAACGATGATGCAACGATGATGCAACGAGAATGATGAGATCTGAGATGAGTGTGGATGAAACATCAATCCTTGGTCTGCAATTTTGACAGCACTCTCATTTGGTCGTGCAGGATCCAGCCAGGCAAACCCCTATGCGTGCATTGCGTCCGGCATTGCCACGCTGTGGGGCCCGGCGCACGGGTGAGCCTCGCATCCTCAAAATGCATATGGACAGCAGTTGCCAGAGCGCAAGTACTATATAACACATGCACAGCTGCACCTGTCACATGGATCATTCCAACAGGGTGAGAGGCATCGGATGCTGCTGCAGTGGCGCAAACGAGGCGGTGATCAAAATGCTGGAGGTGAGGAGCATGTACACATGTCAATCATGTGCCACTCAAAACGTCGTGCTACCAGTTGTCTGCACAGCGCACATGCATTACGGACCTAGGTCCGTACAACAAGTACTAAGCGGGACCTCGCAACCTGGTCCACATGATGCGGTTGCGGAGGCGACACTACTCAGTTCAAATCCTGCAGGAGATTGGCACGAAGGACAAAATCCCGAACACCATCAGACGCGCAAAGGACAAGGAGGACTCCTTCCGCCTCATGGGCTTTGGGCACCGGTGCGGAATGCTGTTTTGGCGGCATATTGTGCTTGCTTGCATGTTTGCTTGCGCTCATGCTTTTACAGCACGGAAATACGATGAGAAATGATCGAACTTTTGGACATGACGTCCGTGTCGCGGAAATTGACGTTACGGTTGCTGCGCTTGCGCTGCAGGGTCTACAAGACCTTCGACCCGCGGGCAAAGGTCATGCAAAACATCTGCCACCAGCTGTTCGAGCAGCTCGACATCGAGTGCGCTCCTTTGTTCACCTCGCGAGCTTGTCATGGAGACAAAATTGCTGCCAGTGTATGCACTCTCGTGCCACGGGAGAAAGAAGGCAGTGGCTTGCAGCGACCTGCGCACGAGTTGATTCGACCCCCAAACTCTTCCTTCTTGCAGGGAGGACCCGCTGCTGGAGATCGCAGTGGAGCTGGAGAAGATCGCGACGAGCGATGAGTACTTCGTGAAGCGCGGGCTCTACCCTAATGTGCGCCCTCGTGCCTACACTACGCTCTGCCGCCTGCCTGGAATCAAGTGACGGAGCGTTTTCAGCACGGGACAAACAGGCTCATCATGGCAGGGAAGACCACATGCAGCTCCCAAAACTGTATACCCACAATTGCTTCTTGCAATTGCCGAAAATCATCAGGAAATCGGCGCATCACTTGAACACCGCAGGTGGACTTCTTCTCGGGCATCGTGCTGCGCGCGTTGGGCATCCCCGTCAGCATGTTCACCGTGCTGTTCGCGGTGGCACGCTCAGTGGGCTGGATCACGCAGTGGAAGGAGATGAGCGAGGAGAAGACCAAGCGCATCTCCCGCCCCCGGCAGGCGCGTCGCCGCACCTCCTGCCCCATCACCCTGCTGCGTGGGACCTATAAACTCATCACACGCCGGGGGGATTTATGGCTCAATTCATCGCTGTCAATATTGTGCAGGCTAGGGGATCGTGTTGACAAACGCTAGCATCCATGACATCGAACACATCACTGTGATGTGCATCTGTGCAGATGTACACCGGGCACATGGAGCGGCAGCGGCCAGAGGCAGACAGCAAGTCGGAGCACCCCAAGATGTCCGAAGCGACTCGCACGACATCCACCCGCGCTGCTTTTGCGCTGCGCTGAAGCCGCGCTGCGGCAGCGGACGCTATCTGCGCGCAGCAGAACACCACGGATGCAACGCCTCACCCTGGACTGCGCAGAACGGCGTCAACGGCCTGGGCCCGCTGGCGGCTGGCGCACAGGGGAGGTCGTTGGGTTTCTCAAAAATCGTGCAACTGCGACCAAAGACTTGCCTCTGGCAAAATGATGCTTGGGGAGCCGCTGGCGCTTTACGCCCAGAGGTCGATCAACGCGGTCTAGTATCCTCATTTGTTGCTGCGGCGGTTTGCCGTCGCGCTGCACTGCAGCACGAGACGTGACTGTAGAGGTTTGTGGACGTGACCTGCATGCATCATCGCAGTTGTCTTGGCGTACACCGTCTGCAACCAATTTTGGGGCACTGTCTCTGCGATACTTAGGCATTATTAGTCGCTGTCTTGAACATTCGTGCTGCGCCTTTCACATGATTCGAAGTAATGCGGTACTGGAATAGGTAGCTGTTAGGCGTTTCGAAGAGATGCTCTCCATCGTCCGACCCACACAAGGCAATAAACCAAGCGGCGCTTAAACGCGAGCAGACAATAACTGACTCCCAATATACTGCAAACCATGGTGTTACTGTACACATACGCGTGCAACAATTGGAACTGCAAGACGTTCTGAAACTGAAGAGTCCCCAACCCTGCGGTGCATGTCGCAAAGAAGAATGACGGGCGCATTCTTACAGCTGCAAGGAAGAGACTCCTGCCCATGTCGCCGCCGCACACGCGCATGCTGCGGGAGGACCCCCGAATCCACCATGGCCACGAAACGTATCCCTGTTGTTCTCCAGCACAGCAGCGCCGTCCGTCCAGCTATCCCGCGGCGGCCCACAGTTTCAGCGCCAGAACAAGCCCCGCTGCGGTGGCATCTAAGCGCGCAGACGCCTTGGGAGTGGCAGGCCGTGCGCCTGCCCGCACAGGTCGCAGGTCGCAGCTGCCGCAGACAGCCGTTCCGACACCACGCCGGCCCCGCCTCAGGCATAGGGCACGAAGAGGCCCGGCAGCGTGGACTGGCGGCAGCGCTGCCCGCCAGACAGGGCCAGCTTGCGCACTGTGCCCTCCACCACGCGCTTGGCGATCAGGTTGGGGTGCAGCATCCTCGCCAGCGCCTCCACGCCATCCACCAGCCTGCCAATTGCACGGATCGCTTCTCAGACAGATGTCACAGCGAGAGCGCAGGCAGCTGCGACCTGTGACGATACATCTGCGGCAATATAGACACATGCAGACCATCAGGCTGCAGAGTGCTGGGCACACAACCTTATGACTTTGACCAGACATACATCCAGCGCATGCATCACACCTCAACAGCTCGCAATGTGATGGCATCCCAGCTCAAGATCAATCAGCAGCTCAACCCAAGAGGTGCCGCCTCACCTGGGACCCGGGCGGCTGAACAGGCTGTGGTCGGCGACGAAGACGCGGCCCGAGCGCACCGCCGGCAGCGCCCACCAGCCGGGCAGCGCCGCCAGCCCGCAGGCCTGCTCCACACCGCTCTCGACGCCCGCGCCGCACGGCGACAGTATGAGCACCTCCGGCGCATACGCCCGCACCTGCATTAAGAGCCATGAGAACGTGCGAGAAGACATCTAATTGGGGGCAGATGCTGCTGCTTTGCAGAGGCGAAACCCCCTTGACGGCGCTGTGGCGGCCACATGACGTAGAGTTGAAGGATTGGCAGGCGCAGTGGCACCTGCAGCTGCAGTGACACAGCAGTGCAAGCCTGCCAGCACAGACCATCTTCCCATGTGCAGTGGCTGCAGCATTCAGCAGCAGGGAGTGGCTGCAGCATTCAGGTTAGCAGGGAAAATTGAATGCGGGCATTCCAGCAACATACCTGGTCCCAGGTGATGCGCAGGGGCGGGTCACCCGCCTGCTGCCACTCGTCGGACCCGCCCGCCAGCTCCTTCACATCCGGCAGCCACTGTCCGCCTGCAGGTTGCAGCACAGGCGCGGCGGTCAGAGAACGCCTGCTTTTGATGTCGGTTTCTACCCTGTGAAGCAGCACCATGGGCCAGAGGCAGAAGCCCCTGACAGCGTGACAGGGGCGCCTCTGCAACGTGGGCCATGCTGGCAAAGCGATTGCTGCATGGCACGCTCTGCAGCGTCCGCCGATCTGCTGTGCCTGCCGCCAACGCCTGCAGGAGGAGAAGCTCAAGAGAGCTCACCGAGGACCAGGGGTGTGAGGCCCTCCAGGGACAGGACGCGCGGGCGGCGGTGCGCCTTGGACACTGCGGCGGCGATTGCGCGCAGCCTCGCCCGCAGCCGCTCCACCAGGCCGCCCGCCTCCTGCGCCACGCCCGCCGCATGCCCCACCTGGACAGCAATGCGGGGTCAGGGTCTTGGTGCTGCATGGTGAAATATGCGCAGCTCGTGCCAGGCGCGCAGGTTGCAGAAGCAGGGGACCCCGCACGTGCAGCACAACTCCACCAGTGAAAGTTGCTTGTAAAGCGCATGTATTCACGGCCGATTCCACCAGCCCTGTGCGCGGCCAACTCAGCACAATATGGTCTCAGACACGACTTCGGTCCAGCACCAAAGACTGACTTGTTGAAATGTAAGCGCACCTCCAGGATGGTCTCCAGCGCGTCGGCGAGCGTGCGCGGCGCGAGGTTGAGCACGCACGTCGGCGTGCGCAGGCCGCCGCCCAGCAGCCCCGCACGCTGCAGCGCCGCTGTGACGGCGTCGGCGTCGGCGTCGCAAGTGGGGCACGCGTCCTGCGTCAGCACCAGCCCCGGGGCCAGCGCCGCCAGCGCCGCCTCGTCCACCTTGAAGGCGCCCACGCCCTGCAGCCACATGGTGCTTCCTGTGGCCCTCGCGCAGTGGTCCTCAATCGGAGAGCTTTGTCTTGGGGACGGCAGCGCCTGCATGAGGCTGCGGTGATGGCTGCAAGTGATGTCAACAGGCATCATTCAGGAGGGACCATGGCAGTTGCTCAGAGCTGTCGAGCAGCCGCGCACCTGCTGCTTGAAGGCCTGCATCTGGGCCTCCACCTCGGCGGGCGTCATATTGCGGCAGTCCACCCTGGAACGGCTGACCGCCGGCCGCTCCGCCGCCTCCGGCGGCCAGTCGCACTGGTCCGACACCCCCACCACCCTGCCCTCACCAGCATGCACAGCATCAGCTGTTGCATCAATGAAAAGACAGGCTCGGATCCAAGTGATGCACCGCTCAGCCTGGCTGCAGCTTTTGGACACGATTATCAGCGCTGCAGTGACAAGCGCGTGCTGGAAACACAAGCCGTGGGCCACAGGGCAGCAAACGTGCGACAGGAGAGCATCACCTGCCGCCGAGGCCCAGGGCAAAGAGCACTTCCGTGCCGCTGGGCAGCAGGCTGACGATGGAGTCGTTGGGCAGCGGCGCCGAGCGCGAGTGCGACAGCCCATTGGGCAGCCGCCCGCTGGCGCGGCCGCCGGCGCCCGGCCACGTCCTGTGCTGCTGCCGCTGCCGCTTGTCCATGTGGTCTGCAGATAACGAGTGGTTGTTGCTGAGCATTGCGACTAACGGCCAAGCGATTCTGCCCGACTTGCAGCTGCGTACTTATTCTGCAGTGTACACATGCTCGAGTCCCATGGATCGCTGCAGCGAGGTGCTGCACGAGGTGCTGCCAGGCAACAGCCTTGGTCAAACCCAGCCCATAAACACGGATACAAGGAGACCGATGTTCTGCACGTCGTGAGCACTGTCAACCTGGGACAGAGGCGCTGGGGTGCATCTGGTCCCGCATCAGGTTGACCGGCCGAGACTTGCCGCCATGCAGCCCGCCGCTGGGCCGCCCGCCCGGCACCGCAAAGGCTGACGGCGACATCTGCCAGAAGTATTGCAGCACAATGGTCAATTACCGGTCATGTGTGCAAGCTTGAGAGTCATTACGATTTGCAGTGGGCTGTGACAGGAGCCACGAACCAGCCAAGCATGCACTGCACTGGAGCTGTGCAAGTCGCACCTGGCACCTCGTTCTGCTGCAAGGCAGCTGCAAGGCACAGTAGGGTATAGTACGCACCGCGGAAGCGCTGCGCTGGATGCTGAGCGGCTCTGAGGAGCTGCTGGCCGGCAGCATGCCGCTGGCTGACCGCGACATGCTGCCCGATGACTGCCGCGGCTCCCAAAGCGCCTGGCTTTGCCGCCCTGTTGATGCACCACAATCGAGCTGGGTCAAAATCCAGGAAGAGAGTACGAGCCACCCGGAGAAGGGCAGCCATGCATATGCGTGCCAGCAAGCAGTCAGGGTACAACTTGGAGCAGTAGCGCTGGGCAGGCGTGGGGAGTGTTTTGCACTGCCCGGACCTGCGCCTGAGGCATAGTAGTCCTCATTGGGAGGCGTGCCGCTGGGAGAGCCGCTGGGGCTGTACAGGTCGTTCATGCTGGCGATCTGCTGCAGGGTGGTGGCCGGCGAGCCCGGCCGCTGCACCAGCCCCTTCAGGTCCTGCGCCCACCGGGCATGCCGCGTCAAGCCTGAGTGAGTGAGTTCATTCGTGTGTGTGATGGTAGCGTGGCGGCAGAGTGATCTGTAGTTCCCCAAGGCCTCGATCAACCCGAGGGGTCAGAAGCCTGGCGTCCTGTCGGCGCTCTTGTACTCTCGTACAGTAGTTTGTTGAGGGTAACCGCACCCGGCTGTCAGGCCACAGGCCCTCCTCGTGCCGGCTGTCGCTGCTGTGCCGCCGGAAGCTGGCTGGCGAGGTCGCCCCCGAGCTGGTGGCGTGCCCCGCCGACTGCGTCTCCTCCTCGCCTGACGAGTGCTCGCTGTGCGTCCGCCTGCGCACACAGTGATCATTCGTGATGGGAACGCCGTTATGGCCCTTGAACGGCATGAGCTTCAGCCTTCGAGGAGGCGGCATCAGCCCGACAGGGCAGGCAAAGTATGCAGGGAATGTGCGACTGCGGTGTCACTGAATCAGCGACTGTCGTAGCTGAACTAGAGACTACGAATAAACAAATCGCACCCTCGGCGGGGATGCCGCGCGTGGCTCTGCGCATCCGCGAGGTTCGGCACGCTGCGCACGTGCGCGAGCTGGCCGCTTGAGTGTCGCGCCCGGCCGCTGCCGCTGCCCTGGCTGATGCCCGTGTCGCTGCTGCCACGCCGGTGCAGGCTGGACGCCTCTGCCGCCGACCTGGCTGCCGAGTCCGCCGCTGCGACGTCCACCTCGCGGCAGCGCGACACCAGGGCGTCCGCGAACTCGGGCGCACTGCCAAAATGCAGGTGCACGTAGCTGGCCAGCACGTTGCCGGATGCGTAACCCTCCTCCACCGGCTCCGCGCCTGCAAGGAGCAAAGACATGGGACCATCATTGAAAACTTGCACTGTGAACATTGAGAAGTGCAACAACATGATCAGTGATTGCGAAGTTCTTCCCACCGGAGACCTGGCCGACTGGCTCCTCGGACGTGGGGCCGCGGCCGCCACCGAGGCCCCCAAGCCATGCAGCATGGATGCAGCTGAAACGCCATTTTCGCTTTGAATATGATCTGCGCACCGGGCGTCTGCATGGTGGCGCGGTAGGCGTGATCCCAGCCTTTGGTGTCGGGCAGCCCGCTCAGGCCGCTCACGATCTGCTCCTGCACCATCTCGCTGAAGTGGAACACGTGGCCCCGTACTTGGGCGCCCGGCGGGAACAGGCGGCAGGTCGGCTGCGTTTCCACCTCGACGTACCCCATCTTCATCTTGCCCTGGGTCATGACCGTGCGGAAGGGGAAGATGCCCACTGCGGCACAGACACGCACAGAGCGACTGTCAGGCGGCTGTCGTTTCAATGTAGATCACATCACTGCCGCTATCGAAACCTCCAGGCAGCAGTCATGACACTGTTGAGGTGCCACATCTGAGGTCAAAGCACAGTGCTGCATGAACATGACTGATGATGACTGCTAGTTTCATGGCGCCCCGGATGCGACAGCAGTGTGGCAACTCACCCATGGCAGCCGGCAGGTTGTCCAGCGGCTGCAGGCTCTGGCTGAGGTACATCAGCCCGCCGCACTCCGCATACACGACGCCGCCGGCATGCGCGAATGCCGCGATCGCGGCCTTGAGGCCGCGGTTGGCCGCCAGCGCCTGGGAGTGCCGCTCCGGGTAGCCGCCCCCCAGGTACAGCCCCGAGATGCCGGCCGGCAGCTGCTGCTCCATTGGCGAGAAGCGCACCAGCCGCGCGCCGGCCACCTCCAGCAGCGCCAGGTTCCTGTCGGACGCCAGACATGTACACGATCAAACTATGACTCTGTGGGCTTGACGGCTGCTGCTAACCCTGCTTACGAGAGGCCAGCAAATAGAACCCAGGCGACAACAGCTCAGCCAAGACAGCAGTTGCTGTCATCACATCAGATGCAGCGCATGGGTAGATAGTGGCAGAAAAGGTGCCGCAGCGCGGAGCATCAGGAAGCCTGAGACACTCACTCCTGGTAGTAGAAGCCGAATGCGGCGTCCTGCGCAACGGCGATTGTGAGCGCATCGTCCGCCGGCGGCGGCGGCCGCTGCACGGCGCCCGCCGGCGGCGGCGGCGGCGCCGCGGAGTTGGCGATGGCCAGCAGCGCCTCCATGTCCACGTTGGCTTCCAGCAGCGCCGCCAGCCGCTCGATGTAGTCCGCTGGCACGCCCTCCTCGCCCGGCATGTGCAGCCCCAGATACCGCTCCTTCAGCATCACCCGGTCGTCCTGCGCACAAGCGCAAGGGCCCCTGTGTGTCTGCCAGGGACTCTTTGGAACTATGTTTCAGGAGGCCCGCAGCCCAGGGTGCCTGCTCAACTAACATGCGATTCAGGCTGTATGGCCGCAAAGTGGCAGCGAGGCTGCCCAAGCCCTTGGCGGACTATTCTGCCGTGGTTGCAACGCAGAGGACGCAACCGGCGCGTGCTCACCTTGGGGATGCCGCCCAGGAAGTCCGCTTTGACGCCGGAGCCTGAGATTGCGTCCTGCAGCCACTTAGTGTGCGCGGCGCCGCCCACCCGATTCAGCAGCAGGCCCCCGATGCGCAGCTGCTCGTCAAACTCCTGTGCAAGGCGCGGCATCACCACTGCTGTCAGCACGCTGCGGCGCTGCCCCCAGGTATTGCGTCTCTGCAGTGTCTGCCACAGCCGCCATATGCAGCGGCTGCTCCTCTGTGCCTCTAAAGTGCACGATAGTGCGGGTGACCCGCAAGCCCAGTTGCCAGGCCAGCAGTGCTGCTGGCATTGCCGTGAACATGGCATGCGACCACTGCCACTCACCGTGAAGCCCTTGACCATGGCCGCAGCCGAGCGCGCGAGCGCCCAGCAGTCCAGCACCAGCAGCACGGGCGCGCCCAGCCACTTGGCCATTTGCGCGGTGCTGCCGGCCTCGCTGGCGCCGTCGCGCCCGTCGAACAGGCCCATGACGCCCTCCACCACCGCCACGTCCGCGTCGGCGGTGGCGCGGTGGAACGCGGCCGCGTTCTGGCCCTGGTCCATCATCCAGCCGTCCAGGTTGATGGACGGCCGCCCGGTGGCCGCCTCATGATGCAGCGGGTCCAGGAAATCTGCAGGACGCAAGCACGGCGTGTTGTCACGTGGCAACTTCGAAGTTCTGCTTGCAAATACAATGCTGATCCGTTATTTCTTGCCGCCCTAGGGTCTGCGTGCAACCTTGTCAATGTGGGAGGCATATTACCTGAACCGACTTTGAAGGCCTGTACCGTCAGCCCTCGTTGCCTACATGCGACGATAGTCAATGTGTCATCGTCGAGGCGATGGGTGGCAAAGTGCTTGCACCCCTGCAAGCGTTGTTGACTTCCGGTGAGGTGATGTTGCCATCCCGTGGCCGGATGATCATCGACAGTTTCTGCCACTGACCTCAGAGCTGCCATGAGGCCCACGGACAGCGTCGTCTTGCCCACGCCGCTGGACGTGCCAGCGATGACGACCACGCCCACCATGCCCGCCGTTCAAGTGTCGGCCAGTGAAGCTGGACAGCAGACAATTTGGCCCTCTCGGCGCCTGATCTGCGGTTGAAGACCTGCAGATCGTCTACTGAATGTTTTGAGTCGGTGTGTACCGCAGCCTGCTACCTGTAGATCGCAAAGCCTGCGCACGGCCGCTCAACACCGCTGCATCGACGGTTTTCGCGACAGTCACAACGTGCATGCTGCTGGAGCTGAATGCAGCAGGGTTGCAGGAGCGTTTGACTATATTTGACGCGACTGACAGTGCAATCCGAGCTGTTTCCACCTCGCTGCCGCGGGTGGACCGCCCGCTGAGAGGCCCTCTCAGTCGGTTAGGTGTTATTAACGTCATGGATAGCCCCTAATAGTGGCTTCCCTTGGGATCGTAATTCTGACGTAATATTCCGGGTTTTAAGCCAGCTGTCTCACGTGCCGCCTCAGGTAAGTCCTCTGCACAGGCACACAAAAGGAGGAATCTTTCGGCAGTTGCGCTTGATCGCGGCCGGACTCACGCGGTTGAGCTTCACGCACAGATGGGAAGCTTCACTCGACACAAAGGAAGCTGATTGGGTGCCCGAAACCCAATTCGGTTCCGACTTTCGAACGTTTCCTAGGGCGCCGTCTACCCGGTGCAGAACAGAGTATCACAATCGGTTTCATCTGTATCTCTCAACTTGACTGAAGCAGCCAAAAGCCAGCAGAAGCAGCGCCTGGACTAGGCAGGCGGAAACAGGCGCTGTGCGCGCCTGCGCTCCGGCCAAGCATGGTCAAAAAGGAGAAGGTGAAGAAGGAGGGGGCCAAGGACCGGGCTGCGCGGGAGGGTGTGGAGGCCGCCCAGGCGAAGGCCGAGGTTGCCTTTGGAGTGTCGCTGAAGGACTTGAGCAGCCTCAACGAGGTGAGAAGCACAGCTCCAGCGCTGTTTCGTTCGCGCCATCGACGCCGATCGAGCAGGCACGCCGACACGAAAACACAGGCGTTTCACGAGTTGTACATCATTGTTTGATTAGTGAAATGGACTCACTTAAAGCTCAGGCATGCCTAAAATACTGTCCATAGTCAGGGCTGACTTCAGCCGGAGGTGAAGCATTTGCTGGTTGGCAGCAGCAAACCACAGCAACATCTGTCTCTGTCTGTTGTGCAGGACAAAGACGCAGTCAAGCTGCACAAGACGTATGGCGGCGTGGAGGGCCTTGCGTCTGCGCTTCATGTGGACATCAGCGAGGGGCTCAGCCCCGCAGCGGCAGGCGACACATCCATTGAGTCGCGGCAGGCAGCCTTCGGCGCCAACAGGTGGGGGATCTTGTGACGCTAGCACCTGATACCACACCGACGCTAGGCCTCGTCTTTGTGATGCTAGCAGCGCTATGTTTGGTCAGGTCCAAGTTGCACTGCCGTCACGCAGGGCGTTCATGGCAATAACACTTCTCCTCCATAACCCTGAACAGGTTTGAGGCGATCCCGCTGAAGTCGTTTTTCAGCCTGCTCGTCGCCAACCTGAAAGACCCCACGCTCATCCTGCTGATGGCGGCGGCCCTGGTGAGCCTTTTCTGGCGCTACCCCGGTTGTCCTCCTGGTGTTTGCTCGCTCGCAAGTTGTCTTCGGCGCTGAAGCGGACAGAACCTCCTTGCAGATCTCCACTGTGCTAGGCACGGCGGTCAAGGAGCAGCGGGAGGAGAGCGCCTGGTCGGAGGGCGTCGCCATTTGGGTGGCGGTCATTGTCGTGAGCGGCGTCGGTGCGCCGCCGCCGCTCTTTGCCGCTCTGTGCTGCCATCTACTTCTTGTTTGCACGTGTGCAAGCTCTGCAAACCCAAGTTTGTTGCTGTCCACCCCTGCCGCACATTTCGTGTGCATGGTAGAGCGTTTCAGGTGTGTTTGAGGAGCGGTCGAGGAGCGCAGGGACTCCGTCACAGTTTGCCAACACCTCTGTGCATGCCCTGGCTGCAGCGTCGCTCAACGACTACCAGAAGGACCTGCAGTTCAAGAAGCTCAATGCGCAGAAGGACGTCATTGAGGTGAAGGTGCTGCGCAACGGCGAGGAGCAGCTGGTCGGCAACGAGGAGCTTGTTGTGGGCGACATCCTCATCCTCGACACTGGCGACAAGGTGGGACAGAAAGCGGGCAGGGCTTGATTCAATTTGCGCGCCTCTTTTTGCACAAAGAGGTGCCATGGAGCTGCCGCCATTCTGTACTCAAGCCATAGCGATTGCCCCAAAAGCACCAAACATCTGGTCTCCGTCGAGCGGCCGCTGGACGCTCGCAGCGTGCTTTGCGCTTGGAAGTCATGATCAACATTGCTGCGCAGGTGGTGGCGGATGGCGTCTTCATCACCGGGCACGGCCTCGTCATCGATGAAGCTGCGCTCACCGGCGAGTCGGAGCCGCTGAAGAAGAACGAGGAGCGGCCCTTTGTGCGGTCCGGCACCCAGGTGAGCCGGGTAGTGCGATGCTCGTCTGATCCACAGGCCCATCTATGCTGCGCATTGGGGGTCGCAATCTGCATGCCAATATTTTCGACCAGCAGGCAGCACCACTTGCTTGCACGATGATGCGTCGTGAGCAACCTCCGCAGCCACGTCTGCTGACGGCAAACCGACGATGCATGTAGGTGACGGAGGGCGATGGCAGGATCCTCGTGCTGGCGGTCGGCGAGCACAGCGAGTGGGGCCAGACCATGGCGCTGGTGGTGGGCGAGTCACAGGACACACCGCTGCAGGAGAAACTAACGGTACTCGCTGGCGCCATCGGCAAGGTCGGCCTGGCCGTCGCGGTTCTCTGCTTTGTCGTCCTCATGATTCGGTGAGATTTGTTTCTCAAGCCGCCAAGCACGGCGTCTGTTGCCATGCTTTCTGACACCTGGCCTGTCACCACCGCAGTTCCGGATGCTCTCCCCAGGTAAACCCTTGCGTCACGCTGCGAAACTGATGCCAAATTTTGATGCGTTGCGCAGGTGGATGGTGGAGAACAGCGGCTTCCCCATTTCCAAATTCTCAGAGGGCCCGCTGCAGTTTTTCATCTTTGCCGTCACCATCCTGGTGGTGGCGGTGCCCGAGGGCCTGCCCCTGGCAGTCACCATCAGCCTGGCCTTCTCCATGAAGAAGATGATGAAGGTAGTAGCCCCTGCTCTGCTTGTGGCTGATGTGAAGTTTGGCCAGGCGGGACCTCTGAGCTGGGCAGTCGAGGCAGACTGATGCGACCTTGGGGGCCGTCCTCTGTCTGTGCATTTGACGGTATATATAGCTCTCCTTACTTCTCCTTATCCTCCTTATGCGCAACCTCCAGGACAACAACTTCGTGCGCGTGCTCGCGGCCTGCGAGACCATGGGCGGCGCGTCCGCCATCTGCTCCGACAAGACGGGCACGCTGACGGAGAACCGCATGACGGTGGTGGAGGGCTGGTTCAGCGGCAAGAAGTACGACACCCTGCCGGCGCCGGCGGACCTGCCCGTGTCCGCCGCCCGCGAGATCGGCCTCAACAGCGCTCTTAATTCCAAGGTGCTCCGCATGTGCCCGCTGCGCCCAGCTCTCCTCTGCAGATGTTTCATGACACTGCGCCTGCGGGCTGCTGCAGAGTCCGGCAGCTTTGACGAAGCAGCTTGCAGAGGAGGGACACCACAGGCCTCATGCAGAGCGCCACATAGATTGAAGTTTGAAGATCTTGTTCCAAGCACATCTTGATATGCTTGTTTAAAGGCGTGATTGTGCGCTGCAGGCGTTCCTGATCGAGAACGACATGGACAACGTGGACTTTGTGGGCAACCGCACGGAGTGCGCGCTGCTCATGATGCTCCGCAAGTGGGAGGTGCGCCGCCGTTCCGCTGTCCACCTCCATGTGTCTCTCAGGAGGTCTGCCCCTCTGCTCTGCTTGTTCATGTTGCGGGGGGGTCAATCGGGAGGCAAGGTGCCGGTGCAGTCAAGCACAGCTGTGAAGGCCAGTCGAAGATAGGCTGCCGCTCATTCCTGAACCGTCAGTCCCCGCTCTCTGGCGTGCAGGTCAGCTACAAGGACCTGCGGACGCAGAATGAGCCGAAGATTGCTAACCTGTACGGCTTCTCCTCAGCCAAGAAGATGGCCGCCGTGCTCGTGCGCACCGACGACGGCTTCCGCTTGTACAACAAGGTGCGCTCGTCTTCTTCCATTTCCAGTCTCAACTCGCACTGGACCATGCCTGCAGTAGCATGTCACAAGCTCGCAATTGTTTCGTCCTGTCTGTGTCAATCCACCGCAAGATACACACATCTCATGCGACGCATTGACACGACGCCCCATGTCCGCATACCTGCAGGGCGCCGCGGAGATTGTGCTGAAGTACTGCACGCGGGTGCTGGACACCAACGGCGTCGCGGTGCCGCTGGGCGCCGACAAGCGCGCCGAGCTGGAGACCACCATCACCCAGGTCGGTTTTGTTCCAAGGCTAGGTCCATCTAGGGGTTGAACTTTGGGTTTGCTTTGCAGTGGCTGGGTGCCGCATGCTGTGGGAGATGTCCTTCCTGGAGTGGTTATGCAGACTGCTCAGGCCATGCTGCACTAGCGGAGTTGAGAGTCTCTGACCGAATTCGCCCTCACCAGCGGCTGCCTGCTGCACCGCGCAGATGGCGTCGCGCGGGCTGCGCACGCTGTGCCTCAGCTACACGGACTTCCCAGAGACGGCGCCGGGCCGACCGGAGGACTTCTTCGAAACCTCGCACGACGAGGACCTCACCATGCTGTGCATTGTCGGCATCAAGGTGCGGCCTGCTTGTGGTCTCTGTTGAGTCAACCTCTAGTCGACTTTTGGGACGGTCCATTTCTCATGCTCGTTGGCCTCCATCCACTCGATGCTTCTCACCTGTCTGCTTGGGAAGCGAGCGGTTGAAATTCACCAGCTTGCATGTTTTGCTGGCAGCAAGACTCAGTGCTGACCAGCGGCGTAGTGCTCCCGAACGTTCTCGTACTATTCTCACGCCAGGAGTCGTTGGCTGAACAGCATACTGCATATGCTCCCAACAGGACCCGGTGCGGGCGGAGGTGCCGGACGCGGTGGCGGTGTGCAAGCGCGCGGGCATCACTGTGCGCATGGTGACAGGCGACAACACGTACACGGCGCAGCACATCGCGCGGGAGTGCGGCATCCTGACCGACGGCATTGCGCTGGAGGGGCCCGACTTCCGCAACCGCTCCGACGAGGAGCTCAAGGAGATCCTGCCCACGGTCCAGGTGGGCGACCACCCACTTGGGCGACTGACGCGCAGCAGTGGTCCGGAGAACCACAAGCTGTGGCAGGCTCGTGATCGATTGCTGTCGTTGCTCCGGGTACATCGGGCAAACAAACCGCTGCGTCATGTTTGCCGTGCATGCTGCAGCAACCTGGATGTTGACGAGCGCCTCAGGGACCTGGCAGCGGGTCAATGTTCACCTGGAGTCACGGGGAAGAGAACATGTGCAGCACAACCAACTGAACAGCATGCTGCAATGTGCAGTCCTCTCCTGAGTGCCGCTGTGGCACCCCTGCGCAGGTGCTAGCGCGCAGCAGCCCGGCGGACAAGTTCAAGCTGGTGCACATCCTGAAGGAGATGGGGGAGGTGGTGGCCGTCACCGGCGACGGCACCAACGATGCCCCCGCCCTCAAGGAGTCCGACGTCGGCCTCGCCATGGGCATCGCCGGCACTGAGGTGCGCGCCCTTCCTGCAGCTGGGCTAATCTTTCTGCGCCTGGCCGGCTTGCCGACGTCGTCGCATTAAGATGCATGCTGCCTGTCGCTGCCATCTTGCGACAGGCTTGTCAGATAAGCCGCTGCATCCACAATTCGATGCGCTCCTGAACGGCAGCATCTCCCGACTGAGATGTCAGCCGGAGATGCTCCACCCAGCGGGGCTCCGTGTCCCTGCCCCGCCACTCTGCAGCCAGTAGCACTCTGAACTGGCGTGTACGCTGCCGGCAGGTGGCCAAGGAGGCGGCGGACATCGTCATCCTGGACGACAACTTCCGCTCCATCGTCAAGGCCGTGCTGTGGGGGCGCTCCGTGTTCAACAACATCCGCAAGTTCCTCGTGTTCCAGGTGCGGACCTGAGAGTGGCCCCTCGCTGAAGCTATCAAAAGCAGCAGCTTTATGACCTTAGCTGAGCTACACGGGAGGTTGAATGGCCTGCCTCATCTTCCTGGTGCCACTGTCAACCTCTATGAACATGGTTCTTCAGGCCGCTGCTTTGTGGCCCGCTGTCGCTGTTCCTCCCCCTGCCTCCACACTGATGTTTTAGACCGATACCACTGCAGCTCACCGTCAACTTCGTGGCGCTGGTGGTGGCTTTCGTCGCCGCCGTCGGCTCCGGCGAGACGCCGCTGAACGTGCTGCAGCTGCTGTGGGTCAACCTCATCATGGACTCGCTGGGTGCCCTCGGTGAGCGCTGCTGTGACGCTGTAGAAAATTGCATTCGACCCGCGCAATGCAGACAACACTGTCTGCGGCTGCTGGCCCTGTGCTTGTTTCCACGTGCTGCCCTGTGCCGGCCTCCTGTGCGGATCCGGCTGCCCCACTGCTGTTGTCTGTCGGTAGCCATTGCAGCCGTCGTGTGTGTTCCCCTTCTGGCAGCCCTTTTACAGACCAACACAGTGCTCACAGAGAGGCTGATGTGTTCCTCCTGCCCGCCGCAGCGCTGGCGACTGAGGACCCGACGCCGGACCTGCTGCTGCAGAAGCCGGCGGGGCGGCGCGAGTCGCTCATCAACGGCCACATGTGGTGGCACATCTTCACGCAGGGCTTCTACCAGATGTTCTGGCTGTTCCTCATCCTGTACGGCCTGCCCGTCTTCTTCTCCGAGTATGAGTTGCCCAGCCAGGGGTCCACCGCGCCGGGCTACCTCTCCTACGCCGGCGTCATGACGGAGCGCCTACCCGCCAACCTCAACATCGCGGGTGCGCGCACTTTTTGCTGTCGATCCATCTGCTGAGCTGTCCTGTCGCTGACGAGGTCACCGACGGCGCCTTGGCAGCGCGCCCGGGCCAGAAGCCATTCGACAGTCTGTGCAGCCATCGCGCGTGTGCCGGTGCCTGAGATCTTGCCTCTCTTTGCTCCTCCGGCAGACGACCTGACGGCGCTGTCAACTGCTGTGCATGCAGGCATCCCCACCTACAACAACGACGACGGCAAGGGCCCGCGCATCGATTTGTGCTGCCTGCCCGGCTCGGACTGCCTGGCCCGCGACCCCAACTTCAGCCCTGCCCGCAACTTCGAGTACATGAATGGTACGGGCTCGCATCCCTTGTGCTGCCTTATGTCTTGCTTGCCTGGAAGTTGATCCTTTCAAGGCCCTCGGCGACACAATCTGATCCAACAGCGCGGATTGCATGGCAATGAGGTTTTCTCAAACCCGTGCTCCCACGCTGCTCCCATGACGCCGCCCAACCCGATCTGCGTTGCCGTCTGCAGCCACGGAAATCCTGTGCGAGTACAAGCGCGAGCAGGCGAGCGGCAACACGACGCTGGCGCCGCCAACGAAGACACAGGAGGCGCCCAGCAAGAGCAAGCTGTGCGGCGACAACCCGACGACCGCTTGCGAGTCGCGCCAGAACCTCATCAGCAAGCTGCACAGCCAGGCGGTCAAGCAGTGGAAGAACGTCAACCGCGACGGCCGTGACCAGACCAACTCGGTCATCTTCAACGTCTTCATCTTCTGCCAGGTATTGCCGCCGATTTTGTTTGTCTACTGACGTGACTCTTGTCTCTCAATCATCCCTGACGAGTGTCTGCCCCTTGGGCACATGATGGTGTCGCAGGCTGCGCAGCGCAATTTTTTTGGCACACGCGTCAGCAGCGGCCTGATATGGAAAACGTTGTCTGCAGTTGTTCAACTTCGTCAACGCTCGCAAGCTGAATGACGACTACAACATCTTCGAGGGCATCCTGCACAGCCACATCTTCATTGCCATCTGGCTCTTCATCCTGGGCGCTCAGGTGCGGCGCATTCTGTGTGCTGCTGGGCCCTGGCCGCCGTGGCCGTCTGCCAAAACTCCAATGTCACCTGCCCCAAGTAGCTGTCTTGAGCGACCAGCTCACTGAATTGTGCGCTGTGCCCAGATACTCTTCATGGAGGCGTTAGGAGGCATTTTCAAGGTCGAGCCGCAGAACTGGAAGGAGTGGCTGGCCGCCATCGCCATCGGCGCCGGCGCCATGCTCGTGGCAGCCATTACCAAGTTTGTCACCAGGTAATCAAGCTATGTAGTCAATTACTGTCCTTACACAAGCGAAAATGTGAATCACTGTGCAAGCCGGGCTTTTCGCACTCAAGCAGGCTATGTAGTCAGTGTGTGGAGTTGGCTGCGCTTTGCATCCTGTGCCCAGCCATCCTCCTGTAGCTGCATGTGGTAAGATGCAGGCTCACCCAAGTTCGGATTGGCGCCTTGCAGGTGTATCAAGCCGAAGTCAGAAAACAACAATGCACACAACGCGGTCCAGGCGCTATAAGGCAATGTGAGCTGTATTCAACAGCGGCAGGGGATAGTACGGCTTGGTGGGCAGCGATAGAAGGGAGTAGGAAAAAAGAAGTCGGAACTTGGCGCTGAGGCGCTACAGGAAGCCTTCAATGTCACATCTTCTCTTTGATTTTGGAAGTATCCATGTGAATTCGAAGTCTACATGATGACCTGCCGTCGATTGGGCAGCAATGCGATGCTGCGCCGGTACCTACCTGCTACATCACAAACTTGGGTACCGCACGGATGGAGTGGAAAGTGCCCAACCTCAAGCGACATTGCATTTGTTTGCCCTGACGCCCTGACACTTGTCCTCTCTCATCGCCCTGATTCTTCTCCAGCCGGCCTGCTACACACGCGGTTTCTTTGCATGCTTGAGCAGTCCATGCATCCGCACTTCCTTGTGCTTGTCGCCTTCCCGACCAAAGCCTCGCGGGAAGGCGCCCCGCGGCAGCTTCCCGTCCGCCAGCCTCGCGTCGTCTGATGCCTCGTCACTGCGCAGCGAGGTGACGGCGTCAGCAACTTTTAACTTGCTGGACGCTGCCTGGCAGCTGGCTTTCAATTGACGCCAGGCACATATCCACATAAGCCTTGGAAAATAGCAGCCTGAGCAGCGACAAGTAGGAGCGGAAGCAGGTTCTCAGTGCGGCGCACTCGGAGTCGGGGTCCGGCTGCAGCATGCGCTTTTTGACCGCCTCCGTCTCCTCGATGTTTTTGAGCTTGTAATGCGCCGGCAGCTCCACCTCCGCGATGCCCGTCAGCCAGGAGCCCGCCACCTCCGCCGGCTTGATCGGGTCGATCTGAGCACAGAACTCCGTACTGACTTGGCACAAACGAAACGCGTCGCATGCAGGGACGGCGTGTAACAGCACGCTGCGCCTGGTGTGGCTCCCTGCTGGTGGCAGGAACTGGCGGCATTGACCGCAGAGGGTGCAGACTGCCATGCCCCATCGACCGACTGCAACGGTACAAATGGCATCGTGATTGCGACCCGCCGCCTTGTGCATAAATTGAGGCGAACAGGCGAACCTTGAGGTCGTCGGGCGTGACGTACAGCTGCTGCTCCGGATCCATGGGCCCCTTCCGCGCACGCGGGTCCTCCTTGCGCACCCCCATCCGCTTCTCCATCTGCTCGTCTATGTACTTCTGCCTGCGCCGCAGGTGGAGGGACAACCAGTAGCCTCAGCATTGGCTGCAGGGACAAGCCGTCCAGCCGGGTGGGCAATAAGCACCCGCCACCTCTGATCCTCACCCCTATCTGCGTGCATACTTGACAAGACCCAGTCAGACAGAAGACCTTGCATCACAGATAAACTGTCGAGACGCCTGTGCAGTGGGAACGCACATGTGGGGGTCCTGCTCCACGTCGCCAAACTCCCGGACCTGCTCCTTGGAGAAGGAGTCCATCATGTCGCTCTGCGGCGCGGCGCTGCGTTCCAGGGCCTGCACACCAGCCTCGGGCGCATTCAGGCGTCATGACAAATGCGTGCAGGATTGCAGGCTGGAACGTCGGCGATGCACGCTCGGCCTGCCCTGCGGCAGCTTACCCATGTCGCTGCTATTGCTGGCCCTTGCAATCATGCAGCGATAGGGCCACTCACGTCCGACAGCGAGTCCCGCTGCACTGCGAGCGATGCGGTGTCCAGGCCCTGCAGATGGAGGTTGTTGCTTGTCAGCAACCGATTTCATCCGCATGTGCACTGCCATCAAGATGCCGTCAGCTCAGATGCTCGTGTCTTCGTTTCGACTTGCCGTTGGTCGGGCTCGTTGCCGCTGCAGAAGCTTTGCTGTCTCCACTCGCTCCCTACAATGATGTGACGTGGCATCATCACCAGCTCCAGCGAGCACAACAGTGCTAAAACTAAGCCAATCGAGCTGAACGGCAGCGTCGCCAGAGCTCACCGCACAGAGCTGGCAGGCTCCTCGTCATCCTGCTCCTTATCTGAGGCGTTTGTGTCCTCTTTTCGCCTTCGCAGATTGCGCTGCCTGCCTGGTGGCATGCTTCTGGCCACAAACCGCTGCGCCGGCACTACGCCGGCACGCCCGCCGCTGCTGTTTCAAATCTCCTTAACCGTGCGTCACGCTGCACTGGGAGACTGTGCAGTCACCGACCAAGATTGAACAGCATTCAATGGTCATCATACGACCCAAATTGCAAGCTGACAAGGGGAGCATCAACCAGGTGGTGTTCCGACACCAGGTGCACTTCCCAAATCGCGGTCTGGCACGTCGCCCAGCACTGCAAACAGCACGGAGTACGTGCTCCGACACTGAAAGAAGCCTGAAAACGGACCACTGTGCGCATTCTGCCAAGCATCTGTGCCACTGCCACCGCCATGATTAGGCGTGATTGGCTCCGGTTGACGCCAATTACGCTCCGATTGACGCCAATCACGCTCCCGTTCCGGTGATGTCCGGTGATTGTTATCACGCGCGACGCCCTGCTCCTAGCTGGCTCCTGATTTGTGCGACCTAGCTGACTGGGTGGCCGTCAGGAACGCGCGCCGAGCGTAACGATTCAGCGGGCGAGGTTTTTCAGTAACAAAATGTGGCGAACTGGCTGACGTGCCAGCGCCTGAGACATGTCTAGCAGCAGCCGCGACAGTCGTGACAGCAATCGTGACAGGCGGCATGATCTGCCCAGGGGTATACTGCCGATCAAGGACGCACTGAACGGCCAGACCAAATACAAGAAGATCAGGTACGGTTTCAGGACGAAGAAGGCGCGGCACGGCAATAGCTGCCAGTTCTACGGCTGTTGTCAAACGTCATTCTGAACCTGGCCTCGCGCACTGGTCATGCCGCTCGGGGAGGTCTCGTACTGCTGTTCGACAACTATGTCGGGCAGTATGCCATAGGTTCGGCTCTCTTCCTCCTGCCCAAAGCAAGGAGCACGAATAATTCCTCTCTTGAAATCGTTGTGCTAAGGAGCGTGCTGCTTGACTCTGGGGCGAGTCACATTTTGATGCGACGGCGTGTCAGTTGTGACGCGGTGCTTTGACACCAGCCTGCGCATGCACTGATTTGTCGCCCTTGATGTGTTTCTGATGCTTTAGGTGCTCGCTCGGCTGTGCTGGACTGATGAAAGGGAACCGTGGCGATGTCTCTCGGCAACAAATTTGCCGCCAGGAGGTGAGCACAAGCATGGCAACCCCACACTGAAAGCCGCACCTGAACCATGCAGGGACATCAACACCGGCAGCTATGGAGCCGTGGCGCTGGCAGTGGACCGCACCACTAACGAGCAGGCGAGCGCATCGGCAAGCGCATTACTGCTTGCTGCTGCCACGCTGACATCACCAAAGGCTCTGCATCTCTCAGCCACCTGATGAGCAACTTTCGTTGTGTTACCAGACTCACTCGCTCCCGCGCAGGTTGCCATCAAGCTCATGGAACGCGGCAGCAAGATCACCAAATATGTGGAGCGGGAACTCATCAACCACAGCCACCTGCTGCATCCGCACATCGTGCAGGTAAGCACCGCGTGACCGGTCTGTCAGCTGGGAAATGTACCGCAGCTGCAACACGAAACAGCTTGTATGCAAAGCATGGATGCATGCAGGTCATGTACGCCTGCATGCAAAGCAAAAGATTCCTACCCGACAGTATTTCCCTACTGCGCAGTTCCGGGAGGTGTTTCTGACGCCAGACTACCTGGGCATCGCCATGGAGTATGCGGCGGGCGGCGACATGTTCCAGCACGTGACCAACAAGCGCGGCCTGTCGGAGAACGAGGCCCGCTGGTTCTTCCAGCAGCTCGTTCTAGGGCTGGACTACTGCCACAAAATGGTGCGCCGCAGGCCTATCGTATCTGTTTGAAAATAGATACTAGGTTGTGATATGACCTGGTGTCATGACCCGCTGAATGCAGCACTAATTGATGCATCTGGGAATGATGCGTCCATCCTGCGGTATTCCAGCAGAGCTTGGCAGCAGGGCGCACGGCCAATGCAGCATTGAGGCATGCACATGCGCCGGCTCATCCTTGTGTGCCCGGCGGCATGCAGGGCATCGTGAACCGGGACATCAAACTGGAGAACACGCTGCTCGACGGCAGCCGGCGGCCGCTGCTCAAAATCTGCGACTTTGGCTACTCGAAGCACGAGAAGGACAGCCTGCCAAAGTCGAAGGTCGGCACCCCAGGCTACACAGGTGAGCGGTTTCCATCTGTTCCGAAGGTCCATCACAATCCAGCCCTTGCTGTCCCTGGTCCTTGCTGTCCGCCTTCGGTTGGTTGCGACAGCCGCTGCATGGCTGCGCAGCGAGTGTCGTGGAGGGGCAAGCACATGCTTCACGGCCCTGACTGGGACTGTGTCGGTCTGGCGCAGCGCCGGAGATCATATCCAACAAGAAGCACTACGACGGCAAGCAGGCCGACGTGTGGTCCGCCGGCGTCATGCTCTACGTCATGCTCTTCTGCGAGTGAGTGCGCCCATGAGTGCTGCCCGTGCCCATGCGCGCGTGCCCACTCGTGTGCTCTCGTCAATCGAGTCTGCCCGACATGCTGCGCGCCGCCGCGCGGGCTGATGTTTCCGTCCCCAATTTAATGCAGGTACCCGTTCGAGCGGCCGCAGGACCGCAACGACAACAGGCGCTTCCAGAAGATCCTGCAGCGCATCCTGAAGGTGACGGCAGCAAACATTCCCTTTCTTCTGGCCGCCACCATCTTACTGATGGCTGATTGAACATTGACTGCAGCTTGATGATGGCTGAGTGCTGATTGCCATGCATCAACGGTTGCAAACCATCATCGGGTATGACACCCGTTCACGCAGGAATCAGTGCAGGTGATGGACCGCCGACAGACCGCCGAAATCTTCGTCAAATCCTGCAGGTGGACTACAGCTTCCCGCCGAATGTCGCGGTGTCGCCAGAGTGCAAAGACCTGCTGTCGCGCATCCTCATCGCCGACCCGGACCAGCGCATCACCGTGCAGCACATCCTGAGGCACCCCTGGTACATCAAGGTGCGCGCCGCAGCCTGCTGCCCTCCAGGGCGGTGTCAAAGCTCTACAGTCTTGTGGCAAAAGGCACCCGATAGTCACATGCCGCCTGTCGCCGCCTTAAAGCCCAATTGGGGACTCGTGCCCACAACATGCCACCGATTCGCCGCGTGCCTCCCACCCCTCTCGAGTGCTGCGGCGCAAGGCAGCAATGCAAACGCGGGGCCAGAACCCTCATCGCTGCATGGCCAATTTCGCAATCAGCTCAGTGCTGCGCAGCACTGAGCTGACATTCCCGGTCGTCTTTTGCTGCAGGGGCTGCCGCCAGGCGTCGTGGAGATGAACAACACCTGCCTCAGCCTGCAGCAGGACAGCGCGGCGATGCAGACAGCGGAGCAGATCCGGCGGGTGGTGAACGCCGCAAAGGTGCCCAGCGTCAACGCGCGCTACGATGCGGACGACAATGGCACGGGGCTCGTGGGGGACGGCGCCTCGCCGGGGGGCATCGGCGACGCCGCGCGGCGGAGGTGATGGTGCAGTGAAGAAAGCATACATTGCCGCCGAGCAGCCGCGGGGCCGCCCGACTGCAGGTAGCTGCCAGGGATCGTGATAGCAGCGAGCCGCCTCCACGAGAGGCAGTGTGGTGGCTGCCGCCCGCCGCCGCGTGTCCGAAACGTGCCCGGCCAGGTGACGAAGTCGAACATGACGGCGGCGGGCAGAGGTGCCTGGGGGGTGGGTTCCGCTTGCAGAAATTTCTTCTAACCAAACTGGGAAACTCTCCTCGTCAAAATTATTTGCCACAATAATTATATGCCTGGCTGTCGTTTTTGTGGTGTGGCCGCCGTGAACTGAGCTCTGAAGGACTCGCGCTGGCGAAGCAACCACATGTGACTGTCCATTCGTTCAGCGGTTTAGTAGTTCGTTCTCCAAGATTGCCTTGGTGAGCTTGATAGTCCTGATTGCTCAACTGGCGTGGTCGGCCCTCTGCAGCAGCACCTTCGAGATGCAGTCCCCTCTACTTGTTGCCCTCCAGGCCAATGTGCAAATTTGCTCAATTGTTAAACATCGCGAGACTCCGTTCAGACTTCATTCAAGTTCATCTCCACGACGTCTGAAAGCTACGAAATTCCGAAGTAGGCAGCAACAACCCATGCGCCGCCCCCAACTGTCCACATGTCATAGCGCCCGTGGACGGCATATAAACCTGCATCACTTCAAATCACGCCGCCATCTGCGGTACCACCTCGCGCGCCCAGTCTGGCGCGGGGCACGTGAAGGACCACTCGTCGCAGGCGTAGGTGTGCGCGTGCAGCCACAGCGCCGTCAGCGCCGTTGGCCAGCCGCGCGGTATGAGGCTGGGACAGTTGTCGCACGCCGGGTCCCGGTCCGCCTCGTCCACGAGGAACGCCGCCGCCGCCCGCTCCCGCTCGTCGGCCTCGCCGTAGGCATGCTGCCGGGGCGGCAGCACGGCGGCGCACGCGGCGGCGTCGAGCGCCGGCGGGACAGTCGCCGTGCAGCCGGCGGCGGCGCCGGCCGCGGGCGGCATGCCTCCTGCTGATGGCTGTGCTCTGTCGTCGCCGCCGTCGCCGCCTCCACGCTGCCGCCCGGCGTCGGCTGCCGCCGACGGCTGCTGTGCTGCCGGGAGGCTGGCAGCGGCCGGCCCTGCGGCTGGCTCTGCGGTCGGCTCTGCCGCTGGCGAGGCAGCCTGGGAAGTGGAGGCAGGCGCTGGCCCGCGTGCGCTGCCACTCGTAGCAGCGGCACCGCTGCCCAGCCGGCCGCCGTACTGCCAGTCGTTCGCGATGGGGTGGCCGGCGTACTGCAGGTGCACCCGGATTTGGTGCGACCGCCCCGTCTTTGGCCTGCAGGATTCCAAATAACATTCATCAACGAGTCGAGGCAGCGGCAGCGGACTCTGTGATTGGCAGCTTCTGTTGTTCACAGCGCAGTTGGACGATGCCCAATATTCAAAGCTGGCACCGAATCAGCAGGTGGATAATTGACAAAGGCGTCAGGCCTGCGACTCGCCTGCACTCTACAAGGCTCGTCGCGCCGTCGGCCGCCACAGCGATGCGTTGAAAGGCGGTCACCGCCGGCTTGGCGCCGCCCGCGCCGTCGCGCTGCTGCGCGTCTGCTGCGGGCGCGCCCGCCTCCGCTTCCCATCCCGCCGCCGCCCCTGCTGCCGGCGATTCCGCCGCGGCCGGCGCCGCCGTCGCCTCATTGGCTTTAGGGTCCCACACCAGTGGCACATTCACCGTGAGCGGCTCCTCCGGGAACACGCCGCTGACGCGCGCCAGGTACACCTTTTCCACCTCGTGTTCCTGCGCAGGACCACAACTCGCAGTTTTGTGCGGACTAGGGCTTCGAGGCTGTGTGGACAGGTGTGCCGGAACTCGCCTCGCGATGCGCCAGGTGCCGGCACGAGGCCCAGCAGAAGATGCCTGCATGAGTGGAAAGCATGGTCGGTGAAAACCCTCCCGCCGCATCCCCTGCAGAGCAGGGCCGTGCCTGGGCGTCCACCGACTCGCGCTGCAGAGATATGTGCAATCACTTCCTGGCTCCCTAGAGTTGCACTGAATTCGCCATTCGATCAGGCAGCCCTCCTGATCCTGTTTGGCAGGGCCGCACCATGATCTTGTTCTGCAGGCGGGTGGCGGCGGCCGGCGAGCGCGCAAAGAGCAGCACGCCGGTGACGGGCTTGTCCAGCCGGTGCACCGGGTGCAGCGCCCCCAGCTCCGGCCGCAGCGCCTGCCGCCATCAATGAAACCGTCCCGACGAATTTTGACTGTATCACCACGAGGGCGAACCACCCCAGTTCGGGTGCACCGGGTGTAGCGTCCCCAGCTCTCGCGGCCGCAGTGCCTGCCGCCAGGCCTCAAGCCCAATTACCTGTCACAGCCGAGTCTGGCAGGATGTCTCATCAAAGGTAAGGTCTAGTCAAGACTAGGTCATTGAATGCAGCCCTCCCAGCTCTTGCTGGTGCCAGAGCAGACACCATGATGCATCATGCACACAGCAGGGTTTAGACAGTTTGTCCACGCCTCCGCATGCGCAATGGATGCAGCTGTGGAGGCCATCCCTGGTCCTGGGCTGCGGCAGCGTGCCCTTCGAAAGCAGCGCTTCTTGATAACACCCTCGACACAGGTGTCACAGCTGCTAGCGCACTGTGTCCTGGTGCTTAAGGCGCCCTTGCGAGTGTGAAACGTGACGGAAGAGCTGCCTCAGCGAGCAGGTACCTGCAGCCGCCCGGCGACGGTGTTTTTGCGGTGCTGGCCGGCCACATGCACCGGCATGCACGCCGGCTTGGAAACTGCCACCACATCATCCGTCATGCCCAGCACCTGCCAGATGACAGGACGATACTTCGCGTTGCAGTTCATGATCCCCAGCGTCCACGCACGCGATTGAGCACATGCTCGCCGGCCAGAGAGCAAGAGGCGGATGCACAGCAGCACGGCACCTGCAGGTCGCCGGCCAGCACCGGCGGCTCGTGGCGGTGGACGAAGTGGCGGATCCGCCACCCGGCCATCAGCGGCGTGTCCGCGCGCACCTGCCGGGGCCATCGCATGTCACACGGCGGGGGCGACTGACAGTGGATTATGACGCGTCAACGAATGGGCAGATTCGTGCTGCACTGTCGGTGGAGTGGATCCAGAGCCTTTTCATGACCATGGCAGATCTGCAGGCGCCATGATTGCGAGGAACCTGCTTACCTTATGGTTGCCCTCGACCCGCAGCCGCCCGTCCGCAAATGCCTGCTCGTAGTATTCGCGAGACGCTGTTGGGAACTCCTGCACATGCATAGTGGACTTCATCACCAATAAGCGGCCAAAACTCGATCGCAGATTTTGATCTTCTTGAACAACTAGAGCTGTGCACCTGGGAGAAAACGTCGATGATGTTGCGGCCGGCATGGCGCTTCTTGGTGCCACAGATGAAGTCAAAGTGGTACGGCCTGACCTGTGTGACGTTGCACAAGATTGTTTTGGGATACGGTGCATCAGGCGAGGCGATTGTCAGAAAAGCTAGGCGTTTGAAACAGATGCATCCCCACAGGCGCGGACGGTGCAGATCAGTCAATGCATGTCATATAGATTACCAGCAGCAGCCCGTTGCGAACCACGTAGTCTTCAGGATTTATAGGCGTGTCTGCCTGCTCTGCTGCTCGTCTCTGGCCAACTCGGTTGGGCGACTGACTGAGCTCAATGGCAGATGGCATCACACGCTGCCTTTTTGGAGCTGGACGCTCTTTGGCATGCGCGTGGGCCATGCGAGCAGCTGGACGGTACGGAATCATCAGTGCAGCATGACCAGTCGTCTGTGTAAAGCACAATTTGAAGACATGTTGCTGTGGATCTGAAGCATGCGGCGGTGGGAAACTGGCATGATCAAGTGCTGTGTTCTCCGTTTCTCGTGACTGGGATATATTGCATTGCTCTTACTTCTGTGATGATGCAACATCGCTGTTTTACCTCCACTAGAAAGAAACAACGACAGAAGTGACGACCTGATGACGAGCTGCTTGCATCGCCATACAGATCCGTCACTAAATCCTTGGGCGGCATGGGTGACCGCGACTGCAGAGCTGCGGCGGCTGTCAGCTGTTGCGTCTGCCGGCTGTCGAGATGCGCAAACCCATGCACAACGACAGGAGCATTGCCAAAAACTCCCGCTTGCTTTCCACACAGCGGCCGATGCGGCGGCGCTCGCGGGCCCGGCTACTGGCCGGCGGCAGCCGCTGCTTGGGCCTCCTTCCAGCGCTGCGCCGCCTCCAGCAGCTTGAGGTTGGGCGCTGCGCCCGCCTCCTCCGGGAAGATGTAGTCCTGCAGTCGACGCAACGGAAGGGTGAGCGCCTGCAACCAGCTCACTTGTACAGACATTCAAGGGCGCCAGCGCTGCTTGCCAGCTGCCCGACTTGTTGCAAGTGCGTGCAGCGGAAGCCCCACAATCCACGACCCACACGCAGTCGCGATGCGCTGCTGCACAATGGCCTCGCCGAAGGTGGCACCAAGCTCGCTCAACTGCCACAAGCGAGCAGGCAAGCGAGCACTGATGCACAAGCGCGAAATGCTTTTGTCAAAGTGAAGAGCCGTCAACAAGGCGCACCAGGTACTCCTCCATGCCGGCGTCCATTCCGTCCTCGGTGAGGACACGGCGCTTGCGCTTGACGGCGCGCGGCATCTTCCTCTGCACCGCCTCCACCGCCCTCGCCTTCTCCTCCTCCGACCTGCGCAACGGGTACAGGACTTGCAGGCGCCTCAGCAAGCGTGCTGACGGGTCGACAGTGTGGTTTGACAATGCTCTTCGTTGACTGGTGTTGATCCTCAGGACACTGGCCGCTGCGGCGGTAGCTGCAGGAAAGCAGTGCTGACACGCAAAGGCAGAGGTCAAAGCTGCGGCGGCGGCGCAGTGTCTCTGCGATATTGTGAGTCTGTTGCACCTGGAGGTGGACTGCTCGAAGGCGAGCCAGGCCTGCAGCAGCATGACGGCCTCCTCCTTGGCGTCCTTCTGCGTCTCCCGCAGCCGCTGCAGCGCGCGCTGGTACACGGAGCGCGCCGCCACTTCCCGCGCCTCTGCCGCCTCCTCGCCCTCCGCAGCCTCCGCCGCTGCCGCTGCTTCGCGCGACTCTCTGCGCGTGGCAGACCGGCTGTTGGTGGACTGTTGATGAGGTTGTTGAGAACGGATCTTTTGGTCCTGCTGAACTCTGCGATGCAGCTGCGGCAAGCGAGCACATGCGGCAGTCGACTCCTTGCTGCTGTATGTGCTGTGCCAGGCAGCTCCCATCCTTAGACGGTGAGACAGCAAGAGAGGCGGTGAGAAAGTGAAGGACGCACTCGTCGCCGCCGTCCTCAGCGCCGGCGGTGAGCTGCGCAAGCGGCGTCGCCTCGAATTGCGCGTAGCTGAGCCACACCTTGACGTGGCCGGTGCGCTCCAGCAGCCGCTCGTACAGCGCCCGCGTCGCCTCCCGCTGCCCCTCGCCCGCCTCCATGTCGATGTACGCCTTCCACAGCACCTTGTGCGTGGGCAGCGGGCTCAGATCGGAATTTGCTCTATGATCAGGACTAGAGACAGCGGCGTACAGCGTGAGTGTAGACTCGCCTCAAGGCTTGCTGCGTCAGCAACACACAACGAGGGGCCCGTGCTGCCGCAGGCAAGCCCTGGCCTTGTCTCCTAAGCCTCCATCTGACACCCTGAAGCGCTCCACAGATCTGCGGCCCATCAGAAAGCTGGCGAGACACGGCGGCGCCACGCACCTCGGGCATATCCAACCGCGGCTGCGAGATGGCGAGCTCGTAGATGGCGCGGGCGCGCTGCGTCTCCCCCAGCGACCGCTCCAGCTCCGCAAAGCGCGTCCAGGCAGAGCACCGCGTCGGGTCCCATTCCACATACTTCTCGTACAGCTTCCGGCACCTGTGGCCATATGTGTCGGCGTTTTATATTTCTTTGCGAAGTGCATGTTCGAAACAGATGTTTCTCGCTGGCGCCACCTGCCGGGCGCCAAGGATGAGCTCGGTGCTCACCTTGGTGCCTCCGCAGTCTGCTGCATCTCGACCTTGTTCTGCGTGACGCAGAAAGCTACAGCCAGGGGCCCAGCCGCCATGTCGCTGTGCAAGCCAAATCATGGAGCCATTCATGGTGTGCGGCGGTGACAATGCAGCCACAACTATTGTGCGCCTTGAACGTTGTGCACATGCGGTCGATGCAAGGAGGCGCACCGGTCGACATTGCCGAGCTGGAGCTCGACGTCGACGTAGGCCTTGAACAGCTTGTCCTTGGGGCAGCTGCCCAGCGCCATGCCCAAAATCTGGCGCGCGGCGTCCAGCCGAAGCTGTCGGATCTCAAACTGCGCTGCCATGATCCACACCTGCCGGGGTGGTAGATGGAGCAGTCAGCTTTGATGCACCCTACTCCTGCCACATGCCCGCTCTGGCGGATGCGACAGTACAAATATAGCTTGGGAGCGCGCTCTTTCAGGCAAATCAAGTGTTCAGCAGCAGGCGACCGCTGCTGAATGTGAGCAGTTCCAGGTGCCCAAATCCTTCTTGCGGAATGTCAGCAGCTGGCGCATGGTTCAGAGGGTGGCCTCGGCGCCGACGCCCCGCATGCCAAACTGGTGCAGACAGCTGGTGCCAGTGTCCTGGACAGGCGTGCACACACAGGCCGACGAGTCCCCCCACCTTGGCGAAGGTGAAGAGGCGGTGTGGTATGAGCTTGAGGCAGTTGCGGTAGACCTCGCGGGTGCGGTCGGGGTCCTCCGCCTCCATCTCCTCCCACAGCGCGTAGTTGAGCCACAGGTAGATGTAGCGCTGCCAGTACCGCTTCTCCGGCGCCTCCAGCGGCAGCGGCACGTTGCCGATGGCGCGCTCGTACACCTGCGCGGGGATGCACGCACACAAGTTTTGTTCCGCGAGCTTGCCGTGATCACAGAGTAGATGCAAAAGCAGAGGCAGCTGCCAACGCTGCATTGCTCACGAACGGGTTACTGCAGGAAAGATAGAATGCAGATGTGACAAACCAACGCCACTCTCCCTTGGCCAAGCTGGAAGAGACGACCGACAAGCGATTGACGGCTCACCTCGCGGATCTTGTCGGCGTCGCCAGCGTTCTCCTCCAGGCGTGCGTAGTCGAACCAGGTGTCATAGTTGTGCGGGTTGGCCGCCACCTGCAGGTGAACCAGGCCCCATTGAGGAAAGCCATTATTTTGGTTCGATGCTCCGAGTCCCAAATCAGAAGCGTACGGTGGACTGCCGCCTAGATGGTGGGTTGTTGCCTGCAAAAACCACAAGCAACTTTCTCACCTCGTCCTCGTACTGGAAACGCCGCTCGCCGACGATGACGTCCTCGATGCCCGCGCGGTCGCCGTGCTGCTTCTCGAACGCCACCGCCCGCGCATACACGTTCGTCGCCTGCCAGTGGGTGGGGCACAGCGGCAATCGACAACTGATGCGGGATTGAGGGCGCTTCTGTGAAGGCGACGCAGGCACAACTGAGCCTGGCAGCTGCGGGTGGAGTCAGCACACTTGGGACGCAGTTGAGAAACATTGCACATGCCGCAGCAGCAGCCGAGGAGATGACCGTGACCGGCAAGGCACAGTAAGTGCACATTATACTGCGGCATGCGAGGGCTGGCACGTCAACGCACCTGGGCCTTGGGGATGTGGTCCAGGGCGTAGCGGTAGATGGCGCGTGCCCGGTCCACCTCCTTGACCTTCTCCTCAAACTCCGCAAACTTCATGAACAGCTCCTCCTGCGGTTTGCGGTCCAAGGCGTGTCAGCGCGCAGGCGCTCGTGGGCTGGCGGGCACAGGAGCGCAGGACCACATGCAGGGGCATCATGCAGCAGCCAGTCTGAAGCTTGTCCCATCCGGTACATGCACTCGAATGGATTCAGATTCCAGCACAGCTGCAGCTGCTCTGCCAATTTTCGAGGTGCACATGATGCAAATGCATCGAGCAAGAGCTCTGCCAGCTGGTACACGCCTCAGCAGACATGTAGACATTTGCAGACATTTGCCAATGAACACGCACCAAGTGGGCCTCGCCCTCGAGCTCCTGCACGGCGCGCTCGTACACAGCGCGTGCGCGCGTCACGTCGCCGTTCTTCATCTCGAACTTGGCGTACCGCACCCACGACTTCACCTCCGGCAGGCACTGGATGTAGCGCTCGTAGATGCCACGCGCGCGTTCCACCTCCTCATAACGCAGCTCCATCTGCGGGGAGGTTTAGCGCAAAGAATCGGCCGTCCAAAACGAACAGCCGGTCTTGTGGCGTGCTAGATCGCTGCTAGCAGGAGATGAGCCTGGTGTGCTGTGCCTGCCAATGATTCTGGAGCGGCGCCTGGCTGCCTTGCTCCTCGTTTGCTCCACACACAGCCAGCCAGCCATTTGCACATTTCTGTGCCGCCGCCGGCGTGCTGGAAGTGCTGGCTGCCTGCCTGCCTGCCACTCCGCCTGGCTGTCTCAGATGTCATGCCAACAACTGAGCACATGATGCCGGGTCACAGTCCCGGACTCACCTTGATGTAGGCGGCCCAGCCATTGTGGTCCGGCTCCCACTTCATCCAGCGCTCGAAGATCTGGCGCGCGCCGGCCACGTTGCCCAGCATCTCCTCCATGTGGATGTACTTGTACCTGTTCGCAGGTCGCCTGTTTAATTTCCTTGCGCATGCCAAAAGCATCTCTGCATTCAATAATCGGGTTGCCCCAGCACTAAGCATGCCATGCAACACAGCAAGCCGCCGATCTTTCTGGGATCAACCTGCAAATGCATGTGTGACCGGCAGCGCACGTGACCTTCAGCCTCGGTGCGGTAAAATCTGCTACGAAAGTGTGCCGGCGGACTGCGATTGTGTCAGCTGACTGCAGGCGCTCACCACAGCTGGTCGACGCGCGGCATGAGCGTGACGGCGCGGTCCCACACGTTGCGCGCGTGGTTGACGAAGCGGTGCCGCATTTCCATCTCCGCGTACTTGAGCCAGATCTGGACCGCGTTGTAGTTGACGTCCAGCGCCCGCTCCCACACCGACCGCGCCCGCCGGAAGTCCTTCTGCTTCTCCTCCCATTGCGCGTACTGCCGTACACGTATGATGCATTTGTGTTTTGTGAGCGGATCGCAAGGGTCCGGCAGGCTTGCTAGCATGTGGATGCTTGAGCCAACGAGTGCCAGCGGCCAGATTCCCCGGCCAAGCAGCACAGAGCCTATCAGAACATGCGCAAACGAGTCCGCCAACAGCTCGTAGCACCGTGTTGCTGCTGGTACAGTACATGCTGTTGTGTCTGCTCTGTGCCTTTAAAGCTCATCCGCCGCGAATCAGCGACTCACATTCCGCCAGACGTTGAGGTTCCAGCGCTTCATGCGCAGCGTGTCCTCGTACTCCTTCCGCTTGCGCAGCCGGTACTCGCCCAGCTCTACCTCATTGGTGATGAGCTGCGTCGGCGGCTTGAAGTCCTTTTCCTGCAGCTCCTTCGCCTCTCGGACGATTTGCTCCGAGGTGATCTGCGGGCGGCATGTCGGCGTCAGTTGACCAGGGTCGTCCGGGGCTGCTGCATGGAGAATGTTGTGCGGATTCCGGACTAACTTGCACACATCAGGCTGCACAGCGCGTCAGCAGCAGCACCTGCTTGGTCGCCGCCGACTTGTTCTTGACGGTGGTCGCGCGCGGCAGCCGCACTTCCGTGTCCCGGTCCGAGATGCCCACGTTGGACGCCATGGCTGCTGATCCTTCTGAGCTACTGTGCAGATTTAATTTCTGGCTGCAAAGCCTGTCCTCTGCTAGCGCCGCTGCATGCTGCCTCCAACCTCCTCAGCCAAAACAGCAGCTGGTCAGAGCGCCGCTGGCGCCTGCAGCGCCCGATGGCACTTCCCAGAAGCAGCCGGGAGTCGATCACCGCAGGTGGCACCTCCTTGCTACTGTGCTGACATGTGAAGCACTGATGGAATCAGGTGCAACTGCTCGACAAGCAGGACTTCCGGCGCCCTACGATGACGAGGCTTCGCTAGACCAACGCAATTGCTGAGAGGGATTGCTGAAGAGTGAGCTCGTGCATTTGCCGGTGGCGAGCTGATGTACTGTGCAAAACCGGGTTTTGCAGCACAAAGTCACGCGCAGGGCCAATCGGCCATGCTCATGCTCATTGTGCTGTCTGCATGCCCACACCACATCGTCAACATTCCGAATATAGCTGTTTGCAAGCTCGAGCGCGGCAGGCCTGCTAGCGATTCCATCCTGGGGAGACCGCCCAGTGCTGCTGAGCAGAAAGGCATCGGCAGCTTCGGACCTGGGACCCGCGACAGTGCATCAGCTCACAGAGCACTTGCTCAGGTCTCGGCTTGCAGCTGCTACCGGCCCACTCCTCCAGGTGTGGGCCGGGGCCTCGTAGCCTCAGCTTGACTTTAGGCATCTCCAACCACGTCATGGCGGGCGTGGCGGGTAACGAGGTGGTCCCCGCCGAGGCTGCCGGCGTTGACCTGACGGTGCACCCATCCGGTATCGTGCCGACGCTGCAGAACATCGTCGCCACGGTCAACTTGGACACGAAGCTGGACCTCAAAACGATTGCGCTCACGGCGCGCAACGCCGAGTACAACCCCAAGGTCAGTCACATGCCGCTGTGCAGTGTGATGCGGCTGCAGTCATCAGCACGCAAACATCGGATGCTAACACGTGCGTGGCACCACAACCCAGCATCCTGCTCGGACTGAAATGAACCATTCACCTGTGTAGCGGTTTGCGGCGGTCATCATGCGCATCCGCGATCCCAAGACGACAGCGCTCATCTTCGCGTCCGGCAAGATGGTGAGGTGTAACGCAACTGTGCTTGGGTGGATGCTTGACGCATCTGGTGGATGATAATAATGGAGTGGCAAGCAGCATTGGCCTGTACTTCTGATTGTTGTGTGCATGCTGGCGCAGGTGGTCACTGGAGCCAAATCAGAACAGGCAGGCAGGCTGGCAGCACGCAAGGTGGGGATTCGACTTGATGCAGGTTGCATGCATGCGTTGCTGATGTCGGCGGTGGCTGACTCGAACCCAAACAAAAAACTAATCGGTCGCACGGCCACGCTGACGTGTGTCTTGGTGTGCTGCAGTATGCACGCATCATTCAGAAACTCGGGTTCGAGGCCAGCTTCAAGGTGCCACCACTGCATGACTGTCTCGACGCGCTTGTGGTCTGTATGGAGTCGCCTTGAGATGGAATGCTGCCAATGTCAAACACGCGTCGCACAAGAGTCTTGCTCAGGAGCTGACTCTTGCTGGATTGTGTGCATCGCAGGACTTCAAGATCCAGAACGTGGTGGCGTCCTGCGACGTGAAGTTCCCCATCCGCCTGGAGGGCCTCGCCTTCGCACACGGCTTCTTCTGCAGCGTGAGTGGCTGCGAGCTTGTGCACATGTACAAAGCGAAGCTCGGCTTGTCTACGTCGCATAAACGTCATGTGCATTCCTTCATCTGACTACTTTGTCTTGGGGCTGCAGTATGAGCCGGAGCTGTTCCCGGGCCTCATCTACCGCATGAAGCAGCCGAAGATTGTGCTGCTGATCTTTGTGTCCGGCAAGGTCGTGCTGACAGGTGAGCCATGACCGCAGTGCTCACCTCAGCGCCATTTGTGCTTGAAACCCTTGAAATGCATCTGGAATGGCGATGCAAGTTATCACAGCATGGCAACCCAGCCGCATGCTACAGGAGGTGCCATTCACTCTGCTGGTGGCTACAGGAGGTAATGCTTTTCAGTCCTGGCATGATCTTCTTTGTGTGACGTCTGCAGGTGCCAAGCACCGGGAGGAGATCTACCAGGCGTTCGAGAAGATCTACCCGGTGCTGCAGGAATTCCGGAAGGGCGACAACGCTGCCCCGCTGCCTCCTCCTCTGCCCATCCCGGAGCCCGCTGTGCAGCAGCCGCCACCCTCGAATCTTGGCGCTCCCTTGCCGCAGCTCATCTGATGCAGGGAAGGCTTGGCGGAAGGGCCGTTTGCGACCTTGTGTTTCTCGGGCCAGCTTGTCGGCGGTTTGAACTCGACAGTGCATTACGCGTCGCGCGGCTAGTGTGTGAAAGTAGTGTTGGGAGCGGGGAGTGTGGGGTGGGGACGGTCTATTCTGGCACAAGCTTTTGTTACAAGGCAGCTTTGCACGAAAACCCCGAGTGTTGCTGTAAGGAATCGGTATCTAACAAGGCAATCGAAAGAATGCGGGCACCTGCTGGATCTGACTCAATGCGCCTTCCACCCAGCCACAACTATCTCTGGCGCATAGTGTGTGTTCTTCCAGCTGTCCCGCTTCTGAATGCTACACAGATACTCCTCCACCTTGGGATAGTCTCCCAGCTTGTCCCAGCCCTGCCACAGCATTTGCGTGAGCTCGTCAGTAACCCAGTTCAACCGCCACAGCACAAGACGGCTGGCGCATCTTTGCCTGTAGTCGGACTGATCTGGATCAGGCTTTAGAATATGAACGCATGAGGAGACGCCGGGCCAAGTGCCACAGCCGTCCCACCTTCAGCTCCTTGAGCGCAATCTTGAGGTGGTACAGCTTGGGCGCGAGCGCCAGGTCGCCGGCCGAGATAACGGAGCCCTTCAGGAAGGGCCCATGCTGCGACAGGTGGTCGTTGAGGCCGCTAAGCTCTGCCTCCAGGGCCGCCTGCTTCTCCACCTTCTCGCTGTCCTCCGACTTGAGGAATTGCACGAAGGAGGGGAATACCTTGCTGCCGCTGCCCACATTGCAGCATTGCGCTGGTCAGCGAGCACGTCGTAATCAGGGAACCAAAACCTTCCCAAGTGCTTCAGTACAGTCATACACGCACATGGCTCAACAGCATGTCCAAGGGCATAGCGATGCAGGGCACGGTGATTGGCCTCAACATGGTGCTCACGCTTCTGGGATGGAGTCTGCCTTGCCCAGCGACGGCTCGGGATAACGCTCCTCCAGGGTGTCCACGATCTCGTCAGAGGACGCCAGCCAGTTACCTGCCTTCAGGTCCTTGAGCACCGGTACCGAGCCCTTCTCGTTGACCTTGAACAGCCTGCGGAGGCATGGCGACCCCGAACTTGTCTCGCATTCTGATGGGTGAAGCCGCCAGCGCTGTTGAGATATCCATGGCGAACATGCCATGGCAGCAAGCAAAACGGAACTTCCGCGACACTGCGCCCCCACCAGTCAGGTTTGTCCTTAAGGTCGATGTAGTGCTGTGTGTACGGCACGTGTTTCTCCTCCAGAGTCAACAGCGCCCTGTGGCTGAACGGGCCTGCACCCAACATCCAACATGCTCGGGTCAAGGAGGAAGGAGCACGAGTTGATGCAGTTCATACAGGCTGCAGGTGAGTGCTGCACCGCTTGCATCGATTATTGAACATCGTGCATGCTTCATGCATCATGCATGCCGCACAGCAGCAAACACAAGACTCACAGTCGCCGCGGATGAGCTCCTGCTTTGCTGGGTCCCTGTATCCCTTGACCTGCAGCAAACAGAGACCTCAACATCCTGCAACCGGCACGCGCTGTGTGACACATTGGATCAGATGGCAGTTTCTCGATCATGCCCTCACCCACGCTTCGTAGTCTGGCTCCTTAGCAGCCATGGCGAGCGTTCGCTGACTCCTGGCCAAGACTACTGCCGCTGTGGCTCCACGCAGTACGGCTGAGCGGGACGGTTGCGAGCCCGGAGTGCGCGCAGCAAGCACGGTGGGAATGGTGGTCCTGTGGCAAGCTGCGATCATTCCGAAGGTTTGCGCCTTTCAGCGGCTCGATTTAGCTCAAATGCGCTTTTCAAAGTCTTCGATGCTTGGCAGATGAAGTTTGCCAGTGAGCGCGTGAGCTGCACCTGTTGATGCGGTCGCCATTCTGACCACTTGCATTCCCTGATCTGGCTGCTTGATCGGTTCGCAAAGTATCGTGTTGAGTTGCAACGTCGCTTACACCTGCTCAGCAACACATCGTTCAATACTGCCGAATCATCTGGTGCAAGCCTGTGCGCGGCGGCACCATTGAACCGCTGTCTGGGCTGCTTGACCTTTCTTCAAGCATTGCATAGGGATGAGAAGTTGCATCCATTGACGTGAGGCACATGGGGAGGAGTCACAGTTCCGTCTAAACTGACATGTTCAGCTTCACGCCGCCGGAGCAGCTGACGGCAGAGGCAAAGGGTGAGTTGGGGTTAGGGTTTAGGCTACGCACCCCCGCAGCCATGCAACAGGCACGTGACCTGTGCCTATACCCCTTCCGGAGCTTGCCAGCGGCGCAGCAGCAGCATGTTCAGCACAATTCAGCTTCAGCTTGTCAGAATCAAGCACGCTGTTGACATTCTTTACGTTGTTTGTGTGCAATCGGAAGGCGCTACAAATTGCTTTCCAACTTTGTTTTTGCAGAAATGCTTGCGCGGTGCGACACATTGCACCAATGAACTTCCAGTTCTCCAACCTGCTCGGCGCCCCTTACCGTGGAGGGAACATCGTCCTTCACGGGAGTGAACTGTTATCACCAGTGGGCAATAGGGTGTCACAGGTAGGAACATCACCCTACACAGCTGCATGCGGCGGCCGACAGCGCATGTGGCAAATGAGGTGCTGACAGTGTCAATTGCACTGCCGCAGATCAATCTCACAGAGTCTACAAGCGCGACACTGCCCTTTGAAAACGCCAAACAGGTGCGGAGTGATCATCGCTTGCATATGGGCGGCGCTGACCGCAGATGCTTGCCTGAATGCTTGGCAGCGAATCAACTTCCTCAGTGTCTGCACAATGCGGTCTGAGATTTACCACAAGTCTGGACTGTGAAAATAGGTCCGCACGGTGTGCATCAGCCCCAACGGACAGCTGCTGCTGTCGATCGACGAGGATGGGCGCAGCCTACTGATCAACCGCGAGCGGCGGACGCTGCTGCACCACTTCAGCTTCAAGAAGCCGGTCGCCGCGGCTCGGTTCAGCCCGGATGGACGGTACATCGCCTGCGCCGTGGGCCGCCTGCTGCAGGCGAGTGCGAACGGAGCACGGCGTGCTGTGAGCGGTGAAGCTAGCTGCATTGCATGGCAGGGGCCTGTCAGTCGTGCTTCTGCAGGGGCGCGCAGTCGACGGGGAGTCTGCTGCGCCACACACAGGTGTGGCAGACGCCCGCACTGGCAAAGTCCATGTCGCCGATGCAGCTGCATCGCACATACGGCACCTGCCACGACGACATCACCTGCCTGGACTGGAGCGCGGACTCGCAGTGGATCGCTGTCGGGTCGAAGGACCTGACCAGCAGGTGACTGCGGCGGAGCAAATGATGCACCTCTGGGCCGCCTGTTGCAGCCTGCTTCATCGCTGCTCCGTTGATGTGAACCTCGCAGGGCATCTCTCGAGTCAAATTTGCTGATGGTGGCAAGATGTGCTGCAGAGTGTACTCGCTGAACCCGGTTGAGGGCTTCAGGCCGCCCACTCTCACGGGACACAAGGACACGCCACTGGCGGTCTTCTTTGCGGGTGTGTCCACAATCTTTCATTTGGAAAATGTGCTTCCCGATGCGGCAGTGGAGACAGTTGTTGATGGACGACGAATCGACGTCTGCAATGAGCATGCTGGCAGCAGAGGCCACGCAGCATGTATCATCAAGCCCACCTATTTCTCACCGCTCTCCAGGGGAGCATGTGGCGGATGCGGCCAGGCTGGAGGGAAAGCAGCCGCCGGTGCTGTATACTCTCTCGCGCGATGGCGCGTTGCACAGTTGGGTCTTCCTGCCCAACCCCGAGCCGCCAGATGCGGCGGGCGCGCCTGCGTCGGCGGAGGGGGCAGATGATGACATGGAGGAGGACGCGGCAGAGGGTGCTGTGGCAGCCGTGCGCCCGGCCTTCACAGGTGGGTGCCAACGAGCCAGCTATGCCATGTCATAGGCATTGGGAAGCTGTTGGCGGCAAACTCAAGAAGAGAAACTGCAGCAAGCAGGACGCATGCGGCTCGAGCGTGATGGTCAGCTACGAAGCCAAACAAGTCTTGGCAGCGACCGGGCTCAGCCACGACGGTTTCAACACGCAGGCGGCCACTGGAAGCTGGACGAGAAGCACTACTTCAACCAGCGCGGCGCCAAGGCCTCCGCCGCGGACTACCACGCAGGCACAGGCATGCTGGTGGTGGCCTTCACCAATGGTATCTTCGACCTGTACGAGCTGCCGGCGTTCCGCAACGTGCACACTCTGAGCGTGACGCGCGAGCGCATCTCCGCTGCCGCCTTCAACGCCACCGGCAGCTGGGTGAATGACTTATGCAAGTAGCCCTTGCAGCACATTTGCAGCCCTGTCGCAGCCTCTTGTCACGACTCGTTATGCCTGCAGCCCCAACACGAGGATCGCGTTGAGCCAGTGCCGCTGCCGCGCCGCATTGCAGCCTGTCACCAGTGCGAGTGCCACAATTGTTGTGAATTGTCTCAATGTCTAAATCCCTGAAATGGCTGTCCGGCCTGCCAGGTGGCGCTGGCGTGCGCCAAGCTGGGGCAGCTGCTGGTGTGGGATTGGCGCGCGGAGACGTACGTGCTGAAGCAGCAGGGGCACTACTACGATGTGTCCGCCGTGGCCTACTCGCCGGATGGCGCACTGCTTGTCAGCGGCGCCGACGACTCCAAGGTAGGTTTTTGCTGGCTGCCACTTCTGCTGTCTGTAGCCTCTTGCTGGCGGAAACCTCTTGCTGGCTGTCACATCTTGCTGGCTTCCACCTGTTGCAGACTTCATGGGAATGTGCACAGCACCTCCCGCATGGCGTTGTGCCTCAGTAACGAGTTACAATGCTGGTGGCAACCAACTTTCTCACTTTGTCCTGCTGCGGCTGGATCCCTGTGACAGACAGCTGCTCTCTAGGCAAGCACCGGCGGCTGATCAGGCGCAATTGTGCACACGCGCCGTGCATGGTTGCGCGGCTACGCTCCTTGGAATAAAACCCCGAACATCTTGTGGTTCATCTGCCCACAGGTCAAGGTCTGGTCGCTGGCGAGCGGCTTTTGCTTCGTGACGTTCACGGACCACGCGGCACCGGTCACCGGCGTCGCCTGGCTGCCGTCCGGTAATGCCGTGCTCTCCTCCAGCCTGGTGAGCAACAGATGCCGTCACACTGGCTCTGCGGCGCTGCGGCTGTTGATGCAATCGTTATCTGCCTCTGGTGCATGTGTGCACCTGTATTTTCGTCTCAGCGAGCCTCTCAGCACGGACACAGCAGCTCACAAGCGTGCAGAAGCATATCATCTAGTGCATATCATCCAGTGCACATGTCAGTTGATTGGAGCTTGGGTCTATCTCCCTACTTGTGAGCTGGAAACAGGATGGCACGGTGCGGGCGTTCGACCTGGTGCGCTACCGCAACTTCAGGATCTTTACCACGCCGCGCCCCGTGCAGTTCACCTGTCTTGCGGTGGACCCCAGCGGCGAGGTGCGCCCCAAAAACAACCCTGAACTTGAACCCCAGAATCCTGCTAAGCGTATAGCTTCCCAGCTTCTTCTGCACGAACTGGAGGGTCGCTGGACATGCTGAGCGTTTAGGGTTTGTAGTGGTTCAGGCCGTCAGGCCCTGCGTTCCCCGCCCCTCCTCCATTGCGCTGCTGGTTTGTGAAGTCTGGCTGATGCTGCGTCTGTCTGCTGTGCAGGTTGTGGTCGCCGGCTCGCAGGACACCTTCGAGATATTCGTTTGGTCCGTCAAGACTGGCCGCCTGCTGGAGGTGCCGTCTCTCCCTTTCACTTTCCCGCCCCGCTGCTTTGAACCTCTTTTCACAGCGCTTTTTTGCTCCTACTCGATCCAGTGTGCAATGCGGCAGGGTGATCTCGATGGAGACGCACCACACCATGACATGGTCATGCTAGCTGAACATGAATCGGCTTTGATGCGACTGCTGTGCACGCAGGTGCTGTCGGGCCACGAGGGCCCTGTGGCGGGGCTGGCTTTCAGCCCGGTGGGGCCGCTGCTGGCCTCTGCCTCCTGGGACCACACCCTGCGCACCTGGGACGTGTTTGCCGGCAAAGGTGAGCCAGAATGTTGAGATATTCCAGTCCAGCGGAGAGTCCAGCGGCTGGCGAAGGCCAGGACACCGGGCCCGACCACTTTTTATTAAATTCACGAAGTATGTTGCATGGTGGAGCCTGGGCCAGTGCTTCTCCCTAGGCGGCATTCCAGCTCAGTGACTCAGACCTTCAGAGCCAGGGCCTTCGGGTGCGGATGGGAAGCTGTTGGCCTTGACCTCTTTGTGTTTGGCCGCTCGCAGGCGGCATCGAGGTGCTGCCACATGCGCACGACGTGCTGGCGGTGGCCTTCCGACCGGACGGCAAGCAGCTGGCCTGCGCCACCCTGGACGGCCAGCTGCACCTGTGGGACCCCCTCGAGGGCGAGCTGCAGGCACGCTGCTGACTTCACCTTTGATTGAGGCAATCTGCCAAGCCAAAGCAGTGTGTAACTCAGCATGCTCCTGCAGGGCGATGACTGCACAGGCTGTTGCGGCAGGTCGACCTGTTGCCGATGTGACAGTCCAAACACAGTGCACGCTGCAGGCACCGACTGTGTCCGTGCTGTGGTGTACACCTGCTGCAGTCCATATAGCCAGACACGTAAACGTCCCCTTGTTGCAGGGGACCATTGAGGGGCGGCGGGACATCGCGGGCGGGCGGCTGGCGGGCGACAGGCGGGCTGCAGGCAACGCCACCAGCGGCCAGTGCTTCACCTCGCTGGCCTACTCAGCAGACGGCAGCCTCCTGCTCGCAGGTGCTGCTTGCCCCTCCCCCTGCATGCGCGCAGCTCAAGGACCATGGCTCTGCAGTCCAGCGGACGATCATGCACGAGGACACAGTGCCATCGGCGCCAGAAGTACATGACCCGATCCTGCATGAATGCTGATTGAAGTTTTCTCGGTTTGCGCAGGCGGGCGCTCCAAGTTTGTGTGCATCTACGACACAGAGGAGCGCCTCATGCTTCGCCGCTTCCAGGCGCGCCTCCGCCTGTGTCTTTGTACCCTATGATTTTGCTTGTACACTGCCACTAGTACATCTTCATCGCGTTGTCAGGTGGCACCCTCGAATGGCATGATATGCAGGTGACCAAGAATAGGTCGCTGGACGGGGTGCTGGACCAGCTGAATTCAAGCAACATCACGGACGCGGGACCGGCGGACCTGCTGGTCGACGCCCCCTCGGACGACAACGAGCTGCTGGGGCCCGGCGGTGCGGATATTCAATTACTTACTTTCATTCGGTCCTTTTGTTTGTCATCCCTCAGCCGACGCCCCCTCGGACGACGACGAGCTGCTCAGGCCCGGCGGTGCGATCAAGTCCACTCCCAAATCGAGCCCTCTCAGCGTTCTTGATGTCCTTTGGTGTCCGTAACTGCCCAAATTCCTCTCCTCTGGCGTCGTCTCCCTATCGCCGCTGTGCTCCATCAGGTGTTCGTTGAGCGCAATCCCATGCGACTCCTCGGGACCGCTTGCGGAAAAGGCGGCTGTTGAGGCAGGAGCACCCAATCATTGCAAAAACGATGGACCATGCAGGGGACCCGGCAGCGGTTGGCGACCTGCCGGGCACTGGCGGCGGCAGGCGGGCCGTGGTGCGCACCCGCAGCGTAGCGCTGGCGCCCACCGGCCGCTCCTGGGCTGCCGCCACCACAGGTCTGTTTTCTTGTCATCAACGTGCCACCGCGCGCTGCCTGGCCGAATCTGTGACACTAAGCTGCATGCCACGTAGTCATGTGCACAACCGCGTGTGACGCACGTTGCTGCAGAATGCTACACCTGGTGCCAATGCAGCTGCCAAGTGGCGGCTCAAGGGCAGTCACGGTCATGCACCGCTCCTTCCTGGAGTTGAACCAAATCGTCACACGCACGGGCACATGCCAACGGAAATGCCATGTGTGTTGTCGCAGAGGGGGTGCTGATGTACTCGCTGGATGACGCACTGGTGTTCGACCCCACAGACCTGGGCGCTGAGGTGCGACTTTCATTTCGTTTACCGATGTCCAGCCTCACTCAGGCTGATTGGTGTCCAAACAACTGATGCTGGTAGCAGGACCACAACTCAGTGATTGGAGCTCATGCTGACACCTAACGCTGGCACCTAAACGTTGGCAGCATATCCAGATCGTTCAACATGCTGATGTGCTGACGCAAACCTGTTGCCTGGAGTTGTCAGTTCACCACGGTGTTCATGCCGCCAGGTGACGCCCGCGGCAGTGCACGCCGCCATCCGGCAGCGCGCCTTCCTACGCGCCTTCCTGCTGGCGCTGCGCCTCAACGACCCCCAGCTCCTGCGTCACGTCCTCCTGTCCACGCCGCTGCCGCAGGTGAGGCAGTGTGCGCGGCGAAATGAGAAGCCATCACCTCCTGGCTCCTGCAGCCCTGCGCCTGCCGCACAGCGGGTTCTGTAACCGCCGGATCCTCTCCGACACAACCTAGACACGTGGCGAATTTGTGCAGCTGCAGAATTCGCTGTAGGTTTGTTTCCAGTCCAACCCGTCAATTGCGCACTGTGCCCCAACGATGCTATGGTACGGCAGCTGAATGCAACCAAACTCGACACGGCTGCAGGTGGCAGCAGTCGCGGCCGGAGCGCCGTCGGCGGCGGTGCCAGCGGTGCTGGCGGCAGTGTCGGAGGCCATGGCCGCTTCGCCGCATGTGGAGTTCCTGCTGACCTGGGTGCAGGCGCTGTGCCTGCGCCATGATGTGGCGCAGAAGGTTCGTGTTCATGCGTGTGGCTGCATGCGCTGCTTCACAATCTCATGTCCTCCCTCTGTCTCCCGAACTCCAGCTGGCAAGTGGGCTGCAAGAGCGCATTTGTAGCCAATGGTTTCGACGTGATGTGAGACCTGCCCGCACAATATGATTCCACGCCTGGCAAAGATGTCGCGCCGAGTTGTGCCAGCATGGAGAAACATCATCTGAACGACCTGAATCTGACCTTGATCTCATATCCTGGGGTGCAGGGGCTGCCAGCGTCAGCGGCGCCGGCGCTGCGCGGTCTGCAAAAGGTGCTCAGCCAGCTGCACGACGACCTGTCGGGGCCCTGCGACGAGAACCTGTACACGCTGCGCTACCTGGCGGCCGCCAAGCGACCAGCGCCCGAGGCGGCTGCACAGCCCGCAGCGCTGCTGGAGGCGCCGTGAGCGCCTCGGCTGGCGGCGGCGGGTGCCAATGTGTCAGCCCGCCGCAGCGGCATCGTGCAAGCAGAGTGGAGATTGGGATGTCCAGTTCGAGCTTTGGGAGGCAGTGCATTCATGTTTTGGAGTCTGTGCACATGGCGCTCCAGGCATCGAAGTTGTGTGTCAGCAGAGTTGTACAGGCTGGTTGAAGCTGTGGTCACAGTCTGAGCGTCTGTACGTTCTGAGTCTGCCAACAAGTGCCGTGCACCAACATATCATAATGGCGGTCCTTGTTCGGCGTGCGCGCGCTGCAGATCAGAATTAAAACAATGCAAGCAGCACCCGCTGCAGTCGTGAAGAAATCTACCTCTAGGGACAGATGCAATGAAATCGGGGGACTCGATTGTCTACGGACAGCGATCGCAGCGGTTCCGCCTGTGACCTCGCTATTATGAGACCCGCAGGAAGGAATTTGCTGTGAAATCTGTGAGCATCTGCGGGAGCGTCGCCGGACAGGCCGCTACGAGCTCTTGAGGAGCTCACCGCCGATGCTGTGCTGCCCGCTGCTTGGCATGCAATGCCGCCACCTTTGGCGTCAAGTGGTCCCGCACATCCTCGACCTGACGGCGAGAGCAAACGGGAGCGTCAGCTGCGAATTGCTGCAAAACTGCTGTTCGAGTATTTAACCCACTACAAGCTCCTGTACTCTCGACTGTTGCCCTTGCCTCAGCAAGTGCGCTGCTGCTGGCGATTCATAATGCTGGACTGGGCAGATGTAGCAGTCGGCGTTGTGAACACGAGAGTCAAGGAGGTGTGCAACAGGATGTCGAGCAGCTGCGGGTTTCAAAAAGGGTTAGGGTTCTGCACGCGAATGTTTCAACAGTTTACAGGGGGTTTGCGCACGTTCTGCAGCTCCATGAGGATGGGCAGAATGTCGAGCAGCTCCACGTCGTCCTGCTCGTCGATGAAGGTGCCGATCGGCATCGCGTTCTCCGGCTGGAAGACGTACGAGTGCGGGCTGCGCGGTGCAGCAACACAGCAAGTCAGGGACGACTGCGCTTGCCGACCACCCGTGCCATTTGCTGCAGACACTGTATCGGTCGGTCGCACGCCTGCGACGCAAGCACGTCCACGGCTACGATCGCCCTTGGTGGACTGCAACAAGCGATGCGGTGCGTGCCGGGCGTCGGCGCAGAATGTAAGGTGCGGAAAATGCTGGCGCACCTGTTGTCCACGATGATGGTGGTGGACAGCGGGCGGCCCAGAGCCAGCAGGTCCTTCACGTAGTTGCCCTCATAGGGGCAGCACGACTCCCGGAACAGCCGCCACCGCACCTGGGAAGGGCACCACACACCACCACCATGAGCACCATCAGGGCAGCCAGCAGCACAGCCATCGATGTTTTGCGCACCATTCCAGAATGCAAGCTTCAAATTCATGCTTCTGCTCCCGCGCACAACGTGGCCCTTGTCCAGGAGGTCCAGCAGCGGGTCGGCGTATTTCGCCAGGCTGGCGGTGAAGACGACGACCTCAAAGGCGGCGCCCACTGCCGCCATGAAGGCGTCCATGTGCGGCCGCTTCAGCACGTACACGTCCACCACCTGGGCAGCGCGACAACCCAGCATGACCCTGACACAAGCGTTGCTGCTGTACGGACCCCCGCAGAAAGGCCTGACCCACGAGGGCTCCTGCAGGAACAGAACCAGCAGGCAAAGAGACCAAGAGGCAACCAGCGACACACCACTGAGCAACAGGGCTGCAGGCAGACAACAAGAGAGTTGACAAAGGCGCACCTTGCCCTCAATTTCCACCGGGATGACGTAATCGGGGTCCGGGATGGGCTTGAAGCTGGAGTGCACCAGCGTCTCGTCCAGATCCAGCACAAGGCACTTCTTTTGCGCGTCCTGTAAGTGAAGGCCATGGCCATTCAAATCCGATTGCTACCCAAGGGCTCGCTGGTCCGACCGCCGTGCGACGTCGTATCCGCAGTGACGCTGTCTTTCGACGCAGGAAGAGGAGAGCCGTTTGTATGCTGCCGTCCGTATGTTTGAATATCGAACAGAGTGCAGCAAGCGCTGTGGGCTGTGACAGCCTGCACTCAATACAGAAGTATCGTTGCAGACAGAAAACTATCGTTGCAGACAGAGGAGGCGCACCTCGGGCGCAATGGGCCCCAGAACATGCTGCTGCGCGCCGCGTGGCGGCGGCACTGGCGCCGGCGGCCGCAGCGCTACGGCGTCGGACTCGGAGCTGCGGTAGTACTGGTCCGTCGCGGGGGGCGCCAGGCAGCACAGCAGTGACCGCAGGCGGTCCCGCCATGTCGCCCGCGTCTCCGGCGGCGCCACGATTGGGCGGCTGCGCGCTGCTGCTCCGCTGGCGGACTCCCTGGTGACCTGCAAGCGGACGCTAACGACGCTGGGAGGAGCTTCGGAGGCCGCTGATTGCAAGGGGCAGCATGGGCAGCAGCTCCGTGCTTTGCAACCGACGCGCAGCGCACATGACACATAGCATGCGTGTCTTGGCCGGTGGCCCTGGCATCGCATCACCGGCCGCACCTGCGTGATGAACGACGGCTGACTCTCCTGGGCGCTGTCCTCCGGGTCGTCTCCGCCATTCTCTGAGCTCTGTGCGTCGCGCTTTGGCACCAGGGTCCCATCCTTCTCCCGCCTCGACAGCTGAAGGAACGAGGTCTTGGCCCCTGTCCTGACCATGGAGCCGTCACAGGCCCCCGGCGGACAGGCAGGCCTGACCGCACGCAATCGAGTGCTGCTGGCGTTGAATCAGCTGGTTTCAAGTCTGCTCTGCCTGCTTCCGGACGCCAGGGTCCGCCGCCGACGAGCAAATGCGCGCTCACGGGCCGCTATTTGCAACCCCAAACATCCGGGGAGTAACCGACGGCCTGGGATTGCCGCTGCAGGCCCAGTCTCTCGCCGAGCGGCAACTAGTCCAGGTGTTGCGTGACTTGCCGCTGGCAGCACCGTGAGCGTGCAGCCCGCTCTTGGCAGCGGATTTGGCCTGCGACGCTTCCTCTGTGGCTAAATGAGAGTGTGTAGAGCTGCAAAGCTGCCAAGATCGGCTTGCACGTTGAAGCACCAGAGCCGATTGGTAATAACACGTCTGAAAACCCTATTTGCCGACCTGGCAGATCGCAGATGGCTTGGCAGCGTGGTAGATTTAAAGTTGCACACCATCCAAACATGACGCGGAGCGCAGATGGCGCCCAGCCGGGCCCGGGGAGCCTCGCGCTCGCGTCCCTCTCGCTGCAAGTGGGCTCTGGCAGGCTGGTGGGAGCGACACATGCTGCCCGAAGCCAGAGACAGCCGTGCCAGCCAGTCTGCGAGGCCAGGGACGGCCAGTCAGCCGCAGGCAGCGGATCAGAGTCTCCCGCGGGCAAAGGGGGCCTGCGATTCTCGGGTCCGGGGCTGTCCAGCCGGCTCAGAGCAGCAGCACTATCCATCTCCGCAGGCGCCGGGTTCCTGGTAGGTGCCGCTTCCTGCATGCAGTACGGTTCCGTTGACCAACGCAAGTCTCAGAGGAGGGCCCCTCAGCAATAAACGTCTCACCAGCAGAGTGTTTGTCGTGCACTCCTGCTAGCACAACCCAGGGTGGGTGGCCTCGCTCAGGAGCGCCCAATCTGCCACGAGCTGCGCCATGGCCTGGGCACCATAGGTCATAGCTGGCATCACATCTAAGTGGCCTTTCAGTTCGAAAACTTGCTGGGCATTCTGACGAATGATCCCCCGCACTGCAGCATGGCGGCGCAGGCCCGGCGCGAGCGTTCCAGCTGTGGCCGTTCCACAAGGACCGCAGCGGCGGCAGAGGCGCGGCGCACGGCCGGCAGAAGCGGGTGCTGGTGCTCATGAGCGACACGGGCGGCGGCCACCGCGCCAGCGCGCAGGCTATCAAGGCCGGCTTCCAGCAGCTGTACGGAGACGAGTTCCAGTTCGACATCGTGGACATGTGGACGCAGCACACGTACTTCCCCTTCAACCGGGCCGCGGGCAGCTACAGCTTCATGGTGCGGCGCCACAGCGCATGCGACTTGCTGTCGGCGGCTAGCATTGCCGGAACCTGCAAGATCGCCGGAACATGGCCGCGTGGCAGCTGCTATGGTGCTGTACGCTTGGGTTTCGGGGTCGAGCGCTAACCGTAGCCAGCTTTCTCACGAAGTGCTCGCCATGACGCCTGCTGGTGCTGACCTGCAGGTGAAGTACCCCATCCTGTGGAGGATAGGCTACACGCTGACGCAACCGCGGCTGGTGCACGTGCCGGCGCAGCACATCATGGGCCTCATGGTCGGGCACTTCGTGTCCAAGGCGTACGCGCAGTACAAGCCCGACCTCGTCGTGTCAGTGCACCCGCTCATGCAGGCGAGGTCCATGATCGAATGTCGTACAGCCTGCTGCAGTTTGCTCTGGAGAGGAACACAGGATTTGCTGTGCGGAAGCCTCGGAGTTGTGATGTGCAGCCAGTTGCAGCAAGCATGCCCTCCTGATCGATGCACTCTGCATTCGTCTGCACACGTGCGCAACGGCAAAGCATCACGCTGCTGACGCTGACACGGTGTGCTGCATTGACGGCAGGGCGTGCCGCTGCGGGTGCTGAAGTCGCGGATACGACAGGGGCTGCAGGATCCCATCAACTTTGCAACCGTCGTCACCGACCTGTGCACCTGTCACAACACGTGAGCTCCTTGTCCAGCAAATTCACCAGCTGTCTTTCCAGCGGGTCCTGGCTGCCCCTATCGGTTCCGGCTCGCATTCTCTTCCTTCCAGCAGCTGCGCTGTTGCTTGGGCTGGGTGGGTGCGAGCTACCGCTAGCCTGCCGGCAAATGCTGGCCTCGCAACCGCCAGCCTGCCAGCAGATGCATGCATTGTCAGCCCAGCTGATTGCAACCAAGAACAAAACGAAACCAACCTGACGTGACGCCGCAGGTGGTTCCACCGGGACGTGGACCGGTGCTTCGTGGCAACAGAGGACACGGCGCGGCGGGCGCGCTCCATGGGCCTGCAGGACAGCCAGATCACCGTGCATGGCCTGCCCATCCGGCCCGCCTTTGCGCGCAAGCAGCCCTCCAAGAAGGCGCTGCGTGTTCAGCTGGGTGCGCAGCAGCGTCGCTAGCTGCATGCGCCTGCACTGTAACGGCATTTGCTGCTGGCGCTTTGGCCGCGGCCCCATGGAGCGGCTTGCATGTCGCGTCGGCGGACAGCAGCTGTGGGGGTCCACGGAAGCGATCCTGCGCCATGTGCCGGCGCCGAGGGTCCCTGAAACCCGCGCCAGCAGTCTGCATGAGGTGCCAGCCGGCGTCACCCGACATCATGCAGGCAGGCCTGCGGTAGGACATGCGGGCGGTGTGACTTCTCCCAAAAGCCCCATAGCCAGCAGTCGCTGGGTCAACTTGCAGCCTGTGGGTTTTGTAATATTAACAGATGTTACACTCTTTGACATGCAGGCCTGCAGAAGGATGTGCCGGCGTTGCTGGGTGGTGGCGGGCAGCGCTGCGAGCATTCCTGATTGCCTCAGAGCCAGCAGCCAATGAGCCGACTTCCAGTATTTAGAGTCCAAATATCATCGCGCAGGCCTGCAGAAGGAGGTGGTGGCGGTGCAGGGTGTGGCGGTCGGTGAGGGTACTCCCGAAACCGTGCTAGCAGTCTTGCCAGCAGCGTCCATCGACATCACAGCAAACATTCCATCACGCAGGCCTGCAGAGGGACGTGCCGGCGGTGCTGGTCGTCGCGGGCGGCGAGGGCATGGGGCCAGTGGAGAAGACGTGCTCCGCGATTGCAAAGGCGTGCGGCACGAGCGTGCAGCTGGTGGTGGTGTGCGGCCGCAATGCCAAGCTAAGCAACCGTCTGATCCAGCGCGCCTGGCCGCCTGGCATGCACGTCCTCGTACAGGTGCGCGGCCAGCGCCCCCGCAAAGACCAGCTCTGTAGAGCGGCAGGGACCGGCTCTGCAAAACAGCCCTGCAGAGCTGGTGTTTGAAAATTCCTGGAGCTTGTTCCCTGTCTAGTGGCTCGGTCTGCAATCAAGCTGGCGGCCGGCCGAGCGCAGAGGGTGCCGGCAACTGCCTGGTGTCCCCACATGGCCGAGGGCAAAGCTGCCTTGGAGAGGCCGTTTCTGCACGTTACAGTCTGTGCACCGCAATGTGCGATACATTATCAGCATCTCAACTCACCATTCACAGGCCTGCATGAACGTCGACGGGCCATGCCGCGTACAGCGTCACGCAAGTGCCTGTGTGAAGGTGGCTGTCAATCGGTTGCTCTCCCTGAGGCTTTTTTCCGGTTGCACCTGGGCCCCGCTTTCAAGCAGTGCGCGCCTCACCTGACAGTGTGCCCTGCCACGAGCTGGCATGCATTCGTCAGAAATGCTCACCCTTGCCCCTGCCCACCCTGCGCCACAGGGCTTCGTGAACAACATGGAGGAGTGGATGCATGCGAGCGACGTGATCATCACCAAGGCGGGGCCCGGCACCATCGCCGAGTCCTTCATCTGCGGCCTGCCGGTGCTGCTCAACGGCTTCATCCCTGGCCAGGAGGAGGGCAACATCGAGTACGTGGTGGAGAACCAGGTACGGCATTTGCGAAACAGAAAAGACTCTTGACACTACAATAGTTCCATGGTGCGCGCTCGTCACTGCACGTGGTGGAGAATAAGGTGCGGTCCACACCGCGGAACAACACAGCAGTGCGTTGATGGATATGCAGCAGTACATGAAGGTGCAGTGAGCTGGTAAACTATGCCCGTGCGTCGGCTTGTCAGTGCGAGGTGAGCACAGGCATGCGAGCTCATGCGGAAAGAGCATTAAAGCACATATGCGCAATATGCTTCTCAAGGTAATGTTAAGCCCAGCCGTAAGCTTAGGTATCTGAAGAAGATGTCACACACGAACGATGTGGCTTTGGTGGAACACACATTCGCGCACGCCTTTCCCGCAGGTGGGCGCCTTTGAGCGGGACCCGCTGGCGATCGCGGAGACCGTCAAGTCGTGGGCGGGCGTTGACGCCGACCGCGGCGGCTTCGACGCCATGGTGCACCGCGCCAAGGCGCTGGGCACGCCGCACGCGCTGTTCGACATCTGCCGCGACCTGGCGGCGCTCGCGGAGCACCCCACCTTCCTGCCGTCGGCAGAGAATCGGCGGCCGCTCGCGCTGCAGCCGGCTTGAGAGCCGGGGGGGGGGGGGGGGGGGGGGGGGGAAAAAAAAAAGGGGCAAATT